>Ga0116115_1000168_pt1 | contig 49159 bp, 45 predicted proteins | sample June2015DPH_10_1_2_FD_89789 | JGI IMG/M metagenome (GOLD analysis project Ga0116115, IMG submission 89789) | Peatland microbial communities from SPRUCE experiment site at the Marcell Experimental Forest, Minnesota, USA - June2015DPH_10_100 | ecosystem: Environmental > Terrestrial > Soil >... | reverse complement strand
TGTGCCTAACAGGGTGGTGTCGGACGAACAGGTGGCGCTGGAACCGGAGTACCACTGGTAGGTGTAGGGTGTCGTCCCTCCGAGTGGGTTGGCAGTCAGAGTGATGGACTGGCCGCTGTCGATCTTGGGGGCAGAAGGAGAGATTGCATTTGCGACAAGGGCGGTGTTGACAGTGACAAGGTCGGCGGATGAAGCAGGCGTCGTAAATGGGGAATTGGCACTATCAGTCACGGTGGCGCAGTAGTAGGTGTTGGTAGTGGGCGACACAGGGAAGGGTGTGGAAGTTCCTGAAACAGCACTGGTCGTAGAAATCAGCGTCGAAGCAGAAGAACAGGAGCTAGTGGAGCTGCCGTAGAGCTTGACAGTGTAAGTCGACGTTCCTCCCGACCATGAGACAGTCAAGGTGATGCTCTGACCACTGTCGATCGTACGAGAGGATGGAGATACGGTGGGGGTGGCAAGGGCGGCGCTGACAGTGACGCGGGTGGTAGCTGAAGTCGCACTGGCGGCTGGAGTTCCAGTCGAAGCATCTTTCACAGTGTAGCAGTAGTAGGTCGACGAAGTAGGATTGACGGACTGGGTGGAGGTCGTACCCAGCTTGGTGGTGTCGGACGAACAGGTGGCGCTGGAACCGGAGTACCACTGGTAGGTGTAGGGTGTCGTCCCTCCGAGTGGGTTGGCAGTCAGAGTGATGGACTGGCCGCTGTCGATCTTGGGAGCTGCTGGCGATATCGCGGCGGTCAGAGCGGCATTGACTGTCACAGTGACGGTGGCACAGACACTGGCGGCAGGGGTTCCGATGCTGCTGTCAGTGACGTTTACGGAGAAAATAGTCGTCGTGGTCAGGGGGCCAGTAAAGAAGGACGAGGCGGTGTAGTCCTCAAGGGCGTTGCTTCCGACACATCCTGACCCAGAGTACCACTGGTAGAAGTATGTCGGAGTACCACTCGACGGCACGGCTGTCAGAGTGATAGACTGGCCGCTGTCGATGCTCTGAGAGGGTGGGTCGATTGTGACTGCGAGGGCAGGGTCTACAGTCACAGTGACGTGGGCGCAGGAGCTCGCTCCAGGGATTCCCTGGCTGCTGTCGGTGACGAGGACGGAGTAAGAGGCGTTCGATGCGAGCGCACCAGTCGAATAAGACGATGACGTCCAACTTAGAGCCCTGCCTGCTGCGCAGGTCAACCCCGTGTACCACTGGTAGAAGTATGTCGGAGTACCACTCGACGGCACGGCTGTCAAGACGACTGACTGCTCGTGATCGATTTTCGGAGAGGCAGGAGATATCAAGGAAGTCAGGGCGGAGTTCACGGCAAGGATTGCGGAGGAGGAAGTAACGGACACGGATGTGGTGGCACCGTCCGTCACCTTTGCGCAGTAGTACGTAGTGGAGCCTGAGAACGCGAACGAGAAGGTGGTCGACGGCCCTGTCAGACCCAACTGCGGGTTGGAACCCGAGACGGCCACTACGGTCGTATCAGAAGCACACGAGCTGCTCGAACCGCTTTCCAGCACGACCGCGTACGGAGAGGCGCCGCCAGACCATGTCACTGTTGCAGTGACGGCAGCCGTCTGCCCAGTGTCTATGGCGAAGGGGGAGAGGGCGAGGACAGGGGTGGAGAGGGTTGGGAAGACTGAAACGGTAGCGGCGGCGGTTGTGGACGAGCTCTCGGGCGAATTGGCACTGTCAGTCACTGTCGCACAGTAGTACTTCGAGGAGGTCGGAGATACCGTGAAGGTGGTGGAAGTCCCGCTGATAGCAGTCTGGGACTCGAAGGATGCCGGACTCGAACAGCTTGTCGTGGTGCTCGTGGTAAGCTGCACAGTGTAGGTTGGAGTCCCTGCGCTCAACCAAGACACCGTCAATGTCACTGACTGCCCGCTGTCAATGCTAGTAGAAGATGATATGGTAACCGTGGTGCCCACGAAGGCGGCGTTGACAGTCACCGTGATAGTCGAGCAGGCGGTATTGGGCGTCGGAGCGTTGCTGTCGGTGACACCCACCGAGTACTGGGATGTTGACAGTGGTGAAGCGACGTAGGATGGAGACGTCTCACCGGATATGGCAACTGAACACGTAGACCCGGCGTACCACTGGTAGGAGTACGGCGAAACCCCATTTGAAGGTGTGGCGCTCAGCGTGATAGACTGACCGCTATCGATGGTAGGAGAACCAGGCGATATCGTGACCATCAGCGCAGGATTGACCGTGAACAATGCGGCAGGCGTCGTCACAACAACGGGGACGGTTGCGCTGTCGGTCACAGTAGCACAGTAGTAGGTGGTGGAACTGGGAGCTGTGAAGGTGAAGGTAGTCGAAAGCCCAGCCACACCGGCATTCATACCCACCACGGTAGTGTCAGCTGCGCATGTGCTGCTGATGCCGCTGTGGAGGGTGACTGGGTACGGTGGGGCCCCTCCAGACCAGGTGACGGTAGCGGTGACTGTGGGAGTCATTCCCGTGGTTGTGGTGGAGGGAGAGAGAGTGAGAGTAGGGGCGGAGAGCGTGGGATTGACTATTATGGTGGAGGCGGCGCAAGAGACGGCTGCAGGAGTGCCGGTGCTGCTGTCCGTCACGCGGACCGAGTACGTCGTGGTTGTGACGATGACACCCGGCGAATAGGAGGAGGACGTCTGACCAAGTATGGCACTGCCGCTCGTGCAGGTAGATCCCGTATACCACTGATACTGGTAGGGCGAAGTACCTCCAGACGGAATTCCAGTCAGTGTGACAGCGTAGGATTGCCCACGATCGACGGCTTGTGAAGGAGGTGAAATCGTGACCGTAAGAGCAGGGTTAACCACAAGCTGGGCGGATGGCGAGGCGACGAACGCGGACACGGTGGAGCCATCACCTACGACGGCACAGTAGTAGGTTGCAGATGCGGGCGCCGTGAACGAGAAGGTGGTGCTGTTCCCAGTTAGCCCAGTCTGCGGGTTAGCATCTGGCATTACCGCCACCACGGTCGTGTCGGACGAACAGGTGCTGCTGGTGCCGCTGTCGAGAGTGACGGAGTAGGGGGAGGTGCCGCCAGTCCAAGTTACTGTCGCGGTGACAGTCGATGTCTGGCCGGTGTCGATGACTGAGAGGGATAGCGCGAAGCCCCGGGTTGTCAGAGCGGGGTTGACAGTAAACAGCATGACTTGCGTGTAAACCGGTACCTTAACGCTGGCGCTGTCCGTTACCTTTGCGCAGTACTCGGTGCTAGCAGCAGGAGTCCTGAACGCAAAGGTAGCCGACGCCCCGGTGACGCCCGTCGCTGGATTGGTGCCCGAAAGGACGGAAACAACGGTCGTGTCGGACGAACAGGTGCTGCTCGTGCCGCTGTTGAGAGTGACGGAGTAGGGGGAGGTGCCGCCAGTCCAAGTTACTGTCGCGGTGACAGTCGATGTCTGGCCGGTGTCGATTGCTGAGAGGGAGAGCGCGAGGCTCGGGTCCAGAGCGGGATTGACACTCACAGTGACGCTGGCGCAATGCTGCGCCGCCGGTGTCCCAGGACTGCTGTCAGTCACGCGGACAGAGAATGAACTCGTGAATCCGATCGCGCCCGTCGAATAGGACAGAGCCGTCTGGTGAGAGATCTCATTGCCTGGCGTGCATGCAAGTCCCGTGTACCACTGGTAGAAGTAGTTCGGAAGACCACCTGTGGCGTTCACCCTGAGAGTTATTGAAGAGCCGTTGTCGATTATGGGGAGAGCTGGGGAAATCGAAGCGGTGAGTGCCGGGTTGACCGTGAACTGAACCGCGGGCGCCGGAGTGTTGAGCTTCGGAGGGACAGGCACAAGCAAGGTCACAGGCGTGGTCGCCTTGTCAGTGATGCTTGCGCAGTATTCGGTGGACGCAGTCGGAGCTGTGAAGGTGAAGTTCGCCGACTTTCCTGTGATGCCCGTCCGAGGATTCGTGCCCGAAAGAACGGCGACGGGGGTCGTGTCGGAAGCGCAGTTGGGGTTTGTGCCGCTGAACAGCGTGACAGAGTAGGGGGACGTGCCGCCAGTCCAGGCCACCCTTGCGGTAAGGGTTGCAGTCTGACCCGCGTCGATGACCAAGGGTGAAAGGGAAAACGTAGGAATGAGGGCCGGATTGACGGTTACGAGGAGTCCGGCAGAAGGAGAGGCGCTCTCAGGAACGATAGCGCCGTCCGTAACCACGACGCAGTAGTAAGTTGTCGAGGTCGGCGAGATTGTAAAGTTGACGAATGCCTTGGAAGTCACATGTGGAGAGCCTACAGCTATTAGCTTCTGGCAATCGGAAGTCGGACTCGAATAGAGCTGACCAGTGTACGGCAGAGTGCCTACTAGGTTCCATGTCAAGACTATGACTCTTGATTGCCCCGCATCGAGGACGACGCTGGGGGAAGAGAAGACAACACTAGTCCCAGTGAAGGGGGGGCTAACCGCTCCTATCACGCTAGCGCACACGCTCGCCGGTGGATTTCCAATGCTGCTATCCGTGACGCGAACCGAGTACATCGGGGTCGAAGTCAGAGGACCCGTCGATAGAGTTGATGAGGTCTTACCCGTCAGCTGGGCGCCGGAACTGCAGGTTGATCCGTTGTACCATTGGTAGGAATAGGGAGAGGAGCCGTGAGCAGGGACTGCGGTCAGGGTGGCGGATTGACCGCTGTCGACTATGGGATAATCCGGACTGATCTCCGCAGACAGGGCGAGGTTGATAGTGAACGTTGTGGGGAGCGAGGTCATCGTGTGGGGAACCGTCGCGCCATCCGTAACTGTGGCGCAGTAGTAGACAGTAGTAACGGGGTCCTTCACTGAGAAGGTTGCAGACGTCCCAGTCAAGCTTGACAACGGGTTGGAGCCAGAAAGCACCGAGGCCTTTGTAGTATCGAAGGAGCAAGTGCTGTTTGAACCTGTATAGAGTGTTACTGTGTAGGGGGCAATGCTACTCGCCCACTTCACAGTGGCAGTAATCGTCACGCTCTGTCCGGGGTCGATGGCGGCGGGAGAGAGGACAAGCGTCGGCGCTGCGAGGGCAGGGTTGACCGTCACGACCGCAATCGCCGACACGGCGCTCGATCCCTTCGCTCCTGCAACGGTTCCGCAATAATAGCTAGTCGTTTGGGGATTGACGTTGAAGGTGTAACCAGGCGTTGGCAACCCCGTTTTGGCGGCCGCAAGTGTGTTTGAGGTCCCGCAGGAGCTGCTCGAAGTACCTTGGTAGAGGTACACCGTGTAGGGGACACCTCCCCCATTCCCAAGCCATGAGACGGTAATCGCGGCAGTCTGACCAGCTCCGATTTGGCTCAGATGGGGAGTTATCGTTGCGGGCGTCGCGGAATTCACCTGTATCACATAGTAAACCAGACCCGCTCCTGCTATGATGAGGGCGATAAGGAGGACATTCACCACTACATTATTGCCTCTACGGAGGTGCATTGGGGGTCTGCCCATGGGTCAGACGGGTTTAAAACTGTACTTGATTTGCCTGACCGTGAGTAGTGGCGTTCCCTCGCCCGTGCGCCCTGTGCGCTCCCTCGTGAGGCAGGTCACGATAGGCATTAGACTTCTTTGCATGAGACACTCCCGGAGGTGCTTCTCCAGGAGGCCGTCGAGCAACTGATGGTGGGGAGATAGGTCAAGAAGCAGAACCGAAGATATGACCACTCTGTCAAAAGTATGCACGACGCGAAGAAGACCCAGACCGTTCTGCAGACACGTCAAGACCTGCAGCGGCGTAGCGACGGCAAGATTCCCCAACTTTAATTAGGGTTGGCTGCGCGACTTTGTAGGAGTCGTGAAATCGATTAGGGCGAAGAGATACGGTGCGGTATCTGTCTCGCTACTGCTGATCATATCCTCGATTCTCGTACTGGGGTCGAACATCACCGTTGTCCATGCGGCTCCGAGCTCGACGGTGACCATCCACGTGGGCCACTCCCCGGATGCGGTGTGCGTCGACCCATCTCGAAACCTTGTCTATGTCGCCAATGCCTATGACAACACCGTGTCCGTAATCAACGGGTCGACTAACGCGATCATGAAAAGCGTGGCCGTAGGGGACGAACCAGACGCGATTGCTGTGAATCCTTCAACTGGGACAGTGTATGTAGCAGACCTTGCCGACAACAACGTGTCAGTGATAGACGAACTGACCAACATTGTGGTGAGAAACGTTTCTGTGGGAAACTCTCCTGATGCTCTGGCGATAGACACAGCGAAGAATATCATCTACGTGGCCAATCAGGACGACAACACCGTGTCCGTAATCAACGGGTCGACCAACGTGGTCATAGAAGGCGTAGCCGTAGGAGCTAGCCCAGACGCCCTCGCCGTCGATTCCTCTAACAGTCTAGTCTATGTGGCGAACTCCTTTGAGGACACAGTATCTGTGATCAATGGGTCGATGAACAAGGTTATTGCGACTATTCCCGTAGGAGGGGACCCGGCGGGGATTGCCGTTGATTCATCCAGTAGAATGATATACGTAACCAACTTCGACGATTGGACTGTTTCGGTGATAAACGGCTCGAATCGTAGCTTGGTTGCCACTGTGACAACAGTGGGAGCCAGTCCCGACGCAATCGCGGTCGACGAAATCACCAATGCAGTCTACGTGGTCAGCTACGACAACGACAGTCTCTCCATGATAGATGGCGCGTCAAACGTGGTGGTGGCAAATGTGACGGTTGGGCAACCGTTGGAGGTCGCTGCCAATCCGTTGGCCGTCGCTGTCAATCCATTGACCAACTTGGTCTACACGGCGAACAACGATACGCTGGACCCATCCCACAAGGGTACTATCTCGGTAGCCGATGGATTGAAGCGGGCCTCTCAAACCTACGTGATATGCTCGTCGTCATCTGTAGCCATCGGCGAGTCCACTGCGTGCTCGGCGGTGATTGTCGGCGCATCACCAAGCGGCCAAGTGATTTGGGACAGCACGGGGGTAGGATCTTTTGTCTCGACTGGCGCTAGTTCCTGCACTATATCGGGAAATGCGTGCACAGTCAGTTGGCAGCCTAGCCTACCTATCTCAGGCTCACCTGTCCAGATCACCGCAACCTTCCTAGGCGACCTCAACAATAAGGGGAGTTCCGGCAGATTCCGACTGAGTGTGAGCGAGGCAGTTAATTCAACCTCGGTTGCGGGTGCGCCGCGATCTGTAGAAGTCTTCTTTGCAGGGTTGGGCGTCGGGGCCCTGGTCGCAATGGTTGGAGCCGCGCTCTACCTGGTTCGCATACGCGGACGAATGGATAGCGGGCCCGGTGGGATTCGAACCCACGGCCTTCAGCTTTCTGCCGGAGGCAGCCGCAGGCGTGCACCTTTCAGGTTGATGCCCTGATCCGTATGTGGAGTTGGCATGCTTATCCCTAAGCACACTTTTCCCCTCACGGAAGTCTAGGCTACGGGCCCGAAAAGCCTCGCGCAGATCGATTCTTATGTGTTCAGACTTGCGATGGAATGGCCTCGAATCCGTCCGCACCCTATCCGTGGGTGTTTTCCACAACTGTCCTGCTCTCCCTCAAGGAAGGTTAGAAAGCTCCTGAAATGGCAGAATTCTGTGGACACTCGTCCTCAAACTTCCGTGACGCAATGGCGTGTAAGGCCCCGTTCGATTCAGGAGACCACTGCGTCAAGGAGAGATCTGCTCACGCCGGCGGGACCAGAGTCGACGACGTAGGGGCCCAGCCTCGGGCCCCTGTCGGAGCCCAGCAGGATCGAGTATATCACAGGGAAGAAGTCTCTCGGTTTCAGACCGTTCCTTTTGATCACCTCGAACGCCGCGTTCTGGATGGCGTCTGGGTCAGAGAGCATCTTTACCGCTTCTGCGAATTCTCGGACAGCGATCCTGGCCTTGGGGCTGACCTCCACCCGCCTTCCGCTGGGCCTGCCTTCTCTCCCGGCCCACTTTGAAGCCCAGGCGATCCGTCTGAAGAGCTCGGGAGTTGGGTCCTTCACCATCCCATAAGCGACCAGTCGCTTTACGACATAGTCTTCCTCCGAGCCCTTCGGCGCGACCGCGGCGAGCTGGGAGAGCAACTTGTACGGAACGTGCACACCCTTCGCTTTCGGGACCCTCAGCAGCATCGTGTACTCGTAGAGCCCTCTCTGCTTGGCGTCCTTCATTCGATTTTTGTCCTTGACCTGCGAGAAGTAGTGCTCCTCGAGATCGTCGAAGTCCTCCATGTAGACTGGAATGTCCTCCAAGGAGACGCTCCTGGCGCCGACGATCCTCTTGTACATAAGGAGCCTGAGGCTTTCGGGCGAAGCGTACTCCAACCACTCGCCCGGCGTCACGAGGTTCCCCACCGACTTCGAGATCTTCCGCCCGGACTTGTCCTGGAAGAGCTCATACTTGGCGTGGAAGGGCGGCGGGTACTTCAGGGCGTGCTCCGCGACCCAGTCGTTTATCTTCACTGAGTCCGTCAGCTCCTTCCCGTGGGCCTCGAACCTGATGTCGAAAGCTGCCCACCTCGCGGCAAACTCGACCTTCCACATCAGCTTGCCGTTGCCCTCGGAGATCTTCGCGTCTCCTTCGTAGCCGCACCCCTTCAGGAACCTGTCCCCAAGCTCTGTGCCCTTGCACTTGTAGTGGACCGTGTCCTTCCTCGGGTTGAAGGAAAGGGACTGGGTAGTGTAGATGCGGTCGCACTCATCACAGACGGGAGTGTAGGGCAGGCTCTGCTCGTACTTCGACTGGCCAACCAGCTCGTTAATCTTCCTCCCAATGGACTTCGAATGTGACAGGATCAGCCTGATCTGGTCGTTCAGGAGCCCAGACTTGTACGCCTCGGTGCCGCTCTGGAACCTGTACTCCACCCCTAGCTTGTCGAGCGAATCCCGCAGTAGGAACCCGACGTGCTCCGCGTACGAGGCGTGGCAGTCGAAGGGATCTGGGATCCTCGACACGGGATGGGCGATGTAATCCTTGAGCCACGCGGGGAAGCCCGCTGGGATCTTCCTCAGGCCGTCAAAATCGTCAGAATAGGCTACGAGTTCCGATTTGCACCCCGCGGTCTCAAGCGCCAATTTGACGCCGTAACTCCTTATTGCGTCGCCTACGCTACCAATGTGAGGAAGTCCGGAGGCGCCCAGCCCGCTTTCGACGCGAAACAAAGAGAGGTTCCTTCCGAGCGTCTTCTCCCTCTCGAGCATGTCCTTCGCGACCTTGTCCAGCCAGGTTCCTCGGCCGAAGATAGGGGGGCTCTGCTGCAATGTGCAGCTGATTCCGGGGGTCGAATTATAACCTTGTCAGAGCCTTGCTAGGAGCCGCGCGGTCCCCCGAGAGCCCCAGTTGGTCCTGTGTTGCCCGACACCCCCAAGTCATTAGCAATGTTCAGATTGCTCATGAGGCTCCGCTCAGGTGTAGCCAGATAGTTAGGCGCGGCCTCGTGCCGCGAGGTCAGCGGTTTGAGGAACGAAGGCCTATCTGTAGTAGGGAACGGAGATTCTCTCCTTTGGTCTTCCTTCTCTAGAGGTTCTGACCTTCTCAATTGCCTGCATTAAGTCAGTCGGTGTGACCATTGCGTCGTCTATGTGCTTCTTTCCTCTTTCCGGGTCCGGATGCTTTGAAACGAAAGCTTGCAGCACTATTGATACCGCTGTGTTTGCAATAGCTGACATGTCTGCCCCGCTCATCCCTTCTGTCTTGTCTGCTACCTCATCCAGACTCGCCTGTAGGGATTTGAGTTCGTCCGTCTTCTTGCTTATCCTTTTGGTAACTTCCTCCGCTTGGTCTTTCTTCCTCACAATGTCATCGCGCACTCTCTTGAGCTCGTCTTCATCCTTGGTGTGTTCTAGTTTCTCAGTCTGCGCTTCAATGTCATGTTTCACTGATTCTAAGACTTCTTCCATCTGCTTTATTCTCTTTTCACGCGACTCGATGAGGTCGATTCTCAGGATCTCTCTTCGCGAATCCTTATCCGGAAGTGGGACCGGAACGAGCTTGTCGAATCTCCCGGCGCGGAGTAAGGCGGGATCGATTAGATCAATCCTGTTCGTAGCAGCGAGTACGACGACCCCATGCAGGCTTTGGATGCCGTCCAGTTCGGTAAGAAGCTGACTCACGACCCTCTCGGTCACCATGCTATCTCCACCCATCCCTCTTAGAGGAGCCAGTGCATCGAGTTCGTCGAAGAATATTACGCAGGGAGATGCTTGCCTAGCTCTGCGGAAGACCTCTCTGATTCCCCTTTCAGACTCTCCTACCCATTTGCTAAGGAGCTCTGGTCCTCTAACACTGATGAAATTCGCTTCGCTCTCCGTTGCCACAGCCTTGGCGAGCATGGTCTTTCCTGTTCCAGAGGGTCCGTGGAGGAGAATCCCTTTGGGCATCGTATATCCAGTCCTTTCATAAAGATCCGGGTACTTCAGGGGCCATTCGACCGCCTCCTGTAGTTCCCTCTTCACAGTATCAAGGCCGCCAATCTCTGCCCATTTCACGTCCGGGGTTTCTAGATACACCTCTCTCATCGCAGAGGGCGTGACGTCTCTCAGCGCACCCTCGAAGTCCGGCATCGTAACGGTCAACTTCTCTAGAGTCTCTGGAGACAATCTGTCTTCCTCCAGTTGAATGTCTGGAAGGTTCCTTCGAAGCGTCTTCATTGCTGCCTCCTTGCACAGGTATTCGAGGTCTGCGCCCACGAACCCGTGGGTGACGGCTGCCAGTTTCTCGAGATCCACTATATCAGCAGTTTTGACCGACTTGTCCGATTCAGAAGCCTCAACCAGCGGCATGTGTCTGGCGTGAATCTGAAGGATCTCCAGCCTTCCGCTCTTTGCGGGTACCTTAATCTCGATTTCTCTGTCGAATCTCCCCGGCCTCCTAAGCGCAGGGTCGATGGCATTGGGGCGGTTCGTGGCCGCGATAACGATGACCTTTCCTCGCGCTTCTAGACCATCCATCAGCGAAAGAAGCTGGCTGACGACCCGTCTCTCGACTTCACCCGTGACCTCCTCTCTCTTCGGAGCGATAGAATCAATCTCGTCGATGAAGATTATTGTTGGCGCCTTCTCCTTGGCCTCCTTGAAGATTTCCCTGAGTCTGGCCTCGCTCTCTCCGTAGAACTTGGACATTATCTCGGGTCCGCTGATCGGGATGAAGTGGGCGTTGCTCTCGGTGGCCACTGCTTTCGCCAGCAGCGTCTTGCCAGTCCCTGGAGGACCGTAGAGAAGAATCCCCTTCGGCGCTTCCACGCCTAGCTTCTCGAAGATCTCTGGGTGGCGGAGCGGGAGCTCAATCATCTCCCTCACCTTCTGAATCTCGTCCTTCAGGCCGCCGATATCTTCGTAGGTGACCTGCGGGACGCCCCGGAGGGCCTCCCCCTTCTCGGAGATGACGAAGACGGTGCGCTGGGTGATTAGTGCCGCGTCAGAGACAGGGCTGACGCCGACCACCTGGAACGTGAGCCTGCCCCCGAAGTAAGGAATCATTATGTTGTCACCCTTAGTCACCGGGACGCTTTCCAGGGCGTCGGCTAGGTAGCGCTCGTCAATCGGGGGCACGGCCTCGAGCGGCGCAACAACTACCTTCTCCGCTGGAGGAGCCTTCACCTTCTTTACGGCAACGACGTCACCGATCGCGACACCGGCATTGTTCCTGATCAGACCGTCAATCCTGACAATCCCCCTGCCCTCATCCGAAGGGTACAGCGGGAGGCACTTCGCAACCGTTCGCCTTTTGCCCTTGATCTCGATTACATCACCCGTGGAAGCGTCGAGCGCGTCCATCGCGTCATAGTCTATCCTTGCGACGCCCCTTCCAACGTCACGCGTGTATGCTTCGAGGACTTTCAATTGGACCTGTTGCTGACTCAACCCTGACGAACCCTCAGACAATGTTTACCCTCCTGTAGCCCTTATTAGTCTTGTCCCTCAACGAAAACGAAATCTCCAAGACACCGTTATTGAATTCGGCTTTCCCGCTGTCAGGCTGAACCTGGGCTTTCAGGCTGATATCAGCCTTGTACTTCCTCGGGCCCCTCTCGGCGGTCACGACCGCTTTGTCTTCGGTTGCCTCTACTTCGATGTCGCTCTTCTCCACACCGGGCATATCCAGCACCAGCTTGAGCAGGCCCTTCTTCCCGTCTAGTACCTGTTCGTTCATGGGCGACCGGAAGCCATCATGATGCAGGGGACTGTCACCGAAGAACTGGACGTTCGGTCTGCCCTCTGGGCCAAAGCTGAACGAAAATCCTGCTACGTAGGGCTCTGTCTGCGAATGGACCGCAGAGATGCCGCTCCTGACGACGTCCTGGACATCCTTCTCGAATTCTTCGAAGTACTTGTCTAGCTCGTCCAGCATATCCTTCAGATTCTTCCTCCTGTCTTCGCTCATCTGCTTAACCTTTGGTTGATTAACTCTAGGTTAAACCCTTTTATAAACCCTTTGTCGTATGACCACGCGTGGCTCGCGATCCGCTTCCAGAGGTAATATCGTCCCCCACGAGACTCAAGGTGGCAGACCTAGTATCGAAAAGGCCGAGGACCCTGGGAGAACTCGCGGCTGCTACAGGAATCTCGATTCAGGCTGTGCTTAAGCATCTGAGGAAGCTGGAAGAGTTGGGACTCGTTGAGGAGACGAGTGTCAGGAGCCCCAGCTTGGCGGTCCGCAAGGTCTACGTGTCGAAAGGAACGAGGCTGAAAGATTTCTCTGCAGGTGACCTCACCCTCGTGAAGCTGAGTAAGAAGTCTTTGGCACGCGCGGAGGAAGCGGATTGGCCTCCAGACTTGGAGTACCTGGCCGAAGAAGCGATCCTCCAGAGAAGGCGAGTGCGGGACCAGGCGAGAAGGCTCGGTAGGATGATTGACGGCCTTGTCCAGGACGAGTCGAGAGTCATGGCTGCCATAGAATCGATGAACCTGAGCAATGTCGAACGGATAATCCTACAGGTCCTCTTCACAGAGGGGAGTCTCGAAGAAGGAGAGCTTGTTCTCCTTCGGCACTTTGGATTGCAGGATGGCAAGAAGTCAATCGAGAAGGCACTCAGCAAGGCAAGGCAGGACACAGAAGAGAGTCGAACGGTAATCCGCATTCCTGAGATACACCGCACGGATTGAGCGCGGTGGAGGCACCCGAGGAAGAAGCCCCGTTTACGGATAAATAGACACCCGAGCGGTTGAATCTAGAATTGTCGGTTGCGGGCGCTGGATGGGAGCTGATGGCCAGGAGGACAAAGGTGGTTACCCTCTCCCCGCTCCTTCAGGCTTTGATTCCGTCACTGTTGGTGCCGACCTTCTCAAAGAGCACGCGTGGGGTCTCGCTCCATGGAGGAAGGTCGGGTCTGCTTCTGGGGTTCGTCCTGGCTGTCGCCAGCCTTGGCATTGGATGGTTGCTAGGAGGGCAGATCGGAGTCTTGGGGTACATTGTGATCTTCTGGCTTGTCGGGACGACAGGCCTGACGATGATAGTGAGCAGCCTGACGCCCCTCGCCTTCGTAAAGCCTATCTGCACAAGGTGCAGGCTCCTCCCGGTCATCGTGGAACATGAAGCGATTCACCTGGCAGGGGTCGCCAGCGAAAGGGAAGTTTGGGAGTCCATGAGGCAGAGGCATAGTGTCGGGAGCCTGAAGCTTGAAGGCGATCCGGCCATCTGTCTGTTCTGCCCCATCCCGAAGAGACTCAGCGGGCGTTGAGGGCGCGATAATGGTTCACAGAATTGCAGTCGTGGACGAGGATCTTTGTCAGTCGAAAAAGTGCGGGCTGGAGTGCATCAAGGAATGCCCGGTCAACATCAACGGCGATGAATGCATCGTGCTTGGGGGCAACAGAATCGCGCTCATCTCCGAGGAACTCTGCATCGGCTGCGGGATCTGCACCAAGGTCTGCCCCTTCGATGCTATTGACATCCTGAACCTGAGCGAGGAACTCAAGACGGAAAAAATCCACCAGTACGGGGTAAACTCCTTCAGGCTTTTCAGGATACCTGTGGTTAGGAAGGGGCAAGTGGTCGGCCTCGTCGGTCGAAATGGAATCGGTAAGTCTACAGCCCTAAAGATACTTGCTGGGCAACTTGTTCCGAACCTGGGTGATTACGAGAAGGAGCCGACCTGGGACAGGTTCCTCTCGTACTTGAGCGGGCGCGAGATGAAGGGACACTTCGAGAGGATCGCCGACGGCGAGCTCAGGGTCTCGCTGAAGCCGCAGGCGGTCTACAAGCTTCCGGAGGCGTGGAAGAAGGAGACAAAGCTCCTGCTCAGACGGATGGACGAAAGAAAGGCGATGGCCGAGGTGGTCGAGGCTCTCAACCTCCAAGAGACCCTAGACAAGAAGATCCCGGACCTGAGCGGTGGGGAGCTGCAGAGGGTCGCGGTCGCGGCTACGGCTCTCAAGGATGCCGACCTCTATCTTTTCGACGAGCCGTCGTCCTACAACGACGTCTACCAACGGCTCGCGGTCTCCAAGCTGATCGGCAGCATAGCCCAAGCGGGCAAGTCGGTCCTAGTCGTAGAGCACGACATGGCCTTCCTCGACTACGTTACCAACTATGTCCAGATAATCTACGGCGAGCCGGGGGCATACGGCATCGTCTCCGGGCTCTACGCCTCTAGGACCGGCATCAACTCGCTCCTCGACGGCTATCTCCCGCAGGAGAACATCAGGTTCAGGGACCACGCAGTCTCCTTCGGACAGAAGGCGGCCGGTGAGACCGTCGAAAGCGAAGAGGTCGTGGCCAGGTACACCGACCTGAGGAAATCCTACGAAAGCTTCAAGCTCAAGGTCGAAGGAGGGGAGATAAACCGTGGCACCATCCTCGGCGTTGTGGGCGCCAACGCCCTTGGCAAGACAACGTTCCTCAGGATGGTCGCTGGCGAGGAGAAACCTGCCAGGGGAAAGGTCGCCGTCGACGCAACAGTCGCCTACAAGCCGCAGTATCTGACCTCGACCTTCGAGGGCACAGTCGACGAGTTCTTCACGGGAACCCTGGGGACGAGGTACGGCGAGCCCGACCTGCAAGACGCCCTCGCCGTCCCGCTGAAGATGGAGAAGCTGTTGGCGAGGAACATGAAGGAGCTGAGCGGCGGAGAACTCCAGAAGGTCGCGATAGTGGCCACGATGGCCCAGAAGGCGGAGGTGTACGCCCTGGACGAGCCGTCAGCCTTCCTCGACGTCGAGGACAGGTTCGTGGTGGCAAGGGCAGTCGGCAGGATGGTCAAGGCGAGAGGGAAGGCCGCCATCGTCATAGACCACGACCTTCAGGTGGTCGACATCGTCTCCGACAGGCTGATGGTCTTCGCCGGAGAGCCGGGCGTCTCCGGGGAAGCGACCAAGCCGCTGAGCAAGGAAGACGGGATGAACATGTTCCTCAAGCAGGTGGGTCTGACGTACAGGAGGGATGTCAACACGGGAAGGCCGAGGGTCAACAAGCCGGGCAGTAAGCTGGATAGGGAGCAGAAGGAGAAGGGAGAGTACTACTACGTCTCCTCGCGAAGGGAAGAGACCCCTGAAGCTGATTAGGAAGGTCCTGGAGGAGGCTCGCATCAGCAACCCCGAAAGGGTCTCGACCGGGGTCGACGTCGTCGGAGACATCGCAATAGTCAGGCTTCCCGAACTCTCGGCGGCCGAGAAGAGGCGGCTGGCGAGGGCCCTCACCAAGGAAGTGAAGAACGTGAAATGCGTCTACGAACAGGAGGGAGGTATCGAGGGAGAGTTCAGGCTCCGGAAACTGAAGCATATTGCAGGGGAAAGGAGGACGCTGACCCTCCACAGAGAAAACGGGTGCGTCTTCAGAGTCGACGTCGCTCGCTGTTACTTCTCGCCAAGGCTCTCCACGGAGAGGCTCGCGATAGCAGGGAAGGTGGCATCGAGGGAGCGCGTGCTCAACATGTTCGCGGGGGTGGGCCCGTTCTCGATCACGGTCGCCAAGAAGGCTGGGGCGAGGGTCACCAGCTGCGAGATCAACAAGTATGCCTGCGACCTACACGAAGAGAACGACCGGCTCAACAAGGTGCAGGACAAGGTCCGCGTCATCAGGGGAGACGCAGCGGAGCTGCCTGCGAGGGAGAAGAAGTGCTTCGACCGGGTCCTCATGCCCCATCCTTCTCAAGCAGACATGTTCCTCCCTGTCGCGCTCGCGATGGCCAAGAAACGGGCCACCATCCACTACTACAGGCACGTCCTCGGAAGGAGCGAGGCCGAGGCCTCGGCCAGGATGGTCGAGGAGCTCTCTGGTCTGATTCCCACGGGGACCCGTATCGCGACGAGGAGGGTCAGAGAGGTCGGCCCCAGATGGCTCGAGATGGCTGCCGACCTGAGACTTCCAGCTTAGAACGGGAAGTTCTGGCTGCACCCGTCGAGGTGGGCGATCGCCACACGGCAGGGATGCACGTTCTCCTTGTGACCGTCATGACCACGCGTACGGAACTGTCATCGTCAAGCCCTGGCGACCTGGCAAGACGGATATAGCGACACCCTCAGGCCCAAAAGGTTGAAGGTCCTGACCAGCGAAGCAGACCTGGAAGCGCTCTCGAGCGACTCCGGCATCATCAAGATCAGGCCCACGGTGGGCTACGTGGCCGATACTGAGGCCGAAGTCGAATCTGTCCTTGAACTCGCTGGACGCTCGGGCGGGTCGGTGACGCCTAGGGGTGCCGGCACATCGATACCAAGCCAGTCGGTGGGGAGGGGATCAGTCCTCCTCCAAGGTCGGAGTATGGCTGCCGTGCTTCCAGGCGGTAAAGTTAGATGCGAACCGGCTCTCGTGAAGGGAGATCTGAACAAGCTGCTGGAGCACGCTGGGAGGTGGATGCCCGTCGACCCTTCCAGCTACCTCAACTGCACTGTCGGAGGGATGGTCGCCAACAACTCGTCGGGCATAAGGACGCCGAGATATGGCTCGACGATAGACTATGTCGAAACCCTAAGGGTGGTCATCCCTGGCGAGGGAGTGCGGGGCTTGACAGCGGTCCCGATCGAACAGGCGCTGTCGGGCGACAGGATCACGAAGACTGTCGCAGGGCTCCTAGTAGACAATTGGAAGACCATTATCGGCGAGCAGCCCCGCGTCACGAAGAACTCCTCCGGATACAGGCTCGAGAAGGTGCTGCGCGATGGGGTCTGCGACCTCCCGAAACTCTTCGTGGGCTCGGAGGGGACGCTGGGTGTGCTGACGGAAATCACGTTTGCCACCTGCGTGAGGGCAGAGCCGAGAATCCTCCTGATCGTTGAGGCCGGGCTGGACGAGCTCGATGTCCTCGTCTCCGCGTTCAGGAAGCACGGCCCGACCGCGGTCGAGCTCGTCGACAAGTCCGTCTTCAGGAGGATGGGCAGGGAGGAGAGGATCGCCAAGTACTCACGCACCGAGGGCGAATACCTTCTCTTCTGCGAATTCGAAGGGACCGAGGAGTTGCTGCAAGAGAAGATGGAAGAGATCGCCGCCTCGAAGGTCGCCGGGTTCGAGCCGCTCGTCCTGACGAGTCCCTCAGATGTGCGCGAAGCCTGGGAGGTCAGAAACGAGACGCTGACCCTGGCCCTAGAAATCAGGGAAGGGAAGAGGATCCTTGTGCCAGGAGTCGAGGACCTTGTCGTCCCGACTGATAGGCTCGGCGACCTCGTGAGACTCCTGAAGGACCAGTTCGAGAGAAGAGGGCTCGGCTACATCTCCTACGGCCACGCGTGGGACGCCAACCTGCATGCCCGCCCCCTTCTCAATCCGAGCCTTCCCTCCGAACGGAGGATGCTGGAAGAGATCATGGAGGAATCCTTTGAGGCAGTCTGGAAGATGGGAGGCTCGATGACCGGGGAGCACGGCGACGGCATGCTCAGGGCGCCCTACGTGGCAAGGCAGTACCCGAAATCGTACGGAGTAATGAAACAGATTCGGGAGGCCTTCGACCCCAAGGGGATGCTCAATCCCGGCGTGAAGATCGTCTAGGCACCGAGGCCCTCGCCAGAAGCCGGGCCACTCGGATGGGCTCCGGAATCGACCCCTGAAGCGTGAACATATCGAGAACGGACTTGGCCTCCGCCTCCCCGATCCCTGCCGTCCGAGCGAATATCAGATGGCCCGACTTCAGCCTGAGCCTCTTCCTGCTCCCAAGCTTCCTGTAGGCCTCCAGCTTCGCCTCCGCACCTTCAGGGAAGTGACGCACTATCGAACCCTCGATCCCCGAAGTCTCCTTGTAGGTTAGGCAGATCACGGGCAGCCCGGTCTTCCGCGAGAGCCCGTCAATGTCGACGATGTTGTAAAGGCTCAGGATCGCCCCCGACACCATCAAGACGTTGACGTCATTGCGCTTCAGCTTGCGGTATAGCGCCGCAATCGATGCAGACGCGTCGTCTCCCTCGACGGAAGTCTTTCCAACCGCCAGGCCGTCGACGACGCGGTCGCTTCTCATGACGACCCCGGCCAGCGTCGAGGTCTTCTGCCCCTGTCTGAAGCTCTCTGCGACTCCCAACGCCCGGATCCCGGGTTTGTTCAGGTGAAGGCGCAACAGAAATCAGTGTTCGAAGGCTACTCCCATCCTTTTAACCTGTGCAGCGGGCCTGCTTCCGCGTGTCCAAGATTTACAGCCTCAAGCCCGGGACAGGCCTCACCGATGGGTTGCTCGCCATAGCGAAGAGAGAGAAGATCAGAACGGCCAAGGTGGAAGCGATAGGCGGAGTGAAACAGCTTCGGCTCGCCTACTTCAACAGCAAAGTGAGGAGGTACGAGGAACACGAATACGACGAATTCCTCGAGGTTACAAGCTTGATCGGGAACATCACGCTCAAGGATAGAAAGCCTTTCCCTCATCTTCACGGCACGTTCGGCAGGAGGGACATGAGCGTAGTCGGCGGGCATGTGATTTCGGGTACGGTGTTTCCGCTGCTCGAGGCTGTGATCACACCGACGGCGAACAGGGCACTCCGTCGGTTCGACGAGAAGGTGGGTTTGAATGTGATCTACAAGATCCAACAGCCAGACGAGTGAGTGAGGCTCAGACTAATGCCTTCATTTCATATTGACCATCTTGCGTAACTCTGATTCTTCACAGCCTCAGGTCCAAGTTGGGGAGGCCGGATTTAAGAGAAGCGCTCTTAGCCTGCGTCAGCAAGCGGAGCAAGGAGCGCGTAGGCGGAGAATTCAATCGTACAGATGACACGCCGCGTAGTGCCCGGGCTCGCGCTCGATCAGCTCCGGGACATCGACCCTGCACCTGTCAAGAACATACGGGCACCGCGGGTGGAACCGGCATCCGGCAGGTGGGTTGAGTGGGCTGGGTATCTCGCCTGCCGGGACCTTCTTTTCGGTCCTCGCCCGCGGATTTGGCACAGGGACGGCGGCCATCAGCGCCTTAGTGTAGGGGTGGAGTGCGTTGGAGAAGATCTGCTCGTTCCTCCCGGTTTCAAATATCTTCCCTAGGTACATCACTGAAATCCGGTTGCACATGTATTTTGCCACTGCGAGGTCGTGAGTGATCAGCAGCACGGTCAGGTTGAGCTCCTTCTGCATCTGGAGCAGCATGTCCATTATCTGGGCCCTGACCGAAACGTCGACCATGGCGACGGGCTCGTCGGCCACGACGTAGTCTGGCTTGACCACAAGCGCCCTGGCAATTACGACCCTCTGCCGCTGCCCTCCGCTCAGTTCCTGAGGATATCTGTCATAGAAGGTTACTGGCGGCGTTAGCCCCACCTTTTCAAGCATGGCGTTGACAGTCTGCTTCATCCTTTCAGGTGGTGCTCTGTCAAGGTATCTCAGCGGCTCAGTGACCGCGTCCCCGACTGTCATCTTCGGGTTGAGCGAGGACATCGGGTCTTGGTAGATGAGTTGGACCCGTCTTCTGAACTCCCTGAGTTGGTTCTTCTTTATCGAAAACAGGCCGACGCCGTCAATCGAAACCAGACCTTCAGTGGGCTGAACCAGTGCCAAGGTAATCCTCCCAATCGTCGTCTTGCCGCTGCCCGACTCCCCGACTAGCCCATAGATGTCCCCTTTCTCGACGGACAGGTCGACGCCGTCGACTGCCTTCACGTATTCAGTGCCTCTCGAAAAGAGCTGGGCGATGAAGCTCTTCTGCACTGGGAAGTACTTCTTCAGCTTCTTGACTTCAACGAAACCCAATTCCATCACTTCCTGCTAAGCAAGTGGCACGCGGCCATGGCTTCCTCTCCAGTAGAAAGCAGCTTGGGTTCTTCATCATGACATATGGCAAAAACGTATGGACAGCGAGGGTGGAACGGGCACCCCTTAGGAGGGTTTGTAAGGTCTGGGGGAGAGCCCGGGATAACCTTTAGGACCCGCCTCCCTGCCTCTACGGTAGGAATCGACTGCAGCAACGCCTGCGTGTAGGGGTGTTTCGGTTCCTCGAATATCTTCAAGACAGGAGCCACCTCAGCTATCTTCCCAGAATACATCACCGCGACCCTGTCAGCCATCTGGGCGACAATTCCCATGTTGTGAGTGATAAGGACCAAAGAGAGCGAATACTTCTCCTTCAGCTCCTTAAGCAGCTCCAGTATCTGTGCCTCCACTATCACGTCGAGGGCTGTCGTCGGCTCGTCTGCGATGATCAGATGGGGTTTCAGGGCCAAGGCTAAGCCGATCATCACCCGCTGTCTCATTCCGCCGCTGAACTGGTGAGGATAGTCGTTAATCCTCGAGGGCGAGATGCCGAGGTCACGCATTATGGCCTCGGTGCGCTTGATCGCCTCTTCCTCGTTCACAGAAGGTTCATGGGTCCTGATGTATTCGACGAAGTGGCTCCCTATCTTCATGACAGGGTTGAGTGAGGTCATGGGGTCTTGAAAGATCATCGCAATCTTGTTCCCACGTATCCTTCTCATCTCGCCTTCTCCTATAGAGGAAATCTCCTTCCCTTCGAAGGAAATCTTGCCTGACCAGCGGGCCGGTGGGTTCTGCAGGAGCCCCATCACAGCGAAACCCAGCGTCGACTTGCCCGAGCCAGACTCCCCCACTATGCCGAGAGTCTCCCCCTTCTTCAGTTCCAGGGAAACCCCCTGGACGGCCTTCGCTGTCCCCCTATCCGACCTGTACTCGACGTACAGATCCTCCACCCGCAGTATCGAGCCTGTCGTAATAGTCTTGGACGCCATCTTACCTCAGCTTGGGATTAGTCCTTTCAGCATAGCCCTCACTTATCAATGAAAATCCGAGGGTGGTGACTAGGATCATCAGGCCCGAGAAGGCTATGACCCACCACGCACCAGAGAGGATCGTGGTCCTGCCGTAGTAGAGGTCGACCCCCCAGTCAGGCCTCGTGAGGTCCCCGACACCTATGAAGTCTAGGCCCGCTGTTATCAAGATGGCGTCTGCGAAGTTGATGGTGGCCACCGTGACAACGGAAGGGATGATGTTTGGCCATATGTACTTGCGGATGATTGCCAGACGCCCAGCCCCGACAGACTTGGCAGCATCGACGTAGGGGAGTTCCTTGACTGTCAGAGTCTGGCTCCTTACCACTCTGAAATAGCTGGGCACGTAGACGACCGCTATCGCCAGTGCATAGACGAAGACGCTTGCCCCGAAGACGATCACTACAATCAGAGCAAAGACGAGGCTGGGAAAGGCGTAGATGCTGTCAAGAATGAGCGTGACGACCCGATCAACCATTCCCCCCCTGTAGGCGGAGAGTAGCCCTAGTGGAACACCCACCGCCATGCAGAGAAGGACTGCTAGGACCGCTACGACGAGAAGGAAACGACCTCCCCAGACCACCCTTGCTAGCATGTCTCTGGCGCCGATGTCAGTTCCAAGCGGGTGTTGAGGAGACGGCGGGGAGTCGACCTTCGTTCCGAGGAAGGTGGGGTCCTGTGTTCCTAGGAAGGGCGCGAGGACACTCATTGCAACGATGAAGACTACCATGGCGAGGCCAGCCAGCATGAAGCCCCTCCCTGAGCCCTTGCCCACAAGAGGTGCGAACAACCTGCCTGCAACGCCAAAGCGATCACTCTTCTTCACAATCTCACCCTCGGGTCCAAGTAGGCATAGAGAATGTCGATGAGAAGCGCGACGGTAGCGATAAGGATCGCAATGAAGACGACAGCTCCCTGGATGGCAGTATAGTCGAGGTAGTTGACCCTGTCGACCAGGAACCGGCCGAGGCCGTCGATGTTGAACTCGGTCTCGGTTAGAACAGCGCCGCTGAGCAGAAGGGCGAACTGCAGTCCCATCACGGTTACGACCGGGAGAAGGGCGTTCCTCAGGGCATAGCCGTAGACTACGGTCCGGCCCTTGAGTCCCCTCGCACGGGCGGCTGTCACATAGTCCGCCCGGAGCGTCTCTAACATGTTGGTCCTGGTTATCCTGATGAAGACGCCTGATATGACGAGACCCAATGCGGTGGCAGGAAGGATGAGATGACTGACGGAGTCAGCGAGGGCGGGCAGGTTCCCGGCCAAGATACTGTCGACCGTATAGACTCCTGTCTGTATGTGTATGGATCCAATGGTCAGACCCTGTGGTACTTGACATCCCGGACACAGCCGCCCCCCTGTAGGGAGCCAATGCAGATACACGCCAAAGATCAGCTGGAAGATGAGACCCAGGAAGAACACGGGCCACGAGTAGAGCAGGATCCCTATCACCTTGACCGCCCCGTCTGTCACTGAACCGCGTTTCGTGGCACCAAGAGAGCCGAGCACAATCCCCACCAAGACAGCAATCAGGAAGGCGTAGAGGGTCAATTCGAGCGTCGCGGGGAACCTTGAAACAATCTGGGCGGACACTGGCTGAAAGTCAACCATCGAAAGGCCAAGGTTGCCCCTGAACAGTCCCACGAAATATTCTATGAACTGCACGTAGAGCGGCTTGTAGAGCCCGAGCGAACGCTCACATGTGGCTAGATCCTGCGGGTCTAAGTTGTGCTCGAACTTCAGGAGGCAAGGGTTGCCGGGGAGAACGCGAATCAGAAGGAAAACGACGCTAAGAAGAATGAGAACCAGTGGGATCGTAAGCAGGACCCTGATGATTACGTAGTCCCTTAGTCCCAAACAAAAAGAGGAGGAAGCCTGGGGGTATAAAGCCTACCCAGGCTCAGATAGGTTAGGTAGTCTCCTGAAGCAACCAGTACCTGAAGTTGGTTGTGACGTCTAAGACGATGCCCGACACCTTCGGGCTGCTCACTGCTACCGAGGTCCCCTGGAACAGGGGCACGACGGGTGCGGCCTGAGCGACTATGTTCTGGAGTTGGGTGTACATTGTTGCGAGCTGCGTCGAGGATGACGTGCCCGCGATGTTTGTTATCAAGGTGTTCGCTGTTGAGTTAATCCAGTTAGTGCTGAGGAACCCTATGCCATCAGCTGGGAAGAACGGGAGCGCGTAGTCGTAGGGGTCCAGGTAGTCCGGGTACCATCCGTAGATGTACGCCTGGAGTTGGTCGGCCTTGGTGCTGGCCTTGTAGGTGGACCAAGGTGAGGATGCCAGAGTGACAGTCACCATTCCTGTCGCCTCGAGGGACTGTTTGAGCGCTGATGCAATGAGGTCGGTCGATGTATAGTGCCCCGTCGGGTAGGTGAGGGTGAAGCTCAGTTTGTTAGTTGTGCTGTACCCTGCCTCCGTCAGCAGAGTCTTGGCCTTTGCGATGTTGGCATTGCCGTAGTCCGTCTGGAATGCGTCTGTGTGGTATATCATGCCATTTGGAATCGTGCTGTAGAGAGGCTGCGCTAGGCCGAGGAAGACTGTGTTGTCTATTAGGGTCCTGTTGACCGCTGCGGCTACTGCTTCTCTTACGAGTTGGTTGTGGAAGGGCGTGGTAGAGAGCTCGTTGAAGACCAGGTACTGGATGAAAGTTCCGGGACCAGTCCAGACCTTGACTGCGCTGTTCTTTTCGTAGGAGTTGACGTCGGTGGCTGCCAGTTGTCTGTAGGCAATGTCTACCTCTTTGTTCGTCATGGCGAGAGCGAGCGCGGACGAGTCAGAGTACATCTTGATGATTATTTCATGTGTCTTGGGCCATCCGTTGGAGGCGTTCCAGTAGTTCGGGTTGGCCGTGAGGTCTATTTCGACATCCTTGCCTGCGGACCTCTGCCACGCTGTTAAGACGTAGGGGCCGAGCTGGTTCGGATTCTCGGTAGCCACGTTGCCAGTGTAGTTGATGACACCTGTGTTCGTACCTGGGTGGAGGTGGGCCGGCATGGGCGCGAGTTTAGGCTCAACCGGATACATCGTAGCGAATGCCATCATGCCGAGGAATGCCGTGAAAGGATAGTTCAGTTTGAACTGGATCTTGTACTCTCCGAGGATCTTCGTGCTGTTGATGACACCGCAGCACTGCGCCCCGGTGCCACCGATTCCTGCACCGACGAACGGACCTGCGGCCTCTTGAATGGCGAATTGTCTGTCGACCGAGTACTTGACATCGGTCGCGTTGAACTTGGTTCCGTCAGCGAATTTCACGCCCTGTCTGAGCGTGAAGTTCCAGATGGTCCCATCAGCAGAGGCGGACCATGAAGTGGCTAGGGCCGGAACGTATTGAGAGGATCCGGGCTTGTAGTCGACGAGCCCGTCGCCGAGGTTCTGTATGACATTGATGCCGAAGTAGTCGTAGGCGTCGGCCGGGTCGATTGTCGTCTGGACGGTGTCAGTAGTTCCAATTATGATTGGGCTCTTGTATGTGGGTGAAGTCGAGCTCGAGTGGGACGAAGTAGTGGACGTGGTCTTGGACGGACCGCCCACCGCATAATACGCTGCCACTGCTGCAACGACTAGTATTACGATAATGACGCCAACGATGGCGGCTTGACTGATTGCTTTTCTTTGATAAGATTCAATATTCATTTTCGAACGCCTTGAAGCTTAAGGCGCTGATAAAAGGGTTCGCGACCTCTCAAACCGTCGATTGCGAGAGTACCTGGACGCAGCCGGAAGCTCAATCTTGAGCGTGATGCTTTCCAAGCAAGAAAGTCTAGCGCGAGGTCAAAGGCAAATCGAGCACGGTCAGAAGTCCGGGCTTCGCGTTCCCGACCCTTTCGAGGGCGTGAACGACCAAAGCGACCGTAGCCGAGTCACCGAAGACGCCCTTCTCGAACCTGAGCTTTATGTTCGGATCGCCTTTCACCTCAACCACGTCGAAGTCGGCCGAAGTCATTGACATCTCCAGGTCCAACCTGATTTGGCAGGACCCGGCCATCCCCTCAGCGAATTGCCTTACGCCCATGACGTAGTCCTCCGACCCCAAAATGGGAAAGATGCCGTGCTTCAGCCCTTCAAGCTTCGCGCCCAGAGACAGCGCTATTAGGTGCGCAGATTCTGTGAGGCCGACGTGCCCGAGCCTCCCTTCCTGCATCTCTTTCTCGAATTTCGACCGTGTCAACCCAACTCCTGTCTTCGCCTGGAGCTGTCGCCGGCGCCTGCTGACGTCGACAGAACGGACAACGTGGATGCTGCTCGGGCTTTTGCACGCTGAAGCAGCGACGGCTGGCACCCAGTCCATGACAAACCCGGGGTTCACACCCACCCCTACGACTGTCACGTGCTTCTCCTTAGCCAGGACGTCAAGGGTCCTTGCTGCCTCCTCGTTTGCGAACTCAGGGTAAGCCATCTCCTCGGATGTGGTCACTACATCGAGGCCTGTCGAAGCCGCGTAGACCAAATCATCCATTATGTCGGCGATCCTCGACTTCGTGGAGAAGACCACCGCCTCGGCCTCCGCAATCTGGAGGTCCCTAAGCGACGCGGAGACTCTCACTCCTAGAGGTAGGCCTGTCAATTCTGCAACCGTCCTTCCGACCTTGCTGGAATCGCTATCGACGACTCCCACTATCTGGTGCGACCTGTCAAGCAGGTACTTCAGAATCTCAGTGCCAATGGCGCCCATTCCGCAAAGGACGACCTTCACCATGACTCAGTTGACGAGTTCGCGGTCTTATTAACAGATGCTCACAACGCGGCCGGGCATATACGGGTCCCCGACTTTGCACAGGGTATGATAGGTAGCGATGCGGTCAGTAATGCAGCACCTGACCTGCAATTCATAAAATCAGAGCTGGAGAAGACTACCTGCGACGACGGAATAGAAGGGCCTCTTACTTCGCAATCTTCATGAATTGCAAGGTGAGTGTAAGACCCCGGTCGGTTGCCCGATAGTATCTCTCCCGAGAGGAGGTCGAAATCGGCTCTACGAGTCCTTCTGCGCAGAGCTCTGCGAGGGCGCGGCTGACATGGCTTACGTGCTTCTTTTCAATCGAGGCCAGTTCAGTCGGCGTCATCGGGCCTCTCGACAAATGAACCAATACCTTACTGCGGACCTCGCTCTTCGATACAAACGAGGTTAGTCGCCCAGATCCATTAAGCGACATACACAACCAAAAACCTCACTTTGGCTATATTAACGTTACCAAACGAGGCTCTGTTAGGTTGACGGTTGCTGGCGCGGGTTCGTCTCCCTGTTAAGTCTCGGTTGCTGGCTCAGTCTGTCCGCACAATTCTTGCACGCTCTCTTCTGAGAACCATCGGTCTCCAAAACCACTTTGTTCCCATCGGCGTTCCTTCCCTCCTCGTCCTGCACCATGAGAATCTTGCCACAGTATTCACATTTCGGTTTCGACTCAGGCGTATCTCTTCTCTCTCCACTCATGCCCGCAGTCGTCGCATCGGTAATAGGTTGTGGTCATTCGGCCTTCTTTGGTCGTGCGGGGTAGTGAGACCTTGATGCTTCCACACTCTGGGCATATCTCAACCATAGGCCATGCCTCAGGGTTCTGTCCCTGTTAAGCGTCCGGCGGTTCTGGCAACTCCTCGTTTGGTGAGGGTGCGGATTTTCTCTGTCAAAAGTCGTTTGGTGTGGTGGTTAGTGCCGATTGAAAACTAATGACGCATCAAATGTGCGTTGGTTCTTGAGAACAATGCTCCGATGACCGTATAGAACTTCCTGCTAACCGGTTTCGTCATCCAATCCTCTCAAGTTACTCAATCTGGTTGCCTATCAGGTCCGCGAACATGTTGACGAAGGGTAACTTCTCATCTAACTCAAGCACTTCGATTGGAGAGGAGGAGTCCACTGACAGAACCCCCACTGCCCTCTCGCCTTCTGAGTCAAATATTGGAACTGAAAGGACGCACGCCATCCTGTCCCAGACCTTTTTCGGATTCACGAGATAGTCGCCATGCTCTGCCTTTGATAGGTCAACTATCGTCGGCGCTTTCTCTCTAAACGCTTGGCCTGCGCACCTTGAGCTGACTTCGATTTTCAGCTTCCTGTCAACAGACCCGTCCATGTTGTATGAGTATGCAATTTTGAGCTTCTTACCCCTCTCCCGTGGAGTCATCACATTTGCTCTCACGCCCTTACCATCCCCCCAGTTCAATCGAACCATTAGCTTCAGAATGTCCTCGATTTGGTGCGCTGTTCTCTTGTTGTCGCCTCGCTCAGCGAAATAGACATAGGCGAAGTTACCAACTACATCAGGCCCAACGAAGGGCTCGGCGGAAGGACGCCCTCGGAGATGGCGGGAATCAAGGTCGAGGGCGAGAACAAGTGGATTACGTTGATTCAGAACTCGGCCAAGGGTAAGCGTTCTCAAAAGTAGAATTATAGCACCACGCCAACCACCTCCAAGCCGTGAGACGCTCACTCAAGTATGCCATCGTCCTCATCGCGGTAGGGCTTGCCGCTTCGTTCGTCCTTGCGGTTCCAGTAGTGCCCTTCCAAAAGAGTGTGTATCATCCCGGAGGAGCTTGCGACTTCCCGAACATTTGTTCATGGTTGTCGGGATACACGAACTACTCTGGAGTGGGCTCTGTAAGTTTCTATCTGTTCGGAGTGGGCGGGGCAATTGGATATCCGGCGGTCAATGAGTATCAATTCAACTGGTAGCCTGTCAGCAACCGACGCTTAACAGCAAAACGAATCCGAGCCAGCAACCGTCAACCTAACAGAACCCCAAACGATGACTCTTCGCCAACCGAATCAGATTAGGGAAGCAGAGAGGGGCGACGGCCTGACTCGGGACACGCAGCGTTGCTATGATAGTTGCAGCAGTGCAGAATACGACTCGACCGTCTCCAAGAAGTCTCTGAGAGTCCGCAGAGGGACGACGGCGACGCCTTGTACGAAGCCCCCCGCTGACTCGGAGAAGCTCAGAATCACCGAGATTATGGGCTTCGGGTCGTCCAGGCTCTTCCTTAGGAGGCGGCTCCGCCTGAGCTGGGCTAAAGCGAAGCCCTCGAGCGCTGAAGGGGAGGGTGCTCTCTTCCAGTGCTTACAATCCAAGTTGAGGATGGATAGGGGGCCCGTAGCTACTAGGTCGATCTGGGCACGCGGGCGTGATAGGTGGACGTTCTCCCTTACGGCATAACCGCTTGCTCTCAAGAGCTGGGCGCAGAACCCTTCAAAGTCCTTCCATGTCAAAGAGCGGGCAGCCTCTTCCTCCGGTACACCGGACGCGATCAGGCAAAGAGCCGCGGGGACCTGGCTTTCTCTCAAGGGATCAGCCCGAAGTTCAGCAGGAAGACCATGGGGTGCGAAACCGTTGCCTTCGCAGAATCCGGGAGTCAGCCCGATAGATTCCGAGCTGCGTCTTGGCATCGTCAGACCCACCTGCAGAAATCGAGGGATAAACCCGCCGAAGGACAAATGGCCCTCAAGAGGAGGGCTGACCAAAAGTGAATTCGGCTCAGACCGAGTGAGCAAGCAGGGTTGCCGCGCTCAAGCGGAACGCCGAGCGATTCACTGTCGCTTGGAAGACCTCCGGAGTCTCAGGAAAACGTAGAGCCCGTTGACAACTACTAGCGAGGCAAAGACCACCTGTACCCAGTCGAGGGCAGGCGGGCTGACCAGCCCCGTCGAAAGCTGGATTCCACCACCAGTGACCTTAGACAGCCGGAGGAAGAGCGAATACGTAGTGCTGAAGCTCAGACGCTCGGTTTTTGTGGTGTATGAAGCGCGCCAGGCGAGGTCTTGCAGGACAAAGTACAGGAAGGTGAGCGCGAGGAGATCGAAGCCTGCTGTGGCAAATACCCTCCGGACCATGGTTAACGACTCCTCTCTGGGGGTGATAAAGCCTCTCCGAGTTCAAAGGTTTAACCACATCTGTCGGAGAAACCTTGCGCTGTGCGCCTTCCCAGAGCGAAGACCTCACTCTATGCTGTGGCCTTTGTGCTTTTCCTGCTTGCCTTCGCCTATCTCCTGCTCAACTACACCAGAAGGGTGGACGGGGAGAGCATGTGGCCGACGCTAGAGTCAGGTGACCTAGTAGTGATTCAACCCGTCTCGATGAACGAGGTGCACGTAGGGGACGTCATAGTCTACGGACCCCCATGTTCTATAGACAACCTCTCGGTAATCCACAGGGTGGTGGGCACTGAAGGGAACGGTCTCATCACTCAGGGAGACGACAGGCTGACCAACCCGCACACTGATCAATACAATGGCGATATTGCCAAGAGTCCCATCACTCAGGCCTGCCTAGTAGGGAAGGTAGTGTTGGTAATCCCCTATGTAGAAAGGCTGGCGTCGCTCCCGTACGGACTGAACTACATCTTCGTCATCATCATCTTCCTATTGATAGTCGTGACGGAGCTGGGGGAAAGGCGGACTCCTCAACCGGCGGAGGCAGGGAATGAGGCCGCAGGCCCAGCGTGATCCTTTGAAATCTTGTTTCTGCTGCGTCTGACTCTTCACCCTCCGACAGACTGTCACATTCCGTCGGATGCTGACAGCAAAGGGAGAGAGGGTGGAAATCAATGAAGACCCCTCTCGCGGAAGGCCAGAGGATTCACTATGACTTCGTGAGGCCACACACGGCCTTAGAGGGACAGACCCCAGCCGACAGAGCGGGCGTGGGGGTCGAGGGAGAAAACAAGTGGCTCACACTATTACGAAGCGCAATCAGAAGAGAGGCGTGAGCGAGTTGAAGACCGCCTTGGCAATCAGCATCGTCTCTGAAATCCTGTTGGTCGTTGGCATCCTCCTAACGGCGCTTGGTGTCTATGTTGGTGTCAACAACCAAGTGGCCTCTGGGGGATGCGGTTTGCTCGGGTGCTGGTTCTACACTTCGGAGTTCTTAACGCAAGTCTTCTATCTCGGACTTGGTCTCTTGATTGCTTCTGCTATCGGATTCCTGTTGGTCTTCAGGCTCACCATGTGGAGTGGAACACCCAATTGAATCACGGAAAGAACGGAACAGAACCTTCCCAAGGCCTGAGAACCATATAAGGAAGTCAAATCGACCGCAGAACCGAGATAACATGAAGGAATTGCACGAAGGCAACCTCCAGAAGACTCTATCATCACGCTGCAGGTTGAAGACGTGCCTTGGAATCCTGCTTCTGCTTGCGCTCTCTACATTCGTGCCCATGACCTACGCCAAGCCATCCGTAGTTGCCACCATACGCGTAGGGGGGTATCCTATCGGCGTGGCGTACGACAGTAGAAAGGGAGAAGTCTTCGTCGCGAACAGCAACGACAACAACGTGAGTGTGATTTCCGATACGTCAAACAAAGTGCTGATGAACATATCTGTGGGGTCGAATCCTACTGGCTTGGCGTACGACAGCGGCAAGGGAGAAGTCTTCGTCGCGAACAACTACGACGACACTGTCAGCGTGATATCCGATGCGTCAAACAAAGTGGTGGCGAACATATCCGCAGGTTCGTATCCCTATGCAGTGGCGTACGACAGCGGCAAGGGAGAGGTCTTCGTCCTGGACAGCAACGACAACAACGTGAGTGTGATATCCGATACGTCAAACAAAGTCGTCGCAACCATACCCGTGGGGTCGAATCCCGTAGGCTCGGCGTACGCCGCAGACTTAACGTACGACAGCGGCAAGGGAGAGGTCTTCGTCCTGGACAGCAACGACAACAACGTGAGTGTGATATCCGATACGTCAAACAAAGTGCTGATGAACATCTCCGTGATGAACAATCCCGCGGGCTTGGCGTACGACAGCGGCAAGGGAGAGGTCTTCGTCGTGAGCCCCGCCAAGGTGAACGTCCTCAATGGAACCGTCAGTGTGATATCCGATGCGTCAAACAACGTAGTGGCGACCATATCCGTAGGTTCGTATCCCTACGCAGTGGAGTACGACAGCGGCAAGGGAGAAGTCTTCATCGTGGACAGCAACGACAACGACGTGAGTGTGATATCCGATACGTCAAACAAAATCGTCGCAACCACACCCGTGGGGCTGAGTCCCGCAGGTTTGGCGTACGACAGCGGCAAGGGAGAGATCTTCGTCGCGAACAGCTACGACAACACCGTCAGCGTGATATCTGATGCGGGAGGTTCTGGAATCCCCGAATTCCCGGCACAGCTCGGTCTCATTCTTCTGACCACAGCCTTCATCGTGGCGTCGTATGCTCTCACAAGGCGTGCGAGGTCTGTCCCACGCGTGTAATGCAACGCATAGGGCGGAATCTCATTCACTGAAACCGCATGCACCGCGATTCAAAGCTGGGTCCCCGCAAGCATTTCTACAGACACAACCCCAGAATACGATGGGCTATCTTGTCCAAGTTGTACTGGAGTATAAATACTACTTATATACCGACCGGGTTTCCCGTCGATAAATGCCTCAAACAAAGGCAATTGTAAGCATAGAGAATGTGGTGGCCTCTGCATCCATAAACCAGACCGTCGACCTTAACCTTATCACCAAAAACTTCGTGACGGTCGAGTATCACCCCGACCAGTTCCCTGGGCTCGTCTTCCGGCTCAGGAACCCAAAAACCGCGACCCTGATCTTCAGCTCGGGAAAGATGGTCTGCACGGGAGCGAAGTCAGAGGAACAGGCCCGCAAGGCAGTCGAAGAAGTGGTAAGACAGCTGAAGAAGGGCAAGATTCCGATAAAGAACGAGGCCGTGGTCGAGATTCAGAACATTGTCGCTTCGGCGAGTCTAGGCGGGAAGGTACATCTTGAGGAGGCGGCGAGGGTCCTTCCAAAGTCGATGTATGAGCCTGAGCAGTTCCCGGGCCTAATCCACAGGATGGCAGACCCGAAGACAGTGATACTACTGTTCGCGTCGGGAAAGCTCGTCTGCACTGGTGCGAAGAAGGAAAGCGAAGTCTACAGGGCCGTTAACAATCTCCATGTGACCCTCGAAGAGAAGAACCTCATGGTCTACTGACGGCCTCCCACCGATTTTGTTATGGCCTTCAGGTCTCTTTCGCCAATCAACCCCATAGAGAAGAGGGTGTCAGCCAGCTCCATGACATCTGTCATGCAGTGAAGGACGATCCCCTCCTTGCTGAGCTTTTCCCTTGCGCCCTCCATTCTGTCGATCAGGACGACGGCGTCTGTGACCTCTCCTCCTTCCTCCTGGACAGCCCTCGCCGAAGCGAGGATCGTCTTGCCAGTGGTCGACAGGTCGTCGACCACAACCACCTTCCAGCCGGGTCGAACCTCGCCCTCGACCACTCGTCCGCTGCCCTGTCTTGAACTCCTCGCGTAGACGAGCGGCTTCTTCAGCAAGAGTGCCACAGGTGCAGCCAATGTAAGGCCACTGATTGGCACCCCGCAGATCGCGCTCGCCTTCGGTGCCTTCGCCGCGACCAGTCGGGACATAGAATCGACAGCAAGATTGTAGAGCCCCGGGTAGTTCAGAATGCCTCTTAGGTTGATGTAGTAGGAGCTCTCCCGGCTATCGGGAAGGGTGAACGTGCCGAACTGAATCGCCCCGGCCTTGGCCAGGCCCTCGGCCAGGTCGCCTATCTGAGAGCGACGCGTCTTCCAGGCCATACGGATGGCTCTTGGATTCGAGCTTAAAAACCAACCCCGAACCTGAGATGATGTTTGCCGGAACTCTGGATTCCCTATGGCTCCGTGGAGACCCTTGTAACGGTCCAAGCCGAGAACTTGGGCGCAGTCGTGGATCCCCAGGCTGAGACGGGCGTCATCGAGACAGAAAGGTTGCTCGAAGGAATGAAGCGAATCTCCGCCCTTTTCATCTGCGATGCCTCTCCGACCACGGCCGAGTTCCTACGCGATCTCGCCCCCGTACTCGTCTCCCCTTCGCCGGTGAGGATCTTCTCCGCTGCGCCCAGGAGAATCGAGTCCGCAGTGCCGGAGCTCAAGGGCAGGGTCACGACCCTCCCCCCGCCAATCTCTCCCACTGGAGGAGGAACGACGCTCGCGCAGGAACTGACCGAAAGAGGGGCCAAATTCATCGTCGGCACACCACGGCCCGATCCCTTGTTCGGAATCGTCGACGCAAGGGTCGAGGCGTGTCTGAACTGGGTCGCCCACGCCCACAGGGAGGCCTCAGAAGCTAGAAAGGAGATGGAACCTTCTCCCTTCGAGAAGACGAGGTCAAAGGAAGTGATGGACGACATCGCCGAAGGGATTGCAGACGCGAGTTTCATCGACATCGTTCCTAGGGGAGGGAAGGTGAGGACGGTGATGGAGGACGCTCCTTTCGACGCCATCAAGAACGGCTTCCTCAGCGTGGGCGTCCTGCCAGCGAGGGCAATCGTGGTTGGGACAGGAGGAAGAGGCTACGACGACACCCTCTCGTCAGCGGTTAGAACGGCGTGGAATGCCCTGTCGGGAGTAAGGAATTCAGGCTCGGTCGTCCTGATTGCGGAGTGCTCGGAGGGGCTCGGTTCGACCGCCCTCGAGATGGCAGCTACGGGCAGGCTCTCGGGCGATGGAGAGAGAAAGAGAGAGGCGTATGTCGACGGCCTCGAGGATGTCTTCTACCTTAGCAAGCTGAGGGACGAGTACGACGTGCTCCTCCTCTCTGGTCTGCCCGAAGTCTACGCGAAATCGAAGCTAGGGCTTGCGACTGCGAGAGGCTCTGGGGAGGCGGTCGGGAGGCTCCTTAACAAAGTAGGCAGGTCAGGCAAGATGAACGTGGTGACCCGTGCCTCCGAGTGCAGGATCGAGTCAACCTAGATGGAACCATGCAATGGTCTGTGGAATAGGCATGCAAAGCAGCGCAAGAACTAGCGCGCCCAAGTACAACCATCTTCTGGCATTGGATATGTGGGAGATCTCGTCGAGCAGCTGAGGCTCTGAGTCCCGGTTGGAGCTCATCAGCAGAAGGACCACGAAGGCCAGCGCCCAGTAGGGGGGCAGGTCCCCGTAGGTGGTCAGGTCCACCGAGATCAGCAGAATGACGCTCAGATAGGAGGCAATTCTTGAGGCCGCGGGTCCCCAAGCGAGGCTCGATAGATGTCCCCCGTCGAAGGAGGTAATGGGGAGCAGGCCGACGAATGTCAGAATCAACCCCACGGTGGCTCCATCTGACAGGGGAGAGAGGGTCGAGTAGCCAGGGGCGACATGCGGCAAGAGGGGTCCAACAACCACGTCCAAGCCCAGCTGGATGATGCTGGGGCAGAGCGTCGCTGTGCTTGTGCTGTTAACATGCTGACAGCTTTGCAGCGGCACCGCCGACTGGACGCTCACCAGAGCTCCGAGGAGGTACAGCATCAGTGCGAAGGCGAGGCCCAGAAGCGGGCCAGCGAGGATGACGTCGAAGAACCGGTCTCTGTTGACGGCAGGCCCCCTCTGGCGTGAGATAATCCCGAGCGTTGGGAGAGCCGCAGTGACACTGGGGATCCCGGGCAGAAGATAGGGGGCTGGGGGCACCTCGCCCTTCCTGCGCGAGACATACATGTGGCCGAATTCATGGGCAGCCACAACCGCGATGACCGCGCTCCCGTACAGGAGGATGGCGGAGCTCTCTGATACTGACGGGGCATACTGCTGATAGGCGACCCCCAAGAGCAGTCCAAAGACGACGATCGACCCCAGGGTGAGAAGGGCGAAGATCACTGGAATCCTCGACCCCCGCTTTCCAGCCGTCTGCGCCTTCCGTACGAAGAGGAGGGCGTCCCCCTCGCTTCCCACGAGCCTCGGAGTGAATCCAGATGCAGCGAGCTCTCGGCAGAGTTCGACGAACCTCTCTTTCGAGTCAGGCCTGTATTCGACGCTGAACTCCATCTCTCTGTCCGGGAGTTGGAAGCCATCCTTCACCGTGAACTTCGAGCGGACGGAAGCGTCCAAGTCGATGGGCTGCGCCGTCAACTGGGCCGCCATTCCCGCGTCCGATAATAAGGAATTCTTCTGGGTTCAGTAAGACTTAACCATCAGCGGGGTTAGCGCAACCGCAAGTTTGCAGAAAGCCATTTTGGCGAAGCTCGGTGACTATGAGATACGACGGTGCGACAGGGAGGACGTCCCCTCGGTCATCCAGGTCAACATGAAAACCCTCCCTGAGCACTACTCCGACTACTTCTACTACGAGATATTGTCGGAATTCCCGGAGACGTTCCTAGTCGCGGAACTGCGCGAGGCCGTGGTCGGGTACATCATGTGTCGGATTGAGTATGGATTCTCCCAGTTGAAACGGCTGGGACTCGCACGGAAGGGACATGTGGTATCGGTGGCCGTGGAGGAGGAACATCGCGGCAAAGGGATTGGGACAAGTCTCATCCTCGCGTCGCATGGGGAGATGATGAAGAAGTCGGCGACCGAATGCTACCTCGAGGTGCGAGTTTCTAACGCCCAGGCGATTTCACTGTATCAGAGGCTCGGATTCAAGGTCACAGGGCGACTGGAAGCGTACTACAGAGACGGCGAAGGCGCCCTAGTGATGGCCACCCAGATCGGGAAATGAGACAGAGCGCCCGCTTCTTAGGATTGGCAAAGACGCTCGAAGAGGTAAAATCGACTCGCAGCAAGAACGAGAAAGTCAGCATCCTTGCCACCTACCTCTCGGGGCTGCAGCCTGAGGACGCAGAGACGGCAGTCCGGGTGGCGACGGGCAGGTCATCCGAAAGAGGGAGCAAAGACGAGACTCAGGTGGGATATTCGACTCTTCTCGACGCAATCAGGGAGATAACCGGGGCCGGGAGTGAGAAGGTCTCAGAGGCTTACCTGAGGCACGGCGACCTGGGCGAAGTCGCTGAAGAGCTTCTTGCCGACAAGAGGGAGCAAACTCTCCTCCAGGAGACGCTGACACTGCAGGACCTCGAAGAGGTTTTTGGACAGCTTCGGTCGACGAAGGGAAAGGGTTCGTCGGCTAGGAGGAGCGCGCTGGTCAGATCCCTAATCCTGAGGGCAACGCCCATCGAGGGCAAGTACATCATCAAGGCCTTGACAGGGGAGATGCGGACGGGCTTGGTCTCGGGGCTGGTGGAGGAGGTAATCTCTCGGGCGTATTCGGTCACCAAGGAGGAAGCTGCCCGGGCACACATGGTCGCCGGCGACCTCGGCTTGTTGGCGGGTGCCGCTGCCAGAGGAGAAGTCGGCCGGCTCAAGATGATCCCATTCAGACCAGTCAACTTCATGCTGGCGGAGCCGCTGGCCACCCCATCCGAGATCGCCGCGCACTTCGAGAAAGGAGCTTACGCGGAATACAAGTATGACGGAATCAGGACCCAGGCTCATAAGCTGGGCGACGAGGTGAGACTCTATTCACGGAGGCTCGAGGACATTACAGCGAGCTTTCCCGAGGTAGCGGCCATGATTAGCAAGGCCAAGGGCGATATTATACTCGACGGCGAAATCGTCCCCTTCTCGGGAGACCGCCCCCTTCCGTTCCAGTTGCTTCAGAGAAGGCTCAGGAGGATGGAGCTGTACGGGGACGCAACCAAGAAGGCGCCTGTCGCTTACTTCGCATTCGATCTTCTCTATAGGGATGGCGAGGAGAAGGTCGGGCTCGCCCTTACAGAGCGCAGGAGCGAACTTAGCGCAGTGATGAAGAATGTGGGCACCCTCGCTCATTCCGAGGTAGTACGCAACGCTGCAGAGATCCAGGCGGCATTCCGGCGGAGCAGGGAGCTCGGGTACGAGGGGCTGGTCTTGAAAGACCCCGAGAGCCCCTACACGATGGGGAAGAGAGGTTCAGGCTGGGTGAAGTTGAAGGAGGAACTTGACACGATTGATGCGGTGATAGTCGCGGCGGAATTCGGCCATGGGAAGCGGGCAGGGGTGATCTCCGACTACACCTTCGCCGTCAGGGACGGTGGGGCGCTGAAGACAATCGGCAAGGCATACAGCGGCCTGACTGACGCAGAGATCCGAGAGATGACACGCCTCATTAAGGAGTTGACAGAGGAGGACTACGGCTACTGGAGAAGAATCAGACCTGAGGTCGTGGTTGAGGTTGCGTTCGACGGCGTCCAGAAGAGCACTCGGCACGACAGCGGATATGCGCTTCGCTTTCCAAGGATAAAGAGGATCAGGGCAGACAAATCGGTCGCGGACATAGACACTGTCGACAGTGTCGCGGCGATTTTCACAAGGCAGAAGCTAAAGGTCGACGAACCCTAGCCTGTTGTCTCTGATTGGCTCTTATAGGTGGCCCTGGAGTCCGAGGCGCGGTTGCTCTCGCAGCTCTTAATCGGGTCTTCATTCGCCGTGGCTTCGTACCAGGATGTCAAGGAAAGGGCGGTAAATGACATCGTCTGGGTTCCGGCGCTGATCGGATCGGCCTACGTAATCTACTCGATGTTCCCTAACCTCGAGCTCCAGCTGATCAAACTCGGGCTCATCGGAGGGATTGCGCTGATGTTCGCCTACTTGGGCGCTGTTGGGCAGGCCGACTCGATCGCCCTTGTCTTTGTGGCGGCAGACCCCTATCAGCTTTCTCCGATTTTGCCTCTCATTGGCGGGGCGGCAGTCGCTCTCGGGCACATCGGATACGAGGCAGTGACGGGGAACGCATGGGGATCAAGAACGATCCCGATTGAAAGGTTCCTGAAGGAGCAGAAGTGGATACCGGAGGCAGTCATCGCTGATGGAGTCAGGGAGGAGGTGAACAACGACGTCAATGTTGCAAGGGAGGAGGTTGAAGCGAACCAGAAGCTCGGAGCCATGGTTGAAGTGAAGTACGGGGTCCCAACGGTCGCATACCTTGGAATTGGGTACCTGGCGTACCTCGCCTACCTACTGATCTTCAACCAAGCCGCGTTGTCTTCGCTACCATGACGCCTCAGCGCTGACGAGGTTAAATGCCGATTGACCCGGATGATGCGGCCGCATGGCCTTTGTCGTCCTTGAGGGATTCTCCGGAACAGGCAAGACCACCCTGGCCCGTCGCCTGGAAAGGCGCGGCTGGCTCAGGCTCCAAGAGTCCGCCCACGCTCTGCCGAGCCAAGTCCCGGTTGCCGACAATGGCAATACCTGCTCTGACTACAGTCTCCTCGGGGCTACGCTGACCTACACTTCGACGATCTCTAGGCTGAGGGGGACTAGGGACTTGATCGCGGAGGGTTTCATCCTCTCAGACCTCGCCTACGCGAAGGCCAGGTTCGAGCTGAAGAAGAGTACGGCGTATCCAACCATGCTGGCCCTGTGCAGGGAAGTCCTGGCCATCCCGAGAATGAGGCCCGACCTCTACGTCCTGCTCGACGCAGGGCCTGAGACAATCGATGACAGGCAGGTCAGGAAGAATGGAAAGGATAGGAACGCGACAGAAATCTTCAGAGCCATGTACTACAAAGCGTTGGCCGAGATCCATCAAGAGCTGAACGAGACCAACATAGAGAGAGTGCGCACGGATTCAGAGGTCGAGAAGACGCTCGATGTGATCCTCGCGGCACTAAAGATGAAAGGAGTGGCAGGCGTCTGAACGCTGGGAACGCCTCCTGGAAGAAACTGCTTACCGAGGCGACCAGAGAGGCTCAGAAGTCAGTCCTAGCAGTGGCTGTCGGAGGCGACCGTGGGCTCGTGGTCGGAACCGGAGCCTCGGGGGACAAGACCCTGCTGGCAGACATGAAGGCAGAGGAGAAGCTGTCAAGAGCGCTCCTGCGGGTCGAAGGGGTGAGGATTCTGAGCGAAGAATCAGGGAACGTCGGCGACCCCAGATGCAAGACGATCGCTGTCATCGACCCCCTCGATGGCTCTTCGAATTTCGAGAGAGGCCTCCCGTTCTACTGCACGTCGGTCGCGATCGTTGAGGGGCAGAGTCTTGGAGGAGTCCGTTTGGCCATGGTCAGGAACCTTGTGAACGGAGACGTCTACTTCGCAGCTAGAGGGGAGGGAGCATCGAAGAACGGGAGGAGAATCCACACGACTCAAGGAGGTGAGCTGGGAAAATCGGTTCTGGACGTGGACCTGGGTAGAACCTCGGGAAATGTGATCGCAGGGCTCATCCCCCTCCTCGCTGGCGCCAAGCGGGTGGTCCATTACGGAGCGAACGCGCTTGAACTGTGCCTTCTAGCTGAAGGAAAGATCGACGCCTTCGTCGATGTCAGGGGGCAGATGAGGGTCACCGACATCGCCGGCGGGTACTTGATAGCGAGAGAGGCGGGAGCTCTCATTTCGTTGGTTGGTGAGTCTCGGTTGGCCCCGACCTTCAGCCTCGAGACCAGGTTTGACTTCTGCGCGTCCGCGAACCAGTCCCTTCACAGTGCGGTTATGCGTAGCCTTCAGCCCAAGCGTCGGGCAGTTTGAGCGTGCGTAGGCGGCGAGGCGTGCCACATCGAGGAGAAGAGCCGGGGCTCCATCAGAGGATTCGGGACGCTGCGAGCTTCGAGGGTGCAGGCGCCAACGGATGCCCATCGGATTCATTAATGGAGGAAAGGCAAGCGGGTGGAATGAGGACTCTGGTGATTCTCTGGGGCCCCTTCGGGCATCGGGCTGATGAACTTGCCGAAGCGGTCGGAGGCACCAGACGGAGCATCACCCTGTTCTATGGGCCGAGATACCTCGCACCAATCAGGTACTTCGCCCTCTTTCTTCGGACGCTGGTCCTGTTGCATTCTGAGAACCCCGACGTCGTCTACGCGCAGAACCCTCCTGTGTTCTGCCCGTTGACCTGCATGCTGTTCTGCTGGCTGAAGGGCAAGCGCCTTGTGGTGGACCACCACTCGGTATGGAGGGTCAAGACGCTCGGAGGCACCGTGGGCGCCCTGATTGGGCGTATCGAGGGCGTCGTCTCCAGGAAGGCCTATGCGAACACCGCGCCACATGACATCTGGGCGAAGGAGCTCAAGAGAATGGGAGCGAGAAACGTCCTCGTTGTCCACGACCACGTCGAAAAGAACCCCTACGCGAGAGACAGTGCGGTCAGGGGCAGATACGGGGCAGACGGTTTTCTCGCCATCGCTTCTCATGGCGGCCATTTGCTTGAGAGGATAGAGTCAGAGGTGGGGGCCGCTGCCGCCATCCCCGGCCTGACGCTGGTCCTCACCGGTCCTGAGGAGAAGCTGAAGGCTAGGTTCGCCTCGCTCAAGCTGCCCGGCAACGTCCACTACCTGGGCCTGCTTCCGATGCGGGACTACCTCGCTCTAAAGGCTTCTTGTGATTTCGCCATCAACATAACTGATGAACCCTACACACTTTCGCACGTCATCTTCGAGTACCTCGCAAGCGGCCTCCCGGTGGTCTCCTCGAGACAAGAGGTTGTGGAGGGCGTCTTCGGCGACGCCCTCCTTTACGTCGACAAGTCTGGCCCTGGCGAAGTCGCCGCCAAGGTGCAGGAGCTTATTACGTCGAAGGAATTGTTGGGGCAATACAGGCTGAGAGTGACCTCGAAATACCTTCAGCTAGAGTCGACCCGCAGTGAGGAGGTGTCCCGGCTCCGCTCAATCCTCTACCCATCCGGCCGACAAGCTGCGAATCCAATGCATGACCAATCTCGAGGGCGCTCGGGGGAACATTCGGGAAGCATCCGGACGTGACGCTCAGGATCGGAATTCGTTCCACTGGCCTGGTCGTCTTCGGGGGCAGGGCCGTGAGCGCAATCACGGGCCTGCTGTTTATCGTGATGGCGACGAGATGGCTCGCCCCCGGTCAGCTTGGGCTTTGGGAGGTCATCATCGACCTCGTCACTTTCTCATCATATCCAATCGGAATTGTGGCATACTGGGCCACGAGGGACATAGCGAGGGGAAGACTGGTCGGTAAGACCGCGCTCGTGTTGGGCGTCGCGATGAGCGGATTTGGACTCCTTGCATACTTCCTCTTCTCCTTCGTGACCTACTCGAGTCTGGCTGCTCCACTCCTCCCCTTCCTGCTTGGGAGCCTTCTTGTTCCGCTGAGCTACTGGAGCCAAGTCACGACTTCAATCGTGGTGGGATACAGGCCAGTCGCCACTGGCTACTCGCTCGTGATTTCGGAACTGGTCAAAATCGCGACAGCCTATGAGGCGCTGTATGTGTTCAGGATGGGCATCGAAGGAATCATCCTGGCCCTCCTGGTTTCATACTTCGTCAACTCCGCTGTCGGCACTTACATGGTCAGGGGGGCGACCACGGAACAGCTCCAGGGGTCCGTCGCGAAACGCTGGATCAGACTTTCCTGGCTGCCCGTTGTCAGTTACCTGCCTCCGCTCTTGGCGGTCGCAGACACATACATCGCCTCCTTGGGCTTCGGAACGGCGATTGCGGGCGTCTACCAGCCTGCCTTCACAGTTGCCTCCGTCGTTGGCTACTCGTCCGCCCTGGCCTACTCCCTTTACCCCCTCCTGCTGCGGGGAGGAAACCAGAGGCTGCCGGCGATCACCATAGAGTTCTCGCTCCTCTTCGGCATACCTATGGCAGTGGGCGGAGTTGTCTTGGCCGGTCCGATTCTGCACCTGTTCGGTCCGAAGTATATGCCTGGCAGCCTTGGCCTTTCAATCCTCTCGGTCGCGTTCCTCTTCCAAGCGGTTTCGCTCATCATCGATCAGACCCTCCTTGGCACCGAGAAGGTGGACGCTAGTGGCGAATTGGGCTTCCGAAGTCTCGTGAGGAGCAATCTGCTTTACGTGCCCGTGGTCAACATCTGTTGGAATCTCGTGTATCTCGCAGGCTTGTTCGCCGCCCTGTCGTACGCCTTCTCGAACGGGTTGGGGTCCTCGGTCGCCGTGGCGTTGTGGGCATTGGTCCAGCTCTGCACGACGGTCGCATTCCTCATCATCAAGGCCAGGCGCGCCAGCCGCTCGGCCACGCTCTTCGCTGGGGCGAAGGTAGTGTACTACTTGGCGTCGGCAGCCGTAATGGGGGTCGCGGTGAGCCTGTTCTCAAAGACAGTTCTCGACCAGAGCGCAGACACCCCTGTTTATGGACTCGAGCTGACTGCAGTGGTCGCTCTAGGATCGGCCATTTACTTCGGCCTCCTGCTCGCATGGGACTCCAAGTTCAGGGCCATGGCCCGCCGGGTTCTGAAGCCTTGAAAAGCGCCTTCAGATCGGAGGCGTTAAAGGCGCGCTCTAGGCTCTCGGAAGTCGCGGCTGCTCAGACGATGTTGTCCTTGAGCGAGGCGAGGCTCGGGAAGGCGTAGTCGGGCCTTACGTCCCCCGACGGGTCTTTCCCCACCAGCGCGGTGTCGACGCCAGCCTTCCTTCCGCACACGATATCGTTGAGCCTGTCCCCCGTGAAGAGCGTGTCCTTGGGGGGCGAAGCCATCGACCGAAGCGCAATCCGAAGCTGCACAGCCCTATCGAGGGAATCCTCTCTGGTCACTAGGGCATCGAAAAGCTCTCCAAGATGATGTCTGCTCAGGATCTTGTCGCACGCTGCTGTGCCCTGCATCGTGACTAAGCCCAGCTTGGCCACCTTTGAGAGGTGGGAGACTAGCTCTACAGCCCCGTTCACTGGAGTAGCTTCGGCGACTGCCTTCAGCTCGTGCATGTCGAGCACTGCGAAGAGAGTTTCTTTCATGGAGGGACGGACGGAGACAAGCTGCTCCACCTTGAGGAACATGGGCACGTTCTCGAACGGGCCCCCGGCTATCCTGCCTACTTCCTCACGCACCTTGACCCAGTCGACTGGGATCGTGAACAGGGTGCCGTCCAAGTCGAAGACGTAGGCTGAGTAGTCCTTGAGACTCACAGGACTTTTTCCTTCCAACCATCCTCCCTCCAAAGGAGAACCCCCGAATCGATGTTCCTGATCATGTAGTAGCCCGCAGGCAGGAGGTCATGTCGAGGGGCGTCGCCGGGTGGCTCCTCACCAAGGCCCAGCCTGACGTAGAGGTCGGCTAGGTTTGAGTACCATGGGAGGCGGAAGTGCTTGACTGCGACATACCCCCAGAGAGGCATCGTTGTGTGGAACTTCCCCGCGTCGACTTCGGTCACGCAGGGATGCCCGTGAGAGTCCTCCTTGATATCGATCGAATACGCTCCGTTTGGCTGTGGGTCAAGAGCCTCGACCGACCTCTCTCCGACCCTGTTGATCTCGTCGTCTTGGACGATTCTCGCGACCGACGGCGTCCCGGTGATGCCGGAAGGCGAGATGTGCTTGAACGGGTACTCTATTCTCTCACGGCAGTAGGAAGTCACCAGTTTGCCCTCGTGCCACACTGTATCCATGGCGATGTTCCTTCCCGGGAGGTACTCCTGGAGGATGAACTCGTCGAGCGAGGTTCCCCTGCCCGTCCACAGCGCAATCCAGTGAAGCGCCTCCTCCTTCGAACCGCAAGGCAGGCTAAGTCTCCCCCCGGCTCCGTGACGGGCCCGCACCCAGAGAGGAGCGTGGAACTTGGCGAAAGCCTCCTCCACGTCATCCAACTCTTTCAGGGCCACGGTGCCTGCGACAGGGACGCCCGCCTGCTCGATACGCGTCTTGGTCAGCAGCTTGTCCTGCCCCGTCTCCATCACCTCGGGCCTCGGCAGCAGCAGCGGGACTGGAACCTGATCCCTGGCCTTAGAGAGGACCAGGGCCTCTGTGGAAGGCTGGGGGTGGAGGAAGTCAGCCTTCTCCTTCTCTGCTATGCCGGCCACCCTCCGGACGAAGTCGGGCGAGTCATGCCGGGGCGTCAGGTGCCTGGAATCGAGGTCCGGCAGTTCGATGTAGTACTTGCTGTAGTCGGCGCCGGCTATCCAATACCCAATCGCCGAGATCCGAAGAGCGCGGACGAAGTTCACTCCGGCAACCCCGCCTGCCCCCGTCACAAGCACACGCTTCTTTGGCATGCTAGCCGACCCTGACCTTAAGGAACCCACCTGAAGCTGTCACTGCACGGCCTGCTGTGCTGGAACTCAACACCCCTCCCTCGACCACGAGGGCCTTCTCCCCCGTGGTCTTGAAGGTTAGCACCATGCCCTCAGGGGCGCCGTCCACTCTGACGCTCGCGCCGTCGGCTACCAGGGGGCTGCCCCGCTCGACCCACCAGCGTGCAATTCTCTCACCGGTGGCAACGTAGCAGTCTCTGCCCGCGAGCGAAGCCAAGAGACGCGGGTAAATCCTTCCCCCCTTCATCCTCAGGGACTCCTGGTGCCAGAGCAGGGTCATCAGACCGTTAACTCTGTTAACCTGGTCGAGAAGGTTCAGGAAGTCCTTCTCTCCCTCGTCCTCGCTCCTTCTCAGATACCCCCAGAGCGTCGTGTCCATGAGCACAAGAGGGAGCTCTACCATCTTCATCTGCTTCCATCCCGAATCCGGGGGATGGAAGGGCGTGCAGAGGCCGAGCCTGAACCCCAGGCTGTCCCTGTTCCCGACTGTGCTGTCGTAGATGAAACCAGACGACTGCGCGATCTCCCACGTCTTGCCGTAGTCGAACTGAAGGTAGTGCTCCCTCAGGCCGACCGGCCTGCTCCCGAAGGCGGAGCTCAACCTCGTCACTGCGTCCTCCATCGCCTCTGCCGAATCGTGCGTCCCGAAGTCTCCATGGAGGCCTACCTCCCATCCAGACCCGACCAGACGCCGGGCTGTGCGAGCCAGCGCACTCAGGTCGTAGTTCTTCGACAGGAAGTAGAAGCTCGATCTGATGCCATGTCTAGCCTCAAGATCGGAAATCAGGTCGATGTTGTTGTACAGCGACCTTAGCCCTATCAGAGCTAGCACGACGTCCGAGAAGGAGAAGCGATCCGCCCGCTTGAGAAGATGAGTAATCGATCTGTGGACGTTGTCAACGTCGTGCGTGATGCAGACAGCGAATCGGGCGTCCCGAGGCCAACGAGCCTTGCGGACGAAAAATCCTGAGCGGCCGAGGGTTTCGGCCTCGACATCGGCTAGGAAGCGGATGATGTCGTCCTCCAGCACGGGTGCCGGAGTGGCAGATTCGGGCGAGCCGCGCATGGCCGCGGTCAGGCCATCGACCAGCTCCGAGGGAATCGAGGTGGGGTCCAGACTCTGGTGGATCAGGCCCATGCTGTCCTCGAGAAAGGCCGCGACGTAAGACCTTGCGGCTGCGCTCACTCCGCCTGCTCTCCCTTCTCGACAGGAAAGTATAGGGTATCTGTCACGGATGTCCACCTATCCCTAGGATCGGGGACCGCCGACCATGATGGAGACGAAGGAACTCAAGCTCCTCAGGATCACCCTCATGAGTCGGAGCGGGCCGGGGTTGGCAGCCGATTTCATGAGCATATCAAGGAAGAAGACCTCGACCGAGCCAAAGCGAGTGCCCCTGATGAAATACCCCCTCCAATCGGTGGCATCGCACGACTCGAAGGGCTGGAAGAAGGCCAGGAGCTGCCTTCTCGTCTGGATTGCACTGGAGGGCCTTAGAACGAGGATATCAATGTCGTGCGCTGAGGCCCTCCCAGCGCCGACGCTCCCCACAAGGGCTACGTCAATCCCCAGACAGGCAAGCCCAGCATGGATCTGCTCGAAGCTGCGCCTCTGCGCTTCAAGGTCTCCCGTCACGAGGCAACCCCGCCGCGGCAAAACGGGTCATGGTCCTTCGCGACCCTTGCCGATGTCTCTCTGCCCTGCCTCGCCACTGCCCCTACCCACTTCCTTTCCCGCGATTCGGGCGCCGCACTCCCACGACTGGGAAGACCTGTCCGAGGCGTCTCTCGATCTGTTCCTGCACTTCCGCACGCCCCCTCGTGGCATCTATCACCGCGAGGCGCTTTGAGGTGGCGATTGCGAGGTACTCTTCGCGTTCTTTCGCAAGGACCGTCTCTGCATACCTGATGTGGTCCGCCCGAGACACTATTACGTCGAGCGACCTCCGCACGGGCACGTCCAGGACGAGGGCGCAGGTGGGGGAAGGCAGAAAGAAGATCCACTTTAGTCCTCTGACCCGATAGCCCAGGCCTTTGTATTTCACGTAGGTACTCCAGCTGAACCTGTCGTAGACGACGACCCTCCCTTCTGTCCCCCGTCCAAAGGAATGGATGACGTACATCAGGAGGTTGTCCAGGGCCGAGAGCAGGGGTCGCAGCGGATGTCCGCCCCTCCTCACTCCGAGGGCAGCGTCGTTACCTTTGTGGCGCCTGGAGAACATGTCAACGACCAGGTAGTGGTGGAACGGAACCCGTGTGCAGAGATAACCCCTATCCTTGAACCAGGACTCCAACTCTGAGGCGTGTGTGGACTTCCCACTCCCATCTATGCCCAGAAGCGCGACGCTGCCGCCCCGCCTTCCCGACCGAGCCGATTCAAAGAGGTTACTCAGGAATGTTGGGTTCATCGAACACCACTGTTGGAGGCCACCGCGGCAGAGTGCCGAATTGTCCTCCGTGAGGCAAGAGCTACTGCCCTTTGCTCTTCGTTTCGGTCTTTGCTTCTCCCGAAGGCATCCCCATTTCTGGGATCTCTGTTATCGGCTCCGGCGGAGGAGTGGTGGCCATCGTGTACCCGATCCAGGCTAGAATCGCCAAGAGTAGAGCCACGCCGATGAAAGCCGTGACCCTGATGGTGATTTCCCATGCATAGAGCAGGAGGACCGCGTAGAGGATTATGCCGATGATGCTTCCTCCGAAGATCGCCCCGCCTACAGCCCTGTCATTTGCCATGTGATGTGTGCCGGTCAAACTCGCGAATATAAAGAATTTTGCAGGAGAGTGAACCCCCGCTTTTCAGGAGTCTCTTCGACGTGGGATATGGGTGGGAGAGAGACGGTGACGCGGGCTAATGTGAACGGATACAGGCAGTTTGCTCTGATGACTCGAAGACCAACGCTACGCTTTAGCGGCTGCCTTCTCGACCTGCCCCTTCTGCGTGATTTCCCGAACGATGCCAGCTGCCACCGTGCTACCCATGTCACGAAGGGCAAACCTTCCCAACTCAGGATAATCCTTGAACGTTTCGAGCACAATTGGCCTCAAGGGCTGTATTCTCACTATCGCTGAGTCTCCGGTCTTTATCGTCTTCGGCTTCTCCTCGGTCGGCTGACCAGTCCTGGGGTCGATCTTTGCGACAATTTCTGAAATCGTTGCTGCGACTTGAGCTGTGTGGGCGTGCAGGACCGGAGTGTACCCCGGCGCTATTGCAGTCGGGTGGAAGACAACTATGATCTGCGCTAGGAACTCCTTCGCGATTGTGGGCGGGTTGTTTGTTGGCCCCAGTACCGAGCCCCTCCGGAAGTCGGTCTTCGCAACCCCTCTCAGGTTGAACCCAATGTTATCGCCCGCCATTGCTTCGGTCATGGCCATGTGGTGTGTCTCGATGGACTTCACTTCCGCCGTCAGACCTTCGGGCATTATCATTACCGAGTCACCGACCTTAATCTTACCCGTTTCAATCCTTCCGACAGGGACTGTACCGACTCCGGTGATAGTATAGACATCCTGGACTGGAAGCCGTAGCGGCTTGTCGATGGGCTTTGCCGGCTCCACAAACTGATCGAGCGCGTCCATGAGAGTCGGACCCTTGTACCAGGGCATGTTTGTGCCCCTCTTGACCAAGTTCTCGCCTGTCCAGCCGGAGACGGGGATGATGCTGATCTTGGCGACCGGGAACCCGACGTTCTTCAGGAGGTTCTCGACGTCCTGCTTTGCTTCGTTGAACCTTTGCTCGGAGTACTTCACGGTCTGGTCATCCATCTTGTTGATGCAAACTGCGAGCTGGCGGACTCCGAGAGTGAACAGGAGGAACGCGTGTTCTCTTGCCTGCCCACCGGGGTTGAGTGCGACGTCCTCTTCGCCCTTCTTGGCGGAGACCACGAGAATGGCGGCGTCTGCCTCGGAGGCGCCTGTGATCATGTTCTTGATGAAGTCGCGGTGGCCGGGTGCGTCGATCAACGTGTAGAAGAACTTCGGAGTCTCGAACTTTTGGAACGCCAGGTCAATTGTCACTCCCCTCTCCCTTTCGTCCTTCAGCTCGTCGAGAACCCATGCGTACTTGAAGGAGTCACCTGCGCCAGTCTTCTCAGACTCCTTTGCGAACTCGTCGATCATCCTCTGGTCGACCACACCGAGGTCGAAAAGGAAGTGGCCCATAGACGTGCTCTTACCGTGGTCCACATGGCCACAGACAATCAAGTTCAGGTGGGGCTTATTCGCCATATTACGTCACTCTTTACATGAAGCGACCCTCCCTGACTATATTTAAGCGTAGTGGAGTGAAATAGGGTTCTGTTCCGTCTAATCAGTTGGCGAAGTCTGAAGAGTCCTGCGTTCCGGGGAGACCTGCGGAACCTTCTTTTCTGAGCTCTTGGAGTTTACTAACTAGCGTAGTGAGCGAAGGCAGTCTTCAGGTCTGAGGAAAAACAAAGAGCATCGAGCTTACCGCAGCCCGTTTTACCCTCTACGGGCTTACGCGGATTAGCTCGATGACAGGTAGCTCCAGAGGAATACGCCCACGAGCATCACTATTGAACCAGCGAAGCCCGTTATGAGCGCACTCGCGGCATCCGCGCTGAGCCCAAGGGTCGTGAAGAAGTTGATCACAGGAGCCCTGACGAGCCAAGCGAAGAAGCCTAGAGCGTAGCCCAGGAGCCAGAATCCGAACAGGATTGTTCTTCTTCCCATGCCGTATCGATACTTGATATCGGTCCCGAAGTCGGTAAATGGGCGGAAGATGGTATTCCTTCACGGTTTTGTGGAAATCTTTAGAGCAAAACCCTCGCGAGGGAAAGCATGTAGGTCGTCGCCAAGCTCGCGCAGACACCCAGTGCGAGGAACAGGACCCCTTCTAGCACGACCATTCTCTCCTGTGGTATGTACTCGTCGCTGATGCATCCGAGCATCAAGTTCCCGAACGAGGACATGGGGTCCTTGGCCATTTCAGATGGCAAAAATGCGATCTTGAGTTAATTAACGGTTGCGGAGGCTGAATCTGTCAGCGCTGAATCATCTTTCGTGGTCGATTCCTAAAACGATGTAACACCGCATATGAGTTGGTAGAATCGTCCCGGGCAAGCGTTATTATAGTGAGGATGGATTCCGGATTCGGCAAGATGTGTGGCCTTGCCGCGTAGTTTTGTCTCGAAGCTCGACGGGGCAAAGAGAGTCTTCACTTTCCGGGACTTGATCCTCCTTCCTGGGAGGAGCAGGAAAGAGCCGGGGGAGATCGACCTCTCGTCGAGACTGACGAAGAACATCCGGCTCGAGGTTCCCCTGATTTCTTCACCGATGGACACGGTCACGGAGTGGCGCCTGGCAGTCGAGATGGCGAGGCTCGGCGGGGCGGGGGCCATCCACAGAAACATGTCGACCGAGGACCAAGTCGCGCAGGTGAAGAAGGCTAAAACGTCTAGGGTCGATGCGAGGAGTCG
>Ga0116115_1000130_pt1 | contig 57255 bp, 47 predicted proteins | sample June2015DPH_10_1_2_FD_89789 | JGI IMG/M metagenome (GOLD analysis project Ga0116115, IMG submission 89789) | Peatland microbial communities from SPRUCE experiment site at the Marcell Experimental Forest, Minnesota, USA - June2015DPH_10_100 | ecosystem: Environmental > Terrestrial > Soil >... | reverse complement strand
TTTAACGTCGGTCATGGCGCTGGTCAGACACCAAACCAATGGTACAATCGGGCGTAACCCCAGACTGCTCACCAAATAGTTCAGCGAACGAACTATAAAAATTTTAATTGTGCACACCCCTCGGATCATCTAGTAGACTAGGGGGTAGGCTTGTGCACACACAAACGTCCGAAGACAAAAGCCAAGAGCTAATACATACCTTACTTTATTTTATTAAGCTTTTATCTCCATCTCATGACTTGTTTCTTTAAACTTTAATATGTTAAAAACTCCATACTTTTTAAGTAAATATGTACTAAAAGCTGATAAACCCCTTCTTTCACTACATCCCCATTTACTGCGAGAAGGGAACCGAAAATAGGCTGCGGTATCTTTGGCGTAATAAATTATGAAAATCAACCTGTTTTTCCGTATGTTTATTGGGGTCTCCGAGCCGAAAACCATCGAGGTCACCAATCACACGGCTTCCTCACGTACAGCAACAAGCAATTTTTTGTGTACAAAAACTTGGATTTGGTTCCGAAAATAAAAACCGAGGCTATACATGAATGGTTCGGGCGGCTTCCTGGGTCAATGGGCATCGGCAACGTTCGATATACCACATCGGGTAAATGTGATGATGCCTCACTTATTCAAGGTACTCAACCAGTTACCGCTTGCGAAAACGGGATAAAACTTGCACTCTCATTTAACGGCAACATAGTTAACACTTTGCCGCTGAAAAAAGAGATGACCGAAAACTTCCAAGACTTTCAGTATTGCTGTGACTCTGACATAGTATGTCATAAACTGCTCCTCGGACTTAAACAGGGCAAAGACTTAGCCTCTGCGGTTCGCTCCGTCATGGAAAGCTTAGATGGAGCATTCTCCGTAACAGGCATAACTGGAGACGGCGACTTTTTCGCCTTCAAAGACCCGCTTGGAATAAAACCGCTATGCGCTGGGCATGACCCTGCTGGGGCAACCTACGCTTTTTCCTCTGAAACCGTAAGCTTAGATATGAACGGCTTTGTAAGAGATTTCGAACTGAAACCAGGCGAATTGGTCACTGTTTCAAAGGAAGGCTTCAAACGTACCCAAATCATTCAAAACCCTCATCAAGCTTTTTGCGCTTTTGAATACGCTTATTTTGCCAGGCCCGATTCAAGGTTTGACAGCAAATACGTTTACGAAATACGTGAAGAATTCGGGAGAAACATAGTTAAAGAATACCCTGAAACAGTAAAGGATAGTGACATAATTCTGTCGGTGCCTGAAACAGGCGATGACCCAGCCATGGGAGTCCATGAAGCATCAGGCTTACGATGGGAACGGGCATCAAGACGGCACCGTTATGTTACCGAGAGAGCCTTCATACTTCTAAACGCTGAGCGCTTTTCAACGATCGATAAGAAAATCAACATTTTAGGTTCAAAAGTTGATGGAAAACGAGTTATAGTAACTGAAGACAGTATAGTCAGAGGGGACACGACCAAAGTAATTATAGATAAATTACGAAAATCAGGAGCCAAAAAAGTTTACGTTTTCGTTACTTTTCCACGAATTATTGGTCCTTGCTTTTACGGGATTGATATGTCAACTTACGGGCAACTTATCGGCTCAAAAAACAGTGCAGAAGAAATCGCTAAAATCATAGGTGCAGACGACGTATGCTACCAATCTATTGAGGCATTAGTACGTGCTACAGGTCAAACAGAAGACCAACTATGTTTAGCCTGCGTTACAGGAAAGTATCCCACCCCGTGTGCTCAAAAAATGGCTGATGCCATGAAAAAGAGATTCCTCAATGGTTACGAGGAGAAAACGAGAATTTACGAGTTAGATGAAGTTCAGCCATAACCGCCTAGTGATAAAGCAAATTAAGCGTTCCCTCTACTGTCTTAGCAGTAACGGTGTATTTGGATGGAAAAAATCGGTGTCCTAGTTGTTTCTTACGGCGCAAGAGAAGTCGCCATGGTCGACGCTCTTCTGCAAAGCAAAAACTATCAAGTCGAACTCTACATCGCCGACAAACAACGCAACCCTTTCAACGCAGAAAAAGCCGCAAAACACGTTGTCATTCCAAACCTTGACGTTGAGGGAATCTGCAAGTTCGCTGAAGCAAACAAGGACAAAATCGATTTCGTTCTGGTCGGTTCAGAAAAACCCATAATTGAAGGCGTCCGCGACCTCGTTGAGAAACGCACAGGTATACCCGTCATTTGCCCAAAGCAACAATACGCCATTGAAGCCAGCAAAATAGAGCAGCGATTGCTTTTCCAAGAGATTGCGCCAGAAGCTAATCCGCGTTTTAAAATTTTTAACCCAGCCGACTACAAGGGCGAAGCGGACGTTAAAAGCGCCGTGTACCGCTGGCTAGATGAACTGGACAATCAAGCGGTGGTAAAGCCTGATAAACCAGCTTTGGGAAAAGGCGTCGGCGTCTGGGGCGACCACTTCGCAACCCGAGAGCAACTTTTTGAGCATTTCATGTCCAACTTCCAATACGGCTCGGTAATAATTGAAGAAAAGATTGATGGGGAAGAATCCAGTTTCATGGTTTTCTGTGACGGCAAACACATTATCCCCCTGCCAGATACGCGCGATTACAAGCGTGCCTTCGACGACGATAAAGGTCCAAACACTGGCGGAATGGGCTCATACAAAGACGCTGGCGACACATTGCCCTTCTTGACTGCGGCTGAACGCCAACAGGAACTTGCTTTAGCCAATAAAATTTTCAAGGGTTGGAAAGCTAAAATTAAAGACGATTCGGCGCTCAGAGGCGTGCCCTTATATCTAGCGTTCATGCACACTGGCAAAGGAATTAAGGTTCTTGAGAACAACAGTCGCCCTGGTGACCCAGAAATAATCAACCTCCTCCCAATAATAAAAGACGATTTTGTTGACGTATGCTTCAAAATCATTGAAGGAAACCTAACAAGGGTCGAGTTGGAGAAGGCTGCGACCGTTTTAACCTATAAGGTTCCGCCAGACTACGGTGGCTACGCAGAAGTGTTCCCCAGCCAAGTTGATAAATCCGCAGTTAACACGCCAGTTGACCTCTCAAAAGCCTACGCCTTAACCAAAAAGTATGGCAGTAGAATCCGCGTTTATCCAGGTTCAATGGAAACAAGAAACGGCAAAAACTACGCTTTGAAATCCCGCGCTGTCGGAGTTTTAGGCATCGGCAACAGCATTGAGGAAGCACGTCAAATCAGCCTTGAAGGAGCCAAAGCAATTACGGGCGGGGCATTGTGGAACCGAACGGACATCGCCTCAAAACAGCATATTGCAAAAAGCGTACTTCACATGGAGAATTTGAGGCATAAAGAGTGAAGCGCATCTTCATATCTGACTGTGAAGGGCCAATCTCAAAAAACGATAACGCCTTCGAGTTAGCGGCAAATTTTATTCCAGATGGAGACAACCTTTTTGCTAACATAAGCAGGTACGATGATGTGCTGGCGGATGTTCTGCGAAAGCCCAGTTATTCTGCGGGTAGCACGTTGAAGCTTGTTTTGCCTTTTTTTAAAGCTTATGATGTTGCGGATAAGCAGATGGAAACCTTTTCAGAGAAAAACATTGTTTTAATCGCTCACAGCAAAGAGACTCTATACCACGTACAAGCCATAGCTAGCGCCTTCATCGTCAGCACCAGCTACGAGCACTACATCAAAGCGTTGTGTAAAATACTCGATTTTCCATACAAAAACACCTACTGCACCAAAGTAAGCCTCGACAAATACGCCCTCTCGCCAAAAGGAAAAGAGCAACTAAAAGAAATAGCAAAGGAAATCACACAGATGCATCTAATCGATATCCCCCCAGCGGCAAGAACAAGGGAAGATTTTTCGCGCAATGACCAGGCGATAATTCAGCGTTTGGACGAGATTTTCTGGAGCGAAATACCCAAAATGAGCGTTGGCAAGATGCTCAGTGATGTGGTAACTGTTGGTGGAGAACAAAAAGCTCAAGCAATCCGTGATGCCGTAAAGCGTTTAGGTGCAGAATTAGAGGATGTGATGTACGTTGGCGACAGCATAACTGACGTGGAAGCCTTCAAGTTGGTGAGGGCTAACGGTGGCTTAACCGTATCTTTCAACGGTAACAGTTACGCAGTCAAAAATGCTGAAATAGCGGTTTTATCTGAAAACAACGTTGTCACTGCTGTGATTGCTGATTTGTTCTGCAGGTTTGGAAAAGAAAAAACAACGTGCACGCTTCAGTCGTGGAGTTATGAAGCAATAAAGAAAAGTGGAGTGGACAAGGCTTTGCTGAGGCAGCTCTCAGACTTGTATCCTGATGCCTTGCCTAAAGCTCAAATAGTAACAGCCCAAAATATGGAATCGCTGGTAAAAGAAAGCAGCGAGTTTAGAAAGAAGGTGCGCGGAGTAGTCATAGGGAGGCTTGGATAAAATGGCAAAAGCGGAAATAGAAGACACGTACGCCGAAGCATTTACTGGAATCTTTTGCCGCGTAATTGTTACAGCCGACGATAAGGAAACGTTGCGCAAGGCTGCTGAGGATTCGACAGCAACGCCGTCCGTTGTAATTGGCAGGACGGAAGGCGGAGTCGAAAAATACCTAAGTCCAAAGGAAACTCCAGACAAACGCTATGGCGCAATACTGCAGTTCTGGGGAGAAATAAATCCCAAAAAAAACTTCACAGAATCATTGAAAAAGTTTGAAACTGAGCTTTCTTACCGCATTCGCCAAGACATCTTAGTTAAGCCTTTCACCGCTGTCTATGACGCTTTGCCGAGTCCTGAAGGCAAAATGGACATGATGGAGAGCGTTGGGCACTGCGGCGACGGCTATGAATGGGTAGAGAAGCGTCATGGCAGAGAAGTAATCGTTGTCCCATTGATGGTTCCTGACTTTGTCATTGAGCGGTACTTAGGCTATGGTCGTGGCGTCATGGGCGGCAACTTTTGGGTAATGTGCAAAACAAAACAAGCTTTAAAACAAGCGGGAGAAAAAGCTTTAGCTGCAATCCATGATGTTCATGGTGTGGTTACGCCGTTTGATGTGTGCTCTGCAGGCTCAAAAACTGAAACTCATTTTCCTAAGATTGGTCCAACAACTAACCACTTGTATTGTCCCTCTCTTAAGGAGCGGTTAGGCAAAGAATCCCGTGTTCCTGAAGGCGTAGGTTACATAGCTGAAATAGTGCTTGATGGCGTTTCTTTAGATGCTGTTAAAGAAGCAACCAAAGCTGGAGTCAGAGCAGTGTTAGGCGTTGATGGGGTCGTGAAGGTTTCCGCTGGCAACTACGGCGGCAAACTAGGCGAACATAAAATGTTTTTGCGAGAGCTGTTTCCATGACTAAATTTGATGTTGTCGGTTTCGGCGCACTTAACGTTGACATGCTTTTCAAAGTTGATAGGCTTGCTGGGGCTGAAGAAGAAAGCTTCATTGAAGATTACACTGAGGTCTGTGGGGGGTCAGCCGCGAATACCGTGGTTGGGTTGGCGAGGCTCGGCTGCAAAGTTGGCTTCATAGGAAAAGTAGCCAATGACCGGGAAGGCAAACTGCAAATTGACTGTTTTAGCAATGAAGGCGTCGACACCAGTGGCATCATTCAGGCAAAACAGGGAAAAAGTGGTTCGGTGCTTGGTTTCGTGGACAAGAAAGGTGCAAGAGCCCTATACATTAACTCAGGCGTCAACGACACAATCGAGCCTCGCGAAATAGATAGAAATTATCTTTCTCAAGCAAAATTTTTGCATTACTCCTCTTTCGTTGGTGAAAAATCTTTTCGTGCACAAAAAAAGCTCTTAGCCGCCTTGCCTAGCGACGTTAAAATTAGCTTTGATCCCGGTTCAGTGTATGCTCAGAAGGGTTTTGCAGCCATAGAACCAATAATTAGAAGTTCTTATGTTTTGATGCCTAACGCCGTTGAACTTGAACTTTTAACCGGAGAAGCTGATTACTGCAAAGGCGCGGATTATATGATTGAGTTGGGCGTTAAAATTGTCGCAGTTAAACTTAGCAGCAAAGGCTGCTACGTGACAGATGGTCAAGAGCGGCTAAGAATTGAGCCCTTCAAAGTTAAAGTGGTTGACACGACTGGTGCTGGGGACGCTTTCTGCGCTGGCTTCCTCTACGGCTTAATCAACAACAAAAGCCTCTATGAGTGCGGGCGGCTGGGGAATTTTGTGGCTTCGAGAAGCGTAATGCAGATGGGTGCTCGTGCAGGCTTGCCGTATTCGAAAGATTTAGAATCGCTTTATTAAAATTAATGGAATTAAAACCCAGAAGCCTCGGGACAACGCGCAAGTAAAGCTCGATGATTAGCCGAAAACCAACTTTAGAAAGTCTACTCTGCCAAAGTGTTTTTGGTCGTTAGAATACACTTCAGTAATTCCTAATCGCATCATTAAAGCAAGGTTTACGCCGTCATTAAAATCTAAATTCTCAGCAACCATGTTATTTGCTCCTACCAACATGTCATCGCCGCTGAAACCAACGACTTTTAAAGCCTTATAGGACAGCATCTTTTCAAAAGTGGGCTTGATATCTCCTTGCTTACCCATGGCTTCTAGTACCCAAGCTACCTCGCACATTACCAATGTAGAAGTTATGGCTGTTTCACCGTTCTCTATACGTTCAAGAATACTCTTAGCGGTCTTCCCAAAAAGGGGGTGAGCGGTCAGAGCATAGATAAAGACGTTGGTGTCCACGAACCGGGCCACTATAAACCCTCAACCAACTTTTTGCGAATATGTTCTCTTGCTAATTGCTTTGGCTCCTCTATAGGCATCTCCAACTTCACGGCGCCATATAACATCTCAGTAGGCTTTTCGTACTTCCTTACAGGGACAAGACAAATACGCCCCATATACTCAGTGATGATAAGCCGATTGCCTTCATCCATGCCGTATTTTTTGCGAATCTGTTTAGGTAGAACTATGCGTCCATACTTGCCCACTTCTACAGACATATGATCATCACTGGCAAATAATGATGTTATTGGCACATATATCTTTTTTTGCCAATTCTTTTGATTTACCAAAAGCATTTTTCGATTTGACGAGCTCAAAAAATGTATAAACGCATCCGCTGAAACATGGATTGTCGAGGTAGATTTAGCACTTCTTGGTTAGATTGTCGATTATGCTTTGGAAGATTAGTTTTCCGTCACCGTACTGCAGCATCTGTTGCTGGCGTGTCCAGTCGGGCTGTTGCCACCAGTACATTGCCCTCTCCGGATGAGGCATTAAACCGAAAATGTTTCCTTCCATGTTGCATATGCCCGCAATGTCATAGAAAGAGCCGTTCGGATTAGCTGGATACTTGCCATCGGCAGTGTTGCCGTTTTTGTCACAGTACCTGAAAACGATCATGTCATTATCGTTTAGCTTTGCAAGCATTTCCTGTTCTTTCTCCTTTGGGAACAGTAACCTGCCTTCTCCATGGGCAATCGGCATCCTCACCACCTTTCCCGCTGGAATTTTGCTTGAAAAAGCACATTTTCCCCTATTTTCATGCTTGAGATAAACCCACTGGCACTTGAAGCCTTGCGGTTCATTCGTTGTCAATGTAGCTTCAGGATAAGTGCTCACTCCCTCGAAGCCTGGAAGCAAACCGTACTCAACCAATATTTGAAAGCCGTTGCATATTCCCAGAATCGGTCTGCCTTCATCAATAAAAGTTTCAATTTCTTTGCCTAATTTAGCACTGAGCAATCGTGCGAAAATTACGCCTGAACGCACATAATCGCCGAATGAGAAGCCGCCTGGAAAAACCAGCACCTGGTAGTCAAGAAGGTTTTTACGTTTTATTAACTCGTTAACATGCAAAGTCTCCGCGTGGACGCCTAACTCCAAAAAAGCCCGCTGGGTTTCTGCATCGCAATTGGTTCCGCCGACGCGCATAACACAGACTTTGATTTCTTCCAGCTTCATTTTTAGGGTTCACCGCTTAACGTTCTTTTCCAGCTGCGCCGCAACTCGGCAAGGGAAGCGTCAACTACTATTTTCTGGTTTAACCCGTGAATAAGCAGTTTCTCGTCTTTGGTTACTTTGCCAATTTTAGCGCAGTTTTTGCCCTTCATTAAAGCCTCAAATTCCTGCCTATCTTTTTCTGAGACTTCCATAAGGAAGCGGCTGTTTGACTCTGAAAACAGCACAAAGTCATTTCGCTCTAACGCTTTGCCAGGCACTTTACCTAAATCCAGCTCCAAGCCGTAGCCACCTGCAAACGCCATCTCCGCCGCCGTCACTGCCAACCCGCCTTCAGAGAGGTCGTGGCACGATTTGATTAAGCCCAAATCGATGGCTTTAGTTACAGCTCTGAACGTGCGCTTGGCTCTGGCTCCTTTCACTTTGGGCACGCTTGCACCTAAGTAGCCTTTAAGTTTGTAGTATTCTGAACCGCCCAGCTCATTGAATGTGTCACCAATGATGTAGAGCAGGTTGCCGGGCGCTTTCAAATCCATAGACGTGGTAAATTGAATGTTAGGAATTATACCTATGGCGGTAATAAGAAGCGTTGGCGTAACTGGACCCAGCGGCGATTCGTTGTAGAGGCTGTCTTTTCCAGAGATAAACGGTGTTCTAAACGCTGTTGCGAAGTCGTAGCAGGCTTCGCAGGCTCTTACTAGCGAGCCCAAGCGCTCTGGCTTCTCAGGGTTTCCCCATGTAAAATTATCCAGCAGCGCGATTCTTCTTCCCCCGACGGCAATGTTGTTTCTCACTGCCTCGTCAATAGCTGAAGCAGCCATCCAGTAAGCATCAATCTTGCCATAATTCGGATTCATCCCGCACGAAATTGCCAAGCCTTTCCATGAATCATCAAGCGGTTTCAGTACAGCTGCATCGTTTGGTCCAGCGTACTCTCCTTGTAAGGGTTTAAGCGTAGTATTTCCTTTCACCTCATGGTCATAAGTGCGTATAACGCTTTCTTTGCTTGCAATGTTCGGAGCCGAAAGCAGTTGCAGCAGGGTCTCAGTTAAGTTTTCTGGATGGGAAAACTCTGGTTCCGTAAAGCTTGGGATTTCAATGGTTGCTGTTTTCATGCTTTTGCAAGGATTAAACAGAAAAGCCATGTCCATGTCGGCAACTTTCTCGCCATTAAAGTTAAGCTGTAGTCGGCGTTCGCTTGTTAGTTTGCCTATTGCTGTAGCTTGGACGTCTTCTTTCTCGAAAATTGCCATAACCCTTTCAAGGTTTTCTGGCGGCACTGTTATGAGCATTCTTTCTTGTGATTCTGAAATGTAAATTTCCCATGGGGCTAAACCCTGATACTTCAACGGTACCTTATCAAGGTCAACGGTTGTTCCGCAATCGAATCTTTCGCCTGTTTCGCCGACTGCTGAGGACAAACCTCCACCGCCAAGGTCTGTTGTTGCCGATGCCAATTGAAGGTCGCGGATTTCAATTATTGCGCGTTTGACTTTTTCTTCCTCAATCGGGTCGGCGATTTGTACGGCTGGACGGGAGATTTCTTCTGATTTTTCGGTTAATTCGGCTGAGGCGAAGGTTACGCCGTGGATGCCGTCACGTCCTGTTTTTCCGCCCGCCAAAACAATTATGTGTTCTGGCTTGGCGTTTTTTGTGAATTTGTTTAATGGTAATAATCCTATGCATCCGCAGTATACGGTGACGTTGCCTGTGTAGCTTTCGTCAAAGTATATTGCTCCGTTGACGGTTGGGATACCCATATTGTTTCCATACGCGCTGATGCCAGCGGTTACGCCCATATACACGTATTTTGGATGTTTAACGCCTGCAGGAAGCTTGGTGTAATCGTAATCTAGTGGTCCGAAGCCTAAAACGTCCGTGCACGCGATTGGGTCAGCCCAGACACCTAGGATGTCTCGAATTACGCCGCCAACACCAGTGGCTGCGCCGCCGAAGGGTTCAACTGCTGAAGGGTGATTGTGTGTTTCCACTTTTGCTGCTATTCCATAGCCCTTATCAAAACGTACAATGCCTGCGTTGTCTTCGAAGACACTAAAGCACCATGGCGGGTTGATTTCTTTTGTGGCTTTCGCAATGAAGGTTTTAAATAGGCTGTCAATTTCTTTGCCGTCGATTTGGATTTTACCTTTGAAGGTTTTGTGGTAGCAGTGTTCTGACCATGTTTGACTGATGGTTTGCATTTCTACGTCTGTTGGGTTTCTGCCTTCCGCCTTGAAGTAGACTTGGATGCTTTTCATTTCTTGTAGGCTTAAGCCCAAGGCTAGCTCGTTGCTGATTTCGATGAGTTGTTGGTCGCTGGCTTTAGCTAGGGCAACTTCATAAAGCGCACAGCCTGTTTTGCTCTGGATGTAGAGGTTAGCGTTCATTTCTGCTCCTCAACGTTTATCGTGTAATTGTCTTTGGTTGGGTTTGCCAAAAGACGCTTGCTCATTTCTTCAGCCTTTACCTTGGCTTCTTGCAATGTTGGCGCTTCAAGGGTGACGGTGTAAACTTTACTCACATCCACGGCTTGTACCTTGTAGCCGAGTTCTTTCAGTAAACGGGCTGTTGTTTCCCCTTCAGGATTGCTGTGGCCTGGTTTTAGGCTAACTTCTATTTTAGCGCGGTATTTCATAAAGCCTTTAAATTAAGCCAGAAGATTTAAACGCTTTTGTACTAAAAAAAGCAAAACTTTACGTCAATATCATCCTTTTGTTTTGGTAGTGGATTTCTACTGTTTGTTTGTCTGTTACTTTTCCTATTATTTCAGGTTTTATGTTGTCTTGCTCTAGCGTATTCATGGCTTTGTCGATTTCTGTTTTGTCAACGATTATGCCGAACCCCCAGCCCATGTTAAAGGTTTTGAACATTTCCTCGTCTGTAATGGTGTAGCCTAGCTCAGCGGCTGTTTTTTGAATCAATCCGAATATCGGTTGGGGTTTGAAGTTGTTGAATTCAAAGCCTATGCCTGGCGAGGAACTGGCAAGATTATTGAATTTCATATAGGCGTCGCCCGTGATATGCACGGCTGCTTTGACCTTTACTTCGCTGGCTAGTTTGAGGAGTGGTTTAACATAAATTTTTGTTGGTTCAAGGATTTCGAGTACAATTTCTCTGTCTAAGCCTTGTGGGATGTCATTTGGCTGGTATTTTCCGCCCCATTGCTTAAAGAGAATTTTTCTTGCCATTGTTATGCCGTTGCTATGCAATCCGCTGCTGGCTAAACCTATTATCGAATCGCCGGGTTTGATGTTTTCTCCAGTTATGATTTCTTGCCGCTCAACTTCACCTACGGAAGCGACAACCATGTCAAAGCCAGCGTTTTCGGCTAAGCCTTTTATTATTTCAGCTACATCGCCTGTTTCTCCGCCAGTAACTGGGCATTCAGCTTGAGCGGCGCCTTGGATGATTCCTTTTAGCCACTCCTTTACAAGCCGTGGGTCGCTTGCTTGCGCATGAATGTTATCTGCTATGGCGAGCGGTTTAGCTCCCGAACGAATAACGTCATTGACCGCCATGGCTACAGCGTCAATGCCTATAGTGTCATATTTCTGTGCCAATTGCGCTATCAGAACTTTAGTGCCTACGCCTTCGATGACGAGATCCAGAAAAATGTTTTCTCCGATTGGAAAAATGTTACCATATGGCAGATGCATAACGACGCCATAGCGGATGTGCTTGTAAGTTTCTCGGAGGTTTTTTAGCGCTTTTTTGGACTCTGCTCGTTGTTGGCGGTTTACACCTGCGTCGGTGTATGTGTAACTTTTAGGCAAAGCTGTTTTTCTCCTCGGTATTCTTTCTGCTTAGTTAGAGATAACGATTATGCTTGCTCGGATGCTAAAAGTAAGAAACAACTTATTTTTTAACCGTTATTTTTCCTTGGTTTTTTCATCAATTATTGAAAGAAGCTCTTGAGGTTTTACAGGTTTCAAAAGGTAAGCATCAGCACGTGCGCCCTTTTTAGGTGCCATTGTAGGAAAGCCTGTGATAATTATTTTAACCATTTTGCCGTCATGGTCATCAAGCTTATCTAAGAGTTCCATGCCGTTCAAATCTGAAAGGCAAATGTCAATTAGGGCTACAGCGTAAAATTTGGCATTGGCTTTTTGTATGGCTTCTTTTCCATTTTTGGCCGTGTCGGTGTTGTATCCTTTTTTCTGGAGAATACGGGCGAAAGTCCTTGTGATATTCTCATCGTCATCAACTATTAGAACTGTTTTGGTTTCTTTGACCATTTTTCTTCCTTCTATGCAGTTGCTCGCTAACGTATCCTTTTCTTGGTACTTTTAGTTATTTTTGAGAGGTATAAAGCATTATTACGAATTTAGAATATTCCACAATTTATCGTTAATGGTTAGTCGTCTGTTTTTCTTTTAGCATTTTTTCAATTAGAAAAAGTAGTTCTTTGGGTTTTACAACTTTGGTTAAGCAGGCATCTGCTCCTTTTAGAATAGCTTCTTCAGGGAAGTCTGTGATTACTATTTTGATTGTTTTGGATTTGGCTAGCTTTTGGAGAATGAGTGTGCTGTCTGGAATTTCTGCATCTATTATGGTTGCAGCATAATGATTGGTGCGGGTTTTTTCGATGGCTTCTGTTCCAGTTTGGGCTGTGTCGGTGTTGAATCCTTTTCTCTGAAGGATGCGTGCGAAAGTCTTTGTGATTTTCTCGTCATCATCTACTATTAGTACTGTAATGTTCGCTGTATCCAAAACTTTTGACCTCCAGAGTAGCAGTCTCTAATTCTGTTTTCATTGCATCTTACTAAATTTAAAGCGTTATTACCGAAGTCAGAATAATATGAGAACCAATATATTTATGCAAACCTAAAACAAACAAGCCTAAATGCAAAAAGCATTTGCGGTCGTAGTCTAGCTTGGTAGGACATCAGCTTCCCAAGCTGACAACCCGGGTTCAAATCCCGGTGACCGCACTTCTTCAGCTTCTTCAGCTTCCCTTGCGCGACTATGACTCCTATTATTATAACCTAAATCTCGTGAAACTTTGGATCCTGTATTTCGCCTGAAAAGAAGGCTTGATGAATCAAATATTATGCACTAATAATGCATAAATTTGTATTTTAGTAATGCACAGTTTTGTTGATCGCGCCAATTTCAACAAAACCGCATTTTGGCCTTCAAAAAACAACTTTGCAGTTAGTCCAGTTCGCCCTCTCTATTAAGGGATTATTTGGGCGTCTGCACAACCGCTGATTATATTTGTTATTTTTATTTTTAAGTGTTCGTTGGGTTTTGCGTTGCTAATGAAGACTGGGAAGCCTTTGATTTTGGCGATGCCTTCCCCGTTCGGGGTCATATCTTCTACTTCTACTTCGTATTCATCCCCAATTTCAAATGGGTAATCAATGCCTTTACCGCGCTTGTTTTTTGCATTTCTCGGGGCTCTTTTTTTGGGACTAAACGGTCATCTTCCTCGCTTTCACAATTATTTAATATTAAGTAATGTGTTCAAAGGCATAAGGGTTTTGTTTTAACCCTGCTTAAAGAAAGCTAAAAAAAATAGCAGGATTCACTGTTTCAGCCAGTACACCAAAAAACCTAGAAATGAATCAATCACTCGTTAGTTTGTTTGTACGCGCCAATCTCCTTCCATCAAATGCAAGCAATATTCCTTCTCTACGCTGACTTGTTTTAGTGATTACAACACAAAAGAGAAAAGAGTAAGTTGCAGCATATTCAATGTGGTGTTAACTATGCTTTCAGCTTTTATTATGGTTCCTGTTCCATCTTATTCCCAGTACTTAACGTGCCCAAATTGCAGGTCACAAGTGGCATCGTTCTCTAACTACTGCAACTTCTGCGGTGCACCCCTGCGTCAACCAATTTTGCTAAAAATCTGCCCCCGATGCAACACCCGGATTCCAGTAACAGCAAATTTTTGCCCTGAATGTGGAAAAAAGCAAGAAGTCAATAGCCATAAGCAAAATGCCACGCCTACGGTGAAGGCGGCAAACCGCGGCTAGCTTTGTCACGCAACCCTTCAAGCCAAACTTGATGCTGCTGCTCCATACGTTTTGGCCTCAAGGTTTTTCCCAGTCTGGCGACCCAGCCCCGCTGTGTCTCCTCCATGATGACGTTGCAGCCTTGGTTTGTTTTTTGGATGAGCCATCCATGATAAGCAGCAAGACCAGTGCCGTGAGCATCCCAAGCAAGTCGCTCGTAGGGCAAAAACTCAAGCACCGTTGATTCGATAGTGATTCCAAATGTTTTCTAGCGAAACCGAGTGCCTAAAGTGAGGTCTGGAGGTGGACCGCTGAGAAACGCGATGTTCGCTGAGTTAGGATACCAAGTTGGCCACAGTTGCGCGCGTATCAGCCATGCCCACACCGTTTCTGGAGCCGACGCCATCGCGAGCTCGTTTCGGATGTGAATTGGGCAATTTGCGTGTTCATATCGACTGGGCCAAAGAATTTGGTTTGGCTTAGCCATGATTAAAAACCTCAATAGTTAGGTAGTTGTTTCTTAGCTAAAAACTTGACTGATCTGAAAAATATTAGGAAAACGAGCTGTTCTGAGGTCTGTGGGCTCGGGCGAATTCTTATATAGTCCTCTTTTCTAAGAGGGGGAGGAAGGTTTGGTTTTGGGGAATAAAAGTTATAATTCGATATCGATAGGCGACATCGAAAAGATGAGTTTATCATTTTTCATGGTGATGAAATTAGATGCATTATTCATAGGTGACTCAACATGATTGGAGATTTGGTAATTGAGACAAAAGGGCTTCGAAAGACTTTCATTTCTAAAGAGAGGGGCGGAAAAAAAGAGGTAGAGGCAGTTAAGGGTATAGATCTCACTGTTAGGAAAGGGGAAATCTTCGGTTTTCTCGGTCCAAATGGTGCTGGCAAGTCTACCACACAGAAAATGCTTTCCACATTGCTGTGTCCGACTGGTGGGGAAGCCAAGGTTCTTGGATATGACTTAGCAGAACAGCAGGAACAGATTAGACAGAACGTTGGATGCGTGAGTCAAGTAGGCGGAGCAGATCTGAGTTCTACAGGTGTTGAGAACCTAGTCCTCCAAGCTCAACTATATGGCTTGGATACTTTGACTGCAAAGAAATACGCGGCCGAATTCGTGGAGCGTCTCCAGATGAGCTCATTCATAGAGAGACCAGCCCAGTCCTATTCTGGAGGCCAAAAGCGCCGTTTAGATATTGCGCTTGGGATGATTCACCATCCACAACTACTTCTTCTCGATGAGCCGACATCAGGCCTTGATCCGCAAAGTAGAGCATATCTGTGGGAAGAAATAAAAAAACTGAAAGCTGGGGGCGTTACCATCTTTTTAACCACTCAATACATGGATGAAGCTGACAAGCTCTGTGACACAATAGCAATTATAGATAACGGAAAAATTATTGTAACTGGAACGCCGGGAGAGTTAAAAAGCTCCGTTGGCGGCGACACGATAGTTTTTACTTTTCTATCAGAAGAAACCGCACGCAAAGCCGAAACTTTGTTAACCGAAAAGATTCAAGTAGAGAGAATCCAAACCAACAACAATTCAGTCTATCTGAACATTAAAGATGGAGAAAGAATGATGCCTGAACTCCTGCGCTCACTCGACGCAAAAAACTTGGAGGCACAAACCGTAACACTGTCCAGGCCAAGCCTAGATGATGTCTTCCTAAAGTACACAGGCCGTTCACTGAGGGAGGATGAAAGAAAATGAAAATGAAAATGCTACACGACACCAAACTGATGTTTATCCGCAACATGCAGCATACGCTCAGGAGTCCCGTTTTTGTTTTCGTGAGCATGTTCCAGCCCCTCATGTACTTGCTCTTGTTTATGCCGCTCCTGAACGGTCTCGGTAGTGTTTCCGGGCTGCCCGCTGGGAAAACAGTAGATGTTTTCATTCCCGGGCTTTTGGTTCTGCAAGCGCTCTTCGGCACAGCGTTCGTTGGATTCTCACTTATTGATGATATTAGAACAGGAGTTATAGAACGATTTTTAGTAACTCCAGTGAAACGCCCAGCAATCCTTTTAGGCAGGGTTCTGAGGGATGCAATCGTCCTTCTTCTTCAATGTGTTTTGATTACATTAGTTGCTGTTCCATTTGGGCTGAATGTAAACGTAGACGGATTTTTGCTCTCTCTACTGCTATACGCTTTGATCGGGATTACTATGGCATCTATTTCATACGGTTTCGCTCTTATTTACAAAATTGAAGATCCCCTCGCTCCTACGCTGAACACAATAACACTGCCTCTTTCTCTGCTATCGGGTATTATCCTTCCTCTCGCGCTTGCACCTATCTGGCTTCAGGACCTGGCGAAGATTAACCCATTCTCGTACACAGTTAATGCTGCTCGCGCATTATTCGCAGGGAATTTTCAAAACATCGGAATTGCAGAGGGATTCGTCGTCATCAGCGTACTTGCAATCCTCGTGTTCCTGTGGGGATTGAGGTCACTCAAGAAAATGGCATCATGACTATGAGATTTAAAGCCCTCACGCTAAACAATAAAAGGAAGAGAGAATAGCGAAAACCTCGGAAGAGCAGACAAAGCAGTCTCACCCACATACTTTAACACATAATAAAGGGACAAGCCAGCGCGTATCAGTCATGCCCACACCGTTTCTGGGGGTAGACGTCATTGCAAGCTCGTTTCGGATGTGAATTGGGCAATTTGCGGGTTCATATCGACTGGGCCAAAGAATTTGATTTGGTTTAGCCATAATTAAAAACTTCAATAGTTAGGTAGTTGTTTCTTAGCTAAAAACTTGACTGATCTGAAAAATATTAGGAGAACAGCTGTTCTGAGGTCTGTGGGTGCCCGAATGCCTGTTTTTAAGAGGCTTTTTTGGGAACAACAACTCTTTATCCCAATATGCAAGAAATCAAAATTAACAAACAATTTTTTTGCGTTATTGGAAAAGCTAAAGAAAAAGCTAAGCTGCTGGCTGTTTATGTCCTAATTGCCTAGTCATGAAGTTGACGTTGCAGGCTAAAGGCTCTTTAACTTTCTTCAATGGATTTCATAGGGTTGGTTATCTCAATCGTGCGGCTCTTTGAATGCTATAGTAGCTATTATTAGGCAGCATAACCTATTCTCAATGAGGCTGTTTTAGTATGTCAATGGATGCAGAAGACTTCAAAGTGCCGCCTGGCAAAAAGACTAGCTTGAAGGCTTACGATTCAGGTTGGATTCCAAAATGGGCTAAGAAACAGGAAGAAAAAGAGGGCAAAAAAGCAGTAAAAGAACAGGCATTAGCTATTCTTGAGGAAAACAGGCAGAAACTGGTTGAAATGCAGGAGTTGTTTTGGGCAAGCGACACTTATTCCATGTTGATAATTCTCCAAGGGATGGATGCAGCGGGAAAAGACAGTACAATCCGGCATGTAATGTCGGGCGTTAACCCTCAGGGTTGCCAAGTTACTGCTTTCAAAACTCCATCTGAAGAGGAACTAAATCACGATTTTCTATGGCGTCACATGAAAGCTCTTCCAGAAAGGGGAAGCATAGGCATTTTCAATCGTTCATATTATGAGGACGTGCTGATAGTTAAGGTTCGCCCAGAGGTTTTGGAAAAGCAGAAGCTGCCTGCGGAGGTGGAAGGAAGACTGTTCTGGAATCAACGGTATGAGGACATAAACATGTTTGAACGGCACTTAGTTCGGAACGGCACGATAGTGCTGAAATTTTTCCTCAACGTCTCAGAAAAGCGGCAGAAACAGCGTCTGCTTAAACGCCTCGAAGACCCTGATAAAAATTGGAAATTTTCGCTCACGGATCTTTCAGAACGCTCAAAATGGGCAGATTATATGGAAGCATACGAAGACGTGCTTAACCAGACAAGTACTGAATGGGCGCCTTGGTATGTTATCCCTGCAGATAAGAAATGGGTTACCCATGCATCAATCTCTGAGATTATAGTGTCCCAAATTAAGAAGCTGGATTTGAAATATCCTGTTCTGAGCCCAGAGCAATATGCAGCTTTGGAAAAGGCAAAGGTTGAACTGGAAAAAGAATAAACGTGTATCCGGCAGGAAACCAAGCGGAATCCTGTTTGCAATGCAGGGTTAAAAAACTCGTTTAGAGCTTCAGCGCTTGATTACGTGCTTGGCGTAACTATGCAGTGAACATCCAGCTGTTTTTCGAACGCTTCATAGAACGCCTGCTGATTCTGGATGATACTCCATTCTTCAAAACTGCAGTCTGAGTCTGAATAAAACGAGAGCAGCACTTGGTCTTTATTAACTTTGACAAATTCTGCTTTCTTTACAAGTCCACAGTGGCTTCGGTCGAGTTTCTCGGCGAATCGGAGAAACGTGGAAAGAATGGCAATGGCGTCATTCGTTTTTTCGTCCAATCCTGTGATTTTCAGTGCTTTTTTGGAAGGTAACTTTTTCCTGTGAAAACGTGCTATGTTAGCCATTATTTGGGTTTCTTTCTGGTCAAAACCCAGAAGTTCAGCGTTGCTAATGATATAGTGGGAATGAAGCTGATGGCCATTAAACGAAAGAAAATCGCCGACATCATGCAACGTTGCAGCATGCTTCAATAGTTCCTTCTCTGTCTCACCCAAATTGTGTAGCCCAATTTGTTTTGCGCTATCAAAAAGCTGCAACGCCAAAGAAGCCACAGTTTCCGAATGTTTCTCATCGAAGTTGCAAGATCTACCTAAGTGCAAAACGCTCCTATTCCTCATCGGCGTCTTTTGTAGTTCTCGAAAACCCTCAAAATTCGACAAATATTCAACAAGCAGACCATCCCGCAGTTCTCTGTGACTAATGCAGATTTCTTCCAAACCGAACTCTTCCATGACCGCCTCAATTATGGCTGCTCCAGCAATTATGATGTCGGCTCGGTCAGGATTAATAGCAGGCAGCTTTTTTCTTTCTTCGAGCGAAAGAGAGCAAAGAATCTGCGCCAACTTTTTCAGGTTCTTCCTTGATAGAGTGAGAACGCCTCCATTGCCGTTTTTCTTGAAAAGTTTGTTCGCGATTTCTGCCAAGTTTATGATTGTCCCTGATGAACCCCACGCGAGCCTGACGCCGTACTCGAGTACTGTCGCTTTAACCACGTGAACCTTGCTGCAAGCGTAATTTTTTATCTCCTTATAGGTGTTGCTTCCTATGAGTCCAGTCCAGCCTTCGCCGATGAATTGAGTTGTTAGCCTAATTGCCCCTAACTTAAGACTGTTCACATAAAAGCATTCGTGCTGGTTTCCGATGGCAATTTCGGTGCTGCCACCGCCTAAATCTATGAAAATAGCCTTTTCTTCGCCGATATCTATTCCACTTGAAACGCCCAACCAAATCAGGCGGGCTTCGTCTTGTCCCGAAATCACGTGCACCTTGAGTCCTGTTTCGCTGAGAAGTTTTTGAAGGAAATCGGATTGGTTTAGCGCTTCTCGAATGGCAGAGGTTCCGACGGCTATTATTTCAGTGGCGCCGTAAGTTTTGGCGAGCTCAGAGAATTTTCCGCAGACAAAAATGGCGCGTTCCATGGCTTCTGGTCTTAGAATGTTGTCTTTGAATTCTTGTTCGCCAAGTCTGATAACTTCTTTTTCTTGGCTGATTATGGTGTAAGAGAAATTGGGGTTTATCCTTACCACTAAAAGACGCATTGCGTTTGTCCCGATGTCGACAAACCCAACTACATGCCCAGCAGTTTTCACTATCGCTTCCATACCAGCACCAATTTTCTAGCGAAGACCTTTTCAAACAAATCCTTCTTCTTATTAAAAGCCTGCTCTTCCAGTGTCGATTCAGTTTCGGATACGCATTCAGCAATTATTCTTTGCGTGCCCACTTTGATTTTTAAACTTTTTACGATTGACTGGTGAGTGTAGTCTAAGCCATCTGCCGCACGGAGAATACTGGCCAGAATCTTTACTTTGTGGACGGTTACGCGGTCCAACGTCGCAAGGTTGTAATGTTTCTGTTTGGGCAAACCTTTGCGGTGGTATCGGGCTATGCTTGCTACTATCCGTCTTTCCTGGGAGGTGAATGGAAGATTCGTGTCGTTGAGGATGAGCTTGGCTGATTCTTTGTGGTGACCGCCTCTAGTTTTTGACAAGCCTACATCATGCAGAATTGCGGCGCATTCAAGCCAGCATCGTTCCCGCTTGTCCAGCTGATGCACATTGATTAAGCCGTCAAAGAACTCTAAAGCAAGTCTGGTAACCTGCGTGTAATGTTCAGTATCTTGCCAGTAGGTTTTCGAAATCTTCTGAGACGCTTCTGCGATTTCTTTGCAGTTTTGAACCATGCAATCTTCTTTGGTGTGATCCTCTTCGATGATTGTTTCGAGAGATACGCCGCGAAGTAGCATCTGAGCGAAACTTTCAGGCAGCGCCTTTTTTCTAAGAGCGTCTACAGCAGCGGTGACATCGTAGTCTAACCTGATCAACTCAACATTGAAGGGGTTAAAGCTCAAGATTACATAAGCAGTCTGAGGGTTTCCGTCGTCAGGCCTTCCCACACTTCCAGGGTTGACGAAACAGAACCCGTTTGTCTGTCTACAGAATTGATCATGAGAATGCCCCACAATTATCACATCAGCCTTGGAGGCATCAGCAAGGGTTTTCAGCCTCTCAACCGGTGTGTCATGGTAAATGTGCTCTTCAATCGACTGGGGACTCCCATGTGTTACAAACAGTTTTTTGCCTGCTGCCTCAAGCCTAAGTTCACGAGGTAAGGAATAAAGATAACATTCGCATGACTTTGCCAACTCTTTCCTGGCAAATTCCAAAGCAAGTTTTTTTTCGCCTTTAGCTTTGGCTTTGCCCTCAATAACCTCCAAATCATAGTTACCTAAGATGCTTAGCACGTTTTTTTCGCAGAGCATTTCTATGACTTCGTTTGGGTAAGGACCAAAACCTATGGAGTCACCTGCATTCAGAAAAATTTTTACACCCCGTCCTTCGGCGTCTTGAATTACTTTTTGCAAAGCTTGCAAATTAGCATGGACATCCGACAGAACAGCAATTTTAACGTCGGGATATGCAAGCACTTGTTTTGTTTTTTCCTCAGTTATGATTGATCCAGCGTTGGTTGTCTTCCTAAGTTTAACAAAAAAACCTTTCTTTTTGTTTTCGTTCCAAAGCTGAACAAATTGTTTGTAATGGTTTTTTCTTTTTTCTTTCACGTAAGTTGAGAAGTTCAAAAGTGCCTGCTGTACTTTTGCGGTGTCTGCTTTTTTCTTTTCTTGGGATTTGATTTTAGCTTTTGTTTCTTCTATGAATTTAGGTATGTACTCTATCCAGACATCGCAGTCATGCATTTCACCCAGTACATCTTGAAAAGTTTTCATTGTTTCTATTTCTTTAACGAGTTTATTTTTGTACAGCGGTGCAAAGGCTTCCATGGTATAGCGGAGTTTCTTCGCATAGATTCTCATCTCATGATGCTTTAGGATTTCATTTTCCAAGTAAACGCAGTCTTCCATCGCCAGGAAATCGTCTAGTCTAAAGGATATGTACCAGTGGGCTTTTTCTAGTACCTGTGAGGAATCAAAAGTCGTTTTTGAATGTTCCTTAGTGGCTTGTTCGCAAAACTTGCGAATATCATCCAAAATGCCGGTTGCCTTTAGCTTTTCCAATCCGCTGACAACGGACGATTGAATGCTGTTTCTGCGGTCTTTATGATGCTTAAGCAGTAAGTCCATGTCTGTCTTTTTCGCGGTTGAATCCAGTTTTTTCACGTACTGTTCTATGAAAGCTATTTGCACGTCAAGGTCTCTTGCTTCGGCTAGGAGACGTGTGATTTTCTTAATTTGGCGTGACCATTTTTTGAATTCTTTTCCAGGGAAGCAAAATCTGAAAAGAGATAGCGCAGTTCTGATTCTTCGGGAGGTAACGCGCATTTTATGAACATATTCGATGTCATCGTTGTTTTTCATTACGCCATCGATTTGGTCTTCGAAATCTTCAAGGAGTTTCAGGAGCGTTTCAGAGCCGAAGTTGCAGTAGCTTGTGTCGCTTTGGCATGTTTGAGACTTAATTGGAGCGTTCATTCCAAATGCCTCTGTTCTGAATAAGCCACGCTTGAGAGTTGATGACTTTTTCGCCTTCTTTAGGTGTTACTCTCTCGTATGTCCCATCGGGCAGTAATCTTCTTGCTTTAACGTTGTCGTGAAGGTGGATTTTAAGCATGTATTCAAGGATAGCGTGGCGCAGGTGTGGGTCAGGCACTGATAAGAGAACTTCAATTCTTTCGTTGAGGTTTCTGAACATCATGTCTGGGCTGCCAATAAGTACTTCCTCTTCAGTATCATCACGGAAGTAATAAATTCGGGCGTGTTCAAGGAAGCGTCCAACTATGGATATGACTGAAATGTTGTCGCTTATTCCTTTTATTCCTGGTCTTAAGCAGCACAAGCCTCTGACGTTTAGGTCAATCTTGATTCCGGCCATGGATGCCTTGTATAGGGCTTGAATAATCTCTTTTTCCTCTAGATTGTTGAGTTTAAAAGCTAAGTAGCCTTTGCCTGTTTTTTGGTGAAACCTTATTTCCCTATCTATTCGCCTGAGAATTTCGCTCTTCAGCGTTTTAGGTGCAACAAGTAGATGCTTGAATTCTTTTTCTTGAAGCCCATTTATTAACAAGTTGAACAGCTCTTCCAGTTCCAGTCCCACTTCGGGTTTTGCAGTAATGTAACCTATATCGCCGTAAATTTTTGCTGTCACGGCATTATAGTTACCTGAGCCAATATGCGAGTATCTCACGAGACCAGTTTTTTCTTTTCTAACTACTAGGCATAGTTTTGCATGAACTTTTAACTTGGGAAAATTGTAAACTGTATTTACGCCGCCCTCCATAAGTTTTGAAACCAGAAGGATATTGTTTTCTTCATCAAATTTGGCTTTCAGTTCAACTATCGCGGTTACTTTTTTACCATTCTTGGCGGCCTCTATCAATGTATCAACGACTGGCGATTTATGGTCCATCCGGTACATTGTTATGCAGATGTCCAAAACATTGCTATCCTGAGATGCTTCTCTTAGCAGATCGATGATTACTTCAAAGCCGTCATAGGGGTGATAGAGGACGAAGTCACGTTCGGCGATTGTTTCAAATATGTTCTTTCCAGAGGTCAACAGAGGCGAGATGGCTGGAAAGAAGGTTTTGTCTTTGAGGCTTGGACGGTTTATTTTAAGCAGTTGCCAGAGGTCAACGAGCCCAAGTGGTCCGTCAAACTCGTAGATTAAATAGCCTGGCAAGCCTAATGCCGTGGCTATTGCTTCTCTAATGAGTAAAGGCGTTTTTTTATCAAATTCGAGTCTGCTGGGAAACCCAACTCTTCTGCTGGAAAGGCTTTTCTTTACGGAATTGAGGAAGTCTGAGGACTCATCCATCAGAATATCTATTTCTCCGTTGCGTGTCAGCCTGAATGGATATGCTTTCAGCGTTTTTTCGTTTGGGAAAATTAGATCAAGATTATTCAAGATTAAATCTTCCAAAAAAACGAAGCCGTATTCTATGCTTTCTATTTCTTTGTCTGTTTCTTGAATATATCTACTTCTTGGAATCTTTATTAGTCTCCCAAACTTTTCGGTGGGAATATCAACCACGTAGCAAAAATCTTGTTTACCAAAGCCTGAAACGAAGAGGTTTATGTGCAGATTCTCGATTGCGGCGCTGTTTAATCCTTCTTTAGGAATTTCCATCGCTGGAAGAATCGATTTCTTGAAGAGTTCACGCAAACTTTCCTTACTTTTTTGGGATAAGTCGTTGAACTTTTCGATGACTATGTCTTCTTTTGCGAGGGCAGGGAGAAGTTCCTCTCTCCAGCAATTTGCGTGGTTTTCGATAAGTGGGATTATTTCCTTCCGTGTGGCTTCGACTTGTTCGATGGGGGTCATTCCATCCATGGATTTCTCGTCAGTCCCAGTTTTGATTTTTTTCATAAGTCGAGGAATTCGTGTCATGAAGAACTCGTCTAGGTTGCTGCCGCAGATGGCGATGAATTTAACCCTTTCCAGCAGGGGATGCCACAGGTCTCGTGCTTCCTCAAGGACGCGTGCGTTAAATCTTATCCAGCTGAGTTCCCTGTTGAGGAAATAGCTTGGGTTATCTAGTAGTTTTTTCTGGCTTAAGGCATTGTTTGCTTCTGAATCAAGGGTATTTGGAGCTGACAAGAGCTTTTACCTTATAGATTTTCATTTGTTTTGGGGTGGTTTAACTACCTTGGGCTAAAAAAGGGATTCGTGACTTATCAAGCAATCTGTTAAAAAATAAATCATTCATAGCTGAGATATTTAGCTTCAGCGGTCGCGCTTCCTTGGCAAATCGTGAGATTCGACGCATTTCGCTTTGCGAACTGTAAACGTCTCATATTCGAAGAGGGGAATTTTTTTGTCCATCTGGCGTTACCTATATTTCAATTGAAAGGAAGTTGTCAATAAGGACTCCGAAAATAGAATCTATAGTCCTAAATAGGCTATATAGGAAAGGTTAAATCCCGCGTCAGATTACTAAAACGCATGAATTCTTTAACTCTTAAAGAAAACGGCTTTGCCGATTTCGTTCCCTTAAAAGGGCTTCCCTTTTCCAGTCTCCCTTTCAATAAGGCCAGCGTTCTGGTCTTAGTTGACAGCACACTTGCTGGAAAACCCACCTCCGATATTTTGTACATTGGTAGATCAAAGAAACCAACTAGAAGAATCTTTGGAGGATACTTAGCTGGATACGGCGGAAAAGCCACTAAGAAAATCAGTTCAAGGCTGCTTGACGACGGTTATATTGAAAAAGTCGCGGTCAGCTGGATGTTAAGTGACAATCCGAAGGCAGCGCAAGAAGGGCTTCTGGAAAGCTTTAAGAAAGAACATGGCGAATACCCTGCGTGGAACTTCTCGAAGAAGACCTCCGTAAATTCTCAATCAACGTCGAAAGTTGCCCCAAAAGTTGCCAAATCTCGTCCCGCTCGTAAACAACCTGTCAAGTCTGCGCCGTAGGACAGCGCGAACTTACGCTTTAGCTTTTTTGAAAGAATAATGCTGGATCACTTCGTTAGTTGACCATGGCAAGCAATCTTTGGCTTTGAAACCCAAAAGAGCAGCGTACTTGTGGATTAAATCAATGTTTTCAGCTTCTATTTCTAGAAACTCAGGAATATATCCATAGTTGCCAGCATAGCGGTCGATGTCAAAGCGTGCGTGGTCGAGCGTATAACTGACTCTGTGTTTCTGCATACTTTCGGTTATGGATAGACCTATGTTTTCCAAGATTTTCTTCATTGCTTCCAAGTTTGAAACTTCAACGGAATATTCTTCCGCCAGTTTGGCTGTTTGGGTAACGTGAACTTTTTTGTATGTTAATTCGGTCTTATCTCGTTCTTTCCTTAAGCGTAACACGTTTTTTGCTTTAATTATTGTGCCATCTTTGAAGTCAAAAAACAAGGTTTGAATGTCGCCGTCGAAAACCTTTTTGGCGCCCAAGCTGGTGAGGGTTTCCTCAATCTTTATTCTGTTGACTTCTAAAATTTTGACTTCCAGTTCTTTCATAAAATCTAAGGAAGCTTTTGGCAGTTAAAAACTTGTGCTATGTCACCATTCTCAGTTTAATTTTTAGAGATATGCTTGGAGATTTAAAGGACAAAAGAATGATGATTGTGTGTTTGATTTATGTACACTGGATAGATTTGACTATAACGTGGTTGTTTTCTTGATAACTTGATGGTCTAATCCGCAGACGGGGCAGAAGACTATTTCGTAGTTGTAGAACCACTGATAATAAGCAGAAAGGTTATTACTTTTAGAGTAATTCACTCGTAAGCGGAGAGAAAAAAAGGTGCCCCTCGCGTTTATTATTGGAACTGCTGGTTCTGGTAAATCCCTTTTCACTGCAGCCTTCAGTGAATGGCTAAAAATGTCAAAGCAAGATGTTGCCGTTGTCAATTTAGATCCTGGTGCATTGAAACTTCCTTATTCGCCGGATGTTGACGTGCGCAACTATGTGGATGTTGGCGATTTAATGGAAAAATATGGTTTAGGACCTAACGGTGCATTGATTATGGCGGCTGATTTAATCGCTGATGAAATTGAAAATTTAACCCGCGACATCGAAGAAGCCCACGCTGACATCGTCTTAGTGGATACTCCTGGGCAGATGGAGCTGTTTGCTTTCAGAGCAAGTGGACCATACATAGTTGATGAGTTAACAAAGGAGCCTAAAGCGTTAATTTACCTCTTTGACGCCGTTTTCTCAATCAACCCGCTTAACTACGTTTCAAACATGTTTCTTTCAGCCGCAGTTTACAACAGGTTCTTTCAGCCGCAGTTGCATGTTCTCTCAAAAACTGATTTAATACCAAAAAAGGATGCACAGGCAATTGTCACTTGGTCAGCGAACACTAGAGCACTGGAGGACGCGATTGAAGAGAAACTTGAAGGCACAAAACGCCTCTTCAGCCGCAACATGATGCAAGCCATCAACAAGCTTGGCTTAAAATTTTTGTTGATGCCCCTTTCCTCCAAAACAAACGAAGGCATGACTAACATTAACACAACACTTGAACGAATCTTAAACGAAGGAGAAAAATACACAACCTAAAGCTTAAGCGCTAATCAGTGACCAGCTTGCTGCAAAGGCTCCACGCTTAGCCCTCAAAGCTGAATCAGAACCAGCGACAATAATAACATCATTATCTTCAGGCGTTAATTCCTTAAGAATTTGGGTCGCTGCCTTCGGATAATCCTTCTCTATAGAGTTACTGACTGATTCAATACGCAAATGGCCATCTTTGAAAACAATAACTAAAGCTTTACGTGCACCAGCAATGATGGATGCATCCCTCTGATCAATCCCCGACCCCACTTTTTGCCCGCTGTTTTTCACCAAAAAAGCAAAATTAAATTCGGATCCATTCAATTCTGATTTTGGAATTTCGACCCGTTTAGGAAAAACTTGTTCAAATTGCCCCCAAACGTCTAAGCCTTTTTTTGTTAAACTGCAGCCTTCTTTGGACGTTTCAATTAAACCGGCATTTCTAAGTCTGCTTATTATTGTGCGTACTGCTCCGTCACCAACATTGAGTTTCTTAGCCAGTTTGTTTCTGCCAAGAGGTTTCTGCGCCATAAGCTCTAAAGCGTAGAAAATATGGAATACGGTGAAGGTGGTTGATGGTCCTGAAGCTTTTTTTCCAGCGATTTCTTGTATCAACTTTTTCAGCGATGTAGCCATATTTTGCCCTGCTCTAACTAAGCGTTGGTTAGGCTTTTATAATTTGCCAAAAAGATTGATGCAGATTAGTCTTTGTAAGCAACAACTGAAACCTCAACAAGCGCATCTGCCTTTAATTCTACACCGACTGTGGCGCGAGCAGGAAATTCTCCATCAAAGTACTTAGCATATTCATTGTTGAACTCGTCAAATAAGGCCATCGAAGAAAGATACACATTGGAAAGAACAATATCTTTCAGACCATAACCTGCAGCTTCCAAGATGGCTTTTATGTTCTCCATAACCTGTCTTGTCTGCAGCGTCACGGTTTTGGCAACGATTTTGTCTTCATTTGGATCAATTGCAAGTTGCCCTGAGACAAATAGGAATTTGCCTGCTTTCACCGCTTGACTGTATGGACCTACCGGTTTTGGCGCTTTCTCACTAAATACAGGTGCCTTCATGTCATTCATCTTTCTGTCTGTGTTGTTTGGGGGTTAAAATCATTTTTGCAAGAAGGTATATGCCTATTGATATTTCTTAGCGGAATATTTTTAACAGAAAACCTTTTAAGAAAAACGCAAAGTTACTTATGTCCTTATTGCAACCTGAACGGAAAGATTCCCATGAAAAAAAACGGAAAATACTTGTTCACCTCTGAGTCAGTTGGAGAAGGTCACCCAGACAAGGTGGCAGACCAAATATCCGACAGCGTTTTAGACGCAATATTCTGCAACGACCCCAAAGCACGCGTTGACTGCGAAACCCTAGTAATGCAGGGAACCGTAATGATTACGGGTCAAATAACCACTTGCACCTATATTGATATCCCAAAAATTGTCCGCCAGACCTTAAAAGAAATAGGGTTCGACAATGCTAAGGATGGCTTAGACTGGGAAACATGCGGCATCTTGGTTTCATTAACTGCGCAGTCTCCAGACATTTCTATGGGTGTAACCGAATCCAAAGGACACGAGCAGGGCGCTGGTGACCAAGGAATGGTTTTCGGCTACGCAACCAGCGAGACAAAGGAGCTTATGCCTTTGCCGATCATGCTGGCGCATAAACTTGTTAAACGCTTAGCTGAATGCAGAAAAACCAAAATTATGCCTTATCTGCGTCCTGACTGCAAGTCTCAGGTTACAGTGGAATATGACGGTTACAAACCAAAATGCGTTAAAGCTGTTGTTATTGCTGCTCAAAACAACGGAACAGTCGACGATGCAACCTTAAAGAAAGATATTATTGAAAAAGTAATCAAGAATGTCATACCTGCCAATATGATAGCTGAAGACATAAAATACGTCATTAACGGCACAGGCAGATTCGTAATCGGCGGAACACTTGCAGATTCAGGATTAACTGGCAGAAAAATCATCGTTGACACTTACGGCGGAGTTGGAAGCCACGGTGGCGGATGCTTCAGCGGTAAAGACCCATCAAAAGTTGACCGTTCAGGCTGTTACATGGCAAGATACATCGCCAAAAACATTGTCGCCGCTGGGTTGGCAGACCAATGTGAAATCCAAATTTCCTACGCTATCGGTGTTGCGCAACCAATCTCTGTGTTGGTGAATACTTATGAAACTGGGAAACTGCCGGATGAGCAAATTCTCGAGTTAGTGAAGAAGCATTTCGACATGAGGCCTAAAGCAATCATTGACCAACTAAACTTGCTAAGACCAATATACAAGAAAACAGCGGTGTTCGGCCACTTCGGAAGAGAAGAACCAGAATTCACCTGGGAACAGACCGACATGGCAGAAGTGCTTCGCAAAGAACTAGAAAAAGCCAAAAAAGCATAAACTCTCCCATTTTAACTTTCATTTTTTTCATACTTCCATTATCAGTTATCAGCATATTACACTATTTGAGAATCTATCTAACCGAAAGTTATCCCCTCGTATTTGATGGAGAAATTCACTAACAAATACTATCCTCCTCCCTCCCAATTTAGCTACTAATTTCCGCTAGCAAAATTTACCCGACCCTTCTGCCTGCACGCTGAAAAATTTGTTTCCGAACTGCACAATAACGCTAGAACACCTGCTTATTGTGTAGATTAGACCTAAAATTTTCACTGCTGAAAACTAACATGAGAATCAACCCATAACCTCAAGCTTTCCTAATGTTAAACTACAATTATCGCCAAGAACTTATTCAAAATTCTAATGAAGCAAAAAATAAGAATATTTTGATGCGCCTACAACATGCATGTAGGCTGTTTCTTGAGGAAAAGGACTTAGTCATGCCATTGATAGTTACTGTTCGACGATGGCTTTTCCACCATTCTCCTCAACCAAAATTGAAAGTTGCCTCATGGCTTTCTCAAGCATTTCCATTGGTCTTTCTTTGGCTTTGGCTGCAACTGTTAAGTGAATTTCGATATGCGGCTTATTTTCTACACCCATCGGATGAGACTTTATATAAACCCCCTTATTGGCACTCATGACTTTGTCGATTAATGGCGCCAAATGCGATTCCATTATGTTATCCAGAAACATGCTTTTTTCACAAAAAACCCTGTCACCCACAGCTTGTTTAAGCATAGGCGCTATAGTTTCCGTAAAAATCGCTTCCATCTCTGAAGGCACACCTGGCAGGGCAAACAGAACAGTCCCTTCCAAATCTATGTGTACTCCTGGTGCAGTGCCGATTGGGTTGTTGATTGGTTCTGTTTTTTCTGGTAGGGTTGCCATTTTGACTCTTGGCGGTGTTAATTCAATTATTGTTGAGAGCTGCCTTTTTCTGGCGTATTCTTCGCATTTTTCCTTAACCATTGCTAACGCTTTCTGGTTGATTTCCAATTTGCGGTTTAGTGCTTTTGCTATGCCCTCTAACGTTTTATCGTCAAAAGTCGGCCCTAACCCGCCAGTAGTAATTATGAACTGTGGCTTTCGCTCAATGGCTTCGCAAATAACCTTGGCGATTTCATCAACAATATCCTGTACTACTGTTATTCGCTTAACGTTGGCTCCAAGATTTGTTGCCTGTTTACCGAGCCAATGAGCGTTTGTATTAAGTATCTTGCCTATTAGTAACTCGTTGCCTGCGCAAATTATTTCCATGTCTACAGTCATAGCCTTCACTCGATAGGTCCAAGTAATTAGAAAAATATGTTTTATAGTGTTTGCTAACTAAACGTGTATAATGCTTGGCTATGCCAGTTTTATTTCTTGCTAAGCCACCATTTGAGGTATTCTTTTCTGCGGTTTTCTTTCTCTTCTTCCGCTGTTTCTTCGTTTGGCCTGTTCTTTTCACGCAGTTCCATGAGTTCTTGCTGTGTCACTGATAACCCGCAGCTTTTGCAGATGTAGTGTTTGGTGGCTATAAGGTACTGCATTTCTCCGCCGCATTCAGGACAGTAATTCATTTATATTCTCTCAGGGAAGTTTTATAGTAAATCGCTTTTGCAGAGATATTAGTCTTCGCATAGGTTTGAATACTTTTAACCTAAAAATCGTGATTCTTAGACGTGTGTGTACATTTTGTCGCTGGTGTATTTTCCTGTGTCCATTTCCTGTTCGATTTCTCGCAAAAGCAAAATGCGCTTAAACGTCGGAGGGTGAGTGGAAAACAAGCTGTTTATTTGGTGCCATGTACTTTTGGATTCTCTCTCCATCGCTAATTCCAACTCACGCTCATCCAAAACGCCATCTTTGTCTAAGTCGTACTGGTCTTTTTTATCCATGATTTCCTTAACTTCCTGTTTCGCCGTTGCTGGGTCTGCAATATAGAACGCTCTGGCTCCTTCCGGTGGCTTGGGCGAGATGGATAAGCCATAAGTGATTTTTGCCAAGGCACTTTCCAATTCTCTAGGCGAACCTGTTACGTAAGCGGAGTATGAATCAGCAAAATGTTCGCGGAGTCGACTAAGCCTCATAACAATCAAGAATGTTAATATATAAACTATAAACGAGATTATCCCGATTATGATTAATATTGCACCTGAATTGCCTTGGTTTTTTCCTCCTCTTCCCGAGCCTCCTCCTCCGCCGCCGCTAAACGCGCCTGTTATCAACGCAACCTCTGCAATTAAGTATGCAATTAACGGCAGCGCGGAAAGAACAGTCATTACAATATAATCTTTATGTTTAATGTGACCTAACTCGTGAGCTATTACGCCTTTAATTTCATCTTCCTTCAAACTCCTCAAAAGCCCGTCATGCACCGCTAAAGTGGCGCTGCTTTGGGATCTGCCAAAAGTAAACGCGTTCGGCGTATTATTTGGAACTACAGCTAACTTGGGCATTGGTAAACCGCTTTTGTCCGCTAATTCTTTAACTGTTTTTTCAAGCCAGGGGTTCTCGCCGGGCTTTAGGTAATGCAGTTTTGTTGAGGCTTTAACCATAAATGGACCTATTGCGTACTCAAAGAGTATGAAGAGTGCTGTGCCGCCTACGGCGACAACTAAACCGGCAAAAACACCTAATTGTAAGAAGAAAACAATTGCAAACACGAGAAGACCAAATATGAACGCGGCTAAGAAAATAGAAGTCGCCATTGCCCACTTTAATTGTGATAGACTAGCCAACTATTGTGCCCTCTCGTTATTTTCCAAACAAATACTACAATAAGGAATTAAGTCTTTCCCAAAAAATACCGAGATAATCACGGGAATACAAAATAATAAAAAGGGAGTTTTAGATTGGGTAAGCTCCGCAAACCTTGCAGAACTGGATTTTTGTTTTAATGTAGCTTTTGCATTTTGGACACTGTATTCCACCGTTATCTGGAAAGACGTCTTTTGGTTTGCCGAATTTCTTGCGGAAGTGCTCGTAGTAGAGTAATTGTTCTTTGTCTGGGATTTCGACGTCGTCTTTTTCTTTAATTGACTTCTTTTTCGCTTCAAAATCCTTGTCAGAAATCATGTCGTTGAAGTATGTTCTGAGAGTTTCTGTTCCTGTTCCCTGTTCAAGCGGTGCTTTTGTTCTCCAAATGACGTCTTTGGGTATTACATCTTCGTAGGCTTTGCGAAGTATCCATTTGCTGTATTTTACTCCGTTGTACATGTTTATCTTGAATTTGATGGGTAGTTTCTTTGCCCAATTCATGAACAATGGATCCATGTAAGGTGCGCATATGGTCTCTCCAAGAGACGCGGCCATGGGGAGCGATGAGAAGCCCATTTCTGCCCACATTTCTTCCTGCTTCTTTGCGAATTCCGCTTCAGTTAGGTGGAATTGCCATGGGTACCCGAAAAGCTCGTCTAATGAGTCGCCTGTGAATACGCTTTTTATTCCCTTAGCTTTAAAGATGGTTAAGCCAATGTAGACGGGTAGGCTGTTTCTGATTTCCATGGGGTCAAATTTTTTGAGTGCTTCCACAACTTTCGGGTAATATTTGAGTACATCTTCTTTGCCGAACTCGTACGTTTCCTGCTTTAGCTTTAGGAGAGCAACCATTTTCTTTACGTATTCGGCGTCTTTTGGGTTTCCATGCTTAAAAGCTAAAGTGAGGCATGGAATGTCAGGTTTGTACTTCACTGCTTCATAAGCAATTATTTGAGTGTCTGTTCCAGCTGAAAACAAGAAGCCGTCAGCCATATTTTTCTTAACAACTTTGCTTACTAAAGTTCTAACTTCTGGTAAAAGTTTGTTGTATTCTGATGGGTCTAGCGCCATTTCTTTCCCTCGTAATACATTGTTTTTCATCCATCCACTATTTAAGGTTTCTCCATATGCAAACAAAAGCAAAAAAATAATAAACATCTGTGAGGAAACTGAGCAAAATACTGAACAGACGAGATTTTCAACTACACAAAAATCTGCCTGCATCAAAACACCACATTTAAAAGTCTTAAAAGCTGAAACTCAATAACACAATCATTCGGAGGATTCATCCCTTGAAAACAAGCCTACTCCACATGAAAATACGCGACTCACTACAAGGTAATATAACAGCAGCCAAAATAGCAATCCAAAAAGCCGCTAAGCAAAAACCAGTCCTAATCGCTCTCCCAGAATATTTCACAGTTCCAAACTGCATGGCAGACTTCACCGATGCATCAAGTGTTTCGAAGGAAACCTGCAAAGAAACGCTAGATTTTCTGGCTGAAATTTCTAAAGAAATACCTAATATTTACCTGTTGGGCGGTTCAGTGCTTGAGGAAGACAGCGGAAAATATTACAATACGAGCACTTTGTGGAAAAACGGTTCTCTTTTAGCCAAATACAAAAAGATAAACCCTATTCAAGCTGAAATTAAAGCTGGCGTCGCCAAAGGCGCAAAACCCGTTGTCGTTAACACAGAAATTGGTAAAATCGGGCTTTTGGTTTGTGCTGACATGTTTGACGCTGACCTTGTAAAACAAACTGCTAATTTAGGGGCTGAAATAATTTCTCTCCCCGTTGCATCGATGGGCACTCATCCAAGCGTTAAAGGCCACCCCTTAACCGAGAAGGTTTCCACTGACAATGGCTTGTTTGTGCTTAAAGTTGGAAACGTGTGCTCAAGCATGAGGGGTGGAAGAAGCGCAATTGTTGCTCCATGGGGCATGCTTGGCGAAGTCTCCGACGCACCTGAAGATTCCATATTAACCCGGGATCTTGACATGCGACGGCTCAGAGAATACCGTAGAAAGCTCAGTAAATCTTAGCCCAATCATCGACGATTCGGCTCATTTCATTAAAATTGTATTTTTCAAGCCAATTTCGGAAGTCAATGTTTTGAACAGCAAACCTGCAGATCTGTTTAGCATTCTCTGAGTCATGTACTAAAAGTAGCACTGCATCTAGCTTGTGCCTTGAAACGTAAGCCACCGTTTTCAGTAGCGCATCCATTTTCTCGTCGGTTGGCATTTCGGCGCTTAATTCTAAAACAACAGGCTTCTTCAATGACGCGGCAAAATCTCTTGCCAGCATGTCAACCCAGTACATAGTCAAATAATCTCTCGACGAAAGCGGCACATGGAAATAATCAACACATTCAGCTATCGCATTTAAGTCTAAGCCGAATCTTTCTTTAGCAAGCACTGGGTCAGGATAAATTTCAACCGCAAAAGTCTGCTTCACTCGTGCTCTGGCTTCTTGAACAAATTTCGTTGTTGTTTGTGCTCTCCATTGAGTCCAGTTTAAGCCGCTCTGCTTCCACAACTCGACGCATCTAGGGCATACGCAGAATTCTTGGTCAGGAAAGTGGTATAGGTTCAAGGTTACGCCCATACTGTCTTCTTTGCTTAGGCTCTCAATGTAGTCTAACACTTTGGTTCTGTACCCTGGGTTTGTTGGGCAAACAAAATCAAAAGCCAAATTAGATCTCCTATTTTTGCGTAGCGCTGGACCACTGTTTGAGACAGCAACTATGCTTGGGTCTTCCCTGATAGCTTTAGCATCACAAAACACTGTAACGTCATTCTGCATGCCTTTTGCTGTTGGGAAAACTTGTCCATCTGCCCATTTTGAATAGTAAACGTGAAGATCAAAGCCCTCGACTTTTTCCGGGGTATAGGTGACTAAGCCTACTTTCATATTCTCTTACCAGATGCGCGCAAACAATATATTCTTGGCGCTTATTTAATTGTTGATTCGCATGAGCAAGCAGCATAAATCCTTTATTATCATTGATACCGCTAAATGTACTCCCTGCGCAGGGCTTATCTGTGTCGGCGTTTGTCCGCAGGGCGTTTTAGAGGAGGGCAAAAACAAAAAACCACAAGCGATTGATGTTGTGTCATGCACTCGATGTGGCGTCTGCGTAAACCTGTGCCCATCAAAAGCCATTACTATAAATCCTAGTAAACCCTCAAAAGTAAAATAATTACGAGGGGTGGCTGGCATGGAACAGTTTAACCTTGCAGACAGCGCTAAATTAATCATCAAAGACAATGTGCTAGCCGTATTTTCGGATAAAGCTTTAATGACTATAAGTTCAGCAATTTATAATGGCGGGAGCAAACAGGTTAAAGCTGTCCTCAATGTAGGCGTGCCGGAAGGGTATAATGACCGTTCCTTGCACCTTGACCCGCTGGAACTTATCACTTCATCGGCGGCGAAGCTTGGATTAACCAAAGATTATCTTGCCATGGTCACCGCTGCAAAAATTACTAACTACAGTTTAGTATCCAAGAAAACGGGTGATTTTTCAGTCAGCGTTGCCGCTACCGCAGGCTGCTCGCACGGTGAATCTTCAGGCGAAGAGATGGATGTTCAAGAAATCGTAGGCACCATTAACATTATCGTCTTAATCGACGGGAACCCAACGGAAAGCTGCATGGTCGCTTCGCTAATTACCGCCACGGAAGCGAAGACGGCAGCGCTGAGGGATTTTGACGTCCGAAGCAGGTACACTGGTGACTCAGCTACAGGCTCAATAACTGACAGCGTAACCATAGCCTCAACAAGCCAAGGCAAAACAATCAGTTATGGCGGTCCAGCATCAAAACTCGGCAAGTTGGTCGGGTATTGCACAAGGAACGCCGTTAGTGAAGCCCTAATCAAGCAAGAGCCAATTTGGGCATGCCGAACCGTTTTAGATAGACTTAAAGAAAGGCATCTTCCGCTGGAGAAACTAGCTGCTGAACTATCCAAAGTCAAAGGTATAGCTGTCGATGAGAAGGCTTTGGCTGAGATTTTAAAAAATAAGCCTCTTGCTAGTGCTTATTTGTTAGCCGCGGCGAAGCTAGATGATGACTTTAAAAAGAACCTGTTCCCTGCCGAGCTTGGGGATGCAGTTGAGTTAAGTAAATGCTTTGGCAACCTTGCCCGCTCCCAGTTGGATTGCTCTAAAGTGCCAGGTTATGATTCGGTTGATCTGCCGCCTTTTCTTAAGCATGCATTGATCAAAATTGTGAAAGAAGCGTTTTCTAAGGATTAACAGTAGATGCAGGAGTTCTGAAGTTTTCTCGGTGGTCGACATATACGTGTGTAGACTACCTATTGACCGTGGTCTGAAAGCTTATACAGTTTGATATACACTTTGATATACACTTCGCAGAAGCAGATTTGGGCGACCGCGTAGCTGAGGATTTCTCAATCTTTAAAAAAACCTGCCGGTATGGCGGCTAACTGAAAAGACTTAAATAACTTGCACTTTTATTCGGTTATAAAACAAATGTTAGAATGGTGTATCAAACTTGAAATTCGGCGTATTTCTTTACCAACCTGAACCTGTTGAAGGCGTCGATTATAACTTCTACCGCATTAAACCAGAATCAGGAACCGTGGGGAAACCAAACCCTAAAATGTACACTAACATCGCATGCTTTGGCGATAACGCCTTAGCAGCGAAGCGTCCCGAATTGATATCAATCTCTAAGGATGGTCCTGCTCTCCGCACGAACAAGAAGTACAATTTGCGCTGGGATGTTCTATGCATGACTAACCCTGAGGTTCGAGAGTACAACCTTAAACTAATCGCTGACTGCGCCAAAACCACGCCGGGAATAAGCATCAGCAGCCAACACTTTGCTGAACGCGACTTCTGCGTCTGCCCACGATGCGTTGAACAGTGGCGCCAAAGCGGCTTGAACTGGGTGGATTGGAGAGCAAAAACCGTAACAGAATTCCTCAAAGAAGTCCGAGACGTCGTCAAAAACAAGCCCTTATTCGTTAATTGCCTGCCTGACCCGTTGCTTGGCAAAGCACGCTTCGGCTACGACTTCGAAGCCATGGCAGAATACGCTGACTACTTCGTTATACCCATGTTCAGCAAGGCTTATCCAACCCCATGGTACTGGGAAACCATCGCAAGAGGCTACAAAAGCTTCCTAAAGAAGCCAGTGTTCGTAAACTTCTACGTCCGAGGTCCAAACGAGACTTGGGACACCGTGGCACCAACTAAACAAATAATGACAGTAGCCACACGCGCAGCAAGAACAGGCATAGACGGCATAATCTTCCTAGCAGAAAAAGCCCAATGGATACAAGAGTTCCAAAAGAACGCGGTCGCAGACAAAGAAACACGAGAATTCCTCAAAGGTCACGGCGGCGACGAAGTCCTAGAACTCTTCAACCGATGGGAAAAGATGCTAAAAGCATAGCATCCCACACTTCTTATTAATTTTTGTGCTTTGTTTAATCAGGCAGGATATTTCTTTTCTTCAACGATGTTTCCTGAGATTGTTATTAGAACAGCGTTTCCATTGACAGAAACAGCTATGTGCCTTCTGCCGATGCCATAAAAGCCGCTGAATTTCTCTGGAATCTGCAAAACTATTTTTCCTTCTTGTCTTTTTATTGGAATTTCTACCGTAAAGGAGGCGAACTCTTTCCATTCTGGTATTTCGCAGCCTGCTATTCCAATCGTGGTGCTGTCTAGTGCATAGACAAATGCGCAGTCGAGCCATTGCCCATTTTCAAATTGGAATAGATTTTCTGGTACTTCAATTATGTCGGGGGGTTTGGTGTCTTTTGGGTAAATAAGATTCACCCGTCTACCAGTCCTCTCAATGCTCTTGATTACGATCTGGTTCTGGTTGAATAGTCTTCTAATGGCACCATCAACCCGTCCGCTTTGCCAATTAAGCTTCTTTGTGAGTTCGTACTGAGAAAGCCCAGGGTAATCTTTTATGACATCTAGTAAGGCTTTGTCTGATTCGACCCCTCTTCTGTTTCTAGTTAATTCCTGCATAACTTGCATCTAACCCTTGGTTTAAATCAACAGTACTTAACCGTATAGCATTATTAAAGGAGCTTTTAAGGTATAAGTTTTTTGGAATATTCCAAAACAATTAAGTGATAAATACTAGAAACCCACAAAAAGAACCACATGGCTTTCTTCCAGCCGAAAAAACGAATCTTCACTGGACAAATAGAATTAGGTCCTCAGGTCAGAACATGGATTGCAAAACATAGAAGCTTTGCCAGCAGGGAATGGGTTGAAAGCCAAATCCGATACAATGAATGGATCCCTGATAAGTCTGATCAATCTCGTTTCCTGATTTACACCAACGATACCATCGGCATAAAACCTCTAACAATTCTAATTAAGATACGAGTGTTTGATACTCATGTCTTTGTTTATCATGCTCACGTCTTAAGAAAAAAATGAGGCTGCGGCTATAAGGAGGATTCTATCTAACGCTTGGCTGCTACTAACGATGAAAGGTTACTTATTTTTTGCTATTCCTACCCTTTGTATATTGCTGCGTTTATTATTGTCAGGTTAACTATTTTCCTCTTGCTGTTGAGCCCTAAAACGATTTCACCGTATTTGTCTACGATTTTGCTGTCAACACTTTTTGCGGGGTACTCAAAATGTACGTAAAGAATATCTGCCGAATCATCGTAGTGAAACATCACTATTTTTGAGGGCAAATTCAAGTCGTATCGCTCGGCAATCTGAGTAACGATTTTTGGGGCATCGATGGCTAGATTCACGGTTTTCGCCAAAAGCGGTACATCCTCCTTTTTCTTCTGTCACTAATAGAAAAAGCGGTTCTCAGGGTATATGTGTTCTTGCTTTTACCTTATACTTAACTTTTTAGAGGCGGCGACAGTTGGACGCAGCCCCAGAAGGTCACACGTATTCGGGAAAGCCCGAAAAGTAAAAAAACGGAAAAAGACATCCAAGACACTTAACCAGCAAACATTTCAAGCCCTGAACACTAAAAGCAACCCAAAACGAGTCCTGCCTAAAACTGCCTACCGATAGACCTACCCTACTATTTGTGGCAAAATTCGTCAACAAAAAGCACCAAATTTTACTTAAATAAAATAATGGAGGCGGAGCTACGAGAGTTTGATGTGCATGGCTCTTAATGCGTAGGCAGCTGATGTTTTCACGGCTGAGATGCCGTAGGTTCCGCCTCTGCGCATCATCTTCAGAACGTAGCCTGGGCGTAAGTAAAATTCTTGGTAAGCTTTGTAGCGGATTTCTGCTAGTTTCTCGATGCTAAGCCATGGCGTTTCAAAGGTTGGTGTGGCGGTGTCGTATTTGTTGAAATCAGTGACTCTTAACCATCCGTTCTTGATGACTTGATCGTACATTGGCGTGCCGGGATAAGGTGTTGCGACGTAGAAGCCCACATCATCAGGATTCAATTCTTTGACGAAGTTTATGGTTTTTCGTGCGGTCTGCTCTGTTTCGCCTGGGAAACCCAGTACGGTGTTGGCTATAGTCATTAACCCAATGTCATGTGCGGTTTTGTATGCTAAGCGTGTCTGGTCCAACTTTATACGTTTATTCATGGCGGTTAGGATGGCTTCGGAGCCTGATTCTACTCCTAGCCAAACGGCTATGCAACCTGCGTCCTGCATGGTTTTGAGGAGTTCGCGATCTACCATGTCTACGCGTGTTCCGCAGTCCCAGATTAACTTCAGTTTTCTCTGGTGGAGTTCTTCACAGATTTTCACGACTCGTTCTCGGTTGACTGTGAAGGCGTCGTCATAAAATGTGACTTGGTTTACACCATACTTGTTGTGGATAATTTCCATTTCGTCAACGACGTTTTTGGGGCTGCGCATGCGGTATCCTCTGCCGAACATGCGGACGGTGCTGCAGAAGTCACACCAGTAAACGCAGCCTCGGCTTGTGATTAGGGGGAAAAGCACTTTGCCCATTCGTTTTAGTGAGTCAAGCGGCAGAAGATGGTGTGCTGGAAAAGGCAGAGCATCCAAGTCTTCAAGGAAGGGTCTGTCTGGGTTCCGGCTGATTTTGCCTTCTTTGTTGCGAAAAGTAATGCCTAAAACTTCGTCGAAGCTGTTTTCTGTTCGGAGCTTGTCGAGGAGTTCTATGAAGGTTGTTTCGCCTTCCCTGCGCACGACTATATCTAAGCTTGAGTATTCGTTGAGGGCATTTTCGTCCCAGAAGGTGCCGTGTGAACCGCCAAGCATCGTTACTGCATTTGGGTGAACTTCTTTGGCTATGTTGATTAACTGCATTGCAGATTTATAAAGCAAGGTTGTGGCTGTTACGCCGATAACGTCTGATGGGACTTGGCTGATTCGTCTGCGGAAGGCATCGTAGGTGAGTTTTTCTGCTTGGCAGTCGACGACTGTGACATCATGGCCTGCTTTTTCTGCAACTGCACCTAAATATGCAATGCCCAGCGGAATGAATGGTGGATGTGAGTGTACGCTTGGCGGATAAGGAGGATTAACTAGCGTAATTTTCATGTTGATGTGTTCCCCTTCTGCAGGTGGATTTCTACGTTTGGATACAATATATTGTTTTCTTAGTTGGTAGAGAAAACAGGGGTTAAGAGGGTTTGAGATGGAAAAATGTTGAAACAATAAGTTTCCAATTGTGTTGTGGGAGCTACAGAAACAGGTTGGATGTATGTGGTAACTTCGTGTTAACATTTACTTTTTTTCTTGGAACTGTTGCTTGAAAAGGAACACAGAAACTGAAAAAACTTCTGCTTTTAACTTTCGGAATCTCCGCCGTAAAACCTCAGGCGCTTACTTCTTGATGAGTTTGCACGTGAAGCTCTCTTAACCTTCTTATAAAAACAATTACAGCAAAAATTAACACTACTGCACTAAGCGAAATTGTTATTGAAGTGAAGTTAATCCCGATAGGTGAGAGACCTAAGAATAAGCCTACAAGCCCATCTAAGCCAAAGCTTAACGCAACCGACAACACTAATTCTTCTACGAAATCAAGCTTGTTTCTATTCATAAACAAAATATTAACTAAACAGTACCCCGGCAAAAATGCGACAAAAACAAAACCGAAAACGTAACGAAAAACGGCAAGCAATGAGTTGCTTGGTATAAGATAAGTTACTAGTAAGGTTAAAACTGTAAAACCAACGATAATTTCAAGCCATCTAACTGGTTTCAGTTTTTAACACTTCAAAAATTTAACAATAAAAAATAAAGGAAGGAGTTTTACATGAAGGCCTTGTAGATTGGGTGGGTTTCTTCTAGTGGTCTTGTTTCAAGATCGGCTGCGGCTGATGCAATGTATATGTCAGTTACTGCAACGGCTGGGAATACCCATTCTGCTTGTTCTGCGGGTCCGATCATTAGCCAGTTTGCGCCTGCTGTTTGCATTATCGAGTTGGTGGCGGTTACGCATCCTTTTCTGAATTCTTTTGCAATGTTCGCTTTAATCCAACCCATGGTTGTGACAACGTTTCCGCTGCCTAATCCTACGGGGTGACCATACTTCTCTTTCATTATGGGTATGGTCCTTACAGCAGTGCCCATGTCTGGAGCGAATGCGGGAATTGCTGTGTCGATCAGAGGCTTTGTGATTCCACCTTTGTCAGCTAATGCTAATGCTTCTTCTATAACAGACATCTTTCCTTCGAGGCTGTTGTCCTTTGGATTGTCAGCAAGCACTATGGACATTTTGACTCCGCTTTCCTTCAAATTCGCCAATTCAGCGTCGGTGACGCCTTTGTACACTGAGTTGTATATGCATCTGTCTGAAAGACCCATTTTTTTAGCCATTACAGCTGCTGCCATACGTGTCTTAGGGCTCATAGCATCGAGCATCAGTGGTGCATCACTGTGCTTCGATACGAAGTCAATGTACTTCTCAAAAGCTAGCTCAGTTGTCCCAACAATGTCAAAAGCGAATTGTACACCAGTAATGTCACTTTGAGTTTGCATTGTATTAATTATTTTTTCTGCCTCTTGCGCATCAAAAATGCCTTTGTTTGCGTCTTGAACCATTTTCTGGCCTAGCCAAAAGATAGAACCAATCAGAAAAGTTGGTAGTTCCCCTGGCTGACCGCCTACTTTCGCTCTTCCTATAGTGTAGATATTTTGTTTCGTGTTGAATTTAAAGGACATTTTTCCTCATCTGATGGATTTATTTCTTGCCCATAGCTTTCTTTGCTAACTCGGGGGCCTCTTCCTTGTTCTTACCAAACAGCGCGCCTAATGCGTCAGCATCTTCTTTTTTGACTGCAGCGCCGCCCATGATTATTCCGATTTTGCCTTTTAATCCGGCTGCCTTCAATGCTTCATCTAGTTTTGCCAGATTATTTTTTGCAGGTACCGTGTTTACTGAAATTGCAATTATGTCCGCGTTGTTTTCTCTTGCTTTATCAACGAAAACTTGCGGTGCTACGCTTTTTCCAACGTCTATTGTTTTGAATCCTGCGCGTTTTAGTGACCTTCTAACTGCTTCTTTTGCGGTGTCATGCATATCTGGTTCAATGTTGCCTATTACGATTATCCCCAATGGATTCTCTGGTTCTGGAGGCTCTTTTTCCATCATAGATTTAAGCCATGACATTTAAACACCTTTTTTCCTTTTTATTACTCTGGGCTTTTTATACTCGAATTTCATATTTAAGCTTGACTAATAATTTCATCAAATGCGAAAGGATAACTACAGAAAGGCGGGGGATAAATGTTCAAAGCAACCAAAAAGTATGTCTTGCTATTGCTGATTTTCGCTTTCTCGTTTATTTACCGTATAATTCTAATGCTTTGGCAAACATTCCCGCCAGGCGCTGATATCGGCTTACACGCCAGCATCATCAACTCAATTACACAGTCAGGCAACACAAATTTCCTATCGGATTTCTACCAGATGGGTGGAGGCTTGTCCTTGACTTTTCCAGGATACCACATTTTCGCAGCAGGAATAATAATTATGACTGGAATGCCCGATTATCTGGCGCAGACTATTATTGTGGCTTTATTCTCTTCACTTATTGTTTTGTGCGCTTACTTGATAACTCGAACTGTATGGAGTGAATCAGCCGCTTTAATCGTTGCGTTTTTAGTGGCAATCTCAAGTTATGATATAGAAATGCTCATGTGGGGAGGCTACCCCAACGTAATCACATTACTTCTGATTCCTTTAACTTTCTACCTGTTTCTTCAAAGAGACAGGTTTTCGCTAACGCCTTTTCTCTTATCAACCTCTATTTTAGTGGGCTCAATATTTTTAACTCACTCTTTAAGCGCCGCCGTTTTCGTTAGCATAACAGTGGGCACTGTGCTATGTGTAATGATCTCACCTAAAACGTTCGGAACATCAAGAAAAAATGTCCTCTATTGGTTGCTACCACTATTTGGCGGAGCCATCCTTGTTTCGCCTTTTCTAGCAAATGCAGTGCCCGCATATTTAAGTGCTAACTCATCATTTACCGAAGTTACCGAAATTAACCAAGCATTGCTTGCAACGCGAGTGGTTCCTCTTGATATAGTGTTAGCGCTTTTTGCTTGTCTTTTGCCGTATTTTTTGTTATCGAAAAAATACAAAGGACGATTTTTGTCGCTTCCAGTGTTTCTTCTTATCATGTGGCTTTTAGTTCCTTTAGTGTTAACACAGGGCTTCATGTTTGGGCTTTATGTGGATTATAATCGGTTTCTATACTTCTTAGTTTTACCAGTCATAATACTCTTCGCTGTGATGATTGATCACGCCTCAGGATACTTTGCGCATGTAATAGATACCTACCGTGCTTTAACTAGCCAAATGCAGAAAACAAAGAAGACCGTAAACAAGCTAAGATCGAGAATCTTAACTCGGATAACCCATAAAACAGTTTATTCTACCTTTTTATTGGGCTTTTTGCTTATCTTACTCTTAGGCTTTCCACTTTTTCTGACTCCTTGGGAAGGCGTCACGATTCAAAGTTTCTACCAAGTTATGAATAATCCTGGCTACCAAGCAGTAGAGTGGGCTAAGCAAAACACGACAGTTGGCTCAGTGTTTGTTTCCGATGCTCTTTACGGGTGGTGGCTTGGCGGCTTTGCTCAGCGGCCAACTTTAAGCGCGGTTTCCCCACAATATTTAACGGTCGACCAAGAGTTGCCAGTAGCCACAGTTGCTGCTAATCTACTTGACACGGATTACATTATTGATAATGGTTACATTCAGGTTAGGGAAGACGGCGGATACATTGGTAGACATAATCCCGAGTTTTTAGCTGACCTTAACTGGACCCCTTTCCCCTACGCGTTCTTTCAATTTAATGATAGCGAGATTACTCTGCTTTCTCAGAATGGTGAATCTGTTCAATCCACTGACATAACACAGATACCTGTAACTAACATGCAACTTGTCGGCGCGCAAACTAATAATCCATCAATTATCGTTAACAAAGGAAACAGCGACTTCAATTACTCAGAAATTTTAACCGTCTCAAAAGGAGTCACCTTCGCAAATATGACCATAGCAATCCAGAGTAACAATCAGAATGATTCCTTGGATTGGATTAATTTCATTTTAAACTCCCAAGGCGAATTTCTACAACCAAGTGAAAATACGGTTGCAATGTTAGACGTTGGCATGAAGGAGTGTGGCCAATTAATTTTTGTTGAAAATCAGCCAGAAATTTACTCATTTAATTCAGAAAATCCATGCATTACAGAATTATCCTACAATTTACAAGGCAAAACTACGGCAGAAATTCAAATTTTAGTTGGAATCTACCCAGTTTCCGAAACTGAAATACAAAACCAAGCAAGCCTCAACCAAACGTTAACCGATAATGTTCAAACCGCCCAAAAACCAACTGTCGCTTTGCCTATGACCACGTTCGATTACCAAGCAGCTATACAAGAATATTCAATTTCCTACATTGCAAATCGCGATTTTGAATTAAACCCCAAATTTGCTGACGATCCCGCATTTAACCTTGTATTTATTAACAATGAAGTTGCCATCTTTAAGGTTAAAGCTAATGGCTAATCTAGTCGGGAGATAACTGGACGCCTTGATGGGTAAATTGATAAGAGAGAGAGAACTTGAAATCACCTTTATCATTGTTTTCTCAGTGTTAATTTTCGCTATTTTCTATACCCTCATATCAATGAACGGCGTAGTCTTGGGAAACGACCCTTCTGTCCATCTGGAAAAAGCCCAAATCTTCCTGCAAACGGGAAAAATCTCTTTAAGCGGCTTAAGCTGGATGCCTCCGCTCTTCGACATTTTGCTTGCGATGTTTATTTCTCTTAGTGGTGCAAGTAATATTGGGCAACTGATCTTTTTAGTGAAAGCTCTAGCTGTAATAGTTGATTGGCTCCTTTTCCTCTCTGTTTATTTGATCGGCAGCAAATTTTTTAACAAAAAAATCGGGGCAGTAGCCGCTGTTTTGTTGTCAATGTGCTTTCCTATGTATGAACTTAATGCATGGGGCGGCTATACCACCGTGCTTGGCATAGTGTTTATTTTTTTGGTACTTCTTTATTTGCCTTTGGCAGTAGAGAAACCCGGATACCTTCTGGTCACTTTCTTTGTGGGGTTTGGTCTTGTTTTATCTCATCAACTAGCTGCATTTCTCGCGGTCATGATATTGCCGCCAATAATGCTTTTTATGCTTATAAAGTCTAGAGGCAAATACCTTAAAGTATTAACTGCATTAATTTTAGGAGGAGGAATAGCGTTTTTGCTCTATTACCTCCCGGTGATGATTGGTTACTTTGGCATTCTTATTAATGTCGTGTTTTTTGCGCAAACAAGTTATGCTTACGAGATTCCATTTGCAAGTTTCAGTTCTTTCATGGTTAATTTCGGGTTCATATTTTTCTTGGCTTTAAGTGGCATTTTCATTGCATATTACCTGTTGTTGAGGGTAAATAAGAAGCCGCTTTTTTACTTGATATTGCTTCTTAGTTTCTTTGTTCCTCTTTTTTTCGCTGAGTCTTACCTTTTTGGTTTGTACATGCCTTTTCAATGGTTCATTTACTATTTGACGCCCCCGATGGCAATTTTCGCGGCTGTTTCCGTTGTCTTTATAGTGGAAAAGTTCTCAGCCTACTACGCCAAAAACAAACAAGGATTGCGCAAAAATTGGTTAAAGATAGCTACTGTCTCTTTAATTGTATTAATGTGTCTGCTAATTGTTTTTCGTTCAGACACTGTGTACGGGAAAATAATGGAAGCCAGCGTTTTCTACTCGACATCTGACATAAAAGCGTATGATGCTGGAGTTTGGCTTAATCAAAACTATCCTGGTGACGCAACTGTAGTTGTTACCCAAATTCCCGGCTTTTGGTTTTCAATCTTTTCTGGCAAAACCGTAATTGCGCAAACCAACGCTGCCGAGGGAACAAATGAAATTGCCCAGTCCGTTTTGAGTCTGTCTTACGAAATTCAGGGTTCACAAACTTTGGTGAAGGCTTACGAGGCGAACGGTGATATTACCGACGAAAATTACGTACCCATAAATCAGGTCTGGTATCGAGTTTCCTACTCTTCTACAGCTGGAGATTTCATATCATTCACCCAAAATGGCACAAATTACAATTTTGCTCTCTCTGACTTAAGCAGGGAGGTATCTTTTGATGAACAAAGTTACCCCGCAAAGGTAGAGTTCCTGTACTCCAATGACTATGTGGAATTAACGGATACGATGCTTGTTCAGAATGATAGTTACCCAATTAATGTCTCTTGGGCTGTCACTCCCTTAAATAACGATATTTCTAATGTAACATTATACTTAAGCACTTATTTTGACCTTCAATTTAACTTTGATGAAGCGCAGATACCTCAACTTATGAACTGGGTTAACCCATGGGATGTGCCTTCAAAAACTACTGATGGAACACAATGGGCAGTTGTTAATTTTTCAAACTTAGACTTAAAAGATAACTACATAGGCCTCTATGATGACAAAGACCAGATTGCTTTCGCTTTTAACTTTACTGATTTGCCCAATTGGGGAAACATCGGTGCCTTGGCAAGTAGACAAATAGATGCTGTGAGATTCCAATACCAATTCAACGAACTCAACATCAACCAGACAGTTACACGGCAGTATCAAGTTCTCACCCTTTCAAAAAACAGTTTTCCAACATTGCAGCCAAACGAACTGGAAAACCTCTTCAATTTCAAACCCGGCCAATTTACAGTATCCACCTTAGACTTTAAGGACTACATCGCAGAAAATAACATAGAATTCATCGTTTATGACAAAAACCAACTTAATAGTAATATGGCCAGCTGCTCATTTTTAGAACTAATTTATTCAAACGATAGGTACGACATCTTCAAAATCTTAAGCAATTACAATCAAACGCAAACTTGAAAATAAAGAAGAATGTTTTTTCCTAAAGCCCAGAATAAGCGTTTTTTTCACGTAGCGTCTTTGTATGTATGTGCAGTGTCACTAACGGGTTCTTTGGGTTTTCATCTAGCTATAAACGGGTCAAGGTAGCGGGTAAACCTTCTCTTCGGTAAGAATCTAGGCGGCATATTTCAAAACAGCGATCGCATCTTCTTTCTTTAGTTGCGGATAGTTCTTGAGCATTTGTTCACAGGAATGACAGAAAGAAAAGAATGGTGTGTTTATTGTTTTTTAAGGGCTTTTGGGTCTTCCTGAAGCAGCTTTGGTATGTAGTTGCAGGCTGGGTCTGACTCGAACAGGTCGCCCGTGTAGTATTCGGCGCGGGTTCTGCATCCACCACAGATTTCTCGGTACTCACAAACTCCGCATTTGCCCTTAATGTTGCTCTTGTCACGCAACTTCAGGTGCAGTTCGCTGTGTTGCAGATCATCCCAAACCTTAGTCAATTTCTTGTCTTTGACGTTTCCTAAACGGTAGCCTTCATGGAAACCGCAGCTACGGTAGTCTCCGTTTTCAGTTATGCCAACGTAGTTGCCGCCGATGGTGCATCTGCCGAGATAGCCCTCATGATACCAGTCCCAGAAGTCAACTGGGTTTTTCTGACGTACGATTCTGGCGTAGAAAGGCGAGTAAACGTTGACTTTAACTTTGCCCATAAGTTTTCTTTGGATGTCGTATATTTCGTTAAAAGTTTCCTCATATTGTTCAGGTGTCGGTGCTAAGTCAGGCATATTGCTTCCTGCTCTGCCAACTGGAACTAGGTTATGGTAGACAAGCATACGGGCTTTGTATTCCTCTGCAAGTGCTGCAGGGTGCGCCATGTGCTTGATGTTATACTTGGTCATGGTTGTGACTAAGCAGTCTAGTAATCCAACCTCGGAGAGCTTCTTCATAGCATATACTGCTTTGTCATAGCTACCTTTGCGTCGAATAATTTCATTTGATTCCCTGTTTCCATCAATGCTGATTGCCGTGTGAACATTATACTTTCTAAGCTTATCAAACCGTTCCTCATCAAACGCAAACCCACTTGTGATAAGACTAATTTCCATGTCATACTTTTCTTCAGCATAAGCAATAACTTCAAAGATGTCCTCTCGAATCAAGGGTTCTCCGCCGCTAATGCCAAACCATGGCGAACCGAAGTCATGGATTTCGTCAACCATCTTTTTGGCACCTTTGGTGTCCAGCTCGGTGTCTTTAGCATAGTCTTTGGTATAACTGCAGTACATGCAATTGCCAACACAGTTCCTTGTACACCGCCAAACCACCATGTACAATGGTGACTTATTTGGAGCCATGTAATATCACGGTTGAAAATAAGATTAGTTAATGCGATATAAAACTTACTCCTAGAAACCAGCTTTCTATTTCTCTGCAAAGGTTGCAGAAATCAATCAAGTGAGGCAATTTTGATCTTCAAAAGAAAACCCGTTGGCTTTTGCTTTCTTATTTTTCCTTCTTAGATATAGAACATGCATAGGCTTTGGGAAAGTCTTATAAAACCAACCAGCGCTAAATTGAAAGGAGAAATCAAGGAGATTAAGAAATAATGTCTAAACCAAAAGAATATTCATCGATGACTAAAGATAAACTGATGACTTACACCTTCGTCTCACTCGTTATAATTACCGTCATATCAGCAGTTCTCTGGTCCGCTGAGAAAAGCCCAGATGGCTGGAACCTAGGGCTTACATTAGCTATCAACGCCATAATCGCTGTCGGTATCGCCGTAGGACTTGACGCTCTACTGCACAAAGTCACAGTTGACAGCCCACTTAACCTCATGTCCGCCGCCGTTTTTGGCTTAATCGTCACTGACATCTACGTACTCGGCATCCCCAGTATGGCCACAGTCGACCTGTTTCCTCTGGAGGCACCTCAATGTTTCGCCTTTGTTGCCCTAATGTCTGCCATAGGTTTGGTCGTTTTCAAAAAAATCGTCGGTCTTACAGGCAGAAAATACGTGAATCCTGCGGCAGCTGCAAAACTAGTCGTTATGATACCCTTCATTAACACGTTGCTAATAGCAATAGATCATCTAAAAAGCTCTTTGCTTGGCGTACCTTCATTGGCGGGTCCAATTGGCTTAGCCAGCGCAGTAAAAGGCAATGGCCTAGCCGGATTTGGTAGCTATATGATCGCCTGTTTTTCTAACGCCAACCTCAAGGCTCCAGCAGCAACAACTAACAACTTGCTTCAAATAATGTTTCTAGATAAGTTCCACGCTTGGCCTGGAGGAGCCTGTACCGTTGCAGTCATCATCGTTGGCATAGGCTTCTTTATCGTAGCGCGCAAATACGTGAAATGGAGAATAACTGGAGCTTACTTTGTGACCGTTGCCATAATGTCATTGCTCTTGTCTTTTGCTTATGGTGATGCAGGTGTTACTGTACGACTTTTGTTCTTGCTGTTCATCGGAAGTTCAATATTCCTGGCCTTCTTCATGGCAACAGATCCTGCGACTACACCGTTAACATATACTGGACAGGTAATTTTCGGAGTCGGCGTGGCAATATTGACCGTGCTCATGATAACCTACATGCAGTTCTTCGGCGCCTCCTTTGTAGCGCTAGTCATTATGAACTTAACTGTACCAGCACTTGATAGAGTTGGCAAGCTCAAACCCACCACCGAATCGAAAGAGCCCAAACTGCCTAAAGCCAAAGCATTCGCCCCTGAAAAAGTCAAAGAATACCAATGCATGAGATGCGGTGCTTGCATGCGTGTATGCTGCCACAATCTCAGCCCGATACTGATTAAGCAAGCGTTTGATAAAATGAACATCGATGCCATGAGCAAGCTAAATGCGGATTATTGCACTGGCTGTGGACACTGTAGTTACGTTTGCCCCGCAAGAATTGACCTGAAAGGTGCTGTGCTCCGATCAAAAGCTATGCTGCGACAGCAAGAATAAACTTCATTTCCTTTCTCTTTTCTTTTATTTTATGCCATTTAATAAAAAGCTTCTTTAAATTGACGTTTTTTTAAAGCTTTGTACTTTTATTGTTTGTTCGTATGTATTTGGCTCCTGGCTTTTGTCTTAGGGTATTTGTGTGTGTGCTCAAGCCTACCCCCCGGTCTACTAGATGCTTCTAATATGCTTCAAATATGATTCAACATAGTTCAACATAGAATTAATGCCCGCACTTTCAACATAGAAACGTGTTTTATCCATGTACTTTTTTGGCACAATTAACATAGACTTTACTGTCAGATGTTCAAATCTGCTCCAAATATTTTTCAGTCTTCATAGGTAAAAAGGGTACCGCGAAGCGTTATCATGATTGATTTAAGCAAGAAATCACTAAAACGAAAATAAGAAAAAACAAGAGCTAAATACTCACGTTTGTTCAGCGCTGTATTTTTAGCTTCAGAAACACTTGTATGCCAAGCTTGCAAGCATTAAGCTTATAAACATGCCACCACGTAAAATAAGTCAAGGGATAAAAATTGGAAACAGAAAAATTTAAACTGGCTGACATATTCTACGCCATAATCATACCCCTCATTCTAGTGCTACTAATCTTCTTTCTAGCAATCTATGTCAACGTCAGCGGAACCCATCATATACTCGGAACTACTGGTACAATCGCTACCATTGGTGTCATTATAACCTCTGGCTTTGCTCAAATGATCGTTCTCGGCATCCCACTAGTGCTAGGCTTGCTCTGGAACAAATGGGCTGGCGGCGCAGCAGGATTTATCACGGGCGGCATGTATTACGTAGCCAGCGCAGGGCTTTATACAGGGTACTATGAAGCTTCCTCTGGGCATTACAACTTTTTCGGCGACATGAGCATGCTAGGATACCTCGTTAACGCTGTTATCATCGGTTATATGGCTGGAGCATTGTGCAATAAATCAACGAATTTCAAACGCATGCTAGGTGCAGGCTTAACAGCTGCGGTGATAACTGCAATAATCCAAGCTTATCTCAACTCCACTGTTGCACTCGCACCGGCGCTGTCCATGAATCATGGACTTTGGGCAGACACATCTATTCTAGGGGTAGCTGGATTGTATGGCTTCGTGTTGGAATTCGTTCCTAGCATTGCTTTAGGCGTAATAGTACCTATTATTGCTAAAGTGATGACCTGGTATGGGCTTCAGCCGATGAGGCATTAATAAAATCCCAATTCCTTTTCTTTTTTAACCCAAAAGCGTTTAATTTTTTAGTTGCGATTGCAATAATCCAGTTTTAAATTAAAAGGTACGAGTGTATTTAGCTACCCGCTTTTTGACCAAGAACTAGTTATGATTAGGCGATGTTCTCATAGCGCTGCATTAATGTGTAGGAAAAATATTGCAAAAATGATGGCTTTCTCCCTGTTTTCTGAAAGCCTTTTCAGATTGCTTTTTTGGTTCAGGGCTTGAACTGTTTGCAAGTTGCGTCGCTAAACGTCTGAAAAAAGTCCAGAAAAGTCTAAAAAAGGCATTTTCGTTAGTGAACCTGCAGGGTTAAAAACCAAATTACAAAACGGGAGACCGAACTGAGGCTAAAACACACTAATTTATTTGCGATAAAATTGCAGCTAAGTTAATCACATACAAATGAGGATGTCTTTTTGGATAAGCCGGCTTCGCAAACAAGCGTTTATTATGACGTTAATGGCACCAAGGAAAAAAAATTAAGTTTGGTTAGGTGCGAATTCCCAAGCAATATTTCCTTTCCAAATCTCACCTAACTTTGTTATTCTAACCTCTTTGTCGTCAATTTCAATTAATCCCTTATCTTTTAGCTTTTGAAGTTGCTTTGGAAAGACTTTCTCTGGTGTGGTGCCAAATTTTTGCATAAATTCTTTTTTGTTTACTGGCAACCGTAGATATAATCGGGTCATTGTCCGTCTCATCATATCTTCAGTCGTTGACTCTGAAAGTCTACTTATTGGTAGTTTCCCTGCTTTTACAGTTGCCATGTAATCGTTTATGTTTTCAATGTTCGAGTAAGAGAATTTCTGGAGGTATCCCATGAAGCATCCGGCTCCTGTTGTGAGAATGCCTCCCCATGGCCATCCGTTGAGACAGTTCTCTCGCATGTGCCATTCGACTCGGCTAAAGCGGTCGTGACCTACTGCCTTATAGCCTGCATCAGTCAGCATTTTGTAGGCGGTAAGGTACATTTGCTTCTCATACTCTGCATCTCCTTGTGGCGGAGAAACTCCTGTCTCAATCATTTTTTTAAGTATAGTGCCTGGATCCACATGTAACGAGTAAGTGTCAATCTCCACATCCAGTTCAATCGCCTTCTTTAGCGTACTGATCCAGCTTTCCATTGTCTGCCCAGGAAGATTGTACATGAGGTCCACGCATACACATAAATTCAGTTTTCGTGCGTGTCGAACGGCTTTTTCAACGTCCGCCGCGCTGTCGGGCAAGCAAAGCTTTTTCCTTAGTTTATCGTCAAATGTTTGTGCACCCATGTCCACTTGGTACACGCCGTACTCGGCGAGTTTGTCAATTTTCTTGAGCGCAAGTGTCTTTGAGGAACCAGTTACTTTGATAAAGTACTCCTTGTTAATGTTGAATTTTGCCTTGCAAAAATCTATTAGGTCGATCATCTGCTCAGCAGTCAAGACACTGGGGGTTCCGCCTCCTAAAACTATTTCGTCGAACACGCTTGTCTTAACATACTTGGTTTTAGCGTACATTTCGAGTTCTTTCTTGAGCAGTTCAAGATAGGACTCCATTTTGACCTTGCTTGTGGGAGTTGTTGGAAAATAGCAAAAAGCGCATTTTGAATCGCAAACAGAAATCCACGGTTGAAGCTCCATTAATCTGCCTGACGTATTTTCCGTATTTAGGAACTCAATGAAGACTTGGTATGTTTCTGGTTTTATGTCTGGGTAATCCCTATACGTGTAAGGCGGCCAATTTTCACGCGAGCCGTAAACTTCTAGCTTGCCTTTTTCAAGCTCGGAGGCTTTTTTCATTAATGAATCCCTTTTTATTGTGCATTTAAACGGTTCGATAACACATAAAGCTTACGTTAAGAAGCTCCAACTTACTGAATCTATGTAAACGACCTCTTTTACGACTAATTAGACAAGAGAGCGGCAGCTTTGTTAAGAAAGGATATAGCCTTTACCGAACAACACACTTTTTTGAAGACCAAGATCTCATTAAAAACGTTAAGACCACTACCGATGCAAAGCCGCCAGCAGCCGTCGCCACCCTTCGCCTGTTGGCAACGCATAGAAATTTCCAGCCAAAAACAGAAAGTCTAATATGGTTAGAAAGAGAGAATATGGCTTTAAAGGTTTACATGATCCAATTAGATGAAATCATCATGGAAAACTTCGAATATCACAGCGTTTCGCTATTTTCGTCCTCGCTTAAGCAAATCGATGCTTGTCTGATACCAACGGTTGAGGATAGGCTGTAAAATCGGGGGTAGTGAAAGATGTCGTATTTATCGAAACCACCGCATACCAACACGCTCAGTAATTTGTCAAATACGGCGGTGGAGATTGAAGAGGAAGATGTCGATGCCTTGGTCAGTTTAGGTCTCACTGCTCGCCAAGCTAGGGTATACCTTGCGCTTCTCATGATAGGAAGCTCGAAGGCAAAAACAATCGCCGAGGTTTCCCTTGTCAACCGACAAGACATATACTTGATAATTTCTAGTCTCCAAGACATGGGCTTAATACAAAGAAAATTAACCGCGCCAACTACTTTCACTGCAACTCCTATAGGCGAAGCCCTAGAAACTCTAATTCAACGGAAAGCCCATGAGCTCAAAAGTATCCGTGCAAAAACAAAGCATCTTGTGGAAAAATTTAGCCAAATTCCCTTGCATACGGATATGTTTGTGGGGAGTCCTTGTTTGGGTGTTGTTTCGGAGGGCGATCGTGGTAAAAAATATCGATATGCACTGGAAAACGTTCTTCATGGCGTGGAAGTCGTCACCACTTGGAAACGGTTCAAACAAGCAAGCATCCTATTCGAGGATCAAATAGGAAGTGTCCTCGGACAAGGCGTAGCCTTTAGAGTAGTGACGGAAAAACCGCAACCTGACTCTCTCCCAAACTGGGTAACTAAAGCATTAACAAAAAATCTGAACTTTAAACTAAGAACCATTCCATCCCCACCTTCAGCAGTGATGGCCATCTTTGACAACGTGGAAGTTGCCATCGCCTTCAACAACACAGCAAGCTTAACGTCTGGACTGCACCTGTGGTCAAATAGCCCTAATGTAGTAGCTCTCTCTCAAGTGTACTTCAGCTCTCTGTGGAAGCAGCTGGAGTAAAATCAGTAGCAACCCAATTCTTTAATATGGATGTTTCGGTGCCACTTTTTGGCTGCGTTTTCATTTTTTGTAGGCTTTATTAGCCTGTTTACTTTCTGCCAGCTTGTTGCGCATGCACATGTTTTCTGTCGCTCGGCGTCCGATCAGCAAAGCGTTAAGTACCAAAAGCGCCAATTAAGTACTGGTATTATTTTATTACCATAAAATATAGGAGAAAAAGAAAAATGTCTGAATCTTTCACTATGAATAAACTGACAATCCGCGGAAACAAATTAATTTGCGCAATTACTTTAATTTTGATATTAGCTGCTAGTTCTTTCGCAGTTCTAGTACCACTCGTTGGCGCACAAGCAGCTGCAGGCAAAGTTGATATTCCATCACATGCCTACATTAATGCTTTCCCAAGTCCCGCTGGCGTCGGTCAAACAATCAGCCTCTTTGCTTGGATGAGCAACTATCCACCAACCGCGACCGGAGAATACGGTGACCGATGGTATAATCTAACTATAATCGAAACGAAGCCAGACGGCACCACAGTAACATTGGGACCCTACACGTCAGACCCCGTTGGCACGATTTTCAAAACCGTCATTCCAGCAACAACAGGTAATTATACATTCAAATTTGTCTATCCTGGACAACTTCTCGCAGGCAATAATCTGAACCCAGCACAACTCGCCGAAGCCCAGCAATATGCCGCATATGGCCCTGCCGCTGCAGGAATGCCCCCAGGCACACCGGCTTCTGTGGTATTGGCTTTTTGGGAGTCCGTTTTTGTAACAGGCTACAGTAGCATAGGCAACTATTACGAGCCTGACACATCCAGCGCAGTTACAGTCAACGTGCAATCGACGGCTATTCCATCCGCACCCGCTTATCCGTTACCAACTCAATACTGGAGTAATCCAGTCAGTCAAAGTGGACACACGAGCTGGGATTATATCACAGGCGACTGGCTAGCTATCAACCAGATAGGCTCAAACTTCAATGACTACACACAATCGCCAACAACCGCCCATATCGCATGGACTAAACCCATAACCTTCGGAGGCGTTGCAGGTAACACAGGTGCTATTGCTACTGGTGGTGACAACTACTACACAGGTCTTTCATATGAGGGAAAATTCGCGCCTCCAATAATCATGGGTGGGCAACTCTACTATAACATTCTTACTCCACCAGAGTACGGCTTCGTTGACGTCAATTTACAAACTGGACAACAAGTCTGGTATCAAAACAGTACAGGTCCATTCCAATTAGGATTTGGCTTCGCCGGACAGAGTTATCCGCAACTTAGCATGGGGCAGGAACTTGACTACGAATCACCCAATCAACACGGTACTATCGACTATCTCTGGAGCATTTGGACAGCCGCTAACGGATCGAGCGTCTGGTCAATGTTTGACGCATTCACCGGCAATTGGATATGCAATCTCTGGAATGTGCCAGCCTCTTCAGCAATGTTCGGGGCCTCAAGCCTGATTACTGACCCAAGCGGTAGTTTCATAATCTACACCGCCAACCTCCTCGCCAAAACCTTCAGCGTATGGAACAGCACCAAAACACTCCAAGACACGTATCCTTCAAACAGCGTAACAGTAGCTGCCAACGGTTACTGGATGTGGAGACCTCCACTGGGTGGACAAGTAGACGCATCAGTCGGCACAACTGTTTATAATATCACTGGTACTCTACCTGCAGCTGCAACTGCCACTGTTATGACTATGTTTGGGCCTGGATCTGCAGCATCACTTTTATACCTTGACAAGGCAGACCAACTCGCCATATACAGCACAGCCGCAGCGATACTCGGTGAAACAAGTTATCCTACACCCGCTAGCTACACACAATTTGCCATCAGCACCAACCCCGCTACCATGGGCCAAGTGGTGTGGTCTCAAGCATACCCATGGCCAACAGGTAACATAACCCTCGAAGGTGGAGCCCTAGGCAACGGCGTATTTACATTATTCCAGAAAGAAACAACACTTTGGATGGGCTATAGCGCAACCACAGGAGCACTACTCTGGACATCAGCAGCATCTGAAGTTAGTAACCACATGTACGGCGCCTCAGCAAACATCTATAACGGCGTGCTATACAGCAGCGACTCAATTGGCGAAGGCGGAACCGTATACGCCTACAACACTACGACTGGAGCGCTATTGTGGAGCTACAAAGCGCCTTCTATGGGCTATACTGGCTACTGGGACAACCTCCCCACAACCATCGGAGCTTTCGCATCAGGCAATGCGTACTGGTACGGAATGGAACACAGCCCAGGACCAAACCTTGAAGCCGGATTCATGCTAGGCGACATGAACGCAACAAACGGAGCACCAATCTGGAACATCACCTTCTGGGATGCAGCTGGAATGCTTGGTGGCACCGCACTGGCAGACGGCTACCTTATAGCTGAAAACGGTTACGACAACCAAATCTACTCCTTCGGCATGGGACCAACAGCCACAACAGTAGAAACACCATTATCAGGTGTCACCTTGGGACAAAGCTTAATGATACAAGGCTCAGAACTGGACATTTCTGCTGGCACTACGCAGTCTTCAATAGCGGCGCGCTTTCCAAACGGTGTTGCAGCTGTTTCTGACGCAAGCATGACTCCATACATGGAATACGTGTATATGCAGAATCCTATTCCGTCAAACACTACTGGCGTACCAGTTGACATCACCATTATTGACCCTAACGGCAACTACCATGACCTCGGCACTGTCACAAGCGATGCGAGCGGCCACTACAGCTTCGATTATAACACTGCTACTGTAAATGTACCAGGAACGTACATGGTCATCGCTACATTCCACGGAACTAACGCTTACTGGCCATCATACTCAGAATCCAACTTCGTAGTTAACCCGGCACCTGCAGCTACTACCGCACCAACAGCTACTCCGACATCTGTCGCTAACATGTACTTTGTTCCCGCAATCGCCGGCTTATTCGTTGTAATCATCGTAGTAGCTATTGTACTAGCTCTATTGATGCTCAGGAAAAAACCATAAACACACGCAAGGAAAAAAAACTAATTTCCCCCTTTTCTTTTATTT
>Ga0116115_1000109_pt1 | contig 63714 bp, 59 predicted proteins | sample June2015DPH_10_1_2_FD_89789 | JGI IMG/M metagenome (GOLD analysis project Ga0116115, IMG submission 89789) | Peatland microbial communities from SPRUCE experiment site at the Marcell Experimental Forest, Minnesota, USA - June2015DPH_10_100 | ecosystem: Environmental > Terrestrial > Soil >... | reverse complement strand
GAGAGAACTTACAGCGGTAGGCGGGCAGCAGCCGTTGAGCCAACTGATACGCGGTCTGCATCACCCTCCGTGGCGAGCGACAGGTTTCCATCCTGCAGTTTGTACCTAGCCAAACGAGAACGCACTACCTAACATGCGCCGAACTTGGCAGGATTGAGACAGAGCCGGACGTAGCTAGTTTTGGCTGACTGGCTTTCAGGATCCTGGCATACAAGACCGCGCCCATCCTTGTGTGCGCCATCTGATTTTTGTGATCACAAGTTTCCAATCCCGGCGCGCCGGGAATCACAGGGATAAACAGAAGGCTGACCGTCCCTGGCAACGTGGCTTTACGTTCTTATCCGCGTTATCCGCGTAATCCGCGGTGAAAATCCCCGCGTGGCCTTCGGCCGCGCATTTCTTGCATGCCCCCAAGCTTCGCCTGTTTGTCAGGGAATTTCAAACCGATCCACCACCGTCGACTAGCAACTAGCAACCAGCAACTAGCAACTCATTCCCGTATAATTTCGCAATGAAGTTCGGGCGGATCAAGCGTCAGCACGGGCGCGTCGGCGGGCTGGACCAGATTTTGGACCGGATCGTCCACGAGTGCCCGTTCGTGTCGCGGATCGTGCCGGGACGGATCAAGATCCGCCGGGGCAAGACCGCGCCAAGTTTCAAGGTGCAATATCCCACCGGCGCCGGGCTCAAATGCCTCTACACCGGCACGGGTACGGTGCAGGAAGTCTTTTTGATTTGCAGCGACGCCGAGGCGGCGCGTCGCTGGCTCGGCCAAGCGGGGATCGTCGCGTGAACGACATCGAGCGGGCCATCCAGATTCTTCGTCGCGGGGGCTTGGTGGCGTTCCCCACCGAGACCGTTTACGGCCTTGGTGCGGATGCGACCCACTCGGCGGCGGTGGGCAGGATTTTCGCCGTCAAGGGCCGGCCGGCGACCAATCCGCTGATCGTTCACGTGGCCAATGCCGCGGTGGCGCGGCGGTATGCGGCGCATTGGCCGGCGGCGGCGCGGAAATTGGCGGCGGCGTTTTGGCCCGGCCCGCTCACGCTGGTGCTGCCCAAAACGCGAAGAATCGTCGCCGAGGCGACCGCCGGCCTGTCCACCGTCGCTCTGCGATGTCCGGATCATCCCATGGCATTGGAACTCTTGCGCCGGTTTGACGGACCGGTCGCCGCGCCCAGCGCCAACCGCTCCACGCGAATCAGCCCGACCACCGCCAAGCACGTGCGGAAGGAGTTGGGAGAAAAGGTGGACCTGATCCTGGACGGCGGACCGTGCCGCGTCGGCATCGAGTCCACCGTCTTGGACCTGACGCAAGGCCGCCCGGTGATTCTGCGGCCCGGGCAGGTGAGCCGGAAAAGCATCGAGGCCATCGTCGGCCCGGTGGAGCTGTTCCAGGGTTCGGCCGACGGCCAACGTGCGGCCTCCAGCCCGGGCCAGCAGGCCGTGCACTATGCCCCCAAAACGACGGCGTTTCGCTTCGAGCCGGCCGAGGCCAGGGCCATCGCCCGCCGTCGCCGCCGTGGGGACGGCCGGCGCGTTTTTGTGGCGAATTCCGCCGCATCTATCGCGATTCTGCGCAAGGCTTTGAGAGACGACACGATCATCGAGATGCCGCGGACGCCCGCCGCCTACGGGCGTCGTTTTTACGCGGCGCTGCATGAGGCGGACGACGCCAATGCCGCGGCGATCTGGATCGAGCTGCCGCCGGACTCGCCGCCGTGGCACGCCGTGCGCGACCGCATTGTTCGCGCCACGCGGGGAGGCGGCGCCGGCGGCAGGCCATGACCCGGCCGCGCTGCTTGTTGACGATGGTGGACAAACCGGCATAGGACTTTTCCCGAGTTAACGCTCCGCAGCTTCCAGTCTATAATGCACATCTCTGAATGCGTCGCTTGAACAATCTCTTGGCGCGGCCAACGGCAACGGACAAGTCACGGCCAAGCTGAACGTGTTTCAGCGGCTGGTCCGTCAATGGGAGACGCTGCATCCGTACAATGGCGCGCAGGCGATAAAAATCCGCGGGACCGTGGACCTGGCGCTGTGCCGCCGGGCGTGGCACGATGCCCTGGCGGCGCTGGGATTGGGCCGCGTGCACTTGGTCGGCAGCGGATACCGTTACGAATGCCTCAACGGCGATTCCATTCATCACACGGTAACGCTCTGCCCGCCGGGGACCGGCGTGCAGCAGCGCATCGCCGACGAGATGAACAGGCCGTTCGACGCGGCCGAGGCCTTTCCTTTCCGGCCGTTCGTGATCCAGGAGGGCGACGGCTGGTGGATGGGCATGGGCTACCAGCATTGGGTGGCCGACAGCGTGTCCATCCGCCTGCTGATGCGCGAATGGTTCGCGCGGCAGTTCGACCCGCCGGCGGCGTCGCGCCGCCCGCTGCGAATCGACTCCAGCGGTTACCTCCGCCTGTTCGGTCCGCACGTCACCCCATGGCGCATGGGGGATGCGCTCCTCGCGGCGATGCGATGGCAATCCCATCTGCGGCGCGTCAAGCGCATCGAGGACAAGAAACGCTTTGGCCAGTTCGCGGTGGGCTTCGTCATGGGCGAGCTGGACGACGCTCTGATTGATCGGCTGCACGCGACAGCACAGGCGGCGGGCGCGAAGGTGAACGATCTGTTTCTGGCGGCGATCGCCGAAACCGCCCACCGTCACGTGCCCACGCGGCCGCGCAACGGCCGGTGCGATCTGGCCGTGGGCAACATCGTCGATCTGCGGGCGCGGACGCACACGGCGGTGGATGACGTCTTCGGCCTGCTGCTGGGATTCACCAGCGTCGTGTGCCGGCCGGAAAACCTGCGCGATTGGGATTCGCTGCTGGGCGCGATAGCGCGGCAGACGCGCGGGCAGAAAATCAGCGGCGCGGCCGAGGCCAGTTGGATCCGCATGCTCGGGGGGCTGGCGGCGGGCAACCTGTTGTCCCCGCGCCAGGTCGTCAACCTGTACCGCAAGCGCGTGGCCCTGGCCGGCGCCTGCTCCAACGTCAATCTGAACCGCTGCTGGCCGTGGCGCTATCACCCCGACCCGCTGATGTGCTACGTGCGCGCCGCCCCCACCGGACCCATGACTCCCCTGGTGTTTACCCCCACGACCCTGGGAAGAGCCCTATCCTTCGGGCTGACCTATCGGAAGGCGATCTTCGATGCGGACGCGGCCGATGCCTTGGCCGCGACGTTCGCCGATCGCCTGCGCCGACTGGGGCTCGCGGCTGGCGTCTCCGCAATCTAAAACAGCAGGCTGAACGCGGCCGTGGCCAGGGTCGCCAGCACGGCCGTTCCAACGGTCAGATCCAGTCGCGGAAACATTCGCACGGGATGGGCCGGATCGCGGCTGGATTCGCCGCAGCCGGCGCAATAGCAATACCGCACCACCCCGCCCCCCAATGGGTTGGCCCACCGGGAGTGATCCACCCACTTGATGTCCTGGCTTCCACAACGGGGACAACTCAATGAAAGACTCATAATTCCCTCCGGCGATCCCCCTGTCAGAAATCGGCCGAGCCTTTTGATGTGCTGCACGATTTCTTCGATGGCCCAGCCTTGAGTGTGCATCGGCCGGGCTTCGTTGGGCCGAGGCTTGCGACTTGGCCCGATCTCCGACAGGCGCACTTTTTGCCGCTGGACCTCTTTACTTTTCGACCCAGTCCGATATCTTCTTGAGTTGTCAGGTTTATAATGAGGCCGGCTCGGCGGACGAGCCGCCGGCTGGTAAACGGATTTCCCAGTACAGTCGCACATGGAGGTGCTGCAATGTCACGTCGATCTTCGCTGATCCTGGCGGGAATTCTGGCGATATGGCCCGCGGCGGTGGTCCTGGCCCAGGACGCCGTACAACCCCCCCAAGTGGAAAATTCGCGATATCAGTTCGAAGGCGGCATCAACGCCAGTTCCGTTTACGTCCGTAGCGGTCCGGGCGAAGGGTATTACGCCACGCAAAAACTGGACAAAGACGCCAGGGTCACGGTCGTGGGGATCAAATTCGATTGGCTCAAAATCACGCCACCCGAGGGAAGCTTCTCGTACGTCGGCAGCGTGTTCGTGGACCGCTCCGGCGACGGGACGGTCGGCCGCATCAACCGCAACGACGTCAACATCCGCGCTGGCAGCCTGCTCAACGCCATGAAGACCACCGTGCAGTCGCGTCTGAACGCGGGCGAGCAGGTGCAGATCATCGGCAAGGAGGATGAGTACCTCAAGATCAAGCCGCCGGCGGGCGCGTACCTGTACGTCAACAAGCAGTTTGTCGATCCCGTGCGGGCCCTGGGCGGCGCAGGCGACAATCTCTCCACCGGCGGCGGCGCGGCGATCCCGGTGGCCGACAATCCAACGACGCGATCCAGTTCGCCAAGCGTGCTCGCCGGTGGTGCGGTGACGCCCGCCAAGCCAACCCCGCCTTCGATTGAAGGGCCGGTGGTTACCGCAACGCCCAGCACGCAGCCGTCGCAAGTGGCCGCGGCGCCCACGACCCAGCCCATCGCCGCCGCCCCGCCGCCCAGCGCCGAAGAATTGTTCGGCAAGTACGAGGCGCAATTCGCTACCATGAGCAAGCAACCCCTGGCCGATCAGGCCGTCGACGATCTGAGCGGCAAGTATCAATCCATCGCCAAGGCCGATGCTCTGTCCGATACGCTGCGCGCGGTGGTGCAGTTCCGCATCTCCACGCTCGAGGCCCGCGCCCAATCCAAGGCCAAGCTGCTGGAAGCACGCAGGCTTGAAAAAGACGCGGCGCAAAAGCAGCTGGTCTTGCAGGCCGAGCAGCAGGAACTGGCCGAGCGGCTCAAGCAGTCCGAGGTGCAGATTTACACCGCCGTCGGAACGCTCCAGCCCTCCAGCCTGCAACTGGGCGGAGCGACGCTGTACCGGCTGACCGACCCGGCCACCGGCCGGACCGTCGTCTATCTGCGCTCCCCCGACGCCGCGGTCACGGGACTGATGGGACAATTCGTCGGCGTCAAGGGAGACGCCACGACCGATCCGCAGTTGACTTTGAAGGTGATCGTTCCCACCGCGATCCAGGCCGTTGATCCGGCCAAGGTGAACGGATCGATCGCCGCGGAGATCATTCCGCCCAGCCTGCTGGCCCGCCAAGCCTCGGCCAGCGTCAACAACTGACTTAAGGCAACCCGGCCGCAATTCACGCGGCATCTCAGCACCACACAAGCCCCACCCTCTCGGCGGGGCTTGTTTTTTGATCCTCTTTAGCCCGCGGCGTCGAAGAGCCGCAGATAATCGTCAGGCGATACATCCTCCGGACGAATCTCCGGCGATATCTCCGTCGCGATCAATAGTTTTTCCGCATCCACCTTCGCCAGCAGCAGGGCTTTTCTGAGCATTTTTCGCCGCGAGGCGAAGATCCGATGAATGAAAACGTCAAAACCGGCGGCGCGCCGGCCCAGACGGTCGCGCCCCGTCAGGCGCACCAGGGCAGACTCGATCTTAGGTCTAGGCCAAAACGCCTGCGGGGGAATGGTGCGCAAAAGCTGGACGGTGGAAAGAAGCTGCACCATCACCGACAAGGCGCCGTAATCCGCCGAACCGGCCGCCGCACGCAGGCGGTTGGCCACTTCTCTCTGCACCGTAAAGGCCAGCAGGTCCACACCGGCGATCAGCAGCTCCACCAACAGCGGCGAGGCGATGTTGTACGGAAGATTCGCCGCCAGATGCACGCTTTGACCTCGCGACCTGGCCGCGGCGATGGCGCCGGTCAATTGCGGATGCAGGGCGTGTTTGCCGGCCAGAGCATCGCCCTCGATCAGCCGGAAGTGGCCGGCGGAAGCGAATCGCCCGTGCAGAAGCGCCGCCAAGTTGCGATCGATTTCCACGGCCAACACCTCGCCGCCGCGGGCAAGCAATTCCTCCGTGAGCGTCCCCGTGCCAGGGCCGACTTCGATGACCAGCTCGCCGCCGTGGATCATGGCGGCGTCGGCGACCAATCGCACGAGGTTGGCGTCGATCATGAAGTTTTGCCCCAAGCGCTGCCGCGGCCGCGCCGCCGCCTGGGCCAACAACGCCTGAATCTGATGCTTGCTCTGGGCCATGCGTGATGTGCCGGGTCCATATTACGGTACAATCCGCCATCATGAAATCGTACGAAATCATCCGCAACGCGGTGGACGAGCAGGGCGTGAAGGCGGTGGCGGCGGCGCTGCGTGTTTCGGCGGCGCTGGTGTACAAGTGGTGCGAGCCGGCCGCCGAGCACGATGATCCCGAGGGCTCCGGAGCCAAAAACCCCCTGGATCGCGTCCGCGAAATGTACCTGCTCACCAAGGACATCCGCCTGATCCGCTGGCTGTGCAACGAGGCCGGCGGATTTTTCGTGGCCAATCCGGTCCCGGAATTGCGCAAAAGCTCGGACGAAACGATCCTCAGCGAAACGCGCGACATGGTTCGCGACTTCAGCGAGCTGCTGGACGTCGTCACGAGATCAACGGAAGACGACGGGATGATCGACGCGGAGGAATCCGCCCGCATCCGCGATAAATGGGAGGATCTCAAAGCCTGCGCCGAGCATTTCGTGCTCTGCTGCGAAAAGGGATTTTACCGCGGCAAATGATGCGATTGACCTCTTTGGCCAAGATCAATCTGCACCTTCGCGTCGGTCCGCCGGAAGCTGACGGGTTCCACCCGCTGTTAAGCTGGATGTGCACCGTCGGTTTGTCCGACACGCTGCACATGAGCGCGACGCATGGACCGGGGATCGCCCTGTCCTGCGACCGCTCGGACGTGCCGACGGACGCAACGAATCTGATCGTGCGGGCCGGCGAGGCGGTCCTCGCGGCCATGTCGTCGTCGCGCGGGGCGGCGGTCACGCTGCAAAAAAGAATCCCGCCCGGCGGCGGCCTGGGCGGAGGCAGCTCCAACGCCGCCGCCGCCCTGATCGGCTTCAACCAGATTTGGGATGCGCGATTGCCGATGGATCGGCTGCTCGAAATCGCCGCGCAGCTCGGCAGTGACGTGCCGTTTTTCCTGCACGGACCCAGCAGCATCTGCACCGGCCGCGGCGAACGCGTGATGCCCATCGCGCGGCCGCGGCCGCGATGGGCCGTGCTGTTTTTTCCGGATTTTTCGCTGCCGACCCGGCAGGTTTATCAGCAGTTCGATCAGAAACAGCGGCCATGGACGCAAGAACAACCGCCCTGGCGCCAGTGGACGAATCTGGCGGCCCAAGCCCTGTTGCCCCTGCTGAGAAACGATCTGGAAGAGCCGGCTTTCCAGCTTCGTCCGGAATTGGGTGCATTGCGCAACGACCTCGAGCAACGCCTGGGCCGACCCGTGCGCATGAGCGGCAGCGGCAGCACGCTGTTTACCTTGGCGGATGAGCAAAAACGGGCGGAAGAAATCGCCCAGCGCGCAGGCCAATTGTCCGGCAATGCCGTGGCGGTGAAATTGGCCCCATCCCCCTCGCCCCATGTACCCATGGGGAGAGGGTCGGGGTGAGGGGCGTCTTTTTGCCGCTCGCCCCTCACCCCGACCCTCTCCCCGGCGTACCGGGGAGAGGGAACCGGAGCTTAATCCTTCCTGATGCGGATGCTGTTCGCGTGAGCGTCGAGGTGCTCGGCCTCGGCCAGGGTCTCGATGGCCTGGGCATCGGCCCGCAAGCCGGAGGCGTCGTAGCGCACGACGCTGGATCGCTTGAGAAATTCGTACACGCTGATGCCGCTGGAAAATCGGGCGGTGGTGTTGGTCGGCAGGCAGTGGCTGGGCCCGGCGACGTAGTCCCCCGCCGCCACGGCGGAATAGGGGCCGAGAAAGACCGCCCCGGCATTGCGCAACTTTTTCAGGACCGCTTGATCGTCGCGGGTTTGAATGTTGACGTGCTCGGCCGCGAAGCGATTGGCCCAATCGATCAGCTCGTCCAGCGACTTGCCAACGATGATGGCGCTGTGCTCATCCAACGCCTTCTCGGCGGCGGCGCGGCGGGACAGCGGCTCGATCTGGATTTTGATCTCTTTCGCTACGGCATTGGCCAGGTCAGACGAATCGGTCAGCAGAAAGGCGCTGCCCGGATCGTGCTCGGCCTGGGCCAGCATGTCCGCGGTGATGAAGCGCGGGTTGGCCGAATCGTCCGCGATGACCAGGATTTCGCTGGGGCCCAAAATGCCGTCGATTCCGACGAAGCCGGCCATTAACCGCTTGGCCAATTGCACGTAGATATTGCCGGGTCCGACGATTTTGTCGACGCGCGGGATGGTCTTGGTGCCGAAAGTCATGGCGGCAATCGCCGCTGCCCCGCCGGCGCGGAAGACATCCGTCAATTTCAACTCATGGCACGCGGCCAGGACCAGATCGGTGCGCCCATATTTGCTGGGGGGTGTGCAGACAACGATTTGCTTCACGCCCGCGACCTGCGCCGGCACGGCCAGCATGATCAGGCTGGATGGATACGACGCCTTGCCGCCGGGGAAATAAAGTCCCGCCGATTCCAGCGGCGTAAATCGCATGCCCAGTTCCACCCCCGGCCGACGCAGCGGCGGCGGGTCCTTGGGCATCAAGTGGGTTTGATACTGGCGCACCTGCGCGATCGAGCGGCGGATGGCGGACAACTGCTCCGCCGGAACGCGCTTGGCCGCCTCCGCCATCTCGTCGGTCGTGACGCGGATTTGCGCGGCGGAAAAATTCGGATCATCGAACTTGCGGCAGCTTTCGACGATAGCCTCGTCGCCACGGGCGGCCACGTCGCTCAGAATCTGCTGAACCACCGCCGTCTGGCCGACCTTAGCGGGGTCCAGGCGAAGCTGAGCGAGCATGTGCTCGACGCGGCGGCGATCCTCCGCAACGGCAAGATCGAGAATGGGAATCATGGCAGAGAGTTTAGCCACAGATGCAAATCAGATGAACACAGATGCGGGAAGATTTCAAATCTCAAAAAGATCGCCCCAGGGCATGGGGCCCCTGGGGCGAAGCGAAACTCGATCTGTGTGCGACGGCGAAGTCAGGCGCCGGACTTGGCACTGCGCCGACGGCGGCTGAGCAATAGCAGCCCTCCCGTTAGCGCCAACGCGCCAGTCGCCGGTTCGGGGACAGAAGCAACGCCGATGAGCACCACCGCGCCGACACCGGAAGTGTTGCCGCCGGTCGAAGAAATGTCGCCGCTGGGGGTATTGGCTTCGACGTCGCCGCTAGTCGAACCACCGTAGAAAAGATTCCACTGGTAGGTGATTCCGTTATAGGTGGCCGAGATCAGGCTGCCGTCGGTAAGGTCGGTGCCATTGGGGGAGAAGAAGTCCCTATCATCTCCTGCGGCTTGCGCATGGATGCCATTGACATAGGTGACCAGGGCGAGGTTTTGCGGCGCACCATTACTTTCGATTATGGGCGCGGAGTCCAACGTCAGGTTGAGCACCGAACCAATGGTACCGCCGCTGCCGTTGATGCCAGTCCCAAAGGTCGGCGTGGCCGCATAATTGTTGATTTTCATTTGGCCTTGGCCGGAGGTGCCGCCGCCGGTAATGTTAACCGTGGTCACGTTGCCGTTTTGGAGATGATAATCCAAAACCCCCAGGGCCCCTGAGCCACCAAGCCCCAACCACAGGTTATCGAGGTTGATCTTATTCCCTGCGGCTCCCGAATTTTCGATCTTGAACACGCCGACGGCGCCCGAACCGTATGGCAGGCGTAGGCCCTGATTCGAGCCACCCGTCCCTACTCCAGTAGTGGGGTTGATTCCGAGTATAAGCTTTCCGCCGCGATAATCTATAATCCCGGTTACGCCAGATGTGGTGGCTACCTGCAATACGGAGTCGGCGGCAAAGGTACCCCCGGTTTGGATGATCTCACCGGTCCCTGCCCGGGCAAGGATGTTGGTACCATTGGTGACGTCCAGCAGTCCACTCTTGATGGTCAGAACATTGGGTTGCTCCGTGGAGCCGATGTTGCCGCTGGCGGAATCAACATAAAACTTGCCGTTGAGGGTCTGGGTCGTGGGCTCGCCGTTGCCGAAGCCGACCGGATCAAACACCGCGCCCTGCACCGCGGTCACGCCGTCGGCAGCGGTCACGGATTCCACCAGGTTACTGCCGCCGACGACCAAATTGGGGTCAGTGCCGGTGAGGACCAAATTGGCGTTGGTATTAGCGCCCGAGAAGCCCGTCGCGGCGCCGATCGTGACCGTGGCTGTAAGAGTGGGAAGCACGTTGCTGGGCGGGGTCGTCACGCCGTTATTCCAGTTCAGTGGATTAAACCAATCACCTCCGTCGATGTACGGAGTGTCGGCAGCGGCGTTATTGGACCCATTGTAAACGTCATCGGCCAGGGCACGGTGCGGCAGCAACCAAAGGGCGGCTGCCATGGCCACGCCAATGCCGAAGGCTACTGAAATTGCGTTGCGGTGATTCTTGGCATCACGCCTTTTCGCGCCAGCCATAAACTCCCCTCTCGTTGTAGCTGCAAGCATGGACCCCGCTCGATGCGGGTTAAAATAAACATACCACCAAGTCTGAAAAATGAGCGACGAATCTTTTGCATTATTTGCGCAAAGCGATTGCACTTTTTTCGCAACAACAATCGATAAGTAATTAATTTATAAGCACATGTACCGTCGGCACATCACGTTCATCACTAATGTTAGGCACCGAACGACATTGGCCACATGGGGCTATTCGAGAGCAATCTGTCGGTAGTGAAATGCGACATGATGTTCCTGGTTTGCGTCAAGGACCGCGCTCGCGCAGTTGTTGCGCGTGTTGGCGCTACCGTGTGACCCAGCAGGCGGCGAGGTGGCCGGCTTCGCCTTGTTTAGGCTCCAAGGGCGGGGTTTGCGTGGCGCATTTTCGCAGGACGCGGAAGCGCTGTCCGCCGCTCTCGATTTCCATCGTGCCGCCGACATCCAGCACCGGCAGGGAAACCAGGGTTTCGGTGCCGCGGTACTTGACGGACACGACCGTCGATTCGCCGGCCTGGGCCTGCTCGGCCGCCATGCGGGTCAGGTGACATCGCGGATGGAACGGGCAACCACCGGGCGGATGGGCCGCTGAGGGGACTTCCCCGCCGGGGACGATGCGGCCGGTTTTTCGCCGCGGGTCCGGCTCCGGCGCCGCCGAGAGCAGCGCCATCGTGTAGGGGTGTTTGGGATTGGCGTACAACTCGCGGGCGGCGGCCTTCTCCACGATCCGGCCCAGGTACATCACCGCCACCTCATCGGAAAAATGCTCGATCACGGCCAGGTTGTGCGCGATGAACAGGTACGCGATGTTGCGCTCCTGACGCAGATCGGCCAGGAGATTGAGAATCTGGCTTTGGATGGACACGTCCAGGGCGGAGACCGGCTCGTCGCAGACGATGAAATCGGGCGACAGGGCCAGGGCGCGGGCGATGCCGATGCGCTGCCTCTGGCCGCCGGAAAATTCGTGCGGATAGCGGTTGGCATCGGACTCTTCCAGCCCGACGCGGCGCAGCAGGGCCGCCACCATGTCCTGCTTTTCATTCCCGCGGGCCAAGCCGTGAACCTGGATCGGTTCGCCGATGATGTTGCCGACGCGCATGCGGGGATTGAGGCTGCTGATGGGGTCCTGGAAGATGATTTGCATGTGGCGGCGGAGGCGGCGCAATTCCCGGCCGCGGAAGGCCAGGAAGTTCTGTCCTTGGTAGGTAATGCTGCCGGAGGTTGGGGGCGTGAGGCGCAGGATGGATCGGCCGACGGTGGTTTTTCCGCAGCCTGATTCGCCGACCAGACCCAACGTCTTGCCGGGATGGATGTCGAAGCTGACGCCATCCACGGCCCGGATGTACCCCACGGTGCGCGACAGCAGGCCGCGCTTGATCGGAAAATACGTGCGCAGATCGCGGACTTGCAGCAACGGCTGGTCGGCGCGCGGCGGGCCATCGCTCATGACACGGCGCTCCCTTCGGCCCGCTTGGCATCCGTGGCCGGACGCGTGATCGGCTTGTTGGCGAAATCCGGGAGGTGATGGCACGAGGCCCAGTGACCCTGCTCGATCTGGCGCAAGGCCGGCTCGACGCCGGCGCAGGCGGGATCGCCGTTCATTTTCGGGCAGCGCGGATGGAATTTGCATCCGCTGGGAAATCGCGCGGGATTGGGCACGGTCCCGGGGATCGCGGCCAGACGCTGCCCCACGGCGCCCAAGCGCGGCACGGCGCGAAGCAGGCCCTGGGTGTACGGATGCTGCGGCGCATCGAACAGGTCGTAGACGGAAGCGTATTCCACGATGCGGCTGGCGTACATGACGGCCACCGCGTCGGCGTTCTCCGCCACCACGCCCAGGTCGTGGGTGATCAGCAGGATCGACATGCCGCGCTGTTGCTGCAAAGCGCGCAGCAGTTCCAGAATCTGCGCCTGGATGGTCACGTCCAAGGCGGTGGTCGGCTCATCGGCGATCAGCAGCTTCGGCTGACACGACAGGGCCATGGCGATCATGACGCGCTGCCGCATGCCGCCGGAAAGCCGGTGCGGATACTCGTGCAGGCGTTTGTCCGGATCGGCGATGCCGACGTCCCGCATGGATTGCTCGGCAATCTCATAGGCTTGTTTGGTGTTGACGTTTTGATGCAGGCGGACGGCCTCGACGATCTGCTCGCCGACGGTAAAGACGGGATTGAGCGAAGTCATCGGCTCCTGAAAGATCATGGCGATGTCTTTGCCGCGGACGCTCTGCATCTGTTTTTCCGGCAGGTCGAGCAGATTGCGGCCCTCCAGGAGCACCTGCCCGCCCAGGACGCGCGAAGGCGGGCTGGGGATCAGCCGCAGGATGGACAGGGCCGTGACGGATTTGCCGCAGCCGCTTTCGCCCACCAGGGCGAGCGTTTGCTGGGGGTAGACGGAAAGCGACACCTCCTGCACGGCGCGGATTTGGCCGCGCTCGGTGTCGAAGGCGACGGTGAGGTTGCGAAGTTCCAACAGGGGCTGCATCGCCGATCATCTCCTTCGCCGCGGGTCGAGGGCGTCGTTGACCGACTCGCCGAGCAAGACGTAGGCAAAGACGGTAAGGAAGATAGCCAGACCGGGGAACAAGGCCATCCACCAGAGGAAATCGCCGCCCTGGCCGGTCGCCTGGCTGAGCATGGCTCCCCAACTGGGCTGGTCGATGACGCCGAGTTGCAGAAAGCTCAAGGTGCTTTCGGCGATGATGGCGGCGGCGATGCCGAAGCTGAGGTTGATGACCACGGGCGTGATGCCGTTGGGGAGCATGTGGCGGAACAAAACGGAATGCAGCGGCAACCCTGCGGCCTGGGCGGCCTGGACGAAATCGCGCGATCGCAGCGACAGGTATTCCGCGCGGGTGAAGCGAGCATAGCCGGTCCATCCCGTGATCCCGATGATGACCATCAGCATCAGCAGCCGGTAATCCTCGCTGGGGAAGAACGCCACGAGGGTGATCATCAGGAAAAGGGTGGGGATGGCCTCGAAGATCTCGATGAGGCGCATGCCGAGGATGTCGACGATTCCCGAGAAATATCCCATGAGCCCGCCGACGACGACGCCGATGATGACGGCGATTCCGCTGGCGACGAATCCCATGGCCAGGATGATGCGGCAGGCGTGGATCATTCGGCTCAGCACGTCGGCGCCGAACGCCTCGGTGCCGAGCAGGTGGTGGCGCGAGGGGGGCAGGAGGCGGGTGTCCGGCTCATCGCGGAAGCGATCGGACGGCGAATACGGAATCGGCGCATGGAGGACGAATTGCACGCGCCCTTGGCGCATGGCGTCGCGATATTGCTCATAGACCACGTTCTGCGGCGGCGGGCCGAAGAACCCGTAAACGACGCTCATCACGATCAAACAGGCCGCCAACAGTGTCATGTTGGGCCAGAATTTCTTTCGCCTGACGCAGCCCAGCGCGCCACCGACGACAGCGACGATCAACAGCGCCAAGTCGGTCCAATTCAGCGATCGGAGCAGGGGGCTGCTCCAATGCCCGTCCATGTTGATCAGGCAGGGATTGCTGTTGGCGATCAAAGGAGCCAGGACCGCCATCGCGGCGACGCACGCGATCCACGCCAGGGCGAGTTTTGCCGATCGCGGCGCGACGGCATCGCGGGCGACCTCGGCGAAATAGGAACGATGCTCCGCCGGCGCTTCCGCCGGCGAAACCGCCAGGGGGTAGATTGGTCCGGCGCCGCTACTCATAGGACACCCGGGGATCGGCAACGGCGTACAGAATGTCGGCCAGCAGGTAACTGACCAAACCGACAAAGCCGACGACCAGCGCTTCGTCCAAAACAAGTTCGCGATCGCGCGCGCGCACGCCGTCGAGGATCAGCAGGCCCATACCGTGGATGCTGAAGATGTATTCCACGACGACGGCGCCGCTGAGAAGGGCGGGAAGGATGCCGGCGGAAAAGGTAATGAGCGGCAACAGACTATTGCGGAACACGTGGCGAAAGAGGGTGGTGCGTTCGTCCAAGCCTTTGGCACGAGCGGTGCGGGCGTAATCGGAAGCCAGATTGTCGAGGATGGCGCCGCGCGTCAAGCGGGCGAGAAAGGCAAAGCCGCCGTAGGTGAGGCAAATGACCGGCAGCGCCAGATGCCAGCAGGTGTCCAGCAACCACCCGCGGTACCAGCCGCCGGGGCCGTGCATCGGCAGGAACGACATGGAATCGGCCAGCGTGTCGTGCAGCCCGCCGGTGGGAAACCAATAGAGATAATTGCGATTGGCCAGGAATCCGATGAGCATCACCCCCGCCCAAATGGTCGGGATCGACCACAGGGCCAGGAGGACCGTACCGCTGGCGACATCGATGACCCCGCCCTTTCGGCGAGCGGCGAAAATCCCCGCGGCCAGCGCGATCAGGATCGTGATTGGAAGCGTGACCACATTCAGCAAAAGCGTAATGGGCAGCGCCTCGGCCACCATGGAAGCCACCGGCCGGCCCTTGGAGAAGCTGTAGCCCAGATCGGGCGTCTTCAGCCAGCGGAATGTTCCCCCATTCTGATCGGAGCCGGTTTCAAAGCCGACGGGCGAAATCTCGTTCAGCCAGCGGACGTACTGCACGATCAGCGGTTTGTTCAATCCGAAGCGTCGCTCCAGGTATTCCCGCTGAGCTTTGGCGGCTTCGGCCTTCATCGTGCCCTGGGCATTGAGCAGCGTTCCGCCCACGCCGCCGGGCGAAAGGCCCATGATCAGGAACGTCACCAGCGTCATTCCCAGGAGCGTCGGAAACATCAACAGAATGCGGCGAATGATGTAGTTGGTCATGGCGCGACACCCCAACGGCTACTTTTCCCATTTCTGCGCGCTCCGTGGAACGAACCATTCCCCGTCTGAATTCAGTCCGGTGGGCAACACGTTCACGTTCTTGAACCGCCCGTCCAAAAAGGTCAGCGCCTTGCGCGTGAACATAAAGGTGTACGGCTGGTCCTCGTGCAGGATTTGGTGGCACTTCCACCACATGGGCATCCGCTTGGATTCATCCAGCGTCGACTCGGCTTTTTCAATCCATTGGTCCAGTTCGGGATTCCTGTAATACATGAAGTTGTCGCCCCCGTCGGCAATCTGGCTGGAATGAAACATCTGGTAGATGTCGTCCTCGAGCCCGGCGGTCCAATTCAGCGTGATCGCTTCATAGTTGCGATTTTTCATCCGGTCGCTGAAAACCGACCAGTCCAGCGGGTCGGGGATCAAGGTGATGCCGGCTTTGGCGAAAGTGTCCTTGAGCAGCAGGGCGATCTCGTCGTAGTTGGCCAGGCCGGAGGGATAGGTCAGCTTGAAAGCAAAGGGGCCGCCGTCGGGCGTCTTGAGCGCGCCGCTGCCGTCGTCCACAAAGCCCGCTTCTTGGAGCAACTGCTTGGCACGCGCCACGTCGAAGGGCCAGGGCTTGATGTTGCGATCGCACTGCTTTCCCTTGGGATAAAACGGGCCGGTGATCGGCTCGGCATAGCCGTGCCAGATGTCCCGGCAGATTCGCTCGCGGTCGATCAACATGGTCATCGCCTGGCGCACGCGCTTGTCGGCAAAGACGCTGGGCTTCCCGCCGCGCTGCTCGTTCCAGGCGATGTAGCGGTATCCGTCGGAGGGCATGTCGTAAACAAAATGCTGCGTACGAGCGACGACGTTGGCGTCCCCAAGGAGTTTTTTGAACGGCTCGGCCTGAGCGGGGTAGACGGTCGGATCGCCGTAGATGTCGATCTCCCCGTTGCGAAACGCCGTCAGACGAGCCAGGTCGTTGTCGATCACCCGATACACGATGCGGTCCAGGGCGGGCGGCTCGCCCCAGTAGCGCTCGTTGCGGATGAGCACGACCGTTTGGCCCGGCGTCCAACCCGTGGGATTCTCCAGCCGATAGGCGCTGCTGCCCAACAATAGCCCCGTCGAAGCGTTGAACTGCTCCGGAGTGAACTTTTCGTAAAAGTGCCGCGGCAGGATGAAAATCGTTCCCGTCAGACGCAATAGGTCGAAATACGGCTTGCGCATGGTGAACGTGACCTGGTAATCCCCATTGGCCGTCACGCTTTTGATCTTGTTGAGATACGCGCGATCCCGCGGCGCTTCCACGTTTGGATTCATCGTCCAGTTGAACGACCACACCACGTCGTCGGCGGTGAGGGGCTGGCCATCGGAAAACGTCACGTCGGGACGCAATTGATACGTCACCTTTGCCGGCCACGGGACGTTGGGGTCCTGGTCGATTTGCTCGTCGGTTGCGCCTTTGGCTTTGCGGGCGCGGACGTACTGGAAATAGGCCTCGGTGTTGTCCTGAACCTGCCAACTGACCGCAACGTTCGGCACCCAATCCAGAGTCTTCTCGTCCATCTGAATCAGCGAATCGAGAACGCGCGCCTGGACGGCATATCCGAAGGTATCCCCGGACAACAGCGGCGTGATTTTGTCGCTATTGGGGGCGGCGTTGATGAACCAGTCGCCCTGCGTGTAGCCGGGCATGGCCTCGGCCTGCTTCATGTAGATGAAGGGATCGACGCTGGCCTGAGTCGCGGCGGCAGTCGCGGGAATCGCCGGCCGGGCGACGCCGCCGGCCTGCAGGCGCTGGACGTCCCGGTGCAGCGTGCCCATTTCACTCATCTGATTATCGAGGCGATCCTTGATCCCCTGCAGCACGAGGTATTGGCGATCGTATTGCTTCATCGCCAGCGCGACCATGATGATCAGCACGATCAGCAGCAGAAAGAGGAACAGGTCCTTCACGCCGAAGCGGTTTTCCATGGACACCTCGAGCAGCGGCTAGATTTTGGCGCCTTCGCGCTTGGGGTCCAGGACGTCGCGCAGGCCGTCGCCGATGAAATTGAGCGCCAAGAGCGTCACGCCCAAAAGCGTACACGGAAAAACCAGCAGCCACCAGCGCGACCAAATCGGATTGAGCGCCAGGGTCAGGCCGTCGCTGGCCAGCGAACCCCACGTCGGCAGCGGCTTCTGGATGCCGATGCCCAGAAAACTCAAGAGCGATTCCTGCAAGATCGCCTGGGGAACCGTCAGCGTGGCGTAGACGGCGATGGGGCCGACCAGGTTGGGCAGCAGGTGGCGCAGGAAGATGCGCAGCGGTCCCGCGCCGGCGGCACGCGCGGCCTCGATGAACGGCAGAGTCCGCAGCGACAAAACCTGCCCGCGGATGACGCGCGCCATCGTCAGCCAACTGACCAGCCCGATGGACAAAAACAGCACCACCAGGTTGGCCGCCGCCGTCGACAACCACAGCCGCAGCAGCAGCGGCTCCAGGGCCAGCTTCAGCAGAATCACCATCAGGATGTACGGCAGGGCGTAGAGGATATCGACGATGCGCATGAGCAGGCTGTCGATCCAGCCGCCGTGATAGCCGGCCAGGACCCCCACCGCCACGCCCAGCACGAGGCTGATGGCCGCCGCCGCCACGCCGATGGTCAGGCTGATCACCCCGCCGATCAGGCACTGGCCCAGCAGGCTGGTGCCCAGCTTGGTGCTGCCCAGAAGCAGCCACAGTTGATGGGTCTGCGGCGGCAGGAGCGACGCGTTGGCATGCTGGCGATCGTAAAACAAGTCGCCGCGTGCGTCGCGCGTCCAGGGGAGGGACAGCAGGCAGACGGTCAACAACAGCAGCAGGATTCCCCCGCCGATGCTCACGCGGCGGTCGGACAGGACCCGTTGCCACAGGCGCTGCCCAGCCAACGGATTGAGAGTTGCCAGAGTCATGCGTTTGGCGATTTGGCGGTCACGTCGATGCGCGGGTCGATCAGGGCGTAGCCGATGTCCACCAGGAGATTCAACGTCAGGAGCACGGCGGCGTAGACCAGCACCGTGCCCAGGATCAGCGTCTGGTCGCGATTCTTCACGCCGTTGACGAAATGCTGGCCCAGGCCGGGGATGTTGAAGACGGTTTCGATGACGAACGAGCCGGTCATGGCGTACGCGGCCGCGGGACCCAGATAGGTGAAGACCGGCAAAAAGGCGTTGCGGAACGCGTGCTTCCAGACCACCGCCGCCCTGGCCAAGCCCTTGGCCCGTGCCGTGCGAATGTAATCGTTGCCCAGCGTATCGAGCATCGAGACGCGCATCAGGCGTGCGATGTACGCCATGGGCATCAGCGCCAGGGCGACACCCGGCAGAATCATCTGCCGCAAGGTTCCCCACCCGCTGCTGGGCAGCCAATGCAGATGGTCGCAGAAAATCGCCAACAAAATGCCGGCGACGACGAACCCAGGCAGACTGATCCCCACCAGCGCCACGGCCAAGCTGGCGTAATCCAGAAGCGAGTCGCGGCGCATGGCCGCCAACACGCCGATGCCGCAGCCGGCCACCGTCGCGATCACCATCGCGAACAATCCCAGCGCCACCGACACCGGCAACGAATAACGCAACACGTCGTTGACCGACCAACCGTTGTAATACATGCTCGGGCCCAGGTCGCCGCGCAGCGCCCGCGCGGGATAGTAGCGCAGAAACGCACCCAGGCTCTGGGCGTGGAACTGCTCCTTGAGCATCTTTTCGACCGTCGGGTCGAGCTTGCGTTCGCCGCCCGGCATGAACGGGCTGCCCGGCGCCACCCACACCAGCAGGAAGGTGATCAGGTAGATCGCCGCCAGGATCAGCGGCAACTGCGCGATGCGCCATGCGATGAATTTCACCATCTCAGCGAATCACCTCGATCGCCTTGAACATCTGCATGGCGCTGGGGGCCAGCGGAATGCCTTTGACGTTGTCGCGGAACATGTAGCCGTTGACGTAATGGTACAAGGGAAGGATCGGGGCGTCCTGAAGCAGAAGGTGCTCGGCCTGCGACAAAAGCTGCAGCCGCCGATGTGCATCCACTTCCTTCTGCGCCTCGGCGCAGAGTTGGTCATAGCGCGCGTTGGACCACTTGGCCTCGTTGTTCTCGGCGTCGGATAGGTACTTGTCGGTGAAGGTGCTGGGATCGTCGTAATCGCCGTACCAGCTTGCCCGGGCGATGTCGTATTGCTGGTTGTACAGGCGGGCGCCGAAGATCTTGATCTCCACGCCTTCCAGAGCGGTCTCGATGCCGAGGTTGCGCAGCCACTGGCGGCTGATGATCTGGGCGACGTCGCCGTGAACTCCCTCGTTGTTGTACAGGATCGTCAGGCGCGGAAATCCGCGGCCGGCGGGATAGCCGGCGTCGGCCAGAAGTCTTGCGGCGGCGGCGACGTCGTAGGGCAGGCCCGGCGGCGAAACATAATCGTCAAACACGCCCGGCGGGATGTACGTCGCGGCAACGGGCTGCCCCAGCCGGGCCGCCTCGCGAACGATCGGCTCCTTGTCGATGGCCATCGACAACGCCTGCCGCACGCGCACATCGGCCAGCGGATTTTTCCGTCCATCCGGCAACGTCGGCAGGCAGTTGAAGGTATAGAAATAGGTTCCGAAGGCGGTGAAGACGTGCAGGTCGCCGCGGCCCCCCTTGGCCAGGAGGTCGGCCGCCAGGTCGGGGGCGTTGTCCACGTTGGCCAGCCAGTCGACTTCGCCGCGCTCGTAGGCGCGAAACGCCGCCAGCGGATCGTCGGCGGAAATCTGGTCGATGACCCGGCTTTTGACGTGGGCGCGGTCCCAGTAATACTGCGACGCCGCCAGGCGCATGCGGCGCTTGAAGGTCCATTCCGCCATGCGGTATGGGCCGTTGCTCACCAGGTTGGGGGGCCGCGTGAAAGCCTGGTCATACGTCGTCACGCCCGTGAGCGGATCCGTGTGAGCGAAGGGGGCCATCGACTTTTCGTTCAGCGGGAAAAAGGAAGGAAAGGCGCACAGGGCGGGAAAAAAGGGGATCGGATCGGCCAGGGTGACGCGCAGCGTGCGATCATCCAGCGCTTGCTCGGCGACGATGGAGAAATCGGGCCGCCGCGCCGCCACTCCGCTTTGGGCGGACTTGACGTAATCGGCGTACGCCGCCGCGTACTGGCGGGCGCCGCGAATGTAAAAGTGGAGGTAGGTGTATTCGCCGGGCGTTTCCAGAAACCGCCGCCAGGCGAACAGAAAATCCCGCGCCGTGACCGCCTCACCGTTGGACCAGCGGGCGTCGGGACGGATGTGAAGCGTCCAGACGGTGTGCGTTTGCGGATCGGCCTGGGCGCGGTCGGCGCAGCCGAGGATCGGCTTGAGCGTGACCGGATCGAGCGTATACAGCCCTTCCCACAGGGCGTAAGCGATGCGGATGTCCTGCATCCAGGACATCTGATTGGGGTCGAGGCACTTATTGTCGCCGCGGTTGATGAAGGCGAAATCGGCGCGATCGCTGCCGGCGGTTCCGCCCGACCAGATCACCGCGCCCGCCGCCAAGGCGGCCAGGATCGCGGGAACCAGCAGCAAGCGGAGCATGACGCTATTGACCCGCGCCGGCCGCTGCGCGAGGTTCGACCTCGGGCGCCGGCTGCAAATCCTTGAAGGCCGCCTGAAGCGATTGGAACCCCTGGGTCAATGCTAGCTGGATGTCCGTCAGTTTGCTGCCCGGACCCAGCACGCCGATGTCGTGCATGGCACCGGTCAGAGCCAGGTCCTTCAGTCGCCGGTTTGCCAGATCCTCCAGGGCCTTGGCTTCCGTGCTGACGGCGATCATGAGCTCGCTGATGGTATTGGTGGACTGCTTGGCCTCAATGGCCAGGCGGGTTTGCTCGCAGCCCAGTGAGATGAAATTCCATGCCGCCTGAATCGCCGCCAGCTTTTGGGCTTCGGTTAGCTGCGTCCAATACGTCGGGTCCAACAGAAACTGCGAAGCAAACGTGTCGTTGTACGGAGCAGGAGGCACGCCCGTCCGGTACAGATTCAATCGGCCCTGCTGCAGCTTCAAGTTGTAGTCGACCAAATCGGAAAGCGCCGCCCCGGCCGGGTGCGAGTTCTGCAGTCCCGGATTGAGATCGCGATAAGCCCACTCGCAGACGTATCCGCCGACCTCGCCGGTGGTGTGCTGCAGCGCCGCCTGCACGATCCCATCCAAAAGCGGCGCGCGCTTCGGACCGTTCAAAGCCGCCGGCAGCATGCTTCCCGCCGCCTTCTCGCCCCACAGCACCACCGCTTCCGACTTGTCCTTCAGCAACTGCAACACCGTCGGCAGCAATTGGGTGTTCTTGGACCACTCCGCGACCTTCGCCGCGACGATCCCCACGTTGACCCGCGCCCGCACCGACGTGTCCGGATTGGACAGCAGCTCCATAAACTGCGCGTTCAATATCGAGCTGTAAGCGTCCAGGTAGTTGTCGCTGGTCGATGAGGGAGTGTTGTTCAGGACCGATTCCGATATGAGCCATTCCCGGGCCTGCGTCTGTCCGGCGGGATCCTGGTCTTTGGCCAGCTTGGCGATTTCGGTTTTGATCCGGCTGGTCAGGTCGTCCCGATACGCGCTGGCATCCCCCCGCGCCTTCTTGTAAGCGGCGGGAACGCCTTCGTCCTGCGCGGGGGCAGGATCTGCCCAGACCCGGCCGCACACGCCGCAGGCCAGCAGGATAAACCAGACAAAGCGGCGATTCATATTGAGGATTTCTCCGGCGAGGCTCTTCGAGGCGCCCGAACCGTATCAGCCGCAAAATTCAGTGTCAAGCACGTGTTGACGCCGCCCCGTTTTGCCGATATAAGAATCCGGACAATGTATCAGGCAACCCCGCATTCTCTGCGACTGAGCCCGGCCCTTTGGGGCCTGGCCCTTACACGCGCTGAATCGTAGGACCCTGATTTTCATCCTGGTTGTAAACGGGCCCTACGATTTCGGATCGTGGGGTTTTTTGTTTGATGCAGGTGAACTTTTTCAAGGAGTCCAGCCATGGATACCGTGCGAATCTTCGATACCACGCTGCGTGACGGCGAGCAATCTCCCGGCGCAACGCTGAGCCGGGGCGAAAAACTGGAGATCGCACGCCTCCTGGAAACCATGGGCGTGGACGTCATCGAGGCCGGATTCCCCGTCAGTTCCGACGGCGATTTTGACGCCGTCCACGCCATCGCCGCGGAGATCGGCAAGAGCGTGGTCTGCGGCCTGGCGCGCTGCATCCCCAAGGACATCGAGCGCGCCGGCGAGGCCGTCCGCGCCGCCGCCCATCCGCGCATCCACGTCTTCTGCGCCACCAGCAAAATCCACCGCGATCACAAACTCAAAAAAGGCAAAGAGCAGATCATCCAGATCAGCGTCGAATCCATCCGCCAGGCCTTGCAATACACTTCGGATGTGGAGTTTTCACCGGAAGACGCCTCGCGCACCGAGCTGGATTTCCTGGAGGAGATCACGCAGGCGGCGGTGGAGGCCGGCGCCACCACCATCAACCTGCCGGATACCGTCGGCTACGCCACGCCCAAAAGCTACGGCGAGATTTTCTCGCACCTGTTCGAGAAACTGCCCATTCTGCGGGAAAGAAACATCATCCTGTCGTGCCATTGTCACGACGATCTGGGGTTGGCCGTGGCCAATTCGCTGGCGGCCATCGAGCACGGCGCCCGGCAGGTCGAATGCACCATCAACGGCATCGGCGAACGCGCCGGCAACGCGGCGATGGAAGAAATCGTCATGGCCCTGCGCACGCGCCAGGACTTTTACAAAATCGGGACGCGCATCGACACGACCAAGATCTACCCCGCCAGCCGCATGGTCAGCACGCTGACCGGCCTGGCGGTGCAGCGCAACAAGGCCATCGTCGGCGAAAACGCCTTCGCCCACGAAGCCGGCATCCATCAGGATGGCATGCTGAAAAACCGCGAAACGTACGAGATCATGGAACCGGCCCAGGTGGGCATCTCCAAGAGCTCCCTGGTCCTGGGCAAGCACTCCGGCCGGCACGCCTTCCGCGAACGCGTCGTCCTGCTGGGCTATCGCCTGACCGATGAGCAATTGGATCAGGCGTTCGTCAAGTTCAAGGCCCTGGCCGACAAGAAGAAAGAGGTCTTCGACGAAGACATCGAGGCCCTGGTCGATGAACAAATGGACCTGAGCGGCGGACTATGGAAGCTGGTCGGCCTGCAAGTGACGGCCGGCGGCAATACCGTCCCCACCGCCACGGTCACGCTGCAAGACAGCAGCGGAAAGACGGTCCGGGGCGCCAGCGTCGGCGACGGTCCCGTGGATGCGATTTACTCCGCCATCCAGAGTCTGACCGGCGTGCCGGCGTCGTTGACCGATTATCGCATCCGTTCCGTGACCAAGGGCACGGAAGCGCTGGGCGAAGCGCACGTGGAATTGGAGCAGAACGGCCGGAAAATCCGCGGCCGCGGCCTCAGCACCGACATCCTGGAAGCCAGCGCCTTGGCCTACATCGCGGCCATCAACCGCCTGCGCAGCCTCAGCAACCGCGCCGCCGCCGCTCGGGATTCGACGGTTTAAGGGCGGTTGAGTCGATCAGCGATCGGCAGCCCGGGCTCCCCACAGCGCCGCATGTACATGCGGGGCCATATGTGGGGCTTCGTCCGGCAGCGTTTGGCCTGTTCCGGCTCCGGGTCATGCCGCCCGATAATCCGGGTCAAAATTGGGGGAAAAATGCCGCCCCCGATAAAGGCCTTTGTCTCCTTTGCCGTGCGGCTTGTATTTCTTGACTGCGCTAACCATAGACACGGGCGCTGTTTGCCGATGATGTACGATATGGAATGGAGCACCGCAAAAAGGTTCGGAGTCGGTATGTCCCGTCGGCGTGGGACGGAGTTGATTTATTTAAGCACCGTTTTGCTTCCACTGTTGGCTTTCATGTCGTTGGCGGTGGACGTAGGGCGAGTACAGACGGCCAAAACGCAGCTCCGTAGCGCCGCGGACGCCGCCGCTCGGGCCGGCTCCATGGGCATTTCCGATGGGACGGCCTCCACAAAGGCCATTGCCATCGCCGCCAGAAACTCCGTCGATGGGACTCCGCTGATTCTGCAAAACGCGGATGTGCAACTCGGATACTGGGATACCTCGGCCAAAACGTTCACTGCAGGGAAAACTCCCAATAACGCGATCTGCGTCACGGCCAAGCGCGTCGCCTCTCGCGGCACCAGCATCCCATTGTTGTTGGCCAGAGTTGTCGGCGTGTTCACCTGCGATATCACCACCTATGCCACCGTGTACTCCACCCAACTAAAGCCCAACATCTTCCTGACCAGCATTTCGATGAACGCCAGTTCAAATATCGATAGTTACAATTCCTCGCTCGGCGCCTACTCCCCGGGGACGGCGCTTTCCAACGGAGACGTTGAAACGAACGGGAATATTTCCCTCCAGACCTCGGCCGTGATCCATGGCGATGCGCTCCCCGGCATCGGCAACTCGGTTTCCACCGGCGGTGCTTCTTTCGTCACCGGTTCCACCACGCCACTGACGACCACGCTGACGCTTGGTCCATGCCCGACTCTCACGGGGTCGCCTACCGAGTTGGGCACCTTCACGAAAAACGGCACCGGCACTTACACGCTCACCGCCGGCACCTACCACGCAACCAGCGTGAACATCGGCGGCTCGTATCAGCTCAACGTCTCAGGTAAGGTCACTCTCTACGTGGACGGTGCCTTTACCATGAACAGCACGTCCACCATGCCAATCGGTTCCACGCCTTCCGATTTCAAAATTTACCTGACCGGCAACGCCAACATGAACCTCGGCGGCAACATCAACCTCTATGCCAACATCTATGGGCCGTCGATCAACGCCACCATCAACAGCTCCGCCCAGCTCTATGGCACCCTGAGCGCGGACGTCCTCAACATGAGCGGCAGCGGCCAATTTCACGTCGACGAAACCGGCTCCGGCGGCGGCCGTCAATTGGTGCAATAGGCCGGCGGAATTACGGCACGTTCCGTGTAGCGTTTTTCGGGCCATGTTCGATAACGCCTCAAGCGGTCCGGAGCCGACGGTTTGACGCCGCCCCGCGATCTGGCATGCGACGCGCTGACCCAAGCGCGTCGCACGATTCTTTTACGCAGGCATGTAGAAAATCCCTGGGAATGTCCGATAATACCCTAAAGCGGTCCGCGCCGACGGATCGGCGTGCACCTGTGCGACGGCACGGAGGCCATCCACGTGACCGATGTCCTGGACCAATCCGAGGTTGACGCCCTGCTGGCCGCCGTCGACGGCGGCGCCGTGCAAAAGGAGTCGGCTCCGGCCGTCTTCGGCTCCAAGGGCAAAACCCAGGTCGACGTCCAAGTCTACGATTTCAAGCGCCCCGAACGCGTCAGCAAAGACCAGATGCGCGCCCTCGAAGCCCTGCACGAAGGATTCGGGCGCAACTTCGGCGCGGCCATCTCGGGCTACCTCCGCACCATCATCGAAGTTTCCGTCGCCCACATCGAACAGCTCACTTACAGCGAGTTCATCCACTCCCTGCCCAACCCGACGTGCTTCAACCTCCTCAAGGCCGAGCAGCTTGACGGGCAACTGTGCCTGGAGATCAGTCCCCTGATCATTTACCCCATCGTGGATCGCCTGCTGGGCGGAAGCAACGCCGAGCTGTTCATCCCCCAGCGACCGCTGACGCAAATCGAGCAGCGGTTGGTCCAGCGCATCACCGATCGCGCCACGCATCACCTGTCCGAAGCCTGGAGCAACCTCACCCCCGTCACCTTCCGCGTGGAGGATTTTGAGAGCAATCCACAGCTCGTGCAGATCGTGCCGCCCAACGAGACGGTGGTGGTGGTCGGTTTTGAGCTGAAGATGGGCAACCGCGCCGGCACGATGAGCCTCTGCATCCCCTACAACGTGATCGAACCGATCATGGGAATGCTGGCCGCGCAGAACTGGTTCAGCTATCAGCGCAAGGGGGGCCAGGAAGATTACCTGCGAAGACTGACCAAGAGCGTCACCAACGCCCCGGTGCAGATGCGGGGGCTTTTGGCGCAGACCACCATCCGCCTCAACGATTTGATCGCGATGCAGGTGGGCGACCTGATCACCACCGACAAGGAATGCCTCAAAGACGTGCTGATCCAGATCGAGGGGCGAAACAAGTTCATGGGGCAGATCGGCCAGTACCGAGGCAATCGAGCCGTGCGGATCACCAAGGTGATCGCCCAGCCGCCCGAGCCGCCGCCGGAAAAGACCACGGAACAGACCACGGAGCCAAAGCAATGAGCCGGACGGCCTCGCGGCCGATAGATCGGCCGCACCATGGGAGCGGCGCAGAGGCCGGTCCTCACGATTGGCCGTCTCTGGACGGGTATTTGCGCAGGTCCGAACTGCCTCTTCATAGCCTGGCCTTTGTCTTGCCGGTCTTGGTCGTATTTGAGCTGGCCAGTTATTTCCATCGCTCCGACCCGATCGCCTTTCGCCTGCTCCAGCTTTTCTTCAGACATCTCGGAGCTCCCGGTCGTTTTATTCCTGCGTTATCTGTGGTGGTCATTCTGCTGAGCTGGCACATCGTCCGGCGCGATCCGTGGCGCCTGCGTCTGCAGACGCTTTGGGGAATGCTTTTGGAGAGCTGGACCTTGGCTCTGCCGTTGCTGGTCCTTGGCATATCGTTCGCCCGTTGGAACATCCACGTGCCCCTCTACGGTCGCCTGGAGTCGTGGCGAGATGACACCATATTGTCCTTGGGCGCAGGCGTTTATGAGGAATTGGTCTTCCGGCTTATTCTGATGACCCTGCTGATGATGTTACTTTCTGATGTGCTGCGTTTTTCCCGCTGGCCCGCCGGTGTGCTAATGGTGTTGATTTCCGCCGTATTGTTCTCGCTCTACCATTACTTGGGCAACGAAGCATTCCAGTGGCGGAGTTTTTCGTTCCGCACAGTGGCCGGGGTCTATTTTGCGGGGCTGTTTTTGACCCGTGGATTTGGCATAACTGCTGGATGCCACGTGTGTTATGATATTCTTATCGTCGCCGTCCAAGCCTGGCTGTCGCGCTAGAACGTGAATATTTCGTTACTTTTGCACTTCTTGTTTCTATAATAACCTGGAAAGGTCCATCCACTGGGGATGGATCGCGTGTGGCGGATCGGAAACGCGTTGCAGGGATGCAAGGGTTGTTTTCCGAAAATCCTCGCTAGCGCGAGCATTTCTTTCCGCAGGTACATAGGACAGGTCGATTCGGACTGTCGCAATGGCGAAGGGAGTTCCCTTCTAGAAAGAGCATGGACGCTATGAGCAATCGCACCAAGCAACGGCGAACGGGAGGCTTGACCCTCCTTCTCTATCAGCGCACGCTGCATCCCGAGTTGTTTCGGATCCTGGCGACTGAGCAGGTGAGCCGCCGCGCCTACGAGGCGGATATCTGGCTGGTGGAAGGCGGCCACGTGATCAGCTTCACCGCGGGCAAGAACACGCTGACGGAAGTCATTCTTACCCGCAGCGACCCGATCACCGACCGCGGCCTGCTGCTGTCCACCCCCTGCCGAGGCGAAAAATACCACGAGGACGTCTACGGCGGGAACATTCGGTACATGATCAGCACCCAGGAAGAGCAGCTCACCCAGACGCTTTACGACGCGACCAAGCACGAGATCTCCACCTACGCGGCGCGGCGAGAGCTGATGATGGCCGAGCTTCCGGCCGCGGGTGAGACCAGCGGAACGCTGAGCGTGCTGGACATCGAGCGGCGGAGCCACGAGCTGCTCGTGCAGAGTTTCCACCTGTTCGACGAGACTCAGATGGTGATCAAGACGCAGGCGATCATCGAGGTGATCAAGGACGCGTAAGCGCCGGCGAACGCGCGGGAATTCTCGGAACCCGGGTGCAGGCCCGGGTTCTTTTATGGCAGCGGTTTTGGAAATGGACTGTACCTATGGATACGCCGATTCAAACCACGATTCAGTACGACGATTTTGCCAAGCTTGAGCTCCGGGTGGCCACGGTGCTGGAGTGCCAGCCGCACGCCAACGCCGACAAGCTGCTGGTCTTGCAGATCGACCTGGGCGACCAGCGTCGCCAGATTTGCGCCGGCCTGCGCCAGCACGTAGCCGATCCGCAATCGCTGGTGGGCAAGCAGATTGTCGTGGTGGCGAATTTGCCGCCGCGGCAGATGCGCGGCCAGATCAGCCAGGGGATGCTGCTGGCCGCGACGGACTCGGCCACCGGCCGCGTGATCGTTCTCACACCCAGCGAGCCGGCCGCGCCGGGATCGAAGGTCAGCTAGTGCAAACCGCCATGGCGTTCCGCGGGGCGAATCACTGGCGCGAAACCGCCTGCACGATGTGATCGGGGATGGCCATGAGCTTTCCGTCGCGGCCGACGCAGGCAATGGTGGTGCTTCCCTCGGCCAAGAGCGTATCGCCGCGACGCAGCTCGTAGCGGTGGTCGTTGCGCACCGGGGTGTGACGCGTCAGTCGCGTGGTCAGCGTCAGTTCCTCGTCAAACCGGGCCGGGCCCTTGTAGCTGATTTCGGCCTTGACCACGACGAAGAAAATCCCCTGGCGTTCCAGCTCGGCGTAGCTCAGGCCAACGGAGCGCAGCAGCTCGATGCGCCCCATCTCGAAATACTGCAGGTACCGGCTGTGGTGCAGATACCCCATGGCATCGACTTCGTTGTAACGGACGCGAATGGTGATGGTTTGGGCCGGCTGCATTGCGTTGCATCAAGTTGAAGAATCCCCTGTTTCGGGTAGACTAACAAACCCGCCTTCAGCGGGCAAACACCGGCTTGGCGCGGGGCGCGGGCGGATACGTGGAAAGGACTGGCAGTTCGATGATCAAAGTGAAATCTCGCGGCAACGAGACCGCCGAACAGATGCTCAGGCGGTTCAAGAAGATGTGTGAGAAAGAGGGTCTGACCAAGGACATCAAGCGGATCGCGTATTACGAAAAGCCCAGCGAGAAACGCCGCCGCCGGGAACGAACCTCGCGCAGGCCCCTGACGCCGCGCCGCTGAGATGATCGATCTGAGCCAAGGACGCGACCGGCCCGGCCAACGCCGCAACTTTATCCGCTTTTCGCGCGTTGTATTGATGCGCGTTTTTTTCCTGCCAACCTCATGATGGCATCCGACGATGAAGCGGTGCAGACCGAGCACCTGACCAAGGTCTACAAGGACTTTTGGGGCCGGGACAAGGTGCGCGCTCTGGACGACCTGACGTTGAGCATTCACCGCGGGGAGGTTTTTGGGCTGCTGGGCCCCAACGGCTCGGGCAAAAGCACCACGATCAAGCTGTTGCTGGGGCTGATCTTTCCCACGGCCGGGGGGGCGCGCGTGTTGGGGCACCCGGCCGGAAGCACGGCGATCAACCAGCGCATCGGGTTTTTGCCGGAGGAATCCTACCTGTACCGTTTCCTCAACGGCGAGGAGACGCTGCGGTTTTACGGCCGGCTCTTCAAAATCCCGGGCAAGGAGCTGAACCGCCGCATCCCGGCGCTGCTGGACACCGTCGGTCTGGACGCCAAAAGCCGCAAACGCAAGCTGCGCGAGTATTCCAAGGGCATGGCCCGGCGCATCGGCTTGGCGCAGGCGCTGATCAACAATCCCGATCTGATCCTGCTCGATGAGCCGACCACGGGTCTGGACCCCATTGGCACGCGCGAAATGAAGGACCTGATCCTCTCGCTCAAGGCGCAGGGCAAGACCGTGCTGCTGTGCAGCCACTTGCTGGGCGACGTCCAGGACGTGTGCGACCGCATCATCATCCTGTTCCGCGGACGCATGCAGACCTTGGGGCAGGTCCGCGATCTGCTGCAGGTGAAGGACGTGACGCAAATCCAGGCCCGCGGCATGACCGATCAGCAGCTTGCCGAGACTCGGGCCTTTTTGTCGCGCCTGGGGGTGAGCGACGCGGTCATCACGCACCCCACCACCACCCTGGAGGAACTGTTCGTCCGCGTGGTTCGCCAACACACCGTCGCGGGCCAGTCGTCGGTGGGGTCGGGCTGAACAACGCTGCCAAAGGACTCGCCGTGGCGGATCACGCGATTTTCAATTTGCTGGCGGACCCGAGCTGGCTGGGCGATCACTGGGGTTGGCTCGTCGCCGCCGCCATCGTCGTCCTGGGGCTGCTGGGCGCCGGCCTGCGCGACCTGGGCCGGTTCAGTCCCAAGCGCATTTGGGCGCTCTCCGGCGTTTGCTTTGATGAATCGATCCGCAAGCGCGTCCTGTGGATCGCGCCGCTGGCCATGCTGGGCGTGATCGTCGTCACCGAGCTGCAAAAGGCGCTGGACGAGCAGGATGCCTTGCGCCAGTCGCTCAAGTTCTGCCTGTTTGCCACCGGGACCGTCGCGGTGATGGTGTCGATCATCCTGGCCGCCACCAATCTGCCCCGCGACATCGAAACGCGCGTCATCTACACCATCGTCACCAAGCCCACGACCCGCCTGGAGCTGATCCTCGGCAAGATCGTCGGCTTTGCCCGCGTGTCGCTGGCGCTGCTCTTGATCATGGGCCTGTTCACCTGGGGCTATCTGCGCGTGCGGGAGCGCCGGGAGCGCGGCCAGATCGCCCACCGCCTGCGCGATGGAGACGTGGGCGAAACCGAGCAGGCCCGCCTCACACATTACCTGGACACCGGCCTGCTGACGGCGCGCACGTTGCGCTCTCCGGATCAGTTCCAGGTCTACGGCCGGATGCCCGATCTCGCGGGCCAGAAGCGCGTCATCAGCGACCAAGGAAACCAGGATGTCCTGGCGGAATTCAGCGGCGACCGCGCCGCCCTGTTCGGCGAAGCGCCGCCCGAGGCCCCGGCCGATCAATGGGCGCACCAGGGCATCGGCCAGTTCGGCCTGGTGATCCGCGTCGAGTTGAACACCCGGCGCACGGGACCGGCCAACGATCAGCCGCAGGAGGCGCCGACGTTCGGCCCCACCCCGCCCAAACCCAAAGGCCCCAAGCCCCTGCTGCCTCCGTCGCTGCTGATCGATGTTTTCGGCTCCACCGGTTACCAATTGGTCGGTTCGCAGCAAATGATCGGCGCCGCCGATCTGCCAACGTTGCGCCAGGAAATTGCTGATTTTGTCAAAACCTCGCGCATGCCCAGCAGCACGGCCATGCAGGTGCGTCTCAGCCGGCCGCAGCCGCTGTCCGACGGCGGGCAGGGACAGGTGGCGTACGCTTGGGTGCCGCCGTCGGCCGCCACGCGGCTGTTCAATGAGCCGTTCTTTTATGTGCGATTCACCGGCGCCAGCGACCACGTGGACTATGAAGTCGGCCCGCAGCCCGTGCGCGTCTTCGTGCCGCAAATCCAGCAGAACCGAATCGAGTTTGAATCACCCGGCGCCCGGGAGGTGCCCCTGGCCGCCGGAAGGGACGGCCAGCCGCTGCCCCTGACGTTCCGCGGCCGAATGGGCCTGCGCGGGGGCCAGGAGATCAAAGGCACGGATAGCGGGCCGTCGGGCATCGGCGTGTTCAGCTTCCGCCATTCGCCCACGCCCGCCGCCGTCAACGGTCAAATCCCCATGGAAGTCAACGTGTACGTGGACCGCGCCGGCGCCGAGGTGCTGGAGGGCCACGAGGCTGCCACCACGCTCGACGTCGCCGTGTACGACCGCCAATCCGGATCGGTCACGACCCAAAGCGTGCAAGTGGAAAGCCGCCAGATCGCCTTCTTCACCGTACCGGCCGCGGCCATCACCGGCCCGGACTACGACGTGGCGATCAGTTGTCCCACCCCCGGACGCGACATCGGACTTTTCCCCGCCGATTCCCTCCAGGTGGTTTTGGGCCGTCAGAGTTTTGAATTCAATCTGCTCAAAAGCCTGTGCATCCTCTGGATGATGAGCATCCTGGTGGTGAGTCTGGCGGTGTTCTGCAGCACGTTTTTGTCCTGGCCGATCGCCCTGGTCCTGACGGTCGTGCTGCTTTTGGGCCGCTGGGGCGTGAACCAGTTGGCCGACGTGACGGGCCCCGGCCTGGGCCGGCAAATCGTCAACGAATTCCGTTTCAACGACGCGCCCGTGGCCGAGGTGGTCAGCACCAGCGTCGATGCGCTGTCGCGAAGCATGAACCTGTTCTCCCGCGTGCTGCCGGATATGTCACGATTCGAGGCCATCGGCGACATCGAGCAGGGCGTCAGCATCCCCGGCGAAAAGCTGGCCCAGTCGCTGGGGGTGTTGGTCGGATTCGGCCTGCCGGCGGCGGTGGCCGCCTACCTGGTCATGAAACGCAAGGAGGTGGCGCCATGACCGCGACCGCTGCACCGCGGCCTCGCCCCCCCGCCCTGCGCCAAAGCGCGCGCGGCGCCGTGGCGATCCTGCTGATCCTTTCGCTTCTGGCCACGGCCGTCGCGCGGCACTGGGTCATTGCCCACCGCCTTGCGTCGCAGCCCCACCGGGGTCCCGCTCCACCCACCGAGCGAACCTCGCTGAACAACATGCCCAGCTACGCCACCGCCCTGCTCCTGGGCGGCCTGCGCGGGCCGCTGGCCATGTCCCTCTGGATCAGCAGCCAAACCCAGTTGCAGCAGGGAAATCTCCAGGACCTGGACACCAAGATCGAATGGATCCGCCTCTTGCAGCCGGAGTTCGACGCCGTCCATTTGTTCCAGATCTGGAACAAGGCCTACAACATCTCGGTCAAGATGACCAGCTTGAGCAACAAGTACTCCGCCATCATCGACGCCATCGATTACGGCCAAAAGGTGGACCTGGAGCGGCCGGACGACATCAACATTCTCAGCTCCATCGCGTTGACGTACAGCGACAAGCTGGGCAACAGCCAGGAGTCGGCGTATTACCGCCGACGCGTCCGCCGCGAAACGCAGACGCTTGTGCGCGTCGCCTTTCCGATCTCTCGCGTCGACGAATTCAAGGCCGCGGCCTTCAAGCTGGGTTGGCTGGAAGACGAAGCCGCGGTGATCAGAAACCAGCGGACGCACACGGCCGCCGTCTTGCTGGAAAGGTGGATGGCCGACAGCCTCGCCCAAACGTTCCAGGGACCCGACGTCTCGATGCAATTCGAGCAGCGAGCAGAGACCTCGAGCAATCCATCCTGGCGATTGCTGCGTCTGCCGGCCGTGCTCGACGACCGGGGATACATCCTTTCGGATTTGCTTGAGGCCCGTTATCCGCGTCCGGCCGCCCTGGCCGCCGACCAGCCCTGGTACGATGGCTCGCAGTTGCAAATGCTGGCGCAGTACCAGCCCTTTCCCTACGGTCTTTCCACGTTCGCCCTGGGGTATAACGATTACAAGCGATGCCAGCTCCTTCAGGACCTTTGGAACGAGCACCCCATGCAATCCAACGAGCAGGTGATCGACGGCCGGCCGGCGATCATGCTGGAACTGTGGGCCAAGGACGAATGGGAACGCGGGCGGCGATTTGAGTTGCGGATGGTGGGCGCCATACCACCGCCGGGGGGCGATCCGGTCGAGCTGGAAGCGCCGACGGCGGCGATCCCCGCCTCGGCTACCATCGCCGATCAGGCCGCTCGCGGCGGCGCCGAATACAGCTACGGCCTGGCCGCACGCCTTTTCGCCGATGCACGGGCGGAATTCCGGCGGCACATGAACAACTACCGCTCGCGCGCTTACATCTACTTTTCCCACGTGGATGACGCGATCGCGATGGAGCAGTTGATGCTGGCCGACCGCGATTACCTGAGAGCCGTCGCGGCATCAGGGGCAGCCCGCCAAGCGGCCATGCAGTCGGCCATCACCCACTACACCCAGACCCAGCAGCATTTTGCCCTGGTCATTCTCCGCTATTGGGTCGACGAACTGGTGCAGGCCAAGGTCTATCCCAAGGACCCCGCAACCGGCAAGCCGTACACCCAGGAGACGATCGAATCAGCCGATCCATCGCTCTACCTGCCGACGCTCGACGCCGTGCTCAGGGAAAACAACAGGTACTTCGCCGACCCCGACACCGGCCAATATTTGCCCGACCGCGATCAGTACCGCGAGGAGCGCGGGGAATGCCTGGTCTACGTCGCCCACTGCAAAATCCGCTTGGCGAATTTGCAGCCGGCCACCCGCCCCGCGACCACGCCGTAAGTCGATGCTTTATCCGGACCCGACTCGGCGGCGACTTTCTCGTCCCAAGGCCCTATACTGGATTTGGCTGGAAGTGACGCTGCCGCCGATGGTTGACTCGGGCAGGCGTTGCGCCGATAGCCACCCCGGGAAGGCGCCTCGGCGCCAGGGGATTTGATGCTCGGGCGAAATCCAATACACTTGCCCGGCTACCAACCGACCGGCAGGCTATGATGACGTCGAACCGCACTTACCCGCGTGCAGTGGAGCACTCTCAATGGCTGTAGCCGACCAAGTACAACGGCGACCGCCCGCCCCAAGACCCCAGTCCGATGGCCGCCTGGAACGCGAACGCTTGCGGATGATGATGCTCATCCGGCGATTCGAGGAACGCACGTACCAGGAATACACGCGGCCCGGCCAAAAAATCGGCGGGTTCTGCCATCTTTACAGCGGCCAGGAAGCCATTGCCGTGGGCACCGCCGCCATCTTCGACAAATCCAAGGATTATCTGATCAACGGCTACCGCTGCCACGGTCATAGCCTGGCCCTGGGCATGTCGCCCCACGCCGCCATGGCCGAACTGTTCGGCAAAGCCACCGGCTGCTCGCACGGCAAGGGCGGCTCCATGCACCTCTTCCAGGCCGAAGTCGGCAACAACGGCGGACACGGCATCGTCGGCGGACAAATCCCCCTGGGCGTCGGCATGGCCTTCGCCCAATCGTACAAGAAAACCGGCGGCGTCACCTTCTGCTTCCTCGGCGACGGCGCCGTCAACCAGGGCACCCACAACGAATCCCTTAACCTGGCCAGCCTCTTCAAACTCCCCTGCATCTTCGTGGTGGAAAACAACGGCGTGGCCATGGGAACCCAGGTCGAACGCGCCAGCGCCGAAATCGACCTGGCCCAACGCGGCTGCGGCTACGGCATGCCCCATTACAACATCGACGGCAACGACGTGGACGTCGTCATCACCGAGCTGGGCAAGGCCAAGGAAGCCGCCGCCCGCGGCGAAGGACCGACGTACATCGTCGCCAATACCTATCGCTTCCGCGGCCACTCAATGTCCGACCCGCTCAAGTACCGCACCAAGGAAGAAGCCGAACGCGCCAAGCTGCGCGACCCCATCAAGCTTTACCAGCAGCGCATGAAGGATAACGGCTGGATCAATGATGAGCAGATCGAGGCCCTGGATCACCAAGCCGCTCAGGAAATCGACCAGGCCACGCGCCAGGCCGACGCCGATCCCTTCCCGGCCCCCGAAGATCGCTTCCAAGAGATCCTGGCGGAAAAATATCCTCTGGAAAAGTAACACCGAGAGAATCGCCATGCCAGCCATTCAATTCCGAGAAGCGCTTCGTGCGGCGATGGTGGAGGAGATGGAGCGCGACGAAACCGTCTTCTTGATGGGCGAGGAAGTCGCCCAGTACAACGGCGCCTACAAGGTGTCCGAAGGGATGCTGGAGAAATTCGGACCCCGGCGCGTACTCGACACGCCCATCAGCGAGGCGGGGTTTGCCGGCCTGGGCGTCGGCGCGGCCTGCTGCGGCCTTCGGCCGATCATCGAGTTCATGAGCTGGTCCTTCACCCTCGTGTGCATGGACCAGATCATCAACAACGCCGCCAACATCCGCTACATGTCCGGCGGGCAGTTCAAGGTGCCCATCGTCTTCCGCGGCGGCAACGGCATCGCCCACCAGCTTGGCGCCACCCACAGCCATCGCATGGAAGCGGTCTACTCGCGCATCCCCGGCCTGATCGTCGTCGCCCCCAGCACCCCCTACGAGGCCAAAGGCCTCTTGAAAACCAGCATTCGCTGCGACGATCCCGTCATCTTCCTGGAATCGGAAAAAATGCTCGGGGAAATGGGCGAAGTGCCCGAGGAGGAGTATCTGCTGCCCCTGGGCAAGGCCAAGGTCGAACGCGAGGGGCAGGACGTGACGCTGCTCAGCTACGGCCGGCCGCTGCAACGCGTCGTCCGCCCCGCGGTGAAGGCGCTGTCCAACGACTACAACATCGACGTCGAGCTGATCGACCTGCGCACCCTCCGCCCCCTGGACGTGCAGACCATCGTCGATTCGGTGCGCAAGACCAACCGCTGCGTCATCGTCGACGAGGACTGGGGCTATTGCGGCATGGGCGCCGGGATCATCCAGAAGATTCAGAAACCCTGCTTCGACGATCTGGACGCCCCCATCGAGTACGTCCACAGCGACGAGATTCCCGTCCCCTTTTCACATCCCCTGGAAGAAGCGATGATGCCCAGCGTCGACCGCATTATCGCCGCCGTGCAGGAAGTGTGTTATAAATGAAACGTGAAACGTGAAGACGTGAAAAAAAGCTCTCACGTTTCACGTCTTGGCGTTTCAGGAGCGTTTCCATGCCCGCCGAAATCACCATGCCGCAGCTCAGCGACACCATGACCGAAGGGACGCTGGTCAAGTGGCTCAAAAAAGAAGGGGACAGGGTCGAATCCGGGGACAAAATCGCCGAGGTGGAGACCGACAAGGCGGTCATGGAGATGGAGTCGTTTGAGTCGGGGACTCTGGCCGCCATCCTCGTCCCCGAAGGGCAGAAGGTGGCCGTGGGTTCGGTGATGGCCGTGGTGGCCACGGGCAAAGACGATCCTGCGGAAGTGAAGCAGCAGGCGGCCGCCGCGGGTCCGCGCCGCGCGCGGTCCGGCCCTCCGGCCACGCTGGAGGCCGCCAGCACGGGTGAAATCCACGAGGCCGATTACGTGGGCCACGTGGCCGTCGCCACCGGCCAGCAGCCGGCCGGTCCGCCCCTGCCCAAGCTGCCGGAAAATGTCGCCCGCGGCGTGCGCGTGCGCATCTCCCCGCTGGCGCGGCGCATGGCCGCGGAAAAGAACATCGATCCGCGCACGCTCCTGGGCAGCGGACCCGGCGGCCGCGTCGTCGTGCAGGATGTGCTGGCCCTGACGGACACGGCCGCCGCACGATCCGTTCCCCTGCCCCACCCCGGCAGCGGCCAGACGCAAACCGTCCCCGTCACCAAGATGCGCGCCGCCATCGGCAAGGCCCTGCAGTCCTCCAAGCAGAGAATCCCCCATTTCTACGAGACCGTCGAGGCCGACGTCGAGGAACTGTCCGCCATGCGCCTGCGGATGAACCAGATGCTCGAGCCCCAAAACATCCACCTGAGCCTGGCCGATTTCGTCGTCAAGGCCCTGGCCATGACGCTGCTGGCCCATCCGGCTCTCAACGCCACCTTCAACGGGATCGAGGTGACGCGCTACGGCGACGTGCATCTGGGCATAGCCGTCGCCGTTCCCGATGGGCTTATCGTCCCCGTGCTGCGCAACATTCACCTGATGGGCCTGAAGGAGATCCGCCAGCGCAGCGTCGATCTGGCGGAGCGTGCCCGGGCTCAGAAGCTGCGTCAGGAGGAGATGTCCGGCGCGACGTTCACGGTCACGAACTTGGGCAGGTACGGCGTGAAGGAATTCAGCGCGATCATCAATCCGCCGGAGGTGGGCATTTTGGCCGTCGGCGCCGCCGAGAAGCGCCCGGCCGTGCGCAACGGCCAGCTCGTGGCGCGCACGATGATGTCGCTGACGCTGTCGGCCGACCATCGCGTGGTGGATGGCGCCATGGCCGCGGAATTCTTGCGCACCCTCAAGCAGTTCCTGGAAGAGCCGGGAATGATGCTGGTTTTCGCGTGAGCCCGGGACCGGCCTGAGGACAGGCCGGCTCAATCTCGATATGGAGCCGGGCATGATGCGGATGTCTTCTTGAGCCCGGGACCGGCCTGAGGACAGGCCGGCTCAATCTCAACATGGAGCCGGCCTGTCCTCAGGCCGGTTGTTCCCAACCCAGCAGCGCCCGTTCAATTCCCCCGCCACAGCATCAGCGGCCGAGCGCAAATCAACCGCTGCAAAGCGCGATCGTCGATGCTGAAATCCTGGACCGATCCGTTGCTTCCAACGTGCAAACCCACCGACGACGAGGAAGCGCCCTCCGCGCCGAACAGCAACACGTCCAACAGCGACGGAGTGCGCGGCACGAACCGCACGACGGACTTGCCGCTGACGCCGGCGGCGCTGGCCGCATAGTCGTACGCCTTCTCCGGATAATCGATCTGGTCGATCAACCCGCGGAGTTTGGCCTCGTCGGCGACGAACGCCTTGCCGCTGAAGACGTCGCCGGAGGCGTCGTTGAGCTTCCCGGCGCGTCCGGCCTGCACGGCGGCCTTGAACTGGACAAACATGCCGTCGATCAGCCCCTGCAGATACGCTTCATCCTGCGGATTGGGCGGCTGGAGCATCGAGCCGGCATTCTTGTAGGAATGTCCGGACGTCGTCGAGCTCAGCGTGGTCTCCGTGATACCGTGCTCTTGGATGAACTTGCTGAGATTGATTCGCGGCAACAGCACGCCGATGTTGCCCGTGAGCGTGGTCGGTTCGGCAAACAGGTAGTCGCCGGCGCAGGCGAGGTAATACGCGCCGCTGGTGGCCAGGCCGCGCATGGCCACCACCACGGGCACGTGTTTGCCGGCATCCTTGGTGGTTTGTTTGAAGCGCAAAAGGCGATGGTACATTTCATCCGCCGCCGAAGCCTCACCGCCGGGCGTGTCGATCTCCACCACCAGCGCCTTGACCGTGGCATCCTTCTCGATTTGCCGCAACACCTGGTCAAACGCGGAAGCGGAATTGTCCAGGATCAGGCCGGTCACGGGCACGACGGCGATTTTGTTCTGCAAATCGCCGGGCACGATGGTGATTTCCCGCACGCCGCCCACCCCGCCCAGGGCAGCGCCGAACTGGACAAAATTCAGCAGCACCGAAAAGGCCAGGACAACGATCAGGATGAGCATGCCGATGATTCGCCAGGCGCTGCGCCGCCGCGGCGGCGGCCACATGGGCGGGAAAAAGATCGGCCCTGGCATCGGCCCGACCGGACCGCCCGGCGCAGGCGGCGGCCAAGGTGGCCGCGGCAGCCCGCCGGGTCCGCCGGGTCCGCCGGGACCCATCGCCCCGCCGCCCACCCCGCCGCCGCCCATCCCGCCGCCAGGCGACGAAAACGCACCGCGCGGATCCACGGGTCCTTGTCCCGGAGGAAGTGATTGCGTCATACCAACTCCGACTGTTGCGCCAGGAGATTATTCGCCGCGAAGAGCCGCCGGATATTGGGCGGTCACCGTCGCCGACATCCCCCCGCGCACGGCAAACTCGCCGATCACCGTCATCCGCCGCGGCTTCAGCACCGCCACCAGATCATCCAAAATCTGGTTCACCGCCGCTTCAAAAAAAATCCCCTTGTCGCGGAACGCAAAGAAATAGAGCTTCAGGCTCTTCATCTCCACGCAGCGCGACGCCGGGACGTACCGCACCATGATCGTGGCAAAATCCGGCTGCCCCGTCACCGGGCAAACGCTGGTGAATTCCGGATACATCAGCGCGACTTCATAGCTCCGGCCCGGTTTGGGATTGGCAAAGGTCTGGAGGATCGTCCGCGGCGCGGCGATCTGCGCGGGCGTGAGCATCGAGCGGTGCCCGAGATGTTTCAGCGGCGGCATTACTTTGGCACGGCCTTGCGGAAATCCGCGTCCAGCGCATCCACCACGGCGCCGGGCGCGTCGAACGTCAGCCCATTATAGAAACCCACCGTGCTCTGGCCATCGGCAGATTTGATGAAGTTGATCTCGTACCTGGCCGAGCGGGTCATCAGCGTGACGGCATACCGCTGCGCCACCGGCCAATGGGGCGCGGTTTCCAGGTATCCCTCGACCCGCAGGACGCGGAATTGATCCAGCAGCGTCTTGACCTTCGCGTCATCCACTACGGAGCGGGGATCATCCACCAATCGCCAAGCCGACTCCTCCTCGACCGGACGCGGTCCGGCGGCTCGGCTGGCCGGCTGCGTCGTCGGCTGCGTCACCGGCTTGGGCAGCGCCGGCCCCGCTTCTCCTTGAATCTCGGCGGGTAATGACGTCAGCTTGATGATCTGCGAGGCGATGGGTGCCGATGCGCCCGCGGGCTGCGTGGCCGGCCCCGTCGCATACGTCCGCTTCTCAATCCAGACGCTGACCACATCCGCCGGCGGCACGGCCAGCACGTCGCGGTCGCGCAGTTCCAATGCCGTCATTTTCAGCGAAACCAGCGTGCTGCTGGAGATCTTGCCAAACTGCGCGTCGGCGGTTTTCACGTAGTAGTGGTCCTTGGCCAGGCTGTCCGGCCCCCCGACGGTGACCGTCGCCGGTCCCCACGGCTCGGTCGCCGCCGGTTGCGTCGCCGCACCCGCCTCGTTGATCCAAATCTGCGCCGTCGGGCGATCGAACTGGGCAAAGGCCAGCTCGTCCGAATTCGGCGCGAGATATTCGGTCACTTCCTCGCCGCGCAGCGTGCCGACGAACGACTTGATCTCCGTTTCATCGCCGGGCATCTCCGCCGGCTCGGTGATTTTCCACTTGCCCTGGACCAGCGCCAGCGCCAGCGGGCGCCCGCTGGAAACGATGCGGAGCTGTTTCACCTCGGCCCGGCCTATCCTGAACAGGCTTTTATCGCGCAGGTCATCGGCGGCGGTTTTGAGCGTCGTCTCCAGGTCCGCGTCGATCAGGTTCACCTCGCCGCCGCCGACCTGCGCGTACATCGCATCGCCGATGCCCGTCTTGGCGCCGATCAGCAACTGGGCGCTTTTGCCGTCCTCCGTCGAGACATCGATGCGATAGCGCGGCTTGGCCAGTCCGCTGGCGGCGCCGGGATCGGCCGCCGGCCTTCCGCGCGAACGCAGTTCGACAATCGTGGCGACCAAACTCCGCGCCCCCCACGTCGCCGCCGGCGCGTCCACCGGCTCGAGCAGTCTCCACTGATCGCCCGTTCGTTGAAGGCTGGTTCGCCCCCCCGCGGCGTCGACGATCGTCAGGCGGTTCACCTTGGCGCTGTCCAGGTCCATCAGCCTCGGCCCGGCGCCGGCCTCGGGAAGCAACGGCGGCGCTATTTCCTGGGACGTTTTCTGGCCGCTGCGGGTAAACCACCACATCCCGCACAGGACGACAAGGGCGACGATCAGAACACCGGTGGTTTTGAAATTCATGGGCTACGGATGGAAGAAAACGGTCCTCAATCTCTTCGGCGGACGTACACCAGCAGTCCAGCCACGATAACCGCGGCGGGCAGGCCCGCCGTCAGCACGCCGATGCGCCAAAACGCCAGTCGCTGCTGCGACATCTCCTCGATGCGCGCCACTTGCAGCGTGTGCGGACTGATCGCCAGCATCTCATCCATGTGCGCCAGCCAGAAGATGCCGTTGACGAAAAACTCGCCGTTGCCCGGCAACCGCGCGACGTTCAGGTTGTGCTTTTCCATCATATCGACGTCGGACAGTTCGACCGGATCGTTGGTGGCGAACCAATAGCTTCCGACGACCAGTAGGCGTCCGCCGCCCGCCCTTTGAGCCGCCGCGGCGCCGTAGAGGCGGCGATCGGCGGTGTTGTCGAGGTCGCCGTGGGGCCGCCCGGCCGTCGCATCGGGCGCGGGGTTGAACGTCAGCTTCGTCCGCTCGCCCGTCAGCGCCGCCATCGGATCGGCCGAGGCCCACGCGTGCGGCACCAGCGGAAACGGCAGCAGCGGCGTGACCGTCTCGCCCGGCGGCAAAGTGGGATTCGCGATCACCGGCGAGGCCACCGCCGTCACAAAATCCAGCCCTTGCAGCGGCTGGCAGATCGGATGATTCCCGTATTCGTTCAGCTTGAAGAAGACCTGGCTGGATTGCAGGGCGGCATCGACCATGTCGGTGGTCCGCCGGGGCGCCGGCGGCAGCGCCTCGTGCACCATCAGGTAATCCGTGCGCGCCTGAAGGCCCCAGTCCGACAGCACGTCGCTCATGTCATCCGCCGTGGGAAATGCCAACGCCAAACCCGAGCCGCCCTCTTTCAGGTGCTCCGCCAGGAGGGGATCGACCGTCGGCTGGCCGGGGACCGCATCCCGGGGGACCCGGATGACCACCCAAATCGCGCTCTTCATTTGCGCTTCCGTGGGCGCGCGGCCGTAGTCCGGCGATTGTCCCGAGATGTCTTTGTCCCGCACGTCGAAGTTGTAATCCCGCAGACGCTGCGCCACCGCGGCGAAGGGCGGCTGTTGCGAAGAGGCGGCGAACCCGCCCGTAGAGGCCAGCGGCGCTCCACCCATGCGCACGAACACCACCATGGGCTTGGCGCCGCTGGTCAGGGTCACGATCGCCGCGGTAATCTGTTGCTCGCCGGCGAAATCGAACCGGGGCGTCGCCTCCGCCGAATCCGCCGCCGCGTACCGGCTGGACTGCGGCAGCGTCCACACCTGGTCAAACTGCACGATCTTGTACCCGGTGTCGGTCATCACCAGGATCGACTTGCTCTTGAGCTGGTCGCGGAATTCATCCAGTTCCTTGAGCGGCGGCAGGTGCTGGATGCGCTCCAACATGGCCGCGATGACTTTCTTGGCCGCCGCCGCCCGCGCCTGCGCCGCCGGCGCGTAATCCGCGATGGCCTTGGGCACGCCCTTGCCGCTCTTGAGCGATTCCAATAGCCCGTTGAAGAGATCCAACCTCTGCGAGGCGCTCGAATACGACCGGCGGATTTCCTCCACCGCATCCTTGTAGCTGGGAATCTGCTGCCCCAAGTCGGCCTCCACCGCCGCCTTGAGCCGGACCGCTTCCCGTCCCACCGCCAGCAGCGTCGGGTACGCCAGGTACAACGCCCCCTGCAAGCTCTGGTCCTGCACCTGGTCGATCGACGGAAGCTGGCGGAACTGTCCGACTTCGTCCTGGGCGAACTTCAGCACGATGTCGTTCTGCGCGCCCAGGTCGTCGGTGACCGCCTTGTACTCCTTGACCTCGCCGCCAAAACGGTTGGTGACTTCCGCCACCAGGCGGCCAAACTCCTCCTTTTGCGTGTCCGGATCGAGCATCTCGATGGTGACGTTCCGGCCCTTGGTGGCGTATTCGTTGAGCAGGTCGGCGATGGGCTGATAGTAATCCTGCTGGGGCGATTCGGCCTTGAGCTTGGGATACAGAGCGATGAGGCGCACCTTCTGCTTCAGGTCCCGGATGTAATTGATCGTCTGCGGGCGCAGGCTCTGGGAGGCGCCCAGCGTCGTGTCCAGCCGCCGGGCGTGCACCTGGGCCAGGTACGTCAGCATCGCCGCCAGCGCGATCACCGTGACCGTGGAGACCGCCACGTTGGCGCCGTACTTGAGCCAGCGCTGGCGCTGCGACTGCGGCGGGAGCATCGCCACCTCGCGGTCTGATTTGTTTTCACTTTCGCCCATAAACCTTGCTCATTTCCACCGCCGCGATTCCAGCACCTTGACGCTCAAAAACAAAAACACCGCCGTCGTGACCACGAAAAAGACCAGATTGCCGCTGTCGATGACGCCGCGGCTGAAATCGGTGTAACGCCTGAAAACCGTCTGGTTGATGATGGCAATCCACGTGCTGGACAGGGTTTTCCCGCTGGCCCACCAGGGCGCGATGGTCACCACAAACAGCACCGCCGCCGCCGAGACCGCCGCGACCACCTGGCTCCTCGTCAGCGACGAGCAGAACAATCCCACCGCCGTGAACAACCCGCCCACCAACACGATCCCCAGATAGCCGCTGAGGATCGGACCCAGGTCGATGCCCGGAATGGCAAACGCCGCCAACAAGACCACGTACAGCAGCGTCGGACTCAGCAGCACCAGGAAAAACATGAACGAGCCGGCAAACTTGCCCAGCACCACGTCCACTTCGTTCAGCGGCACCGTCATCAGCGTTTCCATCGTGCCGCTGGACCACTCCTGCGCCAACAGGCCCATCGACAGCATCGGCACCGTCCAGACCAGCATCCACACCATCCAGTCGAACAGATTGCGCATCGCCGCGATCTGCCCCGGCTGAAAGTCATCCCAAAACAAAAATCCGCACGCCAGCAGAAATACCGCCATCACCACGTACGCCATCGGCGACGCGAAATAGCTGCCCAACTCCCGGCGAGCGATGGTGATCACGCGTGTCATAGTCGCATCCGCATCCGAAGCCCCGCAGGTACGTGCGGGGCTACCTTCCCACCGCCTGTTCCGCGGTGACCTCTACGAAAAATTCCTCCAGGGTCACGTGCTCCAGCCGAATCTCGCGCAGCGCCCAGCCTCGCTGCATCAGCGTGCGCGCCACCTCCTCGCGCACGTCGCTGCCTTCGCGGCTGCGCAGCGCCGCCGTGATGAATGTGCCGTCGCCGCCCGCCCCGCCGTCGAGTATTTCCACCTGATTCACACCCGCCACGCGCGACAGCGCCTCGACGATCTGGTCCCGTGGGCCGCGGCACTCCACCAGCACCCGCGCCGTGAGCCGCCGGCTGGCACGCAATTCATCCGGCGAGCCCTGCGCCACGATCCGGCCCCCGGCGATCACGATCGCCCGGTCGCACGTCGCCTCCACCTCCGGCAAAATGTGCGTCGACAGTATCACCGTGTGATGCCCGCCCAGTTCCTTGATCAGCTTGCGCATCTCGCGGATTTGCGCCGGGTCCAGCCCGATGGTCGGCTCGTCCAGGATCAGCACCGGCGGATCGTGCAGCAGCGCATCGGCCAGCCCCACACGCTGCCGATACCCTTTGGACAAGTGCCCGATCACCTTGTCCTGCACCGGCCGCAGCCAACAGCGATCCAGCACGTAGTTGATCCGCTGGCGCCGCTGATCTTTGTCCATCTCCCGCAAGCGGCCGCGGAAATCGAGATAACTCGACACCCGCATCTCGCCGTACAGCGGCACGTTCTCCGGCAGATACCCCAGGTTCTGACGCACCTGTTGCGATTGATGGAAGATGTCGAAGCCGTTGACGCTGGCTCCGCCGCTGGTGGGCGGCAGATAACAGGTGAGCATCTTCAGCGTCGTGGATTTACCCGCGCCGTTGGGGCCCAGAAATCCGACGATCTGGCCCTGGTGCACCTTGAACGAGACGTGATCCACCGCCAAGGTTTGGCCGAACACCTTGGTCAACTCTCGAACCGAAATCACGCGCAGCCCTCTTCTTGTGGCCCGGCCGACCGCCTCCTCCAGCCGAACCTGTTGTGGGCCAAATAACGGGTTAAACAAATCATGTCAAGCGTTGCATGCGATTGCACGCCTACACCAACATGCGCATCGTATGCGCCGGTTGCATGACCCGCCACCGACGGGGGGATAAATCCGCCTGCGGCGTTGGTCACCATTTGGCGCGCCCGCCGGATGGAAGCTCTGATTGAACTTATGGAGCAACGTCATACAATTGTGAAGCGAAAAAGCGGTGGGCGCCCTCGCAGAATCGGATCGGTTATGTTTAACGGAAACGGATTGTCGCGATGAACCCAACAAAATTGGCAAGCGCCCCGCAGCTCGCCGACTATGTCGTATCCGACCCCGCCCGGCTCGGCGGGGAACCCGTGTTCAAGGGCACGCGGGTACCCGTGCGCAGCCTGTTCGAACACTTGCGTGACGGCATCTCGCTTGACGATTTCCTGGAGGATTTTGAAGGCGTCACCCGCGAACAAGCTCAAGCCGTCATCGATCTGGCCGAATCGGGGCTGATTCAGCAAAGTCGCCAGCCGTGAAAATTCTTCTGGATCACTGCGTTCCCAAAACACCGGATTCGCGCCCATCGTAATGCTCGGGTAGTGGGCTACTATGAATTCTGAAAAGACGCAGTTTCCATTGACAGTCATTCCATCGCGTGGCATGTTCTGGACATGCTTAAACGATCAAGCATGCCCCGCGATCCTAACCAGCTTGCCAAGATGATCGTTGATATGGCCACAGGGAACGCTCCGACGGAGCCAGCCGTACCGCCGAGGAATCCCGCTGCTGTTGCGCTGGGGAAGTTTGGGGGGGCCAAAAGCAGGTAAAGCTCGGGCGGCGAAGCTGTCGGCAAAGCAGCGGAAATCTATTGCCGAAAAAGCTGGGGCGAGTCGTTGGGAGAAGCGGGCGCTGGGTTAGTAAGGGGGACCTCATTCGGGGTCGCATCCACGAACTTTATTCCATCCAAGGCACTCTGAATTCTTTCAACGATCTTCCTCGCATCTGCTCTAATCGAGCACTCTTTCACCCACGAAATCACCATCGCTCGCCACAAATCGTTGCTTCCAATAATTAGCTTGTCTGCCACCGATTTTAACCAATCGTGATGGTTTGTCAGCGTCATGGCGGTCTGCGTGGCGTCCACGAGTTCCGAGTGAGACCGCTCTATCCGTTCAGCAACTCCGGCCCACTGCTTGTTCGCTAGTCCTTCAAACACAACGCGCTCGGGTGCGTCGTCTCCCGGAAGAAGAAGGCATCCTTCCGCTGGTTCCTGGTCCGCATCAAGAAAGACAAGCGACGGACGCGGGAATCTGTCTTGTTTGACCATTTTCCCGAGAGCCTGCCCAACCGATGCCGCGCCGAAAGGGATAATACAACAACGCGGTAACAGTTCCTTTTTTTGGGCAATCACCACCTCTTCGATGACGATTCTAGATCGTTCATCCTCAACATAAATATCAGCCTCAGGATGCTTCTCTTCGTCCATTTGCGTCATCGCAAAATCCGGGCTGACACCAGTAATCAGCGTTTTACCTTGCGATGTGTTCATCACGTAGATGCGGCCAAGGTTGGGTAATTCCTCCAAGATATAGGGCGAATGCGTCGTGATGATAATTTGAAGTTCCTTCAGCCTGCAAATCTCCGCGAGATCGCGCATAAGACGACGCTGCGAGCGAGGATGAAGCGACGTCTCAATTTCATCAATTAACAAAACGCTGTACTGTGGGATGTCTACTTTGAGCAGCCCCGTGATCGTAGCCTCCCCAGCCCCTTGGTGAAATCCGGAGTATTTGCATTCCGGCAGGTCCGCAACTGGCACCCATCGGTTCGGATCGGCATCGCTCAAGGCGAAACCGGCATCACGATATGGACGCCCGATAATTGATGAGAACCTAGCCAACTTCTCGGCACTAAAGGCTAACCGATTAGTTTCGATGTTCTGCGGCTTTGCAATCCGGGCGTATCCCGTCTGCGCCGCGATCGGCTGAAGCCTGCGAAGATCGATGTAGTTGACGATTCGTTCCCGTCGATTAGGGTTTCCTCGCCAGCGGTCTGAAGGCTTTCGCACACTAACGACGGTGGAGGCATTTCCTTCACGGATCGAGCATTTGATTGATGCTTCCGTGATCTTGTCCCAGGGCGTATCGGGAAAAAAATCTGAGGCGAACCAAGACTCTTCGGAAGATTTGTATGCAGAGGCAATGGCTTGAAGGATTGTGCTTTTGCCGACTCCATTTTCCCCTGTAATTGCCACGAACGGAAAGTTGAAATCGACTCGCTGGCCGCCCCACCCGCGCACGTTTAAGATTTCCAGCCATTCCAAACGCTTCGGCCAGCTGCTCTCGGTTTCCCACTTGTTTACCAACTTCCTCATTTCGCGGCTCAGTGCCATTTTTCAAGACTCCCGGCGCTATGCGCCTTTGGCAACCCGATTGCCCAGGCGCAAGCCGACATGTTGCGCCTGGTATAACTGGAAATAACCATGAAATTATACGCGTTACTTTAACTGAGTCAAGGCTCGGTTCGTCAATCAAGCCATATCTGTCCTTAAACCGCATTGGGGGTTAAATAGAGGGACAAATTGAACTAGCGAGGCATTGTTGCCCGGCCTCGTGTAATCTCGGCTCCGGTGGAGGGTCACGGCATCCGCGTCACGGTGGCCACGGCCCGCGACGACTACTACGACCAGCGCGACCAGAATCCTAAGACCCGAAAAGTACAGTGCGATGAAATCTGGCCGAGCGGTCGGGGTGGCTATGCGTGGGTTATCAAAATCTACGGAACGGAGCGGGCCGGAGAAGCTCGGTACAGCCCGGCAGCCTGTAACGGGATGCAAGAAAAACACATGTACGGGGTGGCTGATTCCCGCCACATTTCAACAAGCCACGCTGAACGCCAGAACCTCACCATGCGGATGCAAATGCGGCGGTTTGCCGGGCTGGCAAACGCGTTCAGCAAAAAGGTTGAGAATCACGCCCACAACGTCGCGGTGCACTTCATGCACCACAATTTCTGCCGCGTCCACCAGACGTTGCGGGTTACGCCAGCCATGCAAGCCGGTCTTGCCAATCGCGTGTGGGAAATCGAGGACTTGTCCGCGCTGGTGGAGTCAGAAGAAATGCGGGCGATCGAAAACGGGGAACTGAAACGCGGTAAGTATCGGTTAAAAGAGGCGGATTGACTCTGCTTTGTTCTGGGATATACCTGTTTGTCCATATGCCTGAAAACCCGCAGAATCCGGCAGATGAAAAGACAACGCCTCCTCCTATAGCAATCGCCCAAGAGCCTAGACCTATCGGAATATGCCTTAGCACACCCTGGATCAGCACTGCCAATGTTTTCACGTCGGCAAGTTGGATGCCGTGGCATATACGGGAGTCTCGCAAATTACAGGCCTTGTTTTTGGCCGAACGAAGCCGTGTGCATGAAGTGTACATCCGTGAGGAGCATAAGACTAAGCGGCTTTCAATGATAATCGCGGCCACATTGACCATGGTTTCCGTCGTAATTATGGTCTTTGCGCCAGCTGGCCGCGAAACTTTGTCTTACTGGCTTGGCGCGGCGATCTTGGTCATTGCTGCTGGGTCAATGGGCTATAAACGGATTCGGGGAAAGACTCCGGGATTCTCTCTTCGCGCAGACGACGCCAGCGGTGATGACGAAAATTCAAAGTAGCCCACTACCAATGCTCGCATGAGCTTGTCCCCTCGCTCGAACCGGGGAACAATCGAACGGAGGGCGAAACCATAAACCGCCGCCGTCTGACCGGCAAACGAGCGAACTTCTTCGCGGGTCCAAGGAATTTTACAGCCGGCTGCATGGTTTGCATTGATATGCACCTGTCTATCGTGATCGTCGCCGCCGCCGTTTGCCTGCTCCTGGTCGCCTGCGGGGGGCCGGCGGATCGCCAGAGCGTCGCCGCCGGGCCGTCCTCACGACCCGCCACCGAACCCTCGCCCTCCGACAAGGTCGTCCGCTCGGATGCCGATTGGTGCACTATCCTCACGCCCGAGCAGTACGAGGTCCTGCGCAAACAGGGGACCGAACTGCCCTTCCACAATGCCCTGTGGAACAACCATCGCAAAGGCGTTTACCGCTGCGCCGCCTGCGGACTGCTGCTGTTTTCCTCCGACACCAAGTTCGATTCGGGCACCGGCTGGCCCAGCTTTTGGGGGCCGGTCGCGCAGGCCAACGTCAAGCTCGTGCCCGACCACAGTCACGGCATGGATCGCATCGAAGTGGTCTGCCCGCGCTGCGGCTCACACCTGGGCCATCTGTTCGACGACGGCCCGCCGCCCACCGGCAAACGTTTCTGCATGAACTCCGCCGCCCTCAAATTCGAACCGGCCCCATAGATCTTTAGATCGGGTCCACAACCACGCGCAGGCCATCGTACGCCAGTTGCATCTCCGCCGGCAGTTGCGCGTTGGTGGCCGCGTGGGCCAGGCCGTGGGCGATGTGCGTGAACAGCGTCCGCCGCGCCCCGATGCGCCGGGCCGCTTCCACCGCCTCGGCCAGCGTGAAATGCGTCGGATGCTTGCGATGCTGCAGTGCATCCAGCACCAGCACGTCCAAACCGCGCAGCAGATCAAATGAATTATCCGGAATCTGGCTGACGTCCGTGCAGTACGCCAGCGACCCGATGCGAAATCCCAGCACCGGGACGTCGCCGTGGATCAGCGGAATCGGCGTCCAGGTGATCCCGCCGATTTCAAACGGCCCGTCGATCCTGCGGCGGATCAGGTGCGGGCGGAAGATTTTCATCTCCGGCCGCGGCGGGGCAAACGCGTAGCCGAAAGACCGTTCCAGCACCGCGTGCGTCAACTCATCCGCCCAAATATCCAGCGGACCGTCGCGCAGCGCATTGAACCGCCGCACGTCGTCCAGACCCATGATGTGATCCGCGTGCCCGTGCGTGAAAACCACCGCGTCGATCATCTCCACGCCGTTGCGCAGGCATTGCAGGCGCAGCTCCGGCGTCGTATCCACCAGCACGCGCGTCCGGCCATAGCTGATCAGCACCGACGGGCGGCTGCGCTGGTCGTGCGGGTCGGTGCTGCTGCACACCGCGCAGCGGCAGCCGATCATCGGAATCCCCGCGGAGGTGCCGGTGCCGAGGAAAAGCAGGTCGATGCGATCCATACGCGGCCAATCCTCTCGGCGAGTCAGCAAAGAGGGGGAGAGTGGGAGAGGGGGGGAGGGGGAGACGAAGCGAAGCCACGCCGCCTCAGCCTCATCTCCCCCTCTCCCACTCTCCCACTCTCCCCCTCTCCATTCCCGCCTTCTCCAGCCAGTCTACGTTCTCAAACGCCGCCAGAAAATCCGGGGGCAAAAACGGCGGCGTGAACTGCGAAAACCGCGGGGCCAGGCAGAGCACCGGAACCTTGCCCCACCGCTCGATGGCGCGCGGATTGGTCTCTTCCGCGATGCCCGGCGTCTCGCTGGGGTACTGATTCACCACCACGCCGGCAATCGGCGCGTTCGCCTGCCGCAGGGCGCTGACCGTCAGCAGCGTGTGGTTGATCGTCCCCAAACCGGGGCGGGCCACGATCACCGCCGGCAATCCCAGCCAGCCGATCATGTCCAGCACGCTGTGGCGCGGGTCCAGCGGCACCAGAACCCCGCCGACGCCTTCCACGATCATGACGTCGCTTTGCCGCGACATCATCTGGATGGCGCGATCGATCGCGGTCCAGTCCACCGTCTGTCCCGCGCGTTCGGCGGCCACGGCCGGGGCCAGGGCCTCGGCAAACCGCTGCGGGCAAATCACGTTCAGGGCAAATCGGGCGTCCCCGTGATGCGCCAGGAATTCCGCATCCTCGCTGACCAGGCCTTCGCGCCGGTGGACGCATCCCGTGGCGATCGGCTTGCACACGGCCACGCGATAGCCGCGCCGGGCAAACCATGCCGCAATCGCGCCGGCCACCAGCGTCTTGCCCACGCCGGTGTCCGTGCCCGTCACCAACAGCCCCGGAATCGACACCCGCTGCAGCATGATTACTCGCCAATCGCCGACGCTTCCGCCTCCACCGCCGCCACGATCGTGCGCAGATCGTCCAGTTCCATGGCCAGCGGCGGCATCAGCACGATCACGTCGCCCAGCGGGCGCAGGATCACGCCGCGGCGGCGGATTTTATGGCACACTTCCGCCCCGACGCGACGGCGCGGATCAAACGCCCGGCGGCTCTGCTTGTCGGCGACCAATTCGATGCCGACCATAAACCCCTTTTGCCGGATGTCGCCCACGTGTTTCAGCGACCGCAATGGCTCCAGCATCCGGCCCAACTCGACGGCCTTGCGGGCGACAGCGGCCACCAGGTCGTTCTTTTCAAACAGGTCCAGCGACGCAATCGCCGCGGCGCACGCCAGCGGGTTGCCCGTGTAGGTATGGCCGTGGAAAAACGTCTTGCCCTCCCACGGTTCGCCGAGGAACGCGTCGAAAATCCGCTGGCTTGCCAGCGTCGCCGCCAGCGGCAGGTACCCCCCGGAAATTCCTTTGCCCAGGCACATCAGGTCCGGCGACACGCTTTCGTGCTCGCAGGCGAACATCTTGCCCGTCCGCCCAAACCCAACGGCCACCTCATCCGCGATCATCAGCACGCCGTACTCGTCGCACAGTTTTCGCACTCCCCACAAGAGCCCCGGCGGCTGCACGAGCATTCCGCCGGCGCCCTGCACGATCGGCTCGAGGCACACCGCCGCCATCCTCCCGCCGTGCCGCTGCAGGATTTGCTCCAGTCCATCCAATGCGGTTTGCGAGGTCGGCGGCGGCGCGAAATGCGCCTTGAACAACATCGGAAAGTACGGCCGATGAAACGCCTCCATCCGTCCCACCGACATCGCCCCCACCGTATCCCCGTGGTAGCCGTCGGCAAACCCGACGAACTGGTTTTTCTCCCCGCGGCCCAGGTTGTGCCAATATTGCGCCGCCAGCTTGAAGGCGATCTCCGTCGCGGTGGCGCCGCTGTCGCTGTAAAAGATTTTGCTCAGTCCCGCCGGCGCCAGGGGCATGAGGCGATCGGCCAGGACGATGGCCGGCTCGCTGGCCAGGCCCAACATCGTGCTGTGCGCCACGCGGTCGAGCTGGCGGCGGATGGCCTGGTCGATCTGCGGCACCCGGTGGCCGTGCACGTTGCACCAGAGGCTGGCCACGCCGTCCAGATACCGCCGGCCCTCGCTGTCGATCAGGTGCATGCCCCGTGCATCGGTGATGATCAGCGGCGGCTCGGCCAGCCATTGTTTCATGTGCGTAAACGGATGCCACAGGTGCTGGTGATCGAGGCGGGCCAAAGTTGGGGTATCGACGCCGGACACAAGGGCAGAGGGTAAGGCCGGCGGCGTGGCGGTTCAATCGGCCGTCGCCGACCCGGCGCGTGAATCGCCGGCTTTTTTGGGTTAGAATTGGAAGGGACTGGCGGGTCCGATTTCGGTATCCGCCGGGGAAACACCAATGGCAGCAGCTTACTTGGAAGTCAAGGATTCGCAGGGCGTGCGGCGCGTCGAGTTGGAAGACGGGCCGCTGACCGTAGGACGCAATTTCACCAATCTGTTGGTGCTGGAGGACATTCACGCCGGCCGGTTTCATTGCGTCTTCGAGAAGGGCCCGCAGGGATATCAGGTGCGCGACCTGGATACGCGCAGCGGCACGCGCGTCAACGGCACGCCCGTCCGCCAAGCCAATTTGAGCAACGGAGACGTCGTCAGCATCGGCAAGACGGAGCTCAAGCTGGTGATCGCCGCCGCCGCCCCGTCCGGACCCGCCGACGCCTCCGAACTCATGGATCAAATGGCCGAGTTGGTGAGCACCCAAGAGACGCCCGAGCCGCCCGCCGCGGCCGCGGCCGCGGCCGTCCCCGAGGCTCCTCCGCGGCGCGCCGTCCTGGGCGCCAACGAATACGAACGACACCTGCGCGAACGCGCCGAGGCCCTGCCCGACCGCTCCTTCACCGAATCGCAGATCACCTTGATCAACGCCCGCGGCAAAATCGCCCACGCCGGCGACCACAAAGCCAACATCAGCGATGCCTTGCTCAACCTCCGCCTGATCATGCTCATCTGCTTCCGCAGCCGAGCCACCGACATCCACGTCGAGCCCAAGGCCGACGACGTGCACGTCCGCATCCGCGTCGACGGCGGCATGATCGACCTGGTGCGCCTCAGCAAAGAGCTGGGCGTGCGGCTGCTGTCGCTGGTCAAGGTCCTGGGCGACATCGACATCGCCCAACGCAACATCGTGCAGGAAGGACATTTCAGCGCCCGCGTCCCTGACCGCCGGAGCAGCCTGGGCGCCTCCGAGCGCCGCGTCGATTACCGCCTCAGCTTCGCCCCCACCATGCACGGCCAGAAGCTGGTCATCCGCATCCTCGACGCCGCCAACGCGCCCCTCTACATCGACGACCTGCAATTGCCCGCCAAGGCCCGCCAGATCATCCAGCAGGCCAGCAACCAGGAATCGGGAATGCTCCTGGTCTCCGGCCCCACCGGCTCCGGGAAAACCACCACGCTCTACGCCATCCTGCGCGGCATCGACGTCTCCCAGTACAACGTCGTCACCATCGAAGACCCCGTGGAAATCCAGCTCGAAGGCGTCACCCAAATCCCCGTCAACGACGCCCAGGGCAACACGTTTTCGGCGCTGCTGCGCAGCGTCCTGCGGCAAGACCCGGACGTCATCCTCGTAGGCGAAATGCGCGACGCGGAAACCGCCCGCGTCGGCGTCCAGGCGGGCATGACCGGTCACCTGGTCTTCAGCACCGTCCACTCCCGCGACGCCATGAGCGGCATGTTCCGCCTGCTCGACCTGGGCGTCGAGCCGTACGTCGTGGCCTCCGCACTGCAGTTGGTGATCGCCCAGCGTCTGGTCCGCCAACTGTGCGCCTCGTGCAAGACCGCCGTGGCGCCAACGCCCGAGCAGATCAAGCGCATGGCCGATGCCGGCATCCGCGATGTGCCAAAACTTTTCATCCCCAAGGGCTGCCGCCGCTGCCTGGGCACCGGACACCTCGGCCGCCACGCCATCTTCGAATTGGTCGTCGTCACCCCCGCCCTGCGCGAAACGATCCTCAAGAACCCCAGCGTTCAGGAATGCCGCAAAACCCTCGACCCCGCCAACTACATCACCCTGGCCGAAAGCGGCTACCGCCTCATCGCCGACGGCCTGGCCGACTTCGACGAAGTCGAAAAGGCCATCGCGTAGCGCATTCTCATAAACGACGGTGATCAGATGTGCGGCGAAGCCCCGCCGCGATTTACTCCGCCTGCCCCCTGGTCAGATCGTACACCCAAGGCTGCATCGTCGGCTTCCAGTCGATCAGCTCCTCGGGCGAGAAGAACAACCCCATTTCGCGCAGCGCATTGTCCGGCGAATCCGACCCGTGAATCAGATTGAACGAATTGCTCAGGCCAAAATCGCCGCGGATCGTGCCCGGCTCGGCCTTGGAGCCGAACGTCGCCCCCATCATCTTGCGACAGATGGCGATCGCGTCCTTCCCCTCCAGGGCCATCACGATCACCGGCGAGCTGGTCATGAATCTCACCAGCGGCTCATAAAACGGCTTGCCCTTGTGCGGCGAATAAAGCGCCGCGGCCAGCGATGGCGAGATGTGCATGAATTTGATGCCGGCGATTTGCAGGCCCTTTTTCTCGAAGCGGTCGATGATCTGCCCGCAAAGCCCGCGCTGCACCGCGTCAGGCTTGAGGATGATGAGCGTTCGTTCCATAGCCCGTTGTTATAGCGGATCGCGTGCGACTCGACAAAGCGGCGGTGGTCTCCATGGTCCTGCTGACCACAAACACAAATGAGGACCTGGAATTCTGCCCCGCGCAGCAGCTACAAATTTGCCTGATCCAGTTCCCCAAACGTCGCCTTGCACCAACGGCAACAAAAAAGAATCACGATCAGCAATGGGAGGGCAAGCCCGTTCAATATCGTAAACATCCCTATCGTGAGCCACGGCCACGCCGGCAGGCGCGGCATAAGCGGCAGATTGACTAGTTGTGCGCCCAAGGAATCGGGGAAATCATGCAAAGCTTTGTACAAGCGGATCACGATTTCACAAAATGCCCAGATCACAAGCCATTTCCGTCCGGCCCACTTCAGTTTCCAACTCGACAATGCCCCGTAGAGGCCGATGCAGCTGACGATCGGTTGAACCCAACACTCGACCACTTCGGCAATGTTGTTGTCAAAGATGGGGGCAAAAACAAAGTCGAAGGTGTTATGCGCCGCATACGCCAAGAGGGTTACCAATTGCGTCGCGCATTGAGCGGCGACCAGGATAGAAATAATCCGGACCGCCGGACGCAGCCGGTCGGTTTGATCGGAGGAATAGTCCAATGGAACAGCCGGAGTTGGCTTTTCTTCCACGTTGTCGCCTCCTTCGCGGCTGGCCTGAGGCCCGTGATCTTACAGATTTGCCGAATCCAGGGAATTCTTGGTGATGTTGATGCCGCACTCGTACTTGTCCTGGCCGGTCCAGCGGCCGGAACGCGGGTGCTCGTCCTGGCCCACCGGGCGCGTGCAGCTCAGCGGATTGCAGCCGATCGACGCGTACCCCTTTTCCCACAGCGGATGGTACGGCAGATCGTGCGACTTCAGGTAGGCATGCAGTTCCCGCGAATCCCAATTGAGCAGCGGCGAAACGGCGTGGCAGTTGTACCGCGGCGACCATTCGACGAACGGCGATTGCTTGCGCAGGTCGGACTGGCTGCGGCGGATGCCGCGCAGCCACGCCTTGGGCGCCAGCTCCTTCATCGCCCGCTCGAACGGCTCAATTTTGTTGGCCGCGCAGCAGGCGTCGATGTCCTTGCGCCAGGTGGGATTTTCTTCCCCCGCCTGGTGCAGATACGCGATCGGGTCGTGGCGCGTGCGATAGGTCCAGACGTTCAGGTCGAACCGCCGGCGAAGCTGCTCCATAAACGCGTGCGTCTCCGGAAACAGGTATCCCGTATCGACGAAGACGATCCGCAACCCCGGCCGCGCGGCGATGGCCATGTGGATCAGCGCGGCCGATTCAGCCCCGAAGGATGAACTCATCACCAGATCGTCGCCAAACTGTGCCGCGGCCCACTGCACGATCCTGGCTGGATCGGCCGTTTCGAACATCTGGTTCAGCGCATCCAGATCGAGTTGTTCTGCGGTGCTGCTCATGATTTGGCGGCGGCGGCAACCGCCTCGCGCAAGGCGTCGAACCACTGCCGCGGCACGCGCCGGCCGTTGGCCACGCCCAGGTCGACGTCCTGCTTGTTGCTCCCGTGAAAATCGCTGCCGCCGGTTTTCAGCAAGCCCAGCCGATCCGCCAGGGCATCGTATTTCTCGACCGTCGCCGCGTCGTGATCGCTATGGATGACCTCGATGCCGGCCAGGCCCAGGTCCCTCAGATCCTTCATGATCCGCTCCAGCTGCGCGTCGTTTTGGCAGCGAAGCTGGATCGGGTGCGCCAGCACCGCCACGCCGCCGGATTGCCGGACCAGCTCGATAGCGCGCTTCGGCGAGAGCCGCTCCTTGTCGAAATACGCCGGGGCGCCATGGCCGATGTATTTGTCGAACGCCTGTTTGATCGAGCTAACGTAGCCTTTACGTTCAAGGATGGCCGCAAGCTGTGGCCGGCCCATCACCTCGCCGTGCGCCTCATCTTCCCACTCCTTCATCGAGACATGCACGCCCATCTCGTTGAGCTTGGCGATGATCCTGGGATTGCGGTTGTTTCGCCCAGCGATCAGGGTCGCCGTCAGATTTTTCAGCGACGGATTATCCGCATCGATGCCATAGCCCAGCAGGTGCAGGGTGCCGGGATGTGGGAATTCAGCGCTGATTTCGATGCCGGGCAAAAAATCCAGGCCCGCGCGACTGGCTTCCGCAGCGGCCTCGGCGATGCCCGCCACAGTGTCATGGTCCGTCAGCGCCAGCGCCGACAACCCGCGATCCACCGCCAGGCGCACCACTTCCGCCGGCGCCAGCGTCCCATCCGACGCCGTGGAATGGCAATGAAGATCGATAAACGGCAAAGACATACGCGCAAATTCAAGCTTTCAGACAGCCGTGCCGTTCCAAGTACGCGAGAATCTGTTGGGCGGCCGCCTCGGGCTTGGTCTTCTCCGTGTCGATCACGATCTCCGGCTGCTGGGGCGGTTCGTACGGATCGTCGATGCCAGTGAATTCTTTGATCTCGCCGGCCCGCGCCTTTTTGTACAGGCCCTTGGGATCGCGCCTCTCGGCCTCTTCCAGCGACACCTTCACGTACACCTCGACAAACTCGCCCGGCTTCATTCCCGCCCGCACCGCGTCGCGGTCTTTGCGGTACGGGCTGATGAAGCTGGTGATCGTGATCACGCCGGCATCCGTGAACAGCTTGGCCACCTCGCCGATGCGGCGGATGTTCTCCGCCCGATCCTCCGCGGAAAAACCCAGATTCTTGTTCAATCCGTGGCGGATGTTGTCGCCATCCAGCCGATACGCGTGCTTCTTTTTGTGCAGCAGCATCTGCTCCAGGATGCACGCGATGGTGCTCTTGCCCGAAGCGCTCAGTCCCGTCATCCAGACGGTCACGCCCTTCTGGTTCAATAGCTGTTGGCGTTCCGGGCGCGAGACGGAGCCTTCGTGCCAGGTGATGTTGGTCGATTTTTGTTGGGCCATGCCCGATTACTCTTCTTCAAACAAGGGGGTGCTGAGGTACCGTTCGCCGAAACTGCACATGATGGTGACGATCATTTTCCCCTTGTTTTCGGGGCGGGCGGCGACCTTGGCGGCGGCGGCGACGTTCCCGCCGGAACTGATCCCGCCGAAAATCCCCTCTTCCCGGGCCAGCCGCCGCGCCCAGGCAAACGCCTCTTCATCCGTCACCTGCACGACTTCATCGACGATGTTCATATGCAGGTTTTCCGGGACGAAGCCGGCGCCGATGCCCTGAATCTTGTGTCGCCCCGGCTGCACGGCCTGTTTCTGCATCGTCTGCGTGATCACCGGCGAGTTCACGGGCTCGACCGCAATCGCCCGGAACGACGGCTTGCGCGGTTTGATGACCTCGGCCACGCCGGTGAGCGTCCCGCCCGTGCCGACGCCGGACACCAGGATATCCACCTGCCCCTGCGTGTCCTGCCAGATTTCCTCGGCCGTCGTCTGGCGATGGATCAGCGGGTTGGCCGGGTTCTCAAACTGCTGAGGCATGAAACTGTCCTGGTGTTCCTTGAGGATCGACTGGGCCTTGGCGATGGCGCCGCGCATCCCCTCGGCCGCGGGCGTCAGCACCACCTCGGCCCCCAGCGCCTTGAGCAACCGGCGACGCTCGATGCTCATGCTCTCCGGCATGGTCAAAATCAGCTTGTACCCCCTGGCCGCGCACACGAACGCCAGGGCGATGCCCGTGTTGCCGCTGGTCGGCTCGACGATCACCGTGTCGTGCTTGATCTTGCCGGCTTTTTCCCCGGCGTCGATCATCGCCACGCCGATGCGGTCCTTCACGCTCGACAGCGGATTGAAAAACTCGCATTTGACCAGCACCGTCGCCTGGTCCTTGGGAATGATGCGGTTAAGCCGAACCAGCGGTGTTCCGCCGATGGTCTCGGTGATGTCGTTGAAGATCCGGCCCTGCGGTTTCAATGGCATAATTTGCCCAGCCTTTCTTGCCGATCAGGGGCATTTGGCGGCGGGCGGCGGCGCGGCGCCAGGCCCGGTTTCGATCGGCGCACCCACCAGATTGCCCCATTCGGTCCAACTCCCATCGTAGTTCTTCGCGTTGTCAACGCCAAGCAGGTACCTCAGCACGAACCACGTGTGACTCGAGCGCTCGCCGATGCGGCAGTACGCGATCGTCGGCTTGGCGAAATTCACCCCCGCCGCGCCGTAAAGCTGCTGCAACTGCTGCCGCGTCTTGAACGTCCCATCCTCGTTGGCCGCCTTGGACCACGGAATGTTCTTGGCCCCGGGGATGTGCCCGCCGCGCTGCGCCGTCTCCGTCATGCCCGGCGGCGCAATCACCTTGCCGGAAAATTCATCCGGCGAACGCACGTCCACCAGGTTGATCTTGTCCTGGTTCAGCGTCTGTTTCACCTCGTCGCGATACGCCCGCACGCTCTGGTCGGTCTTGGGAACCTGGTAATCGCTGCGGGCGAACGACGGGGGCTGCTGGACCATCGGCCGCTGCTCCAGCTCCCACTTCTTGCGCCCGCCGTTCATGAGCCGCACGTCCTTGTGCCGGTAATACTTGAACTGCCACAGCGCCCAGGCCGCGAACCAGTTGTTGCTGTCGCCGTAAAAAACCACCGTGTCGTCGTTGCCGACGCCGGCGGCACGATTCAACTCGGCAAATTGCTCGGCGTTGATGATGTCGCGGCGCACCGGGTCGTTCAGGTCCGTCTGCCAGTTCCACCCGATCGCGTTGCGGATGTGGCCCTTCTGGTAGTTGCCGGCGTCCACGTCCACTTCCACGATCTTCACCTTCTGGTCGTCCAGATGCTGGGCAACCCACTCGGTCGTCACCAACATTTCGGGATGGGCGTAAGCGTCACTCATGGCATGATCCTTTCCTGCAAAACGTCTTCCTGTTCGAAGGTCCCGGTCTTCTCATCCAATCGCCAACTGGTCAACTCCGCGGCTTCGCCGCCGGCGACGGCGACGATGACGTAACTGTAAAACCCCCAGGCGTGCTGGCGGTCGTACTCGCTGGGCCGCGACGGATGATCCGGATGACTGTGGTAAAACCCCAGCACGCTCAGACCGCCGTGCGACGCCCTCTTCTCCAACTGCATCAGCTCCAGCGGATCCAGTGAAAAGCGGCGATATCGCTCATCCGGCGAAAACGAATTCTTCAGCGCCTCCAGGCGCTGCACGATCCGCCGCTTCCGCCCACCGTCGATCCGTTCCTTGCCCAAGATGGCCCCGCAGCATTCCTGCGGATACGCCGCCGCCGCTTCGCGCTCGATCTGGCGCACCTGGCTGGCCGACAAGATGAGCTGGCTCGGGTCGCTCACGGCCAATTCTCCGCCTGGCTGTCCTTCTCCTGCCAGAAACTCTCGGACAAATACTTGCTCGCCGAATCGCAAAAGATCGTGACCACGACGCCTTCTTTCAAGTTCCTGGCCACCTGCAAGGCCGCCCAAAGATTGGCGCCGGAGGAGACCCCCACCAGAATCCCCTCCTGCCGCGCCAGCCGAAGCACCATTCTCTGGGCGTCTTCCGTGGCCACGGCGATTTTGTCATCCGCCAGCGATGGATCGTAAATCCCCGGCACCAGGGTCGTGGGCATGTGCTTCAGCCCCTCCAATCCGTGCAGCGGCGCATCGGGCTGCATGCTGATGCACACCACCGCGGGGTTCAGTTCCTTCAGCCGCCGCGTCACGCCCATAAACGTGCCCGAGGTCCCCAGGCCGGTCACGAAATGCGTGACCCGGCCCTGCGTCTGATGCCAAATCTCCATGGCCGTCGTTTCGTAATGCGCCCGCCAGTTGGCGTCGTTGTTGTACTGGTCCGGATAAAAGTATTTTTCGGGATCGGCATCCACCAGACGCCGCACGTAACGCTGCGCACCATCCGTTCCCTCGGTCGGATCGGTCAGCACGAGTTCCGCCCCGTACGCCAGCAGGCACTGCTTCCGCTCTTCGCTGACGTTCTTGGGCAGCGCCAGCTTCACGCGATAGCCGCGCTGCGCCGCGATCATCGCGTATGCGATGCCCGTGTTCCCGCTGGTGGCATCGACGATGGTCTTGCCCCGGGTCAGCGCCCCGGTGCGTTCGCCGTCCAGAATCATGCTCATCGCCGCTCTGTCCTTGACGCTTCCGCCTGGGTTGCACCACTCGGCTTTGGCCAGCACCTGCACCGGCATCACACTCTCCGCCAGACGCTTGAAATGCAGCATGGGCGTGTTGCCGATCAGCTCCAGCACCGAGCGGCCCTGCTGCAGACGTCGTGACGCCAAAACACTCATGCTAATTCCTACTAATACTAGAGGAAAATAGGTATAAGTTCAAGAATCAAAGCTAATGACTCGCCATCTTATCCTAACTACCGATGAATCTTGCATATAGGGAACGAGCACGCAGCGGATCAGCCGTGCCATGGACCAGCAACCGGCCATCGGGAAAAAGCGTCAGATCGATCCCCGGCGGGTCGTGAAGTTGGCAGCGCAAAAAGTACGGCCCTTGACGCACCGACCCTGCCTTTTGCAATCGCCGGGCGGCGGCGGGCAAATCCACGGGCCGCGATCTTCCAAACTGCACCTGCACCGCCTTTTGCCCGCACAAACTCGTCACCATTTCATCCTGATCCGTCGCTGACAGAAAAACAAAATCCCGTCTGCCGCAGCACGGGCAATCCGCTTGGGGAGTCCGCCCTGAGCTCAAGTTGCGAAACTCCCCTTCCCATGCGTCCAGGGCGATCAACCCCGGTGAATTGGCCGGCGGACCCTCGACCAGAAATCGCATCGCCACCGCCGCTTGCAGCGCCGCGACCGCCGCCGCCGCCGCGCCCAAAATCCCCGCCGTATCGCACGTCGGCAGCTCGCTGGCCTTTGGCGGCGACGGATAGACGCATCGCAGGCATGCCGTCTTCCCAGGCCAAATCCCCATCACGCGTCCCGACACGCCCACGCACGCGCCGTACACCCAGGCAATGCCGTGCTTGACCGCCACGTCGTTGAGCAGATACCGCGTGGCCACGTTGTCCGTTCCGTCCACAATCAGATCGAATTGCGGCTCTTTCTTCCTCGCCCCGGTACTCCGGGGAGAGGATTGAGGTGAGGGGCGGTCTCCCGAATTGCAAAGCCCCTCACCCTTCCCCTCTCCCCGGGGTACCGGGGAGAGGGGACCAGAATCCAACATCGGCTCGGCATTGGCGGCGTTAAGATCGGCGACGACCGGTTCGATGCGGACCGTGGAGTTGATCGCGCCAAGCCGCCGGGCCGCGGCCACGGCCTTGGGCAACTCCTCCCGGGCGTCGCCCTCGTCAAACAAAACCTGTCGTTGCAGATTGCTCAGTTCCACCAAGTCACGATCGACCAGGCGCAAAAATCCGACGCCGCCGCGTACCAGCAATTCCGCCACCGTTCCGCCCAGAGCCCCGCAGCCGACCACCAGCACGCGCGCACGCCCCAGGCGGTCCTGGCCCTCCCGGTCGATCTGCCGCAGCAGACGCTGACGCTGATACCGATCTGTCTGCTGCACGCTCATGGTGGTGATCGGGCCACTTTCGCTCATGGCCGCCGGTCGATTATAGTGCCCGACCAACAAGGAGCGACATGCCCGTCGATACCCAGCAGATTCTGCAGGCCGCGGAAAACCTCGGCCAGATGCTCAAGGAACATCCCTCCGTGGATCGGTTCAAAGCCGCCCAGAAGGCCGTAGCGGAGGACCCCGAGGCCACGCGGCTGCTTGGCGAATTCGATCGGCACATCGAGTCGCTGGCCCGCCAGGAACAGCAGGGCCGGCCCATCACCGACGCCCAGCGGCTGAGCCTCGAATCGCTCCAGTCGAAGGTCGCCTCGCACATCAAAATCAAGAACCTGAATCTGGCGCAAATGGAATTCGTCGACCTTCTGCGCAAGGTCAGCCAGACCTATCAGCGTCCGCTGGCGGATTCGGCGGCATCGCCCCCCAGACCCAAAGTGGTCGGCGCCCCGCCGGCTTAACACCGATCCCCCATGAGCAGCACCAACGTCACTCCCGAACCCCCCGCCGACGCGTCCGGCCCGCACGCCGAACCGGGCGATCGTGAAGAAGTTTATTTCGAAGGCTCGCCCCCCATTCGCGCTTTCGCCGGTGTGGTGACGCTGTATTCACTGGTCGCGCTGGTCCTTATTGCCGTCACGCTCTTGCTGCTCATCAAGCACATCGGCCCCTGGTGGCTCAAGCTGGTCCTGGTGTTGGTCGCTTTGGATCTGCCCATCATTCCGATTTTGATCGTCAAAAGCGTCCGCTACCGCATCACCAACTACCGCATCGATTGCGAACGGGGATTGATCTCCCGCACCATCGACACGTTGGAGCTGTGGCACGTGGAGGATTTGCACTTCCATCAATCGCTGGCCGATCGAATTTTGAACGTCGGCGACATCACCATCGTGTCGCACGACGAAACGATGCCGCGGCTGGAAATCCGCGGCATTCCCGGCCCGCTCCCCATCTACGAAATGCTCAAGCAGCGCGTCATCGCCGTCAAGCGACAGCGCGGCGTCATCAAGATGGACCCCGGCTGAATCCCGGCGCGCCGGGATTCAGCCGATTTAGCGGCGGTGCGCAGCACAATACTGTCCGGAACCAACTTAATCTAATCTTAACTTGCGCCCGGCCGGTTTTTGTGTTTTGATTCCGTCCGACGTGAGTGAGCAAAGCAAATCCAATCAGGATCAACGGCCCAAGCGCGGCCGGCCCAAGCGACCCAGAGTGGACCTGGAGACGATCGTCGGACGCAAACACGTTCGCGCCGTCCAAAGCTATCTCGTCGAACTTCGCAAACTCTATCCCCATCCCAACCGCGTGTTGTTCTACGACGATGTGGTGGTGGCCTATCTCCTGGCCTTCTTTAACCCCGCCGTC
>Ga0116115_1000080_pt1 | contig 74207 bp, 86 predicted proteins | sample June2015DPH_10_1_2_FD_89789 | JGI IMG/M metagenome (GOLD analysis project Ga0116115, IMG submission 89789) | Peatland microbial communities from SPRUCE experiment site at the Marcell Experimental Forest, Minnesota, USA - June2015DPH_10_100 | ecosystem: Environmental > Terrestrial > Soil >... | reverse complement strand
TTTGTCTAATAAGTATGCATGAATGGAATGTGCATGGGTCAGTCGGATTTGAACCAGCGATTTTGATGGTGCTTGCATCCTCAGCAAGTGCCCTAGCACCGATTCTCGGCTGTGCCTATGACCTTCGTGTTGGCTTATTGGGGAATCTTCGTCTCGTCTACGCTGACTTTCTCGTGGGCGGAAATCATCTCCGCTAGTCTCCAGAAGAACCAGAGGTCTAGGATTGGTATGATGCCAATGATGAACCACTTTAGGGTGGATTCTTTCTTCTTGTGTCTGAGGGTCTCTACGTTTACAGTCGTTGATATTTCACCGCAATCCCTTGTGAGAACATGTTATTTGAACACAAGTCTAACCAGATTATCAGTGATTTTGATGATGTCGGATGAAACTGGCCTTACGTCAAGTCAACTTAGAGGCGCGCCACAAGACTGGCACTCCGAGAGAGCTTGGTCGTTGAGCGCTCCGCAGTAGCTGCACTTGACGTTTCCTGTAGTGTTGGACTTGGGCGTTGGTGGACTTGCCACGACAGGTTGTGGTTGAGAGGCAACGGCAGGCGCTGTGAGGCTATTGCCACAACTCGGACAGAAGCTTAGGCTTCCATCATAGGCATTACCGCAATTTGGACAGATGGCCAAACTCCGACAGCGTGATGGAGGAGATTTCGTCTAATAAGAATTAGCGAGGAGAATTAGCATGGCTCTGTCGGGCTTGAACCAACGATTCTGATGGTGTTGGACGGGAACCAAACGAAATTCGATTACGATTTGTTGGCCCAGTGCCCGCTATAGTCGGGGCCATACTTCTTCTTCCTTCGTTTTGGCATGCTCCGAGTGTGTGCTATTACGGGGACTTTCCTTTCTGGCATTCAATGAGAACAACTGCGTTGAGATTGTTTATCTATGTTGTTCGGTCTCGAATCAGCCGAATTGAAGCACAAGGGATTCGTGGTCTGCCTTGTCTCCGAACTCATGCTCGTTTCGGGAATCATCCTGATGTCCAATGGTATCATTCTCATTAGTTGGGCTGAAATCGGTGGTTGTCGAGTTACTCCTTGCCCCACCACCACCACGTTCAATTCTTTTACGAGATATGGGAGTGCATGGGGTGTCATGCTGACAATCGCCTCGGCAGTAGGCTTCGCCATCGGACTCTGCATTACTTGGCTCGAAACCACGCGGAGTGGGACAGCCTCATGACTTACGGAAGGAATGGGACAGAACCCTCGAATCCACTAGTCGTATTAGATGTAGAGGGGAGACACCTGAGGCTCCCAAAGGAATGCTTACTGAGGACGACCAATCTCTCGTTAGTCAATGAACCAGCGATTTTGGTGGTGTTGGAATTGAATGGTATCGCTAGTGGTGACTAGGTCAGTGGAGCACCACAGCTGTCGCAAAACTTCGCCCTGCTCCTGATACGCGACCCGCAGTTCGGGCATTTCTTCCTACTTTCTCCCAACTCCCCTCTTATCTCTTCAATCTGAGTGAATGACCTTTCCGCATCCCTGTCCCTGTCCTCTTCCGTCATCATGGTGCTGGCCGCATACGACAGGGGTTCGAGAATCTCGTGTTCCTCCCTCAGATGGTCAACAAGAGCGGCCTTGTCTCTGACTCTCTCTTGACATATCTTGCAGTAATACCTCTCAGGCATCTCTCCCACGACTATCGCCAGCCTGAGCGGATGAAATCGGAATCATATAGGCGATTCATGGTCGAGGAAAGAATTAGCGGAAGTATGCAGTAGTGAACGGCCTAGGGCTGTGGGGAGCCAAGCCCAAGCCTTTTCACCCAGAATCCTGCTTTCAAGTCCAAGAAATCCTGTTCTCAAGTCCCTTAGTTCCATACGGAGATAAATGGAAGCCAATCTGTATTGCCGATACCGATTGGCCCGTCTCTCTTCAGAATTAACACGAGGTCTGAACGACTATCTGGACTGCTTAGAGGCAGAGTATGACATTCGCATCGAAGCCCATGATTTGAGCGACTATATTGTCGAAGGGATAGACCAGTATCAGGCGGAATTCGATGCCATTGTTCTCGACTTCCGCGATGCCGTCGATGAGATTGAAGAGATAGCGTTCAACATTTGTGATTCAATCGAGAAGGATAACCCAACAGACACAGATGAGAAGATAGATGAGGTGCTGGGAGAAGCGAGGGAAATGATATTGAAAGAAAGTGGAAGACTCGCAGGGAGGCTGAATTTCCTGAATCTGCGCTCCTCATGGCGGCTGTCGTCATCTCTACACTCGCCAATCAATGACGAGTCGAGAATCCTCTGTATGTGGACATGCGTAGAGGGTTGTGGGAGAATTGAAGGACTGGAAGGGTATGAGCAACATACAACTCTCTACCCTAATCATCATCCTCAGGTGAGTGGCGATGCGGGAGCGCCAAGAGAAGGACGGCAGCCATCGATATGACTCTAGGCAGAGACTTCGGTCAGACGCAACCCGGGACTCCGACAGACCAAGAGGAAGAGATTATCCTCGATGCGATAGAGGAAGTATTCAAGTTCTGGGTGGAAAGCAAAGATGGAATTGTGACTTGGAGAACAATAGATGCTGTTGCAAAGAGGCATAAGATTAGCCCAAACATCCTTGGATTCGCTTGGCAAAGGGTTGGTTTTAGAGAAAGAGGTTCTCCAAGTCTTGATGAAGAAGCTCGCACACTGATGCTCTATTTCTCTTACCGCAAGAACAGGCGGTGCGTTGAACGATAGTCAGGGCGAGGGTTTGCTGGCAGGTTCCGTGAGATGGTTGGGATGGTCTGGAACTTGCACCTGAGTTTGTTGTAGGGATATAGTGGATGAAGTTCGCATACATTCAAAGGCCGCTGGCCTTCGTTCTCGGTGTGAGTGCCTTCGTGTGGGCCATCGGCTTCGCTATGTATTTCGACCACTGGGTCTTCTTCTCTGCCTACCCCAATGCCTTCGGCTCCATTGGGATGGGACTGGTAGGGGGTTATCTTCTGTATGAAGTCCTAGGCAAGAGTCACCACCCTGCCAACATACCAGATGCGGAATCGGGGTCTATCCTGTTCATTCTTGACGACATCGACTCTATAGAGGAATCTTGAACCAGCGATTTTGATGGTGCTGGACTGATTTTGCAGGCACGAATGCTAGTTCCTATGTCGCAACTGTTCATGGAAATATGCTTGTAGTATAGTGCACTGTAGTCGTAAAAGTGCCGAACAACCCGAACAGAAATCCAGCCAGCGCAATTCCAACAATGAGTCCAACGAATGTCCATACGACCCCGAAGATTAGCATCTGTTCGGCTGTCTTCTGATTTCTGTCCTTGAGAACGAAATATGCAATGAGCCCGCCAATCCACGATAGGAAGAAAGGAACGAGCCACCACCATCCGCTAATCGGCTCCATTGGCTTGATTGCTGGTTGCGTCTGCATTAGCGGATGTCCGCAATTGGGGCAGGAGACTGCCTGTGGTGATACTTCCTTGCCGCAGTTAGGACAGAAGGCCATGCTCCCTAGTAAGAGAACGGAGAGGTTTGTCTATTAAGCATGAACGAACTGAATAGGCGTGGGTTAGAGTCGACTCTCTCCCGCTTTCCTGCGCCTAGCAACACGGAATCCGTTGAGCCAGAGAAAGATGACAAATGCCGAAGATATCACAATGACTGGTGAGGGTTGAGACAGAAGAAAGTAGGAGATAGGCACGAATACAGCCAGCGTCAGCACCATCCCAATGACAAAAACGGGTAGGCTGTCCTTCTTCAATGTAATAGAGTGACTTGTTCCTACTTGTACCGTTGAACCAGCGATTTTGATGGAGCTGGAAGTTAGTGGTCGTCTATTAGATGCGCTGGTTTGAACCTACAAAGGTGGGCCGCGGGTGGGATTTGAACCCACGATCTAAAGGTGACTGCGCATTGCTCCACAGCCTCCTATGTTGACCAAGCTGTGCCGGCGGCTTCCGCCACGCGACTACACCACCGCGGCCAAGCAATCTCAGGCGCTTTTCATTGTAATATAAGACTTAGACCTCACAGAGAGCCCGCAACTCGAACGCAGACGGAGGTTGCTGGGGACTCCCCCTACTTCGTGAACCTGGCCCTGAGTGTTCGCCCCGTGTCGAGGAGTTCTAGCTTGCTGAAGCCTGGCGAGATCTGGTCGAGCTCCTCCGGCCGAGTGCCGTGCCTTACGATCATGCCTGGCACCCGGTCCCAGACATAGAAGTTTCCGCCCTCTCGCAGGATCCTTTTGATTTCCGCCAGGCCTGCCTGTCTGTCATTGAGGTGATGCATCGAAAAAGCGGAGAATGCGAGATCGACGCTGCCAGAAGGTATGTCTCCCAATTTCTCTGCTCCGGTGGTGAGCACCCGCACGTTCTCCAGTTTCTCGGCCAAGACTCTGTCTCTGATTCTGTCGCTTCTAGCGGGGTCGGGTTCGACCGAATAGACAAGGCCTGTCTGTCCTACGATGATTGCTGCAGGGATGGTGAAGTAACCGAGCCCTGCACCGATGTCTGCCACCGTCTGCCCTTCTGCTATCCCAATGGCTCTTGTTGTTGCGATTGGCTCTTGGAAGAGTGCTCGAAAGCGCTCAGAGAGAGTCAGTTTCATTTGGATTTCCCCTCCGATTTCGGGAGGAACAGTCTGACCTCTTTCGCACCCTCGTGACATTCCTCGATGGAATGCTGACCGTGGACGACTGACGTCTCGCTGTCACTTGCTCTTGTAGCAGAAGTAGGGGAAGCCGCCATTCACCATGTCAACAGACATTTCGATGACCCTCTCTGAAATCTCCTTCCACTTCGCGTCCCAGTCTATGTTCTCCACTATCAGTTCCTTCTCGCCGTCCCCTTTCCGGGAAGGGACGCTGGCCCAGATTGGGCGCCCATGGAATGGCTTCACAATGCGGACCTTCCAGCGATCGCAGTTCATCCTGCGACCTTCCTCCCTGTAGTGGTCGCAGGCTCTGCAGAACCTCGACAGCCAGACTATCTCTTTCGTCCTCTTGACCGACCTGCCTATCTCCTCGAGGAGCCTCTCCGACTCCTTGCGGATCATGTCGGCTAGCTCCTTCTGGCCCTGTTCGTTGCTAGTGTAGTAGTCCGGGTCCTCGGCTAGAGCTTTCCACCAGCTCGTGAACTCTGCCTCTTCCTCGGTCAAGACGGTCGGGAGAGCGGTTCCGTGGATAAAAGTCTGATGAAACGGAGGAGACTCGAGAATGGATAAATAATCAAGACCGCCCAAAACTCCCGGTCTGGCACGCAGCGTGCTACGACGGGCGATCAGGACTGGCTCAAAAGGTCAGGATGATGACAGTATTGCTCGCGTGCCAGACAATAGTGAATGCTTACAGTGTTCTGCACATGTCAAATCAGCTCCAAAGAAGCAAGCCAGCACCCGAAAGCAAGATTAGTGGCAAGATTCCTTCTCCCGCGCTGTGAGAGCGATGTGTTGAGGGCAAGGCGTGGTAGTGCCGTGCTTGCGATTGGCCTCATCATCGCGGGCATCATCCTCCTTCTTGAGGGAGAGCAAGTGTATATGCTTCCAGACTCGGGTCCTGGCCTCTTTCTTATGCTGATTGGGTTTCTGTGCTTCGTCATCGCCATCATCTTCGCACGCGATGATGTCTGGTATCGCTAATCAAGTGTAAGCAGGCTGGGGCTACTCTGCATGCGCGCGCTGCTGCGCGTCCGGCCCAATCGATCCTCGGAATGGGAGTCTGGCGGCGACGCTGCGACCTGGAAACTGGAGACTATCTGAGTCTCGTGCGCCGTGGCGTTGAAGATGGTTTCCTAATGCGGGTCACCAGTCTCACGGCATCTGAAGATGTGACTAGCCCCGCCCCCATGGCGACGACCTCCCGGAGAGCGAGCTCTGAATCATTCCCGTGCAGGTCAACTCCCATCACGCAGTCCTGGAGGACCTTGACCTCGAACCCCGCATCGAGTGCGTCCAAAGAGGTCTCCTTGACACAGTAGTCGGTGGCCAGGCCCCCGAGGAAGACCTCGCGAACCCCGGCCTCCCTAAGGCGCTTCTCGAGGTCGGTCTCCTGGAATCCCGAGTACGCTTCTAGGTCCGCCTCAGTTCCCTTGCTGATAACGACTGTCCCCCGAGGAACCCTGAGTTTCGGATGGAACTCGGCCCCTAAGGTCCCCTTCACGCAGTGAGGGGGCCAAATCCCTCCGTGACCCGTGAATGACATATGGTTCCGCGGATGCCAGTCCCTAGTGAAGAAGACGGGAAGAGACGCCCTGGTGAACGCGACGATGACCCTGTTGAGCTTGGGCACAACTTTGTCCCCGTCCCTGACCGCCAGGGTCCCTCCAGGACAGAAGTCCCTCTGCACGTCGACCACCAGGAGCGCCCTCTGCGCGGCCGGTCACCTCCACGACAGCGAGGGATGGGCCGTCTTCAGCTCCTCCAGGGTGGCCTTCACCCTTGCGCGAATTTCGTCCATGCTGTCGAAACCCCTCGCCATCCTGCCTCCCTTAAGCAAGGGCTTCAACAGGCCTATAGAGCGATTCGGCTTTGGCGAGCCCTCCAAGGTCACGAAATCACTGAAGCCGGCCGACCGGTAGGTTGCCTTGCGCCCACCGAGCCCTCCTCTCTTCGCCCTGAACTCCTTCCTCGGGCCTTCGGCGACCTCGACTATCTTCGCACTCAGGTCGACCACGGGTGGGTATGCCACTGCCGTTCCCACTCCGTAGCCGTCCACGATGGCGTTGAGCCTCCCAATCGACTCCTCATCTAGCCTTCCGGACGCTATGATTTTGACTGCCTTTCCGCCGCGGATGTCGAGCTCCCACCTAACCTCTTCAGCTATCTTCAGGAAGTCGCCTCTGCGCGAGGCAGGCGTGTCAAGTCTAACGCCCCAGAGTCTGGAGCCCAACACCTCGAGGGCTCTAATCGACTCCGACTTCTCGTCCCAAAACGTATCGACCAGCGCCACGCGTGGGACGCTCTTCGGTATGGTCTCGTCGAAGAGGCGCCATGCCTTCTCCTGGCTGCCGAGGATCTGCACTAGCGCGTGGGGCATCGTACCCGACGGTTCGAGTTTCAACAGCTTCGCGGCAAGAACGTTCGAGACACCGTCGAACCCTGCGAGGTAGCAGGCCCTTTCCACCATGGGGGCGAGAGCAGGATGGACCCGTCGCGTCCCGAAGCTGATGAGAAGCTTCGAACCCGCGGCCAGCCTGAACTTCGCTGCCCTTGTAGAGACACTCGTGGACGACGAGAGCAGTCCGAGGATGGGATTTTCATACTCGACAAAATCGACGTATCTTCCCTCGATGACCATGAGCGGCTCGTAAATCGCTTTTGAGCCATCGGCGACGAATACATCGCCCTCGTCGAAGGCCCAGACGTTGACCGGAACACCTTCGAGGAGTTTGGCGACTTCGTAGATGCCGCTGACTATGCCCCAGTTGTCTGGATAGGGGACGGCTCTGGCGTACACCTCTACAACGACCCGCGAATCGATGTGGTTCTTGCGCAGGACCTTCTTGGTTTGGAGGAAGTAGGAGTCCGTCGTTTCAGCGTTCCGAATCTCCTTCTCGCTGGCTAGCCAGAAGAGCCTGTCGCCTAAATCTGCCCGGGGCATCTCTGGTTTGGCCGTCTCCTGGCGTCTTGGAAAAGGGTTTCTGCTGTTTAGGCGGAGGCGGAAGCCAAGAACCCTTATACACGAAAGGGGTCGAGCCCGAAATATAGGGCCGGTAGTTCAGCGGTACGAACGCCCGCCTCGCACGCGGGAGAACCCTTCGGGTCCCAAGGTCGGGGGTTCAATTCCCCCCCGGTCCACTTTTCTCTACTGTCCAACGATTCGAGGTCTTGCGTCGAGTCCCAGAGCCTTGCCGAAGTCGGCCCTGAGGCCCTTGTACCTGTTCCTGACTGTGACCTCCGTGACGCCAGCGGCTTCGGCGATTTCCTTCTGAGTCTTGACCTCGCCTTCGATGACGCTCGCGAGGTAGAGAGCGCTCGCTGCGAGCCCCATCGGCGACTTGCCTGCCGAGATCTCCTTCTCCTCGGTCATCCTGACGATCTCAACGGCCCTGCGGGCCACCTTCTCTGAGAGGCCGACCCTGGAAGCAATCCTCGTTATACTCTTCGTGGCATCCGCCACGGGCATGTTGAGGTCCATTTCCCTGAGGAGGATTCGATAGTCTCTGGCGACGGCTTTCTTGCTCAGGTTCTCGACGACGGCTATGTCCTTGAGTGTTCTCGGCGTCTCCGTGTCGCGGAAGGCCGCGTACAGGGAAGCCGCGGCGATCCCGATTATTGAACGCCCCCTGAGAAGCCCCCTTTCGAGCGCCTTCCTGTAGATGTATGCAGCGCGCTCCTTCACGGCCTGCGAGACTCCGAGCTTGTCGCCCATCTTGTCCAGCTCGCGCAATGCGACGCTCAGGTTCTTCTCGGTGGAACCGAGGGCAGGAGCCCTGTTATCCCACTTCCTCAGCCTTTCTATCGTGGTGCGCATAGGGGAGGTGAAGGACCTGCCCGAGGCGTCCCTGTTGGACCTCCCGATCATGGTGGAGAGGCCCATATCCCTCAGGGTTATCGAGGTTGGCGACCCTGTCCTGACTCTGTCCGCCCCTTTCTCGTCGCTGAATGACCTCCATTCTGGACCTTGGTCGACGGCGCGTTCACTGACCACGAAGCCGCAGTTGTGGCAAGTGAGCTCTCCCGTGTGAGCGTCGTTAACGAGCGACCGCCTGCCACACTGGGGGCATCTGTCTGAAACCTGAAGGACCGACGTTCGAATTGGGCTCATATTATCTAGCTCCGCAACCAGTTAGGTTTATCTCCATAAGGTCTCCCTAATAAGTATGGGGGTAGTTCCCGGTTTAGCGTCTAGCAGAGTAACCCTGGCCTCTGAATGAGGAGACCGGACCTCAGCCATTTGAAGCCTTACGAGCTAGCTGAGTTCCGCAGACAGGGCAGACGGTCAGCTTCGGGTTGGTGTACTCCTTCCCGCATCCCCGGCAGTATATCTTCCACGCAATGTTCTTCCACGCTCCGCCCTTTATCGAAGTCTGAGCCAATGGGACGGAGAGCATATTTGCCACGTTCCTGACTGCGAAGTCGTCTGAGACGAGGCTGACACCTCCTTCAGTCTGAAGGAGGTCTAGCGCGAGAGCGAGCAGGGACACATCCGTCAGCGAGAGCGCCCCAAGGTCGCCTGTCTTCGTGGCAGTGGTCTTGACCCTGTTGATCGAGTCGAGTGAAGGCTCGGTCACGTGGACCCTGGAGTGGAGGAAGGACGAACCCACGTTGTGATGCTTGACTTCTTCGAGGACAAGATACGTGGTGTAGTAGCGGCCGCTCCCCTGGTAGGGGATTCCCGCGTAGAAGGCGGTGGAATCAAGGACGTATGCGGGCTCAGACAAATGGGGGAACCATCAACCAATCATTTCTGGAGAACGCGGCTGGTCAATGCGGATGCATTGTGCGACTTCATTGATTCTTCCGTTCTTGTAGGTCTGAGAGTGAGACGTTTATTTAGTTTCCACCTCGAGCCAAGGCGCGATTAGGCTTTGAGCAGACCGGCCGAACTGGGAAGCGTCAAGGAAGGAAGCTACATCATTCTGGAGGGAGAGCCGTGCAAAGTCGTCAGCCGCGAGCACTTCAAACCAGGAAAGCATGGGAGCGCGAAAGTCAGACTGGTGGCGATATCGATTACTACTGGGTCAAAGAAGAGTTACGTCTCACCTGCCGAGTCGAGGGTCGACATCCCGATGATCGATAAGCGCTCGGGCCAGATAACTTCGGTCATGGACAAGGCAGTACAGGTGATGGACCTCGAGACCTTCGAGGTCTTCGAGACGCCGAAGCCCTCTGCGGAGGAAATGGCCGAGTTGAACGGGACGCTCGGGCCAGGGACTGAGGTCGAATACTGGACCATGCTCGGCAAGACCAAGATCATGCGCGTAAAGGGCAGTGGCTAGCGGTTTCCTTCTAGAGTCCCAGACAACTCAGTCAAATCAAGGCTGAACTGACCGTAGCCTTGAAAGTACTAATTCTTACCCGCGGTCTTCGCCTTTCGCTTCTCGACTCGAATTCCTAGCCAAGTCTCGTACGAGTCCTTCGCAGGTGTTCCCTTGGGCACGCCCGCCTGGCGATGTGCGTGTTGAGTTCTCAACCACCCTTCGTAGGTGTCGGGCGAAAGCTGCATTTCCTCTGTCTTTGAGGATTCTCTCAAGGTCGCTAGAGATATAGTGGACATTCCTACGTATAAGGTAGACGAGTGCGGTCTGAATGTGTCCCAGAAGGTTCCCATGGAGCGAATCCTACGATTTGACATGGTACTGTCGGCATTCCATCCCGGATTACTTGGTGAGAAGGAGCCCGCTTTGAGCGCACTGTCGCTGGCGCTTCACCCTATCCAATGAGATAAGACTCCACAAGCCTGACGATTGGGTTTGGAACGCCCTTATAAGGGACGAATATCCAAGCATATCATGAGCCAGACAGTACCACAGTTGTGCGTAACCCACCGAATCAGACTTCAACCCGAAGGTACGGGTGACCATCTCGTCTGCCCGGTCTGCGTTCAGATAGACAACCAAGAGATGCTCCGACGAAGATCACGTAGACGGTAACCACCATGACAGAGTCTGTCCAACAGCAGCAAAGATCGCCCAAAATCTGCCCAGAGTGCGGCGCCCCTGGACCCCTCTATAGGACCCCCCGCGGGCTCAAGTGCGAGAACTGCGTTAGTAGGATGGATTCTTCCGGGCTGGGTTTCCGGCAGACTTGGTAGGGTCCCGGATTACGTATCCCTCAGGGCTAGCGGGCCCTCAGCAGCAAGCGAGCTAAGACATCAATGAAAGCCACGATAGTCACTTACACCGACGAATTCGCGAAGCGTGAGATTCAGGAACTGGCCAAGGCCGCTGGCTACTCTGTCGAGGCCGTGATTTGCCTCAAGCAGATTGTGAAGTCAGGGTACGGAGTTGGGGTTGGCAAGGCGCAGGAGCTTGCCGAGATTGTGAGCGGCAACGACTCTGACACGCTAATCATAGACGAGAGCATCACCTCCTCGCAGGCCAACAACCTAGCGAAAGTGACGCACGTCGAGGTGATTGACCGAGAAAGGCTGATCCTCAATATCTTCGCTCTGCGCGCTGCGACCACCCAGGCCAAGCTCCAGGTCCAGCTCGCGGAGCTGCGTTACGAACTGCCCAGGACGAAGGACGTCGTGCGCAACTCCGCCGCGGGCGAGAGGGCCGGGTTCATGGGGACGGGGGAGCTGGCTGTGGACGTCAAGTTCAAGGCCCTGAAGCGCAGGATGGTAACTGCCAGAGAGAAGCTCGCCAAGGCCGAAATGAACAGGTCAGTCCAAAGGAGGGAGCGCATGAAACTCGGTAAGCCTCTAGTGTCGCTCGCAGGCTACACCAGCAGCGGGAAAACGACGCTCTTCAACAGGCTGGCTTCCGAGTCCAAGGAGGAGTCCCCGAAACTCTTCACCACGCTCGCCACGACGACCCGCGCCGTGTCCTTGCCAGGCTCCAAGAGGAGTGTAATGCTCTCAGACACTGTGGGGTTCATCTCGAGGCTCCCGACCTACCTGGTCGAGTCGTTCAAGTCGACGCTTGAGGAGCTGACCTATGCCGACCTCATCCTCCTGGTCGTCGACGCGAGCGAGAACCCTGAAAGCATCGGGGTGAAGCTCGGGAGCTGCAGGGAGACCCTCGAGCAGCTGGGGGTCGACCGGAAGAGAATACTTCTTGTGTTCAACAAGATAGACCTCCTCCCTCATGGAGTGACGACTACGGGACTGGAAGGCTTCCTCGGAGGACTCGCCTCGGTCAGGACGTCAGCGACCCGGGGCGACGGCATGCGGCAGTTGAGAAACCAGATCCTAGAACGGACGCGTGAAGCTGATTCTAGGATGGCGCCAGGCCGACGCAGACAGACCTACGTGTAGGTCTGGGAGCGGACGTGACTGTAACTCGTGGAACCCTAACACTGTCTGCTCTACCATTGGCTTGAGACCAAATAATTGGGGAGTCTAGCTGGACGATTTCCCTCTCCGCGCCTGCCTGTCCTCTTTTCGCTCTCTCGCTTTCTCTTTCTTCTTCTTCTTGCCTTCTCTTCCCAAGATTCTCTATCTTCTTAGATAGTCGTTCATTATTATAAGAATAGAGGGTGTTGGGTCACGATACACATCCTTTGAACCTGACTGTTGTTGCTCTATCTTTGGCTTGATCTTCATCGCGGAACTCAGACGGCTCTTCCGAATCCCTTCATCTAGAGCGGCCTTTTGGAACCATCTATGAATATAGGCTTTTGCGATGATGAATCCCAGAGAAATGACCCTCAGATGTCGAGGTCATAAGGTCGGGACGGATGATGACTGTCAAGGTCGTCCTTGGGACGAGGCCCCCTCCGCCCTCGGGTTGTGCTTCGGCGCGAGCCTAGCGCTGAGAATCTCGAAGGTGCCCGAATCACCTTTCCAGTGGATTTCCGCCTTCTCGACCTCAATCTTGGCCCCGAAGAGGGGGCAGTCCAGCACGAGGGTCTCGCCCTCTCCTCCTTCTAAACCTGGATGAAACCTGAACTTCCGGCTCAGTGCCACAAGCTCGTCAATCGCGGCGGCGTCGAGGACGCGCCCGAGCCACCTCCGGTCGAGCCCGAGCGCCGACACGCTGACCACCATCACCACGAAGTCGTCCCTCACCAGCCGCCTCAGGTGCTGCTCCGGGTCGGCCCCCCAGAGAGGCGAGACGCACTCCAGGTCAAGGTTCTTGCAAATCCTCTCGACGCGGCTCTTCTGGTAGACGCTCGCCAAGGCCCCTGTGCAGACCCCCTCCAGTCCGTAGGCCTCTTTGGCTCTCCGAATAGCAGCGGCGAGGTCCCCCAGCTCCTCCTCCTTGACGCCAGGCGTCTCTTGTGTGAGTTGAGGAACCCCGATCGCCTCCGCCTGCAGTAGAGTCCACTTCAGGTTCGGGAAGTGGAACATGTACGAAGCGTCGGAACTCGGGAAGACCGTGATCAGGCAGGCGAGCTGGTCACTCTTGGAAGCCAGGTATGCGACATAGGTCGAGTCCTTGCCTCCCGAGAAGAGCACGCCAACCCTCATCTTTCATCACCTGCCGCTTCAGACCTCCTCAAGATAATTAAATACGCGGAGCAGGGTCACCAATTCGGATGCTAGATTCGCTCAGGGAGGGGCTGCAGGCGGCAGTCAAGAAGCTAGTTGGCTCCACAACGGTCGACGAGAAGACCGTCAAAGAGTTTGTGCGCGACCTCCAGCGTACCCTTATCCAGTCTGACGTGAACGTCAAGATGGCACTCGAAGTCACCGAACGAGTCGAGAAAAGGGTCCTCGAGGAGAAGCCGGCCGCGGGCGTCACGAGGAAGGATCAAGCAGTTTCTGTGCTGTACGAGGAGCTGGCCCGGCTTCTGGGCGGCGAGGGCGGGCTGCACCTCGACAAGGGTAAGACCAGCATCATGGTGATGCTGGGAGTCCAGGGCTCGGGCAAAACCACGACGACCGGGAAACTTGCCCGATTCTACACAAAGAAGGGGTTCAAAGTCGGAATCGTGGCCGCAGACACGTTCAGACCTGGGGCCGTCGTTCAGCTGAAAACCCTCGCTTCCAGTTCAGGGGTCGACGTTTACAGTGACGAGAAGGAGAAGAACTCGGTCAAAATCGCGAAGGAGGGAAGCAAACATTTCGAGGGTTCGAAGAACCTTGTGATTATAGATACAGCGGGCAGGCACAAGGAGGAGAAGGGGCTCCTCCAGGAGATGAAGGAAATGGTGGGGGCAGTCAGACCAGACGCTACCTTACTCGTGATAGACGGGACAATCGGCCAGCAGTGCTACAATCAGGCTCTGGCGTTCCACCAGGCGGCACCTGTCGGCGGCATCATAGTCACGAAACTGGATGGAGCCGCAAAAGGGGGCGGCGCACTGGCAGCCTCCGCAGCGACGGGAGCCAAGGTCTTCTTCATCGGAACAGGGGAAAGGATTGACGACTTGGAGGAGTTCGCCCCGACTAGGTTCGTCGGCAGGCTGCTAGGTATGGGAGATTTGAAGGCTCTGATGGACATGGTCCGCACCTCCGAGGTCGAGATCGACGAGAAGGCCGCCCAGAGGATGATGTCGGGAAAGCTGACGATGGACGACCTGCTCGCCCAATTTGAGCAGATGAGAAAATTCGGCTCTCTGAAGAAGGTGCTCGAGCACATACCGGGTTTCTCCGGGGCGGTCAACTCACAGGAGCTTGAGAAGGCTGAGGACAGGGTAAAGGTCTACAAGTCGATCATCCAGTCGATGACTGGGACGGAGAAGGCGGACCCTGAAAGAATCAGCTCGTCGCGCGTCAAGCGGATAGCAAGGGGTTCGGGCCGGAGCGAGAAAGATGTGAGAGAGCTGCTTTCAAAGTACAAGCAAATGAAATCTCTAGTAAAGACGAGCAAGGGCCGCGAATTCCGCCAGATGATGCGCCGTGCGGGTGCGCAGTAACGTGGCGACGACGGCGCACTCCTACCGTCTCTGTGGCTACTGCATCCTGAGGCAGGGCGAGTCAGGACCTATGGAGGTCGTGAAAGGGAGCAATTGCTTCGTCTGTCAGGGGCTGATGAAGATGGTGCCCACGATGGCCGAAGCAGCGGCCCGGAAGGTTAGGCGTTACCAGTTCGAGACATTCACGGTCGGGGTCTCACTCCCTCAGGGCATCCAGGAGAGGGAGGACGAGCTTAGGTCAGACCTCAGGCTCAGGGGGAACGAAACGATCAAGACTCAAGCGGCGAAGCTGATCGCCGCGCACGTCTCCGGGAAGCTCCGCAAGCGCGTCGACAGGCTCAGACCCGACCTGACACTCCTCACCAACCTAGGCACGGGCGAGGTTATCGCCTCGTCAAGACCGGTCTTCTTCTACGGGAGATACACCAAACCGCGAGGAGTCTATCAGAAGAGGGAGCTCTGCCCCGACTGCTCAGGTGCTGGATGCCGCAAGTGCGGGGAGGCGGGGTTCGAGCGCAAGCCCAGCGTCGAGGGGCTACTGCGCAGGAAGATTTCGAGCTTCAGCGGGAGCGAAAGAATGACCTTCACGTGGCTGGGGAGCGAGGACAAGGAGAGCAGGGTTTTCCCGCCAGGGAGGCCGTTCGTCGCCGAAGTGAAGAACCCGGTGAAGAGAGTCTTCCCGCGCAAGTTCGCGGTCAGGTACACGGGCGGTCAAGTGTCAGTCACCGCTGGTAGGGTCCTGCCAGCCAAGCCAGTGAGGCTGCCGACGTTCAGGTTCAAGACCGAAATACTGGCAACTGCTGCCTCAAAGGTCTCAGCTGAGGCTCTCGCGAGACTCCACTCCGCCTTTAGGAGGACCTCGGTCAAGTTCGAGAGGCCCCACGACAGGCCAACCTGGAAGACAGTGTATAGGGCGGATGCCACAGCCAGGGGGAGGAAGTTGGTCATACACGCCGAGCTGGACGGAGGACTGCCGGTCAAGAGGTTCGTCAGCGGCGAACTCGTTTCACCGTCGGTGTCGGAAGTCTTAAAAACTGAAGTGAGATGCCGCAGATTCGACATCTGCGGAGTCACGGAAACGGGAAAATTCGAGATTGGCGAAGTCACACGGATTCAGAAGGAGGACTAGGTCTCTTCTCAAGGCATCGAAGACAAAGAAGGGCCTGAGCAACCTGCTCGTAGAGTACTCTCCGAAGGACAGAGTCGTGGTCAAGATCAATCCGTCCCAGGTAAAGGGGATGCCTCACAGGAGGTTCAACGGCCTTGTGGGGACAGTGACGGAAGTGGGGAGGCGCGCTGTGATCCTAGACGTCCCAGTGGGCGATAAGGTCAAGAAGCTCGTGGCTAGGAAGGAACATATCATCCGCATGGAGGCGAAATGATGGTGGATAAGACCTCCAAGAAGCTCCTGACCATCTCCGAGGCCCACCAGATCCTGCAGAAGATCGATATTGTGAAGGCAGACCAAATCCAGAAAAGGACACTCGACTATACTACGAAATTCGCGAAGACGACCCCCGAGAACGCTAAGAAGCTGCGCAAGGAGCTGGAGACTGAATGTGGGCTCAGCGAGGAGGAGGCAGTCGAAGTCGTGAACGTGATGCCGAAGTCGATCGAAGAGCTGAGGACATTCACATCGGGATGGAGGAAGCTACTCCCGACCGAGACTCTCGAGAAGATTCTCAAGATACTTCGTTAAGCTGTGCTGAGAAAGCTGCGCTGCCTAGTCCCCATAACCTAGCAAGTCTACTAAACAAACCACAAACCGACAGGAAAGCAGAGCCACAACAGCCAGCTATCAGCCCTTACAAGAGATACAGCAATAGACTCAGACACAAACACGGATTCGAGAACGCAAAGGAAGCTCTCGCACAGCGGGAAGCTATCCTAGCAGACCCTGCTATCCAAGAGTACTTCAACCACCTGAAGACCGTCAGAGACAACAACGGAGAAATCTCAATCAACTCCATCAAGAAGGCCATAGTAACAACCCGCCAATTCATCCAGTATACTGGACTCGAATTCAACGGACATGCAATCAAAGACCTAGTGGACTACAAACGGAACAACCCGCAATCCGTAGACATAGAACAAGCAGTAAGAGCTTACAGCCTCGAACCACCCATCAAGCGACACCACGGGCTCGCATCTACCGTCCTCGGGATATTCCGAGCCAACTTCGCACCGCTGAACCTTCGCATAAACAACCACTTCCCGCCAGCGGAGGAAAACTGCACAGAGGGAACGTTCAGAGAAATCGCATCACACCTGACCAGCGAACAACAAGACATGATTCAATGGGGCCTCTACGTCCCTCAGAGGGCAAAAGCAGCCTACCGCATCCCTTGGGAACGGATAGACGAGAGCCGCTCAGACTATGCGATAGCATGGATTGAACCCGAAGTGGGAATCAACAAATCCAGAGTAAGGCATCCAGCATTCATCCCTACGCCATTCTACCGCCGTATCAAAGCGAACGCGATAGCGTCAGGGCGACCCTGTCCGTTCCCAAACCACGAGAGCCTGTGGAGAACCATAACCGCCTTCGCAAAGCGAGAATACAACGTGCGTCTAGTGTCCAACTACACCCGCAAATTCTTCGAAGACAAAGCCGAGGACTCGAAACTGGCGCCCTCAGTCTCAGCCTTCCTGATGGGAGACAAGACCAAACTAGCTCAGACGGGACACATGCCCCTGTTCTACAACAACAAACTAAAGTTCGTAGAACGCATGGCCCAAGAATACAAGCAAAGCGGCCTTGAGAACCTACTCGACCTTCACAACTCGCACAAGCAAGCTGACGAAACGGAACAACTCAAAATCGAGATTGAACGACTCAGACAACTGCTAACAGAGAGAGCCTAACTCACTCTCTTCCCTCCTTTTGAGACTCTCGTGAGACCCGACCTGGTCAGGATTGGACAAGTCCCAAGATGAAGAACACTCTTAAATGACAAGACCTTGACGTCAATTCCAAGAGAACTTGCCAGACGAAATCGGATGGCAGCTTGACACCCTTACCTCTGAAGTAGGAAAGACTAACGCCCTTATGCGGGCTATGTTACGCGTATTGTTAGAAGGAGAAGAAATGAGCGCAACCAGAAAAATCGAAATCCTCGATAGCGCTGGTTTAAGGCCCTTGGAGATTGCAAATATCCTCGGGATGAAGCCACAAACTGTCTCGACACTAAAACTCAGAACAAAGAAACGAGGGTGAGAGACTGCCGAGACATAGACCCCGCGCACGACGTGCGAGGGCTCCTTCGGCTGACACACTGACCCCACCCGTATCTATCATGATTAGTTCCGACCAAAATGAGTTCCAAGAAATCCGTGAGAACGTCAAGGCAGAAATAAACGAACTTCGAATAGGCGACCGCAAAGGCTTTCGTGCCACATTGGTGGAACATGAACGAGGAGAACACATCGAAGCTGACATCAACGAAGCCCTTGACTTGTGCGACGCTTACGTTCTACTAATTGGAAACCACTATTCAGAAACGACGGAAGAAGAGTTTACCAAGATTCTACCAAAAGGGGCCTCGCTAATGGTCTATCGGTTCAACACACGTCAATATGTGTCAGCAACAGAGAAAGAAAACCAAACTAAGTTCATGAGGCGCATAATGGACCGCGGAATCCGCATCCGTGCTTATGACTCGCCCTACACTCGAGAAACACGTTTGATTGAAGCCATTACGTCTGATTTGGGAATCCTCGTCGAACAATCAACCCACGACATCACCAAAATTCGTAAGATTGCCAAGCACTAACAGAATCCACCAAAATACAGGCTCCTCTTTCGTTTCATTCTCGTTGAACCTTCAAGGCTTAAATTTCGACTACGGCTTACTCGGTGTATGGAAAAGGAACAGTTCGAGACAATCCGTGACCTGCTGATAATACTCCTTGTCAAGTCAGGCGTTAGACACGAAGCAATCGCCGAGGCTACTACCTTGGACGTAAAGTATCTGAAGAACAAGTATCCACTAAGCAAGATTACTAAGAAGATAGACTGATGCCAAAACCCAAGGTCAAAGGTTAAGAGACATACGCAAGCAGATGGGAATCCTTGAGCGAAACCAAAGAGTTACGAGACATCAAAAAACTTCTCATCTTGCTCTTACAGGCCAACAAAGTTGACCAAAGGGAAATAGCCAAGGTATTAGGAATCACTCAGCCCGCAATTAGTATGATGCTCAATCCAAAGGAGAAGAAAGATGCCAAAGAAGGAAGCTAAGACGCACGCGCGCGCGTGGCTCCGCCCCGCGCTCCGCGCCAGCAGATGGCAAAAGACACTCTGTCCGGTTTCTTTTTCCATACCTTTCAATTTCCTACTTGCGCCTTAGCCTCTCAGCCCAACAGTATGAGCATTGCATTATCCAAATGCCATACACATGATACCTCTCATGCTCGGCCTTCCTACGTTTGGAAAGGGACTCCTGATAAGCGTCCTGTTTTCGCCTTCGAGTCCCTATCCTCCGCACCACCGCGCGTTCCTTCACTTCGTCTTTGTCAACCAAGCTTTCTTCTCCTCTACAACGTAAGCATACGCCGAAAAGTTGGGCAGCCTCTGAGCCTCCTTGACTAGGCTCATGTCAGCTATCGCCTTCCAGTCTAACGAATTGTCAGGAATCACAAGAAGCCACCTACCATCAACAGACGCCTTCAACTGGAACTTCTTAGGCAACTCAACATTCATACCAGACTAATCTCCCAAGGCGGAGGGTCATCCAAAGTCCGAATCACCTTCAAACCAGACTCCTTTACCTCCTGCCGGGTCATACACTCCGAGAAATCCCGGACCCCAGGATAACCATGCTCGCAGAAAACTTGCTTCAGTTCGCGCTCAAACTCGCGACGAGAGCGAAGCTGAAAACCCACAGCTAACTGAGCACGCTTTCGAACAGCATTGGAGAAGCATCCGCCCCAAACGTAAGACTGACGCTTCCGTCTAGGATTAAGAAGCTGAGACACCCAGTTCCATTCAACGTCCTTCGGAAGGTCATGACCCTTCAGGTAATCTAAGACATCCCGGACAGGAGGACGAATCGAGTACTTGATGGCCTGAGCAACCTTCTTCCAACCGTGCCTCGGCCCCTTGAAATTGATGTTGACATCGGGAGAATGAAACCCGACGAAGTGAGATTGTATCTCTTCAAACCAATACTTCCGAGCCAACTCCGTGTCAGCGAATAACTGGATCGTAACATAGCGCCCGGTCAGACGGTCATACGCGATGTTGAACAGATTGCAATCCAAGTGGGGATAGGGACCAGAAAATGGAGTCTTTGTCTTCCAGTAGTGGTTCGCCATCTGAAAAAACAGCTGATAGCGACCACCATCGGAATACAGATGGTCAAGCGTCCTAATCAGCATCGCACGAAGCTCCTTCTCAGGCATGGCAAAAGCGTCCTTCCAGAGATAATCAGGAAAAGTCGCAACAATGCGCATGAAAGATACCCTGAAGCCCGAAGCCTGGTAGAAACGGAACACGTCCTCAGTGTCCTTCATCCATTGGACCTTATGCCGAACGGACCGACAGCAAGGACAACTCCTGCTACCACAACCGTAACGACTCGACCCACGACACCCATCTTCAAAATTGACGGTGACGAAACCATCCTCGCACTCCTGAATGTCACGAAACACGTTTGGAGCAAGGATACGTTTCAGAATCTGGCCAAGCTTCACAGAAAGCTTGTAACCCCGATACTCGGATTCAGGAACCATCAGAGCCAGACGACTCAAGGTGTGTCTATCCATGTATCCATATGGATGATTGCATATAAACCTATCCGTCCAAAGGGATAATGCTTAAGTGAAATCCAAATTCACTATCTGATGTGGTCACAACCACCATCACCATTCCAGACGAGACTTGGAAAAGATTCAGCATCACCGTTTTGGAAGAACTAGGAGGCCGAAAGAAGAACGACGTCATTACAGAACTCATTGAAGGATACCTCACCGAGCACAACGGCGTCGTCTGCCGAAACTGCTTCGCTAACATCAACCTCACACAAATAGCATTGAAGGGAGGAACCAGACCCATCCCATTCTGGGAACGAATGACCACCATTGTGCCGAACTCACCCCCGTTCAAAGCGACCTGTCCCAAGTGCAAGAAAGAACTGACTTACTTGATGTCAGACGTCAGACCGATGCGCCAAGAACCCACTAGCACAGAGTAGATAGCGCGCGCTTGCAGAGTCAATCCAAGAACTGACGTTCGCTTACTGAGCCCTCCGCTACGCTACGGGACTGAATGCGCTCACGAGAAATGACGTTTGTAATAGATAAAATACGCTCGCAAACGCGAAAAGAAGGCAGAATCCTGACGATTAAATCAAAAGGCTCTTAAAGAGAGCAATTCCGTTACAACACTATGACGCCGACAAAATCGGAAAAGGAACGAACCGAAGAAAATACTATCGCAGATGGAACAGCTGTTCGTGTGTTACAGAACTATCAAGATACTGAAGTAGGCCGCAAACTCCCAAGCATTAAATAGCTAGTGGAGGCCTAAAGCAGTCAGGTAGCCAAGGGGACATCGCTTGAAAGCACGTACAATGCTGCACGCGGAGGAGTCCCGCTCCAACTAGGATTCTTGCAGAGATGGTTGTTCCGGGATATGTCATTAGCTGACAAGAAATATGAAGAATTCGCCAGGGTATTGGACTTTCTGCCTAGAGGACAGTCCGAGGTGATTAAGGGGAGAGAGGGACCTATGGTCGAAGCGATCGGGGAGGAGAGACTGACGCTGCTCGAGCTGCTCGCGATGGAGAACCAGAGTTTCGATTTGGGAGAAAGGGTCAAGATAGGAAAGGAAGGGCGAGAGAAGGTGGTCAGCGTCCTGGGCAAGCTGGCGTACGAAGAGCTCACTCCGGAGGCGAAGACTTCGCTTCCCTCAGTCGTGGAGAACATCGTGAAGGAGGACGAAGCGAAGTACGTGGCCTATTTCAATGAGCTGCAGCCGCTCACACCGAGGCTACACGGGCTGGAGTTAATCCCGGGCATCGGTAAGACGTTCATGAAGGAGATAGTAGAGATGAGGGAGAAGCAGCCCTTCACTAGCTTCAGCGACATACAGGAAAGGGTTGGGATCAGGGACCCTGCCAAAATGATCGTCAAGAGGATAGTGGAGGAGCTCGCTGGCGAATCTCACATCGCTCTCTTCGTGAAGAAATGAGCAGACAGAGACTGGGCCAGCACTATCTTACAGACCAACGGGTCGTAAGTGAGATTGTAGCGAGCGCAAAAATCCAGCCTGATGAACGAATTCTGGAGATAGGGACGGGAAGGGGCGTCCTCACCAGGGAGCTCGTGCATCTGGGCGCGAACCTCGAAGCGTATGAAGTTGACAGGGCGAACCTCGCCGCCACGCTCGAGGAGTTGGACATTGCGAGGGCTGTCGTCCATCTGGGTGACGCCTTCAAAGAGACGCCGCGCTTCGACGTCCTAGTCTCGAGCCTGCCGTACTCGAGGTCGGCGACCTTCGTCGAGTGGATCAGCCAGCTCGAATACAGTAGAGCCGTGGTGCTCCTTCAAGAAGACTTCGTAAACAAGATTCTGGCGACGCCGGGGACGAGGGACTATCGAGCGATTTCTGCCATCGCACAAATCTCGTCCGAGGTCAAGGTGCTAATGAGAGTGGGCAGGGAATCGTTCTCGCCGCCGCCAAGGGTCAACTCGCTCCTAGTCGCCGTGAAGCCGAAGAGGAGAATGACAGGCATCGGAATCTCGAGGGTCAAACGGCTCTTCTCCCTGAGGAGGAGGGAGGCCGTATCTGCGATGGCCAAACTCGGGATGGCCCGACCCAAAACCAACTATGGCAAGAGGCGCGTATACTCGCTTACGCCGGAGGAGGTCTTGGAGATTTGTGGCAAGGCAGCGTGACTCCACTGATGACAGCAGATTCTGACGGGAGTTCGTTAGGAGAATGCGGGCGAGGGCGTAGAGCATGCGATGATGACTGATTTTGACTTAAGAACGAGAGGAGGCCAGGCGCCCGTCGAACATCGCTTGATTCCGGATGGCACGTCCGTAACGCTCGTCGAGCCGAAGTACCCCGTCAACGTCGGACACACTGCAAGGCTAGTGAAGAACTTCGGGATCAAGAAGCTCTACCTGGTGAAGCCCAAGGTAGACATTTCGGTCGCCGCCGTCTATGCGTCTCACGCCTCGGACGTACTCGACAGGGCCATAGTCACCACATTCGAGAAGGTAAGGGAAGAGAATGAGCTCCTAGTCGCTACGACCGCCGTGAGGGCCTCGAAGAAATCGAATGTAATCAGGAGGACGCTTGGCCCAGACCGGCTGCATGTCCTGTTGTCGTTGTCGCGAACATCGTCCCTCGTCTTTGGCAGGGACACGACCGGGCTTACCAACGAAGAAATCAGAATGTGCGATGTGACCACGACGATAGACACGACTCCTGCCTACAGAGCTCTGAATCTTGGCCACGCGGTAGCGATAGTCCTCTACATGGCCTCTAGAGGAGAGGGAGGTAGAGGCAGGGTCCAAAGTCGGAAGGCGAGGGAGGTCTTCGCGGAGAGTCTCTACGAACTCTCGGTCGCCTCCAAGATGCCCCCGCACAGGATCAAGAGTCTCTTTGAGGTGGGAAGGAGGATTGCAACCACTTCGAACCTCACTGACGCGCAGTTGAATCTTATGACAGGGGTATTTCGGAAGGCCTTATCGGTCCTGGACTCTTACGACCTCAACTCGAAGACGTAGACCGCCCTCTTCACCCAGCGTGTGCTCTCGAACGACAGCCGCACAGGATACTGGAAGCCGACCGGCCCGGGTTGAAAGAGCTTGAGCCCCAGCTGCCGTCCTTCGAGGGTCATGGAGACCTCTTCGCCGTCCATCGTCTGTATCACAGGCACGACCACGACAATCCTGCCCCCTGGCTGGAGGACCTCGGCCATCGACGCAAGGGCGTCGCCGTAGACCTCGCCTGCCTGGTTGATTAAGTCGGTTGCGGTGCTGGTCTTGGGCCTGGCTTCAATTCTCGGGAGGAGCAACGGCTCGGTGACCACGGCATCGACCTTCGACCTCCGAAGCATGCGGGGGAGCTCTCTGGCATCTCCCACCCTGATGTCGTAGCCCTTGTCCTTGACGCTGCCTACCAGCCATCCGAGATTCTCTCTGGCGTCCCTCACGCGGTTGGTCTTGGTGTCTAGGCCCAGACAACGCATCGAATTAGTGAAAGCCTCGGCCAGGATGGTTCCCGAGCCACAGAAGGGGTCCAGAACCGTTTGGCCTTTCCTGAGGCCCGACAAGTTGAGCAGCACTCGGGCAAGCCTTGGGGACATAGAGATGTCGGAGTGCGGCGTCGGCCTCTGCGTCCCACGTTCGCGCATCGATGCGGAATCAGGGACCCATACGGTCGGCCCTAGCCCGATGCCTCCGCGGTAGGGGAACGCGACGACGTCGAGGGCGGACCTCAACCGTACCTGCTCCGCAAGCAGCTCATTGTTGTTGGGCCTCAGGAGATGAGCCTTGTTGAACCCGGCCCTCTTGACCTCGTCGAGGAGCGCCCTGACGATTGTTTCGTAGTCGTCTTCGTCGACATCGTAACCGCTGACGCATAGGGTCACCTTGTCGTGGAGGTGTTCCGTGACCTTCTCCACCAGCTTGGCCATCGCCGTCGAAGCTCCGTCAGAGACGGCCATCAAGGGGGCGACCTTGTGAACCCCAGCAAGCTCCAGGAGCAGTTCCGAACCTGGCCGCCTGACCTCCAGGACTGAAACCCGTTCGCAGGGAGCGTCTACTCTCAGGACCGACCCTTCGAGCACCGAACAAGCCTCCAGGACCGAGAGTCTTCCGAAGGCGAGCACCAGGGCAACCTCGCCAGAGTCAATGAAACGCCTCGGGAGGGTGAAAGGCACTGGAATCCGCGATCTCGGGCCGCGGTATTAAGCGTGAAGATTAATTAGGGGTGGAAAGCGGCGAGGCAATTCCAACTGAGTAGATTTGCACGGCAAGAATTACCGGACGATCCGCGGGATGGCATATACCAGCAAGAAGTTTGCCCCTGGGGCCCCAAACCCGAAGGTAGCCAGGTTCACGACTGGAAAGGCCAGTCCTGACTACGACTTCATGCTTAGGCTGATATCCGAGGGCAGGGTCCAGATCAGGCACAACGCCTTAGAGGCTGCAAGAGTAGCAGCCAACAAGAAGATGGCGTTAATTGGTGAGGAGAGTTACCATCTCCTCGTGAAGACCTATCCCCACATCATCCTCAGGGAGAACAAGATGATTGCGACCGCAGGCGCAGACAGACTCCAGGAGGGGATGCGGAAGGCCTTCGGGAAGCCGATCGGGCTCGCGGCAAGGGTGGAGATCGGAAGTACAATACTCGAACTCAGCGTGAAGTCTGAGAACTTAGAGAAGGGGAAGGAAGCCATGAAGGCGGCGTCAGCGAAGCTTCCCATGAAAACGCATTCGAAGATAATCCAGCTAGAGAAGAAGATCGCCAGTTGACCGTCAGGATCGACGAGGCCAAGGTCTTCGAGATAATCGAAGCGAAGCGGCCTTCAGTGGTAGTTGTAAATGCCCCGGGAGGCCTCCTCAGGCAGACCAAGGATATGATGGAACGGGTCAGAGAGAAGTACGGCGTGACTTGCATCCTCGCTGGTGATAGTTGTTTCGGGATTTGTGACACAGCCGACAACGAAGTGGAGAAGCTGCACGCCGACCTCGCCCTGCATATAGGCCACAACGCGGCAGTCGAGGCCGTCGGAGACTACACTTACCTTATAGATGCAGTAGATGATGTGGAGTTCGACGAGGTCGTGGAGACAGCCGTCCCGATGCTGACTCCCTACAAGAGGCTTGGTCTGGCGACGTTCAGCCAGCACCTGCACCAGCTCGGACCCGTCAAGAGGAGTCTCGAACGGAAGGGGTTCAGTGTCCGCGTAGGGAAACAGAACAACCTGATGATGGAAGGCCAGATCTTCGGCTGCGACTTCTCAACTTCGCAACCTCTGAGTAATGAAGTTGATGCGTTCGTCTTCCTCGGCGAGAGCGAGTTTCACGCCGTCGGCCTAGCTCTCGCGACGGCTAAGCCGACCTTCATGCTGGATCCTTACGTGAACGAGGTAATCGATATGAGGGCCGCGGCGGAGGAGCGGCGGAAGCGAGCGGTGCTCGCTGTCTACAAGGCCCTCGACGCAAGGATCATTGGAGTGATCACTGGGCTGAAGGAAGGCCAGAAGATGCTGGACAGGAGCAGGTGGATATCCAAGAGACTCGAGATGAACGATAGGAAGGTAATACAAATCGCGCTGAGAGATGTGACACCGGAGCGGCTGGCGCCCCATCGTGAGATAGAAACGTTCATACAGACGGCGTGCCCGAGGATATCAATCGACGGCTTCAGCTTCGACAGGCCCGTCCTTTCGATCCCGCAGGCAGATGCCCTGGTTGCCTTGATCGAGGGAAGGGAGATAGGTGAATTCCTGCAGAGGCCGAAATGGATAGAACTGACCTCTGGACTGGTGAGGCGATGAGAGAGACAAAGGCAAAGAGGGTTCTGCCGGGCGACAAGGTCGCCATCTCGGAGGAGTTCCTGCCCGGGAGGCACACCTATGACGACACTGGCCTAATACGGGCTCTCGTCGTCGGAGGCGTCGAGAAGGACATGAAGAGCATGGAGATATCTGTGAAGCCCGCCGTGGAGGCCTCCATGGTCAGGGTCGAGGACTGGGTGACAGGTCAGGTCGAGGTCGCGCAATCCAACTCAGCCGGTCTCAAGATCTACTATGTCAATGGGACACGCATGGACAAGGACTTCTCGGGTACACTTTCGCTCCGGGGGTTCGGGGGAGGCAGGGGGGTCAGGATGGGACCGCCGGTAAAGCTCGGGGACATCGTCAGGTGCAGGGTCTTCAGCCTCGTCAACGGGATGATCCACCTTTCAATCGACGAGGAAGACATGGGAGTCGTCCACGCCCTGTGCGGGAACTGCGGGAAGCCCCTGCTTAGAGGGGCAAGGAACAAGGCTAAGTGTGACGAATGTGGAAATGTCGAGGACCGGAAGCTGGCCGCCGACTTCGGAACGACCCCGATTCGACCGTGAGCTTATTAACAAGACTTCGAGGGCACGTTAGGAAATTGCAGATTCAGGCTACCACAGAAGATGAGAAGGGCCTTACTGTGGAGATTACGGGAGAGGACTACTCTTTGGCCGAAATCGTCCATTATGAACTCCTCGAGGAGAAGAATGTCACCTTCGCTGGAGTGCTCCCTCCTCATCCGCTTGTCAAGAAGCTTGTCCTTAGGGTGAGGGCGCAGCGAATAAAGCCAGAGAAAGCGTTCTCCAATAGCGTCGAAAGGGCGATCCAGACAACCCAAGAGCTCCTCGCAGGCGTACAGAAGGCGCTCGGCGGTGGGTCCGGCTGAAGTTCTGCCCGAAGTGCGGTACGCGTCTGAAACTGAAGCAGGTCAAAGGTCCCCATGAAGTATCGATAACCTACCTATGTGACAACTGTGGATATTCCAACAAGGCAGGGAAGACCGTGACGCAGACAACGGAGGAGGAGCTCGCGAATGTTGCCCCGATCAAGGTCGTCGGCGACAAAGAGAACAAGTTGACGTCCCTCCCGACCACCAAGATCGAATGCCCGAAGTGCGGCAACAACGAAGCTATGTGGTGGTTCTTGCAGACGAGAAGTGGAGACGAACCCCCTACCCAGTTCTACAGGTGTGTGAAGTGCAACCACACCTGGCGTAGCTACTCCTAAGTTCCGTCTCTAGTGCGGATCTCCACGGCGTATCCACCAGCTATCAGTATGCCAGCGTTGGCAGCGGGCAGCGAAGCGACGTCTTCGACCTCAAAGGGGCCGTAGCGCCTCTGGTCCAGGCCGATCAGTTCGTCGACGTGTTTCATGAACCTCACATTGATGATCCTTTCAGTCTCGCTTTTGTGAGCGAATTCGATGAATGAAGGTTGACCCCCCGAGACGGCCCCAACGAAGGTCTCGAACCTCCTCTGGGACTTCTCCCGGGCGTTGCAGATATAGCGCTCCTCGGGAAGGAGCTGCAGGAGCGCGAGCTGTTGGGTGGTCTTGTTCGCCCTGACGGTCAAGAGTTGCCTCACCATAGAATCGATCATTGTGGCTTGCTTGGCGATCAGCCGGTTGGCTACCTCGGAAGTGCTCGAGCCTGCGGACCTCCTGAGCTTCTGGCTGTAGATTGAGATTTTCGAATAGAAGTCGCCGGGGAGCGGGAGCACGGCAGCTGCCTCTATCTCCGAATCGAGCGCCTTCTTCAGGTATTCGAGGATAGTGTCTGCCAATCAGGCGACCTCTCCGAGGCCCCTGGTTAAAATCGAGACTGCGGCGTATGTCGGAAGTTCGACCGTCTGCGACTTGAAGGGGCCGAACTCGACCCCGTTGACCCTGAACCTTGGGTAGAAATCGACCTTGACCGCGACTGGCTTGGCGCTCAGCATCACCGGGTCCCTCTGCGGGTCGAAGCGACCCACCGACTCGACTCGCATCTTGCACATCCCGGTGTTGCCGTGCAGAGTGCCTGCCAGTCTGAAGACCCTGTGAACGTCGGTCGTGACCGATGAATCGATCATGGCCCTCTGGGACGAGATGGCGTCGGAGACGAGTTTCTGAAGCGTACCTGGGTACCCCTCTCGCTTAGCCTCGACGTATCTCGTGATCCTCCTGGTCCAACCCTCACCCTGAGGCCCGGCGCGGACTGGCCTCCGCCTCAACGTGGAGGCGATGGTCTGGCTGAGTGGTAGCGATGCCCCCCGCACGTAGTCAGCGACTTCTGCTCTGGCCAGCTGGTCGAGCGGGTAGAATCTCGCGTCTAAGACGTGGAGGTGATAGCCTCTGTTCCCCGAGAAGTACAGCCTGATGGCTTCGCGCGACACCCCGAAGTCGTCAGTCAGGAAGTCGACGACGCGCAACAGGTGATCCTTCGCTGCTGCCAAGCAAACCTCGCATGTGCCGTGGAATTCTGCCGCAGGTCCGTCGCACTTCGGACATTTTGGAGGCCTTGGAAGCTTCCCCGAGGAGCGACACTTCTCGCAGTACCAGAGGTCGTGAACCCTTCTGCATGGCGTCGGTATGTCGGTCGCATCGATGTCGAAAATCAGCTCGGCGCCTAGCCACCCCTTCTCCTCAATGGGTGCCGTGGGCGACTCGTATCTGGCGTTTGAGCAATAGACTGAAGAGGGTGACTGCTTCAGGATCTCCGCGATGGCTTCGCCTCCGCTTCTGAACGAAAGATGTCTTATCATGCCGCCCCCGAACGGCATGTAGCCAAACTCCCTAGAGTGGAGGTCGTCTGGGAACTCGATGGAATCAGCTCGCCTGAAGTAGTACTCTTTGTACGCCTGTCTGAGAAAGGAAATAGTATCAGAGTTCAATCGCCTTGGGTCATCTCAGGGCAAGCAGATAAGGTGTCTGGCACTGATACGGACTACGAAACCGAGACGGCAGATGATTGACATCTTACTCGGCGATGACCTTGATTTCGGACCTCTCGCCTGACATTGTTGCACGGGACCAATATCCTGGCTGACGGAGAGACTTCGTGGCGGGAGGAGTGAGGGGTTCAATCCTATTCGTGTGCGGAGAAAACGCTAGGAGTAACTAGGTATCAGAGGCATGATTGGGCACAGACCAACCGCCCTAGAACCGGACTTCTCTCAGGCGAGGTTCGAAGAAACAGTTCAGTCGCTGACACGTGGCGCGAGGAAGTAGTGCACGCGGGCTCCCTGGTCATTCAGCTTGAATTCCAGTCTGATTGGCTTCTTGGTCGAGAATTCCGCGAAAAGGGTGTCTGAGACCCCTCCCATCGCCTTCGTGATCCCGATTAGGTAGTCGATGGAGTAGGTTGCTTTGCTCTCCGCACCGACCTGGAGGTCGAGGACATCGGCATCATTCTTTTCGAGGGATATGTCGGCCTTGCCGACGTCGGACTTGCCAGAGAACGAGAGCTTGTCCTTTGTCGCCTGAATTGTGACTTGGTCTGATACAACCGAAATATCGCTCAGGAGCTTCTCGAAGATGTTCTTGGTCAGCGTCACCTTCGTATCAAATTCGAGTCTTGGCAAGGGCGCGGTCCCTCCCGTGCTCTCGATGAGGTGGACGGAGAATTCGCGTTTGTACCCGTTCTTGAGCGTCACCTTGATGGCTTCCTCCTCCCCCGAGGCGATCTCGACGCTGTCCTTGGCGTCGCTCCTCCCAATCAGCTTGACTAGGTCCTCGACCCTGAGACTGAACTTGAAGGGCTTATCGACTTCGTACTTCTCGAAGCTTGAGTTCGGCATTAGAAGATCGACCAGAGCGACGTGAGAAGGGTCCATCGCCCTGAATGTGAGGCCTTCGGTCGTCGCATCGAAGGTGGCTTCCTCGACGAGCGTCTTGACGGCGGCGGCAACAGCCTTCCATTCCTGAGAGCTTGACGTCTTCGCTAGGAACAAGTTCGCATGAATCGCCTTAGCCGGCCTCTTCCATCTGGAGTAATAAAGATTGGTCAGTGTTTCGAGCGACTGCTTCTGCCGGCATGAAACTGTGCAGGGTGTCGAGGCTGACCCATGTGAGTCGACCCGCAACTAATCCGGAACACGATTCTTTCTGTCATCGCTGGACATCCTAGCGACGCTGAGGAACGCGATGGGCAGGTGTCGGGAGGCAAAGAAGTAACCACTACGTCTTTGTTCCTTCGCGCTTTCAGTAAAGAGACCAGGAAGGTCGAGCCATCTGAACAGCCCAAGCCTTTTAAACGGACAGTCGATGACGCCCATTCCGCTTCAGTGAGAAGATGAAGTTCCCAAAGGAAATACGAACGTTCTGTCCTCATTGTAAGAAACACACAATCCATTCCGTAGCGCTCTACAAGAGAGGGAAGGAACGGGCGGGGTCTTGGGGAGCCAGAAGACAGGCAGGCAGGAAGAAGGGATACGGGGGACAGAAGTTCCCTGAGCTCATCAGGACGGCCAAGACGACCAAGAAGGCGACCCTGCGTCTGAAGTGCAGAGAATGCAGCAAAGAAGTTATGAGGGATGGAATCAGGTTAAGGAAGGCGGAGATAGCTGCATGAGGCGCGAAAGAGAGCCAATACCGAAGACGAGGAGCGAGTTCCTGCTCGTGAAGTGCCCCGACTGCAATGAAGAGAGGATTCTCTTCTCGAATTCCGCGAAGGATGTGGGATGCAGAGGTTGCGGCAGGAAACTTGCTGAGAGCAAGGGTGGCAAATCGGTCGTGCTGGCCACCGTGGTCAAGAGACTGGGATGAGAGCCTCATCCGAAAGAGCAGCTATAGCAATCACTAATCTCACTTCAGCCGATTCCAGAAACCTCTATTAGCCGAACTCGAACAAGGCGCATCAGATGAGCATAGAGAAACCAATGCCGGAGGGCGGCGAGGTCGTGATCTGCACAGTCAGGGAGATCACCTCTCATGGGATTTACGTCAACCTAGACCAGTACGATGGCATGAATGGTTTTCTCCACATCTCTGAGATAACGACAGGATGGGTAAGAAATATCGAACGTGTAGCCAAGGTCTCACAGAAGCTTGTCCTGAAGGTGATAAGAGCAAACAAAGCGAGGAGGGAAATCGACCTTTCACTCAGGCAGGTGACCAATGAGGAGAGGAGAGCGAAGGTCATCGAATGGAAGAGAGAGGAGAGGGCGGTCGCGATAATGGGTGCTGTGAAGAAGAAGCTCAACATGGACGAAACGCAGGCCGAGTCGCTGAAGGAGAAGCTAGAGAGCCAATTCGGAACCCTCTATGAGGCGTTTGAGATGGCGGCAAGGAAGGGCGAGAGGTATCTTAGTACTCTTGAACTTCTCGAGGAGGTTGCCAAAGTGATTGCTGAGACTGCTGCCGAGAAGATAGTCCCGCCCAGCTACGAGGTTGGGGCGCTGGTCGAGATCTCATCGAGGTCACCCAATGGCGTCGAACAGGTCAAGAAGACGTTGATAGCCGCCGCCAGCTCGCCGTCAGCCGAAGTCCATATCACCTACGCGGGCGCCCCAAGGTATAGGGTTAGGGTAACAGCTGACGACTACAAGCAGGCCGAGAAGGCTTTAGATGGCGTGCTGGAGAAAATCAAGGATGGAGTCGGTAAGCATGATGCGTTCAGCTTCAAGCGCGAGATCTCTAGGAAGCATGGTGGGGCGTCGTGAAGAGCCTGATGCTGAAATGTGTCGAATGTGGTAGATACACGATCAACGAGAAGTGCCCCAGTTGCGGAGGCAGAACGGTGACAGTCCACCCGGCAAGGTATTCGCCGGACGACAAGTATGCGCGCTATCGCAGCCCGCTGGCCTACAAGAAATCAGATTAAACGACTTGGTAAATCAGTATCGCAGAGAAGCAACTATAGTAGCTGTTACCCGGACAAGCGTACGGGTAATTCATGCTGGGCGACGCATAGGCAAGCTTGAACGGCCCCGTGCTGTTGCTGGGGAATGTGTAGCTTAGCGGGGATGAGAACGCCTCTATTGGTGGGGCGTAATTGTATCCGAACTGATATGTCTGCGCGACGGACACGGCGCTGCTATTGGCTTGAACGATGTAACCGGAGAACTTGAAGGGAAAGAGGTTGGCGAAGAGGGTGTCTTGGAGCGCATACGGCGTTAGGTTGAAGTCGTCAAGACTCTCACATGCCGAGCCCGCCGAGGTCAAGGAGGTCGAGCTTGAGCACTCGAGGTACTGGGACTCGCTGAGCCCGCCTATGCGGATGAACCACTGCTTCTTGCTCTCGTCCCCGCCCCCTGGGGTGAACCCACTCCCGCTGGGTACGTCCAAGATGTAATACTTGGTTGAAGTGCTGCCCGAGGTTAACGTCACTATGCTGCCTGTGATGAATATCGCCACGTAGGTCGGCCTGTCTCCGCCCATGTCCTTCGCCATCTTCGCGGCCGTGGTCGCGTTCGACATGAACATCTGACCGATTTCCGAAATCCTGGTGGAGTTCAAGGTCCCGTTGTCGGCAACGGTGGTGCGGTTGCCCATCACAGCGAACCAATAACCGTAGTCCCACCAAGAGATTATCACCGAGTTGATGGGCGTCGACTGACTCACCCATGAGAGCGTCTGTGTCCAGTCGCTGTAGACAGATCTAGAGTAGATGGTTGCGCCGTTGACGATGCTGACACCACCGTCGGCTGGGCTCTGGTCGCAGAAGAGGGTGTTCCCAGTCGTACAAACAATCGGGTTCGGTATCCAGAAGGCTCCCGCAGGGAAGACCATGAGTCCGATTATGGCTACCGTGAAGACGACTTTCATCTCGTTCCGGGTCGTGGTTACTTGCTTCTTCTTCACCAGAGTAGTGGTGCCCGGCTTGACCAGGGCGAAAGCGAGCTCTGCGAAACCGATACCTCCCAAGATTCCGAGAGCTATCGACGAGTAGACCAGTAGACGGGAGAAGGCCGCGGAGAAGTAAAGGGCCGTCAGCCCGAAGACAAGCGCGTATGCCATCGGAACGCCCCTCCGCCTGAAGGCGATCAGTGCCCCAGCCATCCCGAAGGAGAGGACTAACGCATATGATGTGAAGTAGTCGGCTCCTGTCGGGAGTTGCTCCTCTGCGACAGACTGCGTGAGGGCGTTGCCGCTTCTGATCAGGGGGTCTATCACGGCCAGGTACCTGGCCGATATGCCGGCGATGCTGCCGAAGCTGATGAATGTCAGGCCTGCGAGGGCGAATCCGAAGAGGAGCTTGACCAGAGTCCGCCTATAGTCCGCGGACTTGGTCCATGTCTTGGCCCACTGGGCTGTCAAGACGAATACGGTGCCACCTAGCAGAACCAGGCCGACCGGATTTGTGACAATCCCGATGCCTGGCCTCGGGCAGAGAGCGCTGACGAAGATTGTTGAGGCCGTAAAGGAGATTATCGCAGGAGACAGACCTGAAAGATCCAAGTTCATGAACGGGATGAGGATGAAGAGAAGCCCAAACGCGGCGGTGAAGTAGTCGCCACCTCCCCATGACAAGTTGGCGTAGCCCGCAAAGGCGCCGGCGAGGAGGGCCCTCAGAACCCTGCTGTGCACTGTCCTTTCCTTGTCGAAGACCGTCAGCATCATGTAACTGGCGCACACGAAACAGAGTATGGCAAGGGGCTCCGACTTGAACCAGCCGAGATTGCCTCTCTCTATCAAAGGCGGAGAGACTGCGAAGATCAGCGCCGCGAAGAGGCCCGCGGCGTCGCCTCCTATCTTCCTGACGAGGAAGTAGAATAATACCGACGTGACTGCGCCCAAGAAGACTGGAAGGATTACGAGAAAGTCGTACAGTGATATCTGGACGCCGAAGAGGTTGTGGACCAGGAGATAGAGCACCGCACCCCCGATCTGGAGACCGTCTTGTGAAGACGCGGCGACATTCCTGCCTTCGGGGAACCACGTCGTGATGTCATGCCAGTGAAAGTAACCCTGTAGGTTGTGGCAGGCGGTCATTACTGTCGGCCCACAGCCTGGCGGGTTGTTGAAGAGGGCGTAGAAGAGGTTATGCTGTTGCGCGAGGGTCACTATGTGAGATGCGGCGAAGTAGTCGTAGTACGGGTCGAATTCGTTCAGGTAGAACCCATACTTTGCGGCGTACGCCCTTATCGTTACTGCAAGCACGAAGACAATCGAAAGGACCATCGAAGTCATCACGGCCCGCCGCGACACCGTCGGCCTCTTGATCGCGGACCTAAAGGCCCCGAGGGGAGAATCCAATTCGTCCGGCGAGTGCCGCTGGGGTATTTAATTGTGGCTTTACTTCTTGAAGAGCGTCTCCAGATGAGCCGCATATTGCTTGGCGTCGAGGAGCTGCTTGCGGTCTGAAGCGAAGTCGAGGGCTTTCACCTCGACAAGCCAGCCCTCAGAGTAGGGCGATTTGTTGACTAGCTCCGGACGCGAATCGAGTTCCTTGTTGACCCTGGTGACAGTCCCAGAGAGGGGAGAGTAGAGCTCCGAGACGGCCTTGATGGATTCGACAGTCCCCATGGACTTGAACTGAACGACTTTGTCATTGACCCTTGACGGCGCCACATAGACGACGTCGTTCAGTGTCTTCGCGGCATAGTCTGTTATCCCCACCCTCACCGACGGACCCACCTCCTTTGCCCATTCGTGCTCCTTCGTGTACAGAAGGTCGTCTGGGATGTCGTAGCTCTGGAGTTTCATGCGGTGGGGCAGCCGGTCGGCGGACTAATTACCGTTGCCCTGCCTCTTCCAGCCGTATAGCCGCTCATCATAGAAAGGAGGTTTGACTGTCTGCCCGTTCTTGACCGAGTCCCGTATCGCGATCCTGACCTTGGCCCCGGGTTCCGTGCCTTCTGGCCTGAGGCGACAGAGAGCGATTCCCTTCCGGAGAATGGGAGAGAAAGTTCCGCTGGTCACCTTGCCGACCGAGTCCGAGCCGACTAGTACGTCAAAGCCGTGCCTAGGTATGCCTTGCTCGGCGATAGCACCCCTCCTTACCGCGTCTAAAGCCATGGCCCGAATGTCGGAGACAGCTTCAGAGCCAGCGTAGCCTGTCTTGCCGGGCGAGAGAACCCACGCGAGGTCGGCCTGCAGTGGGTTCGTCTGTTGGTCGATGTCCATGCCGTGGAGTGGGAGGCCAGCCTCAAGCCTCAGCGAATCTCTGGCGCCGAGTCCGCATGGCTTCGACACCGCTGCGAGTCGTTCCCAGAACTCGGCCGCTTTCCCGAGTTCGCCGTTTGAAGTATTCAGGACTATTACCTCGAAGCCGTCCTCACCCGTGTAACCAGTCCTGGATATGATTGACAGCTGTCCTAGAACCTTCGTTTCGGAGCAGCGGAACCTTCTCAGCTGGCCGAGGTCCAGGTCTGTGAGTGGTTGCAGAGCTTGCTGTGCGTTCGGCCCTTGGACCGCCACCATGGCTGAGGAGCTGGTCAGATCCTCAATCTCTACACCTTCAGGAGGCCCGCGGTTCCTGATATGGACCATGTCAGTCTCGGCGTTCGCCGCGTTGACCACTAGCATGAACTTGGTCTCTCCTAGCCGGAGAATCACAAGGTCGTCGATAATCCCTGCCTGGTCGTTGAGCAGGAGAGTGTAAAATGCCCTGCCGACCGGTTGTTTCTGGACCTGGGTGGGCACCAGCCCCTCTAGGAACGAGGCCGTGGGTTCGCCTTTGAACATGAAGCGACCCATGTGGGAGACGTCGAAAATCCCTGAGTCATTCCTGACGGCCATGTGTTCATCCGTGGTTGTCGTGTACCAGAGCGGCATCTCGTAGCCTGCGAACTCCGTCAGCTTCGCGTGCTTCGAGTGATATTGATGAAATTGCGTCGTCTTCAATACGTTCAGAGTAACGATCCACTGTATTTAAGAGGACGTCGCCCCACGATGCTGTTACCTAACTGATGGAGATGTGAGTTCCTGGAAAGGACTCCGGGTTTGACACGGCGAAGTAGATAGGAGGGAAGCTCGGTAGAAGGTCTGCGACCGCCATAGATGACTGCATCCGACTTCGGGGTTTTTCGTACGCGGTACCTGTGGGCAGAACCCGAATACGCTTTTAGGCAAGACGGCTCGTGTGGGGGCGCCGATGACTTACGAAATTGCTTGCATGTCTTGTGGGGCGTCGTTGTATTCCGGGTTCGATCTGAGGTCTCCGGGAGACGTGCTCAAGGCCGTAGACTACAGGTGCAAGAAGTGTGGGATTAAACTCTCCGCTGACAAGTTTCGCGTCGATGTAAGGAAGATAGATGGATCCTACTCCTAGCAGTGATAGAAGACTCATACTCTCCCATTTTTGACTCTGGGGTCGTCGAGTTTGGCACCTGCCACTTCGGGTTATACGTTGATAATATGCGAAAAGCCTGACGCGGCTCGGCGGATCGCAGAGGCCCTATCGGGTGGAAGTGCCCAAGGTTCAACTGTTGACGGGGTGACCGTCTTCAGGTTTACCAGTCAGGAAGAAGACGTCGTGGTCTGTTCGGCGCAGGGACACGTCTACGCCATCTCTGACCCATTCGAGGACCGGGCTGTCTATCCTGTCTTCGATGTCGAATGGTACCCATCCAATCTCGTGGAGGAAAGGAACAACAGCGCTGCCCGCAGGATTGGTGTGATTCGTAAGCTTGCAGATGGTGCGGCTAAGTTCGTCAATGCGTGTGATTTCGATGTCGAAGGCGAGACGATAGGTTTCAACGTCCTCCGGTATGCGTGCGGAGGCAAGGAGATGGAGGCGCTTCGGGCGGAGTTCTCTACTTTGACCAGAAATGACGTGGTGGCTGCATTCGAACAGGCGAAGCCCCAAGCAGGACAGGGTCTGGCACGTGCAGGGAGGGCAAGACACCTCGTCGACTTTGTCTGGGGCATCAACTTCTCCAGGGCGCTCTCTCAGTCAGTGTTGAATCTTGGTCAAAGGCATGGGACGATTAGCATGGGGAGGGTCCAGGGACCTACACTGGCCTTCCTCGTGGGAAGGGAAATCGAGATACGCGAGTTCGTGCCTTTGCCATTCTGGAAGGTATCTGGAACGTTCGAGAGGGACGGAACCCATTTTACGGCAGGGTACTCGAAGGAGAGGGTAAAACCCAAGACAACCGCCGAGAAGGTGAGAGATGACTGCGTAGGCAAGGAAGGCGTTGCGACTAGTGTTGTGAGGAGCTTGGTCCAAGTGCCTCCTCCACCTCCCTTTAGCACAGGCGACCTCCAGAGGGAAGGATACAGGTCCCTTGGGTTCTCGCCGAGCCGGACACTCCAGATAGCCGAGAGACTCTACCTGAAAGCCTTGATTTCGTACCCGAGGACAGGCAGTCAGTTGCTCCCGCCGTCTATCAATTACAGGGCCATTCTCGAGGGGCTTCAAAGACTTGACCGCTACTCGAAAGCGGCTAGGAACCTCCTCGGAGGCGCTCTAAGCCCAGCGAAGGGAACCAAGTTGGACCCGGCACACCCGGCAATCCATCCAACGGGAGAGGTGCCGCGAGGTCACTTGAACCCGCCCGAGACTGCAGTCTTCGACCTTATTGTCAGAAGATTCTTCGCCGCTTTCGGGCCTCCTGCCAGGAGGGAGCTGGTCACTGTGAGGCTCTCTGTGGGAGGACATGAGTTCGTGCTCAGTGGGGGGATGACGTTGTATCAGGGATGGATTGACTCGTACGGCAGATACGCGAGTGTCAAAGACATGGGTATGCCGAACGTGGCCGAGGGCGACAGGTTCAGAGTCGTCAGGCTGGATGTTGAGGAGAAGTTCGAGCAGGGGCCGTCAAGGTACAACCAGAGCAGCCTCCTCGAGAAGATGGAAAGAGAGAACATCGGGACGAAAACGACTAGGTCAGAGATTATTTCGACATTGGTGAAGAGAGGTTACGTCGAAGGAAGCAGCATGAGGGTGACCGACCTGGGTCTTGCGGTCATCGAGACAATGGAGAAGTACGCACCTGCGATTGTCACAACGAAATTGACGCGTGAGATTGAGGAGAGACTCGAGGAAGTTGAGGACGAGGCTTGGAGGGACGCAGAGCTCGTAAGGGAGACTGTCCGCTCGGTGGCCAATCAGTTGGTGGGGCTCAACGCGAATGAAGACGAAGTTGGACGGGAGATTGACGCTGGTCTGATCGCGGCCGACACAGCGTCACGCGTTCTAGGGTCGTGCCCTGCTTGCAAGTCGGGGCAGCTGAGGATGATTAGATCGAAGAAGACCAAGAAGAGGTTCGTGGGCTGTTCGAACTACTCAAGGGGATGTCGAGCTTCGGCACCTCTTCCACAGAGAGGAATCATCCGGACGACGTCTAAGGTCTGTTCACATTGCTCCTGGCCTATTGTGTATGTAATGGGAGGAAGGACGCCGTGGAGGCTCTGCGTCAATCCTAAATGTTCCGCAAAGGATGAGAGGATCAAAACATGAAGTGTATGTTGTGCGACAGGGAAACAGTCTCGGAGTTGTGTGCGTACCACGAGGGAGCGAAGCGAAAGGTCGAGACTGGCTACCGCCTGTGGGCCGAGGCTTACGGTGGGATGAAATGGAAAGACTATCTGGATAAGGTTAAACGCAACGAACAAACGGGCCGGTGGGCAAAGGAGATAGCGGAAATGCTGGAAGGCCTTTAGAATGATCAGGGAATTCGTCAAGTCAGGATACGAAAGGACGATAGGGGCCCTAAAGAGCATCTTCTGGGGTCTCTTCGGCCCGATTCTGAGAAGGGGAGGCCTTCTGACGGTCGTTTATGTGCTCATTTTGGTCGGAATAATGGGCGGCTTTGTCAACGCAATCACCCTACACTTGCCGAACCAAGGGGAAGTGATCTACCCAGGCTCGGGTGCACAGACGATTCCGGAGGCAATCATAGATTCGTTCGTGATCTTGACCGGCGGAGCAGGTATCTATCTGACTTACATGAGCGGAAGGCAAACGACACGGGCGAGATCGGTCAACATGTATCTGGGACTCGCTCTCCTGTTGCTCGTTGTCTCGCTGCTGGCAGGAACGCAGCTATTCCTGCTCAAGTAGCGAGAGAGAACCTTCCTTCGGGCCAAGCTGTTCCGCGTTCGCATTCTACCAGCAGTCCCGAACCTGTAGCTTTGACGGAAAAGGTCGCGTCCGATAGGTCGGAGATGGACCTGCCCCCGCCTGTCTTCATTGTCCTCTCTCGTCTGTACATGGTGAAGAGGACTATCTTCCCGCTGGTCCTGGCGAGATATGAAAGGCTGGCCACAGCGAACGCGAGTCTCCTGCTCCTCGAACTCGCATCAGACGACGAGAGCAGATGGTAGAGGGTGTTCAGGCTGTCAACTATGAAAATCCCCGATTCGGCATTGAAGAGCCTCGGGAACTCGGTTTCAATGCTCGACCCGGGCTCAGGAATGTAGACACGGGTCGAACTGACAGTGTTAGGGGGGAGGGCCGACAGAATCTCATCTGAGTTTGACGAATAGAATGCATCGATGTCGAAGATAACACAACCGCTCGTGGTCATCGCGGTCAGCGAAGTGATACTCTTGGCAAATGAAAGGTTGACCTGTCTGCTGTCGACGAGGAAAGTGGCGGTTTTGCCCGTGAGCGGCCCGAAGAAGGAGTACGCTTTTTGCGCGCCAAAACTCATTAGTGCTGCACGTCCTAGCTTCTTGGTGCAGGTATTTCAGAGTGAACAGGATCTGCGTTGTGACTTCGAAGGCTGTAGTGTACTACGCAATCGTTTCAAGGATGAGGAAGGCCGGCCTTCCTTTCAGCAGCGTGCTGCCCGGTGCGGACCGTGGAGACTGTACCCTGATCATAACCAGCGCGAGTGAGACGAAACAGTTGGGCGGGATGGTTCTCGCCTTGGAGGACCTTGACGAGAACCCGGGGGTTTTCAAGGGTCAGCTGCTCTCAAGGCTGAACGGGGGCGGCGAAGTGGTGCTTGTGGGAGTCGACCCGGGGACAAGAATCGGGCTGGCCGTCTTCTACGGAGAGACCAGTCTGGAGTACAGTACATTCAGTTCTGTTGCCGCGCTCAGTCGCAGGGTCGGGGCCTTCGTCCGCGGCGTGCCTGCGAAAGAATTTGTGATTAGGATAGGAAATGGCAACCCCGCTATAGCGGCCAAGCTCATCGAATTACTAAGACTCGAAGCCCCCGATGCAGTAATTGAGATAGTAGATGAACACGGCACCTCAGTCAGGAGTGTGAGGATGAGAGGCATCCAAGGAGACCAGGGTGCAGCCGCGAAGATAGCGCTCCGGAAGGGTGAGGTCGTCAGCCCCAAGAGCCCAACTCGTGCGCGAGTGCATCGAGGTTTTCGAATGTGAAATAGTCGATGACCTGACCCCTTCCTGAGCTATGAGGACATCAGGTTCCTGATGATTTCGGAACGACCATGTCATTACCTCCGAGGCGAGTGTCCATCGGGAGAGGCAGGCCTCAGTGGCCCACGGGCCCCGAGGACCGGCCATTATTTTCGCCCCCTCAGATTGAAACCTTGGTGATGAAGCTCTTGTCCTTGAACATCTCGGCCGTGGCTCTCTCCACCGAGCGCCTGTTTTCTGATGTGGTGTAGATACGCAACACATCCATGAAACCGGCGATGGACCCGACCAGAGGCAACTCGCTCAGGGGCATCGACTTCACGACCCGCCTTCCGCCTTTAGTTTGCACCAACCGGACCGAAGTGAAAGCCTCCCTCGAAGAGGTGTAAGGCACTGAAGGCATCGTGGGGACGTCGAGAAAAACGTGCATCCTGTCCACGCCCGCGGCCTCTGCGAGCTCGGCCGTCACCTGCTCCCTCACCCTCTCCTTCGCGAAGAGGTTTGAGACCATCTGGTCCTTACGCTGGACCAGCTTCTCGAAGACGCATTTGACCAAGTCGCGGTTCCGGAAGCCCAGGGCGAGTCGCCTAGCCTCTTTCAACTCGGGTGTGGAAGGACTCAATGTGGTCAGTCTCTGTAGCACGATCTCGTCTGTCAACTCCAGGTAGCTGTCGAGATCCGATAGGTCAGTCAACCCGAGGGTGTCGTCGGCGAACTTCATGGCCTGCACGAGCATCAGCTCGGCCGCCCTGACCGTCCTGTGGAAGTAAACCGCTTTGAACATCTCGTACCGCGCAAGCAGGAGAGCCTCGAAGGCGTAGAGGGCTGCGTTCTCAACGGCCAAGCGTCCTTCAGCGACCTGCAGTGAATCTATCACCCTCCTGATGTCAACCTTCCCGTATTCGACTCCCGTGAAGTAAGAGTCCCGGAGCAGATAGTCCATTATGTCCGCGCTCAGCCCGCCTGCTATGATCTCATTCATGAAGAGAGGTCGCTTGTTCTGCTTGCCCACAGCGAAGGCCGATATCTTCTTCGCGGAGAAACCGTTTCTCTCCAGGACGTCGTGTATCAGTGTCTCTAGTACAATCCTTTGTGAGATGTCCTCATGGGTCACGTCAGTCCTCTCTGCTAGGACCTCCTCGTACATGTGGGAGAAGGGTCCGTGCCCGACGTCGTGGAGGAGCGCGGCAATTCTCACCTCTTGGACCTGGTCCGGGCCGATTCCTGATGTCGGCACCAGAGACTCCGCTATCTGGCCGGCTATGTGCATCGCCCCCACCACATGCTCAAATCTGGTGTGGACCGCCCCTGGATAGACGAGATATGCCCCTGCGAGCTGGTGGACTCTCCTGAGGCGTTGGATGAAGGGCGTGTCTATCAGGTCGCGCTCGACGTCGGTCATCTTGACATAGCCGTGGACTGGGTCTCGGATTTCTGCGACCGATTTGAGAATCAAACCTGTTTGAAACCAGCTCTTGTCGTCTTAAACGGTTCGGCCCGCAATCTTTAGTGAATCTGAGACTGCACGTATCAATGCCTGGCTGGTTGCATCTATCTCTCCGGCCGCGGCGATTACTTTCCATCCGAAGTCTCCGGCGAGTTTGAGGTACGCCTCCCTGGTTCTCTCTTGCAGGTAGGTGTTCCGCTCGTACTCGTCTTTGTTGGGTCCGCGCCTCGAATGGAGTGCAGTAGGAGGAGCGTCTAGGACAATCACAGTGTCAGGCTTTGGGAGACCTGCCTCAAGGTTGACCAGCCATTCCAGCTTCAGACCGTTCGCGACGCCATATGCGAAGTTTGACTCGGAATACCTGTTAACTATCAGTATGTCAGTCTTGGAGAGAATCGATTCCAGCTCGCTCTTCTTCTCCCAACGGTTCGCGGCGAAAAGCATGTGCCTGACTTCCGGAGGGTAGTTCATGGTGCCGAGGAGGAACCTCTTGATTTCCCTTCCGAGGATTGTCCCGTAGTCGGGGAAAGAGACTGTGCGCGTGGTGTGGCCCCTGGAGCGCAGCCACGAACTCAGAATCGAAGTCTGCGTCCTTTTGCCTACGGCGTCGATTCCCTCGATGCCTATGAGAAAACCCTTAGATTCGCCGTCCATGGGCGTATTGTTTCCCCATCCGTCTAAATCTCTTTCTCACAGGGCAAGTGAGAGAACGAGTAAAGCGGCAACCGAAACCGCAGCGAACCTGAAGTACCTCTTAGCCAGTGCTGAGCTCGATTGGGTGATTACGGCGAACTCTTCCAGTGCTTTGGCCCCAAAGACCTTGACTGTACTAGTGAGCAGACCCGATCCGTAGCTACTCTGCGAGAGCCTAGTTTCTGCGAGTTTCGCGATGTCTGCCACCAGCATTACCAACGACTCGACGGGGGTCGCCTCACCTAGCGCCCTGTAGCCTCGCGAGACAGTCAGGCCCCTCGCAGCAAGGTTGTGGCTGTCGGAAGTACAGAATTCAATCAATTCGTAGCCCAGGGAACTCAAGACCTTGGCGGTCTCAGCACGTAAAGACGGGATGGCGTTGTTTGCGTCGGCCAGGATGAGGACGGACTTGCGGTTTAGTGTCTCAATCATGATTAGGCCGATGCCGTTCTCTGTTAGGTCTTCGCGCGCCCCGAACTCGAACTCGTTTGAGTGTGCGTAACCAACCCTGAATGGTGCCGCCTCAGCCAGCTTCATCCGCTCAAACAATTGTCTCCATCCGGGGTCTGCTGAGTCGATCGATTCCTGATGGTCTTCGAGTGAATTGTGGGCATCGATGACCGTCACATCGAACCCGACGGCGGAAGCCTGTCCCGAAAGCTCTGCCTCTACTTCCGCACTCAGGTCATCCGATCCTAGGGGAGCAAAGGACACCGTGAGGATCATGTCTGTAGAGAAGACTGTGGCGCCTATGTTGGCCTTCCCGATGCGCGCATAAGTCGGCCCCCTGATACCGGCTTCCACTGTCGATGGTGTGATCGTCCGAGCAAATTCGCTCGTCTCTGCCGCATACCTGTCCGTCTCCTCACGAGTGGCCAGGTTCCTTTCGTGCCCCCCAGGCCTGTGAAACGTCATTACAGTTCCCTGTCCCTTGAAGGCCTGGGAGATGACCCCCGGGAGGTCGTAACTGCCGACCGGGTGGAATGGACCTGGGTGAACTCCAGGCAGGACCAAGAACACGTCGCTGACCTGGGTCCTGAACCGGACTACCTTGGTGGTGACCTGAGCCTCCTCGGAGAGGTCAGCGATGATGCGTTCGAGATCTGTTGCCTCGCCTCCAGCCCACGTCTTCATGAACGCCCGGAAGAGACTGAGGGCGCTATGACCCTTGCTCGTTCTCCTCCTCTTCAGGAGGAATGTGAAGGCGACCATCATCACGTAGGCGATGACCCCGAAGAAGGCGGAGAGAAGGTCGAACCTGAGCGAGAGCTCTGAGAACCTCAGGGCGACCAGGGTCGCGGTAGGATGAATTGCGGCAAGTACTACGGCCAGCCAGGCACGCTCGGTGAAGACTCCGTCGATCACCAAGAACTCGAGTCCGGCGGAAGTGAAGGCTCCGAAGAGAAAGGCATTGCTGAGCGTGTTGGGGGACCCAGCCAGCCGGGCGAAGGCGACCCCGCAGGCCACGAATATGATCCACAGGACATCGCCAGCCAACAGGACGGCACTGGTCCGCCGGAAGTCTGCGAGTGTCCTCCGGTCGATTAGCAGGAGGGTACTTGAAACGACCGCGGCTGAGATGATGAAAATGAAGAACGTTAGTAGGAAAGGGATGGCCCCGTTGGTTCCCCTTGACGTGAAACTCAGGACGAAAGAAGCCAATGCTGAGTAAAGGAGTAGCGTTGGGGTGGATGGAAGGACAAAGAGATGCCTGTAGCGGCCGGCGAGTATCTCTGTCGCCGAATGTTTCGGGAATCCCTGCTCAGCGGAAGAGGATGTTGATGGCAATTGATGCAGCGATAAGAGTTATCGAACCAATTAGGACTATTTCAGGCCTGATCTTTACTCCGTTTGTCGCCTCATTGAAGAACGTGAGGAGGCCTGCGCTTGAAGCGGGCATCGGCGCGTTCTTCTTCTTGTCACTCATTGATTCTGGTATACCCCTTCTCCTCTTAAGCGTAGCGGCCCTAGATTGACGACCCTAGGAGCCCACCGGTGTGCTCAACTGTAAACGTATAATTATGAACAGCATTTGTATCCTTTCATGCCATCCTACGATTCTGAGTTCAAGTCAGTCATCAGAAAGGTCAAGGCGCACGAGAAGTGGTTCTCTCAGAGCCTACCGATGATCGCGAGCGAGAACGTGGCCTCGAGACATGTCAGGGAGGTCATGTCGTCAGATCTCGGACACAGGTACGCGGAGGGATGGCCAGGTGAAAGGGTCTACGCTGGATGCAGGTACATCGACCAGATTGAGCTGCAGGCTATCGCCCTCGGGAAGAAGCTGTTCAAGACCGATTTCATCGACGTCAGACCGATTTCTGGAGTGGTCGCCAACCTCGCCCTCTACTCGGCGCTGAGCGGCCCTGGCGACAAGATGATGGCGCTTTCGATACCCAACGGGGGGCATATCTCGCACGGTAAGAAGGAATTTTCGGGCTCGGCCGGGCTGGTCCACTCACTCGACATCGAGTATTTCGCCTTCGATAAAGATCAGATGAACATCGATGTCGATGAAACGAAGAAGAGAATCAAGGCCCTGAAGTCTCTCAGGCTCGCCATGTTCGGCGGGAGCCTCTTCTTGTTCCCACACCCGGTGAAGGAGTTGTCACAGATGGTTCGGGACGCGGGTGCGACCGTCTGCTACGACGCGGCGCATGTCATCGGACTGATTGCTGGTGGTATGTTCCAGGACCCGCTCCGTGAGGGGGCCCAGGTCATGACATTCAGCACGCATAAAACCCTCTTCGGCCCGCAAGGAGGGGCTATCGTTTCAAGCGCCGAGTTCGCCGACCGGCTGAAAAAGGCGGTTTTCCCAGGGACGACCAGCAACCACCATCTCCACAGTGTCGCAGCCAAGGCGCTCCTCTTTGCCGAGTTCCTGCAGTTCGGGCGCCAGTACGCCAAGGACGTCATCAGGAACGCGCAAGTCCTCGCGCAGGAGCTGGCCGGACTCGGGGATGAGGTCCTAGGCGAGAAGGGCGGTTACACGATGTCCCACCAGGTCGCGCTCGACGTGACGAAGTACACCGATGGAGGTGTGATGGAGAAACTCCTTGAGAGCCAGAACATCATCGTCAACAGACAGTTGATTCCCGGTGATCTACAGGCTGGGAGACACTACACCAACCCCGGAGGGATAAGACTCGGGGTCGCCGAGCTGACGCGGTTAGGGATGGGTAAAGGAGAGATGACCGAAGTGGCTGGGCTCATCCACGTCGCCATGACAGGAGAGAAGAAGCGCGAAGTGACCCAGAGGATAGCGGAGCTGCGGAAGGGCTTCCAGAAGGTCAAGTACTCCTTCAGGGACTCACCTGCTTACTCTTTCAGCTAGCGCAGGCTTCAAGAAGTCTGTCAGCTCGAGCTGGTCGGCCTTCCTCTCGCCGTGTAGGAGCTGATCGAGTTCTCTCTGGAGCATGTCTAGGCGGCTCCTTAGGTAGAACTCGACCTCATAGTCCCGGGCTAGCCTCTGGGCGATTGAGAGATACTTCTCGACCGACGCACGGGTCAGCGTCCCCTTGATGGGTCCTCCACAGTTGGGGCAGGCTCGCGATAATGGGGGTCTGCGCATAGTCGTGCCGCACTTTCTGCACTTGAAGGCCTGGGTTGCGTACTTCTTCGCGTTCCCCATGATGTCCCTAATCAAGTGCGTCCTGATTATCGACTCGACGACCTCCCTCGTCGAGACCGCCTCCACCTTCTCGGCTACCTCGATTTGTTTCGCGATCTTCTCTGCAAGAGTCCGCATTGTGGAATAAGAAGCCCTCGAGCGCCTAATCGTGAGGACGTTCGTTGGGTGCGTGAACCCGTAACCATAGAATTGGGTCTCCTTCTCCAGCCTCGAACCAATGCGCTCGATCAGACCCTCGACCGACGCGGCTGATGGTGATTCCTGGGTTTTCTCGTAGAACTCTCGCGGGTAGACGTCAGCGATGTCGAAATTGTGAGCCTGCTCGTCGACCTCCGACGGTAGAAGGATAGGCTGGACCAAAAGAGGTGTATCCATCAGGCCGCCTATCTGGTGTGGGATGTACTCAAGTGAGAAGTTGAGGAGGGCGTCCAGCAGTAGTAGGAGGGAATCACCGTCGCCGTCGCAGTCTCTCCTTTTGGCCGCATGCCAGTATGGGTTCGCGAAGCAGACCTGAGTAGAAGAGAATCCGATAATCCTGCCTGCCACGCCGACGGAGGTATGGGGCGCCAGGCCTATGGCAATCTTCCCCATCAAGTCAGCCGGCCTTCGGACGTTGTAGTACGGCGGTAGACCGTAAAAGTTCTGCACCTCATCATCGACGAACTGGGCCATCCTGACTAGGTCGCCTGCTATGTCGATGGGAACGATTATGTCCTGCGGCTTCAACTCGAGGAGCTGGTCGTCCCTTTTGAGAGGCTTGCCTTCGCGGTCGTTCTCATACCCCAGCCTTACCAGAGACTCCGGGTCGGCCTTGATGTCACGAGGCCTGAAGTGGGTCAGCGGGGCATTGGTCATGTCGATTCTCAGGGTTCCATCCTTGTAGACGAAGACTTGGTGCCTGCTCCTGATGATTCCTTTCTCCAGAGGCTCCGGCGTCTTCGAGACGCTCATAAGGCCCCGCACTCCCTTCACCGGCTTCGAAGGGTCGAATGGAATCTTCACCTTCACGGCATCGAGTTTGGCACGCAGTTCATAGTCGAAGTTCGAATAGGGGAGAGTCTTTGCCCTGCAGTTGGGGCAGACATTGTCGGAGGTACTGGAGTTGCAGTGGGGACAGACCTTGAATGGTACCGTTCCCGAACCGCAGACCTCGCACTTGGAGGAGAGGCGCCTCTGGCCGCATTCGGGGCAATACCTGTTCACAACATCTATTCTCACTGGCCCCTGTTTCGAGGCCGTGATGATGTCCCTATACGTGCCGCCAGCAAAACCTACAGGGAAGAGAGTGTGAACAGGAGGCTTCAGTTTCCTGACCATTGCCTTCTCGGGCCTCCCAACCCGGACGCCCACGGTTGTCGTCGTCTGTCTTCCGAGAGTCAGTCCTGAAAGAGTCTTGACAAACTCAATGGGGTCTGAGGGAACAGGAATCTCCGATTTGTCTTCGAGCCTGAGGAGGGTGGCCATGATTACAGCGGCGTCGCCTGATATGATAGCCGAATTGCCTTCGAGTCGGTGCTCAATCAAACACCTTCGGAGGACCCATTCCCTGTGATTCGATGTGATATCCACGACCACATCACGTCCCTCGGTTCGGCTACTGGTGCGAAGATCCGCTAGGTCTGAGGCGCTGATCCGGTCGAACCGCGGAGTGTAGATGGGATGGAGAGGGATTCCTAGGAGGTGGGACATAGCAATAGCCTCGGTTGGAGAGGGAACCAAGCCGGGTTCACCGAGACTCAGCTCGGTTGTCCTTTCGCGTGAGATGCCCTCTGCAGCGAGCCTATCGAGGGCCGCGGGAACTGCCCCCAAGACTTGCAGGAAGTCCTGGACCCACCACTCCGAGACGTAGGGCGATGGCGGGAGGTTCCGATTGTTCTCCAGGAAGTCCCCGTAGCTGATGAGGATATCCCCCAAATCTATGATTTTCTCGAAGTTCTCCTTTTCCTGCTCGGCATCAGCGATAGACGAGATGCGCCTGACCCCGCCGTTCTTGAGGAGGACTGTCGGTCCCTCTATCGAATCTACGAAGGCGATAGTCGCAGCCTTGCCCGGCATATCGACCTTGACCTGAGTTCCAGGTACGACTGGGTAGTCAAGGAGGGTCGCCACGGCAGGATGGATGGCCAGCGTCGAGAGGCCGGTGTTCATCGATCTGCCATACCTGAGCCTAAAACCGCCCCTGCTCCTTGGTTTCGAGAGAACTGCCCGTCCGGAGATGACCTCCTCGAAGTGGGTCCCACTCTGCTCCGTCTCGTTGGTCGTCTGTTGGGTGCCTCCCTTGACATCGGCGAGCCATTCCCAGCCAGAGATGTTAAGCAACGTCAGCTTCTTCGCGAGTTTGTGGGCGCGCCCGATCACCCCGTCGTTGAGGACCCTGAGCGCTCCTCCCCTCAACCTGTCAGTAGCGACACGCTTCAGGTTTCTGTGGACGACGACCTCTATGGGGTCGGTTTCGATACCGTCTATCTCGACAGGCAGGTTGGATATGGTGTACCTGATGTCTTCGTCTGTCACTTTGTACTGGAAGTTGCCTACGTCTCTCTCGTAGATTCTTAGTTCCTCTTTGAACCTGTCGACCTCATCCTTTCTGGCCCTGTAGTTCGACAGCCCTAACTTCTTCCCGGTGACGTCTGCTATGACAAGGGAGAAGGCCGCTTCGGTGCCCCCGGCCGACCGCATAGGACCCGCATAGGAGACGGAAACGTAGTCGCTGTTGTCGTCGTTCTGCTTTATGGTGACACCGGAGATTCCTTCGAGTGGAGCGACGGTGACCCCGTCGGTCATCACCGCGAGGCCTGCGCGGACCCCATAGCTCAGCGCTTCATGCTTGTCGAGGGCACCGAACTTGCCGAGGGCTATTTCCTGGGAGATGGCCAGGGCCGCGCGTTCCTTTGAAGTGGAGTGAAGGAGCTCTCTGAGGCGATCGACGAGCCCCTCGAATTGGTCTAGACGAAGCATCTGGTTGACCCTGTCGGCAAGGTCGAAGACCGTCTTGCTCTCCACTGTGTCAACGGGATCGAACCCCATGGACTTAGCCTGGGATGCGGTCAGGTGGGCCGCTTCGTATTGTTTGAGGATGTCCTTGTAATATGCGTCGAATCTTGCAGGGAACGGCGCGAGCTTATGAACTCGATTCCATGCAGTTTCGGCGGAAAAGGACATCTAGATCTTTGGTTCGCAAGTGGATTTTAAGGACTACCTTCGTTTGACCATGGGTTCTTCAGACTTGTGCATTTGTGGATTGATTAGCGGAGGGTGTGTTCGATGTGCCGAGTCCTTGTGCTTGATTGCTGTTACGATCTGTCGCAGTGTCTTTTCAAATCGTGGAGTCTGAAGTAGATTCCCCACTACGACGATGTCGGCTCCTGCCTTTGCCGCCCGATTAGCAACCTCGTCCGATATGATGCCTCCTCCTACGATTATGATGCCGTCGTAGAACTTCCTGACCAGCCGAATGGTCTCTGATGGAATGGGTTCGCTTGTCCCGCTGCCAGCTTCAAGGTAGAGCGTTCTCATTCCCAAGTATTTCGCAGCGAGGGCGTAGATGAGAGCGAGGTTCGGCTTCGAAGGCGGTAAGCTGTTGACTTGACCGATGAAACTGGTTGTGCTCTGATTGCCGAAGACCAGGTACCCCATCGGGATGCTTTCGATTCCGGCCTTGTAAACCTCCATCGCCCCAAGAGCCTGCGCTCCGATGATGAAGTATGGGTTCGCCGAGTTGAGAAGGCTGCTGAAGAGAATTGCGTCAGCGAAACGAGAGACGCCTGAGGCATTCCCAGGGAAGAGCACAACTGGAGGGGTTCGTGATGCGCCTAGTGATGTCGTGATGTCTTTGGTGATGTTCTTGATGGCTATCACTACGTCATCAAGCTTTCCTTGATCGGAAAGAGTGGATCCCCCGACCAAGATTACGCCGGCTCCTGCATTGATTGCCTTCTTCGCTGTGTCTGCGGCTTGTCTTGGACTGAAATCCTCCGGATCTATCAGAGCTGCGCAGATCGGCGCTCGTCTCATTCTCTTTAGCAGGTACTTCTCAACGGCGCCGCAACCTCTCAACTTAAGCCCCTGCACGTGCAAAGTCGTCTACGAACATGTTGTATACATCGATGTTGGCCCTCTCGGTTGGGTACCTGAGCTCCCGCCGGACCCCGCATGCTATGTTGCCACAGGCGACCAAGAAGACCGTGTCCTGTGATGTCTCGTCTTTATGTGATGTTATCCTGATTGTGATCATCCCACACCGTGGGCATGCGAAGACCTTAGGCAGGGTTCTTCTAGTAATCCGAAGAGTCTTCTTACGTCTCCTGCCCAAATAGCCTCACCCGCCTGTCTCGTTCCTGAAGTAAATAAGATGATGGCTCCGGTTGAACGTGCATATTCACATAATTATCGGTTTTTCGTATCAGATTATGTAATAATGATAGATACCACCTAGACGAGATGAGATACTCCCATTATAGTGGTAACAACGCTTAATACTTTTTAGTATCAAAGAGAGGGTAGATGATTCTCCCAAACGTGTTGATGGAACAATCGAGCCTAACTCAGAAGCAACTTGAGTCTCTCATGAGTTACGTTAGGGTCGCGGCAGGTGAGATGCACTACAGGGAGGCAGCCGCATTGAGATCCGAGAAGCCAGTTACTATTGGGTCCTATTTCCGGACCGTTCAACAAGGAAGAAACCAGGTCAGAGAGTCGATAGTAACCGTTCTAGTTGCTATTGCGATGGGTCTAGTCAAAGGAGAAGACGTTCGAAGACTGCTCGAATTGATCGCCAAAGGAAATACTGAGGTCGCTGATGAGGACAGAAAGAGATTCGCGTTGGTTTTGCAGACTCTACTCGATAGAATTGTGATGTAGGGTGATGTTTATCACATGGCTTAACGTGACCTTGTGATGTACGCACCTTGGACGACCCCGTGACACTCGCGACGTTCGCCTCATCTGTGTTTTTTGTGGTTCTGTCCTTCGGATTGCTTCTTAGGTACAGACAGGTCTCGCAGAGGGTTAATGCTTCTACTGACCTAGCCCGGGACTTATGGGAGGCTCTTGAGCAGCGTTTGAAGAAGCAAGATGAACGTATCTTAGATATGATGGGCAAGTTCGAAGTGATTCAGGCCCGTGTATCAGAGAGGCCCATGATTCCTGTCTCGCGGCCAGTGTCTGCACCAATCTCAACTGTGGAGAAGCCAATTACCGTGATGGATACGTCTACCATCGTCCTTCAACCCAGATCACGTATTACGTTGGATGAGACAGAGTTGTCTGTAATCAAACTCCTCAGTGTCAAGCCTCGGAGCTCCGTCGAAATCAAGGAGCTCATCGGTAAGAGTAGGGAACACGCTGCACGCCTGATGAAAATCCTGTTCGATTCGGGGCTTGTCTCTCGAAATACTTCAAAGAAGCCGTTTGTCTATCAGCTTACCGAAACTGGCCGTCGCTATCTTTCTGCCAGCTGATTAGTCCTCAGATAGACCCGTCTGTATACCCACGAGTTTCCGAATCTCTCCCGTTTGATGTACTGTTTGTCGGCAAGCCTCGCCAGATATGTGGAAATCGTACTGAGCTTGGCGGGTTGGTCGTATTTCTCTTCGAACCCACGTGCAACATCCGATGATGAGAAATCCCCGGCCGCAAACTCAGTCTCAAGCAGTGTCATCACCTTGCCAAAGAAGGTCTTCTGATCTGGGGCTCTGTAAGAGTGATCCATTGGGAGGTCCATGATTTCTAGCATGTCGACCGCCTTCATCAGTTTGTCCCGAGAAACTTTGCCTTCCAGCGCTAGCGTGTATCTGGTTCCTTCCTCGTCTTCGACCTCGATTTTGATCCGCTTGCGCAAGTTGCCGGCCCACTTAATCTTGGCCGTGTTAAATCACCGAGTAGTGTGAACTTGTGAACTTGAGCCTAAGTTTCCTTGACTCTACATTGAGAGCCCCGAGCAACTTCACAGAAGTTCACTCCTGCGAGGAATGACAAAGGCGGCTATTGGTTCCATAGGAGATTCGGGGGTTGGAATTTGGTTCTTTTGGCCATCAGAGGTTGGATGAGTTGCAGTGGAAATATTGGGGTGTCAAGTTCGTTGGAATGGTATGATCATTCACTGAAGTTCACTCCCAACCCCCGGCCCCTATGCTTCCACTGGAGTCTCTTCTTCCCATAGTCCATTCGCTTCATTCTTGAACTTCAAGTTGATGTCTCTTATCATAGACCTCAAAGTATATCCTGACAGTATCCCATACCGAGAACGGGCCGTTATACTAACGTAAATTCTTAACCAAAGAACGGGCCTATACAGTAGAAACAGTCGAAAGCCTGGGGCGGAGGGCTTATCTAACCAGTATTTCCACTGATAATCGATGCCTGGCACTATTGATGAAATCTTTCGCAAAGCCAGGGAAGGCAAGGCCTTATTCACGGATCGCAATGCGTTAAGCCCGGAGTACATTCCAGAAAAGTTGCCGTTCAGAGATGATCAAACTAAGGCCGTCGCCGAGGTCCTCGCTCCCATTCTCCACGGTTCCAAACCATCCAACTTACTCCTTTACGGAAAGACGGGCACGGGAAAGACTGCAGTTGCACGTTACGTCCTGGGAAGGCTGAGGACCGAAGCAAACAGCCCAAACCTGACGGTAGCATATGTTAACACACGACTCTCGAACACGGAGTACCGGACCTTGGCAGAGTTTGCAAAGTTCGTCGATTTGCCCGTGGACAGGCAGATCCCCTTCACTGGGTTATCCATCGGCGAAGTCGTCGAAAGGATTTTCGAGAGGGTGAAGTTCGGAGGGAAGCAAATCATCTTGGTCCTCGATGAGATAGACTACTTGGTGAAGACTTTCGGCGACAGCATCCTCTATGAGTTCACGCGTTCTGGCGAAAGACTTTCACCAGGGTTCTTGTCCCTAGTTGGGATATCCAATGACCTGAAGTTCAAGGAGAGTCTCGACCCCAGGGTTCTCAGCAGCCTAAGCGAGGAGGAGTTAGTCTTTCCACCTTACACAGTCGAGGAACTGAGAGGAATCTTGACGGAAAGGGCAAACATGGCGTTCAGGCCGGCTGCAGCATCACCGGCGGCAATCAACCTCTGCGCAGCGATGGCAGGATCAGAACACGGCGACGCAAGACGCGCAATTGATTTGCTGAGGATAGCCGGCGAGGTCGCCGAACGTGAGGGGCTCAAAGAAATCGACGATTTGTGCATCCGCAGGGCGTCGGACAAAATGGAACACGATAGGGTTGAAGAAGCGATACGTTCACTTCCGGTACAAAACAAAGCAATCCTACTCGCGGTCTCGAAGTTCCCGGGCGGGACCAACACTGGCGAACTCTACCTGGCTTACAGCAACCTCTGCAGGAAGGCAGGTCTCGAGGCACTGACACAGAGGCGCGTCAGTGGGATACTCGCAGAACTCGACCTGATGGGCTTAATCGAGGCATCAGTCGTCAGCAAGGGAAGGCGCGGGAGAACCAAACGGATACAGCTCCTAATCGGGACCGAGACGCTCGGAAAGACACTCTCAGAGGACACCACGTTCGGCAAAGCCACCTAGGAAGCAAACCCTTCAGGTTCTGGGGCCTTCACGTAGGGCTGGTAACCCGCTGCACTGAAGTTGCGTCTCAGAACTCCCATAGTAGAGAGGTCAATAACTGGTATGATGCTCGGGGTCGGCTCAAGCCCCATATTCGACTGGAAGTCGGTCTGTCCCTGCCACGTCCCTGAGTTGACGAGCAACGTCCCCCTGTAGTTGAGTTCCCCATATGTGTGGACGTGCCCCGAATGAAGTACGTCAGGAACCTGATCGATTACCATGAAGTCCCGTAGTTCCGGAGACAGAGCCGTCCGCTTACCATAGGTAGGCGAAAGGTGTCTCGATCGGAGAAGGAGTTTCATCGCCTTGGTCGGATTGTCGTAGGTCAAGTCGGGCGTCGTGGCTATGACATCATCGAGACTCTTCCCATGGTAGACCAAGAATGTCACACCGTGCAACTTGATATATGCAGGGTCGCCCACCCACCTGACATTCTCCATCCCATATAGCGACTCGGCAAGGTCGACCGGGACGGCCGGTTGCGGCAACGCCTGTCTGACGGCGTCGTGGTTCCCCGGGGAGATGACGATTTGTATGTGACTCGGCACCTGCTTGAGTAGCTCTGCGGCCATCTCGTACTGCTTCTTGGGATCCTTCTCGGCGAGCTGGAACTCCTGGCCCGGATAGACACCAACTCCATCGACGAGGTCTCCAGCGACGACTAAGTACTTGATACGGTTCACTACATCCATGTCGCCCAGCCCACCGTTAATCCACTGCAAGAAACGTCTGAAGTCGTCGGCGAGGAACACCCTGCTCCCTATATGCAGGTCTGAGAGGAGGAGAGCGTAGACTCGATGGGACGAGGATATTGGCTTCCTCCCCGGGACATCGGGCAGCATAACAGAGCTCGCGTACAGCTGGCTGGTCTTTCCATGTGACACCTCCACCACAATCATGCTATCGAGGGGCGCTTCGAGGGCTGCCTTCTCGACGAATTGGTCCCGGCAGACGATCCGCATCATGCCGGTCGGGTCGTCCACTTTCAGTTCGACATTCCCCTTCCTACTTGAACGGTCGGAGAGGAGACCGGCCACCTTTGCCTTCTTGTTAGGAGCTAGCCCCTTCGCGGCAGAAACCATGACCGTGCCCTTCATGTCGAGACGGTTCCGCAGAATCGAGTAGAGCCGCTGGTACCTGTCGCGGAAGAGCTTATTGAAACCATCGGACGCCTCCGCAGGCGCGATGGCCAATGTCGGGTCGGAGATGATCTCGAGCTCCGCCGACTCGCTGAAGAGGGCCCCCGGTTCCTCATCGCCCCGCCGGGACATTTCGGGCATCACTTTGACCACATCCGATTCAGTGATCAACCTTGCCTCCCCCACCGTTCCCGTCTTCTCCTCCAGCAACCTGTCGACGAGCCCCTCCATGTCAACCTCTGCCGGGATTTGGTTGATCATCTCGAAGGCTTTCGCATCCAGGAGGTAGCCTGACGCCAGAACTCTCGCTATGGCTTTCGATTCAGGCATCAATTGCCCGAACCCATCACGCTATTTAGAAGATTCGATACATTGGGTTCCCAGCTGGACGAGGAAGTCGAGTAATTGGGGGTCCTTCGACTCGCAGTAGAGCCTCACCTTCGACTCAGTCCCCGAAGGTCTGAACATTACCCAAGAGCCGTCAACGAATACCAACTTGAGGCCGTCAAGCATCCGCTCTTCCTGAATCTTGAGCTTCCTGAAGGCCTCCCTCGCCTTCTCCGTCAGAACCCCTATCTTGACGGTCGCGTCGAGGTTGACCTGTCTGTACTTCCACTGGATTTCTTCCATCATTCTGCCCAGCACTCCCTTGTCACTTGAAACGAGCCCCGAAATCATCGCGGCAGCGTTGATCCCATCCTCCCAGAGGCCCCACCGGGGGTCGACGACCTTGCTCGGCTCGGCCGCGAAGACTCCTCCCTCTGCCTCTAGCGCAGCAAAGGTCTTCCCCACCCTACTCCTAGTGACCCGGAGGCCCAGCCTCTCGGCTTCCTCGGCCACGGCCGTGGACGTGTTCTCGGAGATTACGACGGCCCCGCTGGAGGCGTTCACTCCCCTAAGCGCCAGGATTGTGAGGATTGAGTCGGGCACCACCCTCCCGAGGGCGTCGAGCATCACCAGCCTATCCGCATCACCATCATGCGCGAAGGCTAGGTCGACTCCCAGCGCAGGGACCATCTTTGAGAAATCAGCGAGGTTGAAGGCAGTCGGTTCTGGGGGCCTCGCAGGGAACCTCCAAGAGACTTGGGCGTTTACTGGGACCACATGATGACCCAAGGGCTTCAGGACCTGCGGAGTTACAATCCCCCCTGGTCCGCTTGCGCAGTCGACCGCTATCCGGAGAGGCTGGGGGGCCTTCTCGTAACGTGAGACGAGTGCCCGTACATAATCGTCAACCGCCTCCTCGTCAGGGGCAAATTGGCCGAACACACCGGAGGGCTTCATGACGTCCACGGCCAGCACCCTCTCAATCTTCTCTTCATCAGACGCGGGGAGCTCCATCCCCTTGGCGTTGAAGACCTTGACGCCAGAGAACTCGGCGGGGTTATGAGAGGCGGTCACGGAAAAGCCGGCTAAACATGCGCGGGACCGAGTCCCGAAAGCCACCACAGGAGTGGGGACGACCCCGAAGGCGTAGATGTCGCTTCCGACTGCGCTGACAGCCGAGATTATTGTTCGCGCAAGGAGGGCAGAAGCCTTACGACCGTCCCAACCGACTCCGTATTTCCCCCTCCCAAAGGCGAACGCGATAGTCTCAGCAAGCCTGTAAATCTGCTCGGGCGTTTGCGTCTTGTTGAAGACTCCCCTGACCCCGGCCGTCCCGAAAGCCTTGACCAAGTGCTACCTCTCCATGATTCTGACCCAGAGCTCAGGCGTCGCTTCGCGGGCAAGGTCGTACAGGGAAGTTGCGAGCTCCCTGATTTCCCACTGCGCCTGTAGAGCCGTGCGCTGCCAGACTATGTGCATAAGGCTCCTGGCGTTGATTGTCATGACGAGTTTCGTCTTGATGGCGGTCGGCAGTATATACCTGGCGTCCTCCTTAGGCACCCCGACCGCAACTATCTTCTCATAGGCAGAGTAGACAGTCTTGAGGGCCTCGTCGTAGGCCTTGCTGGCCGCCTCATTGGTTTGGATGCTCGGGGGCGTCACGACCCCTTCTTTCGTGGCCGCGGAGAATCTCTGAGATTCCTGGTCGTAGGACGCTACTCGGTGACGGACCAGCTGATGGGTCGTGACCCTGCTGCAGTCCTCGATTTCGAACATATAGACGACGTGGTCCATCAGCGCCTCGGGGTCGAAGAGTATTCTCTTCTCGGCTAGGACCTTCTTCAGGGCCTCTAGGTCTGTGCTGTAGAGGAGCTTAACGCGCATGTACTCTTTCACCAAAGACCAATTCGTTGAAGAGCGGACTTACTTTCTTCCTATCGAGCTCGGCCACGACGAGCTCAGCGAACGGCTTCCCTTCGCGGTCCCTCCACAGCTCGACGAGTGTCCTAGCGTTCACGGAAAGGAGCCAATCGGTTTCATGGAGGTGGGTTGCATGTATGTATGGAAACCTACAGATGAGTCTGCTCATCTCGGCTTCACCTGCGCCCTCTACCAGAAGCGACATCGTGAAATGCTCAAAGACGTCGAGCGACTTGTCCTGAAGGCACTTGGTCAGGAGGAACCTCCAGTATTCGGTGCCCTTTTGCTCCAGCTCTGCCTCGATGTCCTCGATTACTTTAGTGCTGTAGCATCTTCTCATCGCCACTGCAATGGTCCTTTCGGGCTTCGGGCTGGACCATACAAGAGAAACCTTCATCGTGCATTCGGAACCCGAGAGTGAATTCAATTTAAACATGGATTTGACGAGATGGTACCTTCGGAGAGCGCCTTGAGAGTTCTGAACTGGCCGACTACATCTCGTGGAACTACACAGTCGAGAGATTGGGGCATTTCGGGCGAGACCGGCTCCCTCAAAGAAATTATAGAGGCTCGACCAGGCACCAGTTCGGCCGGGGTGGCAGAGTGGTTAATGCGCGGGCAACTCGTGAGATAACGAAGCGAGTCCGCAACTCGAGATCGAATGACCAGTCAGCCCGTGACCTTCGGGTCTCGTGGGTTCGAATCCTACCCCCGGCGCCTCATCCAGAAGAAGGCTAGCTTGGACAAGTCTGGCACTCGCGGACATCTTAGTGTGTCCATCTGTGAGTCCTTCAACCGCCATGACTATGCCGAGGCTTGGAGACTGAAGACTCTCAGCGCTGCCTTCAGCTTGCGCTGCTCGTCAAGGTACAGTTTCAATTCGGCCGCCGCTCTCTCGGTGAGTTTCACAGCCGTTTTCACAGCCATCTCATGGGTCATTCTAATCACCAATACTCTGTTCGTATGAAAATGCCTGTCTAGGAGGTCAGCTTCTGGACTGCCTTCATGATCTCTTGGTAGGGAGGCTCACTAGATGGTGCGTCGGTGACCCACCTGTACCGAAGGATGCTCCGCCTGTCGACCAAGAAGACCGACCTCTTGGCAACACCTTTGAAGCCGAAACCGACCCAAGGATCTTGGAGTACCCCGTAAAGCTTCGTGACCCTTTTGTTGAAATCACTCAGGAGCGGAAACCACAGGTTGTAGGTCTGCGCGAAGGCCTTGAGAGAGTAATTGCTGTCGACACTGATGCCGACGAGCTGGGCCCCTGAAGCCCGCAGTGTCTCGAAGTCGTCCCTGAACGTGCACATCTCCTTGTCACAGGTGCCTGAGAAGGCGAATGGGAAGAACGCCAGAATGGTTGTGCCCTGCTTGGTGAACTCACCGAGAGAGCGGGTCTTATTGTCGGTGTCTGTGAGTGCAAACTCCGGCACCTTCTGCCCTATCCGCGGCGCCACGACCACGAAAAAGGAGCGGGTTCTGATTTAAGGCCTCTGCTGGCTTTGAGAGAGCTTCTCGAGCAGGTCGTAGTATTTGGTCATCAAAGTAACCAGCTGTTCCTGTTTGGCACTATCCTTCTCTTGACCCAAGGAGGAAGTGGCCTCACTCAGCTTCGAGAGAAGAGTCTCCCGCATTCCAGCGAGAACCGTAACCATCGACACTGTCTCGGCGGCGACCACCGATGAGAGATCTTCATGACCGGTGCAGTAAACCTTCCCGTGGTAGCTGACCTTGACTCCTCCACATTTCGGACAGGGCTCTCCAAGCATGGTCGCACCCTTCCTGACCAGCTCGACTGCGAGATTCATCTTGTCTTTGTTAGCCCCACTCAATGCTCCGACTGAGGGTTCGGTTCTATAAAAGACGACGCTCCGACTGTCTCAAGACGCCTCGCGCCGTCGTAGGTAAGGCGGAATGAAACTCGCTAACCTGATTGCCGGGTCCCGACAACGCGGGACAACCCGGCTGATGCGACGAAAAGCACTTATTCCCACCAAATGGTGGACTGCTTTCACAGATAGGGTTTCTTCAGATGAGTGCAAAATTGAAGAAGCAGGAGGAGAACAACGCAAAGCTCACGAAGGCCACGGTCAGCCTGAACCAGATTGTCGACTCGAACATAACGCCGCGCAACATCAGGAAGATTGTCAAGGATTCGATTCTGATGCTCCAGGACCAAAAGCAGAGCATGGCGGTAAGGGCGGCCAACGCGATCAGCCTCCTCGACGAAGTCGCTCAGGACCCCAACATGCCCTCCTTCGCAAGGGTCACGCTCTGGTCGGCCGTTTCTGAACTCGAATCAATCCGCGAACAGTAAACCTTTAACACGTTCACACATAGCATAGAGACGTTTGCCAAACTGCCCGAAGTGCGGGAACAGAGAACCTTTGCCAACTAGGACCTTCTCAGTCATCGTCGAGCCCTCGAAGGGCGAGCGGGGGATGACCGAGAGAAGGGTCGGGATGTACACCTGTTCTAAATGCGATACGAAGTTCCCCACTGTGATTAGCAGACAGAGATATCTGATCGTGGCGGAGGAGCAGCTGAAATCCATTCAAGATGAGCTAAACGCGGTGAAGAAAGACAACGAAGGTCTCAACACGAAGGTCAAGGGGATGGCCGAGCAGCAAAAGAAGCTTGAAAGTGCCATGGAGCAGACGGCCAAAGAGAACGAGGTAAAACATCTCCAAGCAAAGTTGGCCGAGCTAGAGAGCTTCGTCGGCTACCTGCGAAAAGAAAAAGGCGAACTCGAGCAGAAGGCTTCTAAGCTTCGGTAGGTCTAGACTCCTTCGGCCGTACTGGGCGGAAGGTCATATCCCGCCTCGGCTTCGTAGGCCGCAGCCTTCTCGTCAAGCACAGCCTTCTCAGTCCGGAGTGCCTCCACTTCACTTTCCAGTTGTGTGGCGGACCTCTCCAGTTCACATGTGGCGATCTTCTCTTTCAGGGAGGCTATGCCAGCAAGGAGCGAAGCCTTCTCGGCTTCGAGCGACCTAATCTTCTCCTCGAGCTCTGTTCTTTGGTCGGCGTATTCGGTTACAACTTCCATTGGTTGCCGAAGTTACAAGGAGTTTCCGCTTACTTGTCATGGCTGACAAAAAACAGTTGACAAGCTCGTAAAGGGCCGCAACTGCTTCGACCTCAGAGCCTTTATCAACCAAGGAGAGTCGGACGGAATTGTTGAACACGGGTCTCTGGGTCTGGCCTTCCGATGCCAAGGGTCAACAGAAAGTCCTCCAGAAGATCGCCACTTCGCCCCACCTTCTCCAGGCGATGACTTCTCTGGTGAAGAATAACGAAGGACTCAGCAACTCAGAGCTCGACGATGCGATTGCCGACAATTCGAACTGGATGACCCTCTGGACTGTGAGGCAACTGACATCACTCGGCTTTGTAGAATACAAGGTAGATTTCTTCGGTGGTCCTGCACGGTATCAGCTCACCGAGCTAGGAAGGAACGCACTTGGGATGATTACAGGCCAACCGGTCCAGCAGAAACCCCCTGCCCAAGCTCCCCCTGCAGCACACGCTGCGGTGCCTGGCGCGAAGTCTTGATTTGAAAACCGCCTGGACCTAGATCTTGCCGACCTCCCTCAGCTTCGTGAAGACGTGTCGGTAAGAGACCACTCCCGCGCCAAGCAGCACGAAAGAAGTCAGCACGAGCGAGGGAAGGTTGAACACCGGACTTGAAGGGGCCCCATTGATGACCGCCCTCAAGGCTTCGGCCCCCTGACTTAGCGGATTCAACTGAATCATGGTCACCAGAGGGGAGGGGAAGTAAGAGCCGATTACGGAGATAGGGTATGCCACCGTGCTCATGCTGACCATCAACGTCTGAATCCCGTCGGCGAAGACGAAGTATCTGTCTCCCGTCCTCGAGAAAAGGTTCAGGACCGCAGCGATTCCGGAGAGGCCCATCGAAAGAACGAACAAGAACGGGATCAGGACCAATGTCGACAGTGAGGCCAGCTGCGGGACGAGGACCGCGGCCATCATCATAAGCAGTCCCGCGTAGATGGTGCCCCCGAGACCCGCAGATAGAAGGTGCGCCCAGGCCACCTCATCCAGGCTGACCGGGAGTGTGAGGTAGTATTGCGAGACTCCCTCCGTAAGACCGAGGTGGACTCGCCTCCCGACGTCAAACGATGCGAAGAAGAGCCCAGTAATAATCACGCCTGGAGCGTAGAACTGGAAGTAGTTGAGAAGGCCCTCAATGGCGGGGGGCATCATCCCCTTGTAGACTACGCCGACAACGAGCATATCCGTTATGTTCAGGCCGAGCAACGTTCCGACCAACCACTTCGTCCTGAAGAAGTACGACAGGTCGACACGGGTTATCTGGAGCATCCTATTCAGCTGGCTCATGACGACTTCACTCCTTCCAGCGTTCGGGGCACAATTGCCATACCGAGGGTGAGCATCGAAACCCCAACGGCGGCAACGATGAATGCAGAAGATCCCGGGTTGAGCAGCTGGCTGACGTCGACGTTCATTACGTTTCTCAGCAGATCTGCCCCATAGGTGAGTGGGTTGAACCTGGCGACCGACGCATAGGCGTTGGGCATGAAAGAGAGCGGGTACAGAATCGTGCTGAACCTGAGCAGGATGGCGCTCGTGCTGGCTACTATCGCACTGTAAATGTCAAACGACTTGAACGCTACGAACGAAAGCGAGATCATTATTCCCATCACACCCACGCTTATGGACAGCAGCACAGTCAGGGACGTTAACAGCATGATTGGGGACATCCCATTGAGCCAGAGGACGAGGACGAGTGGGGGGCCGATTCTGACAATGTTGGCTATGAGACCCAGCATCAGTTGCTCCAAGAAGAGCTCCCCACGCCTAATCGGAAGGGACAGAATGTACCTCAGCCTTCCTTCATGGGCGCCCTCGACGAACCGCCTTCCTGACCACGACGCCACGTTGAATGTCATTATGATCAGAAGGCCCGTGCCGTAATAGACGTAGTAGTTGGGCAGATTGCTCCCGACAAGCCTAGACACCAGTTGGCCGTAGACGAAGTACTGGAACCCGAAGAAGAACCAAAAGTAGACCGTCCAAGGGATGGAATCGAAGGTCTCTTTGAGCTCATAGCCTAAGAGGGTGAGGAGCTCACGCACGGGCGCTCGCGACCTCTTTGCCCGTGTAGTGGAGGAAGACGTCGTCGAGCGAAGGTTCCGAGACCCTGATGGATGTGATTCTGACGTCGAGCGACTGTACGGACGCCATCATCTGCGGCAGCCAGTCTTCTGACCTATTGACGAAGGCGTTGAGGGTGTCTTCGGTGGCCTGTGTGACCCTGACCGTGCCAGGGACCTCCGAGATGACCTTCAGCGCTTCGCTGGTGATGGCGGGAGACATGCGGACTTCTACCACGTCTCCACCAGTAATGCTGTCCTTGAGCGTCCTGAGGTCTTCGGTGACGACATCCTTCCCTTCCTTCATTATGCTGATCCTGTCAGCCAGATACTCCGCTTCCCTCACTTCGTTCGTGGCGACCACCACCGTAGATCCCTGTTCGCGAAGACCCCTTATCCTGTCCCAGATCATCCTCTTCCCGTCCAAGTCGACCATGGCAGTCGGCTCGTCGAAGAGGGCCACCTCCGGGCGGTGTACGAAAAGCTTCGCGACTTCGAGCCTCTTCGCCTGCCCTCCTGAGAGCTCCATGAACCTCTTGTTCCTCGAAGGCCAGAGGTCGAAGTCCTTGAGAGTCTGGTCGACCACCTCGGACCTCTCTTTCCCACGAAGACCGTAGATTGCTGCATGGAACGCTAGGATGTGGTAGGGCTTGTGCCTCCAGAACCCTCGGGCCTCCTGAAAGGAGATACCTATAGTCTCTCTGACCTTCAGGGGCTGCTTGACTATATCGTACCCCATCACAGTCGCCGTCCCGGTGGTGGGCTTCAGTACCGTCGAAAGTAGGAGCAGGAGGGTGGACTTACCTGAGCCGTTGGGGCCGAGGAGGACGAGGATTTCGCCCTTTCTCACTTTGACGCTCAGGCTGTCGAGTGCCTTCACCGCGCCATAGGACTTGGTCAGGCCAAATGTCTCTACGGCGCTATCCAATCGCGCTCACATCAAACGGTCTTCCCGTTGCCCAGAAACAGGTTTCGGTTTCCGAGGGTTGCCGTGACCGGGAGAGGGCATTAGAAGTGTGTGCCGCATACACATCAGTTTGGTGCCGGGCAGAGCTGCAGCACAGTCCATTGCAAAGAAGACAGCGCATTCTGACTAGTCTTGGAGAAACCCTTGAACGCGATGAGAGGTGCGGGGGGTGGGATTCGAACCCACGAACCCCTGAGGGACGAGGTCCTGAGCCTCGCGCCGTTGACCAGGCTGGGCGACCCCCGCGGTGTCTCGTCGAGACAATACTTTGGGTTAATAATCTTGATAGACCTGTATCACATGAACAGCTGTTCTATCTGCGATAGTATTTTCCTGGTCTCTGTTGTCAGGCGCGTTCATCGGATTGCGACGGAATCGGCCCGATATTATTTCTTTTGTTTCTTTGACATTGTCGGAGTATGGTTAAATCGCAAATCCTCACGGAGCATGGATCGAATTGGCTTCTCGAATCGCGCTCGTTTCTATCATTCTAATGGTAATTAGCGTGGGGCTTGTGATTTATGGCGTTACGCTCAATACTTCTTTCATTTGTTCAGCTTGTTATGCTGGGGGAGACTGTCCGACCATCCCTTGTCATCCACCGTTTGACCCTACATCAATTATCGTGCTTGGGGGCGTGATTTTCGTCATTTCTCTTACTATGTTGACTCTGTCGTCAAGTGGGCTACGCACCGCCAGGGGGACAGCTTCAGCGCTCGGGCGCTGGGTGAGGGTGTTAACTGTCGGATCATGAATCAGTAGAATGGGTTTGTCAGTTCTTGTTCCTGTCAGGTGGGTGAGTTTCGCGGATTGGCCTTGAAACGGAGGGTGACGACCGACTCCCCAACACTAATCCGCGGCTCAACTTGAAACGACTTCCTCACAAACTCCTGGAGACCGTTTTTCAATAAGATGCTCCACTTGGGGCCAAAATCATGGTGGAACACGACCACATACATACCCTCTTCCCGCGTCGTCTTTGTTCGGTTGTTGGGATTGAATTTGGCCCGCATATTCTGAAAATTCAGTATCCCATCTGGAGATGAGTCCCCAGACCAGAACTCCGCCATCTCCTTCCACAGGGGGGGTATGACCTCTCGCCCTATTCGAGCGAGTTCCTCGTCGTCCAACCCTTCAAGCATTCTCTTGAGGAGCGGCTTGGGAATCGCAGCGATTCCGAACTCGCGTGCTTTCTTGTGCCAGTCAAAGTGCTGGCTAAGAATTGAGTTGATGTCTGCGTTGACGGTCGTACCTTCCTCGGTGGCTTCCTTCTCAAGAGAGCGCACCAAAGATTCTGGGAGTCTGACGGTCTTCAGACGGGTCTTGCGCTCGCCCATGTCGACTTTTGACAGAAGAATGGCCTCTGATGGAAAATGCCGTCCCATCCTGATTTATGCTTTCTTCGCCGCATTTTGGATTATCATCAGCCACTTGTTCTTCCTTGCGACCTTGATTCCCACCGCTTACGGCGTCTCATCTTGGATGACGCGGACGGGAAGCATCAGCATGCCGTTCGGCGCTCGTCTTGGTTTTCCAATTATCCGAAAGGTTACTTCTTCAGGAGGAAGTGGGCGTTCTTGGAGGTCTTCAGGGTAGACCTCTCTCAGGTGGTCTTGGACTTTCTCGTAAGCTGTGATGAAGTCTCGACCCTTGGCTGAGAGGGTTCTGAAGTACGAGAAGTCTGCTGGTTCGATGGACGCGTGTTCTCTCCAATACTTCTTGGTTCTCTTCTTGATAATCGAATCCCTCGTCTCAACACTTTCGGCCGTCTCCCTCTTACCCAAATTCACTCACGCAGTCTCCCGCATTAAATTCCGGAGGAACTTCCTGCCCTCATCACAATGGCTAGGCTTCACTATCTGTACGAACAAGAGGGGAGCGGCAAAGAGCGTTTCATCTATTACTGTTCCAGCTGCAACTGCGTCCTGCGGGTTAGGCGAAACCTCGGACCGACGGGCGAGACCATCGATTCACTGAACGGCCGTTGTATCGGATGTGGGTGCGAACTCGAGGGCAACATCGAGTGCAGGCTGGCCCCGGTGCCCGACGACTGGTCGGACATCTATCTGACAGACACTGTCGCTGTCCAAAGGAAGGGTTCGTCATTCTGTTCGGCCTCGTCGTTTCCGCACTTCTCTCTAGGCTTCCCACGCTTGGACTCGCTACTGAGGCCTTTCTCTCCCCAGCGCCTGATCGTGCTCAATGGCAGTGTGGCATCCGTAGTAACCGAGCTCATGGCATTCAGGGCCCAGCTCCCACTGGAGACAGGCGGCCTAGATTCGACCGTATTTTTCATCGATGGGGGGAACCAATCAGATCCGTACCTTTTCTCCTCGTTCGCAAGGCAGCACGGCCTCGAGCCGACGGTCGCAATGAGAAGAGTGGCCACCTGCCGCGTCTTCACGATCCATCAGCTCGCCAACCTCATCTCGGAGCACCTAGTCAGGGCCGCAGAAGACTACGCGGCCAAGCTGGTCGTCATCTCAGACCTGCTCGGCACTTTCAACGAGCCGGAGCTGGAAGAGAGGGAGGCGAGGAGGCTCCTAAGCGCCGTCGAGGACGGAATCAAACGGACGAAGAAGAACTCACTCGTTCTTGCGACCCTGACCTCGCCCAACAAGTACGACGACATGATCATGGCATGGGCCGACACCGCGGTCTCCCTATCGTCGTCCAGAGGCAGGGTGCGAGCAGAGCTCGTCAAACATCCTACTAAGTCTCCGACAACCTCCATTTTCATGTTGAACCAACTCCTGAGACCTTCCAAGGTCGGGGTGGCTCGTTAATGGGGAGGACGATTCCATCGTTCAGGATAGCCGCGGCCCAGGAGATGGCAGAATGGAGGGCGTTCAGGAGGGCCCTCCCGAAGCGGGACAAGGTCGCCTTCGACGATATGCTCAGCTCGGCCAGGCTCTATACGTCAGCCTCATCGGCGGCCGTCAGGGCCTCCCGGTTCGAGGGAATGGCCATGGCCTTGGTCTTCCACCATTACAGGATGATGGCACGCGCGCTGGGGACAATCTCGGAAATCAGGCGGAAGGAGGACGACAGATGACCCTCTCCGACGCCGAAATCATCGAGGAGTTGGACAGCTGGGGGCGCTTCGCAGATGCCCTGAGGGCCGAAGATAGAGAATTGTTCAAGGAGATGCTGAGGCTCTGCTACGAATACTTCCCGGCAATGCAGGCGAGGGAGTCGCCCTTCCCGAGCGAGGCACTCTTCATGAGCCTCCTGTTGATGCAACACAAGACCATCGTGTGGCTGGCGGGCGATGTGGAGAAGATGAAGGCCGAGAGGGATGCGAGGCTGGATACTTGACCTCTATCCGGGGAACCCCGGGGAGATGGTCATCTGGTTCAAACGTGAAGACGGTCAGGCCGTAAGGCTGGTAGACCACTGGTCCCCATCGATATTCATCGCGACCAGTAGCATGGCAGACCTCAGGAATTCGTTGGAGATAATGGACGCCGACTTCGCCTGGACCAAGCCTGCCCGGAAATTTGAGAAGGTCACTGACACAGAGAGGTCAGATGTCATAGAAGCCAAGGTCAGAGACGCTAGGAAGACCCAGCAGGTGGCCGGAAGAATAGAGCAACTCGGCCCATTTGGTGCCTACAGGCTCTATAACGCTGACGTCCCGCCCAACCATAGCTACCTGTACGAGCACGATCTCTTCCCACTCGCATACTGTGAAGTGATGCAAGCCGGAGACACACTGCAGTGGGACCTCCACGACGACGTCTGGGCGTACGATTATGCCGTCCCCAACCTGAGGAAGGTGAAAGTAGACGTCGACATCGCAAAAGAGAGGAGGATAGCGCACTTCACCGACCGAATCAGGGCAATCAGTCTTGAGAGCGATGCCGGAAAGGTCATGATCGACTGCGGGAACGAAGCTGACAAGCTGCTTGAGCTGGTGAGGGCCATCAGAGAAGCCGACCCCGATTTCGTCCTCTCGACCGACGGGGACACCTTCCTCTTCCCCTACTTGGTTCGGCGCGCAGAAGTCAACGGCGTCGCTGACAGGCTGACGCTCGACAGGGACGGGACTATCATGAAACTTCCTGCGAAGGGCGGGACCTCTTACTTCAGCTACGGCAGAATCCACTACAAGCCTTCGGCGATGAAGCTCTGCGGCAGGATACACATCGACGTCAACACGTCCTTCGCTTACTCCGAAGCCGGCTTCGAGGGACTCTTCGAGCTGAGCAGGGTATGCCGAATGCCCCTTCAGACGTCCAGCAGGGCGAGCATAGGGAAGGCCCTTTCGAGTCTCCAATTCTACCACGCCTCCAGAATCGGCCTGCTCGTCCCTTGGAAGCCGACGCTGGTCGAGCATTTCAAGGACAGGAACGAGTTGCTCGTGGCCGACAGGGGTGGGTTCATTTTCGAGCCCAAGATGGGCGTCCAGGAGGGGGTAGGCGAGCTCGACTTTCATGCCCTCTACCCAAACATCATGTTCAGGAAGAACATCTCAGCGGAGACAGTGAGATGTTCGTGCTGCTCTGATTCGAAGAACAGGGTACCCGAGCTGGGTTGGAACGTCTGCGAGAGAAGGAAGGGGATAGTCCCTCACGCGATAGAGATTATCGTGGAGAAACGGCTCCACTACAAGGAGTTGAAGAAGAACTCGAAGGGGACCGACTATGACAGGTACAGCGCGCGCCAGGCCGCCCTGAAGTGGCTCGGGGTCACCACCTTCGGCTATCTGGGTTTCAACAACGCGAAGTTCGGTCGAATCGACGCCCATATCGCAGTGTGCGCCTGGGACAGGAAGGTGCTACTCGATACAGCGAGGGTAGCCGAGAGGAGGGGCTTCGACGTGGTTCACGGGATTGTCGATTCGCTCTGGGTGAAGAAGGAAATGGCGGGACGGGAGGACTACCTCGAGCTCAAGTCAGAAATCGAGTTGGAGACCGGTTTTGCCATGTCCTTCGAAGGGATTTACAAGTGGGTGGCCTTCCTTCCTTCCAAGGTCGATCCGAAGATACCCGTGCTCAACAGGTACTTCGGTACCTATCATGACGGTGAGCTCAAAGTCAGGGGGATAGAGGCGAGGCGCCACGACACACCACGGGCGTTCGCAGAATGCCAAATGACAATCCTGAGGGTCATGGCGAAGGCCGATTCTGTGAAGGAGGTAAGGACCAGACTCCCAGAATGCGTCGAGATCTTCCTCAGGCACGCGGAAGCGCTGGAACGCCACGATATTCCCGCATCCGAGCTGGCTTTCACGACCAACCTCTCGAAGGGGCCAGAGGAGTACACTACCATGACAGTCCAGCACGCCGCGGTGAAGCGACTTGTCGGTGAGGGGATTGAACTGCACGCTGGTGAAGGGATACGTTACGTCATCACCGACTACGGGGGCCGAGACTCGAAGAGGGCCACGCCAGTCGACGTCATGGGGGACGATACCATATACGACTCGAAGCGCTACATTGAGCTCCTCGCAGAAACCTGTTCATCAGTCCTCGAGCCGTTCGAACCGCGATGCTCGGCGGTCGGGCTACTGTCTATGTACGAAGCGCACAGAAGCATGCCGCTGATCTGACCGGCGCCGCCCTACCACATGACGACCTTGGTCGGCCTTATCTTCAGTATAGGCGACTCGCCTTCCCCCCAAGGGTTCCTCCTGTAGAAGACGAACCTATCGAAGAGGATCCGCAGCAGGCGCAGGTACTCTTTGCCACGCTCGAGGATCTCACAGTCTCCTTCAACCATCAGTCCTCGGTTGGGGCGGTACTCGTCCACAACTAGGGCCATCTTCGGATTCTCCCTCAGGTTCTTCAGCTTCTTCGTCTTGTAGTCTACTGCTATGATGATGTCCTCTCCATCGAGGGCATAGATCACGGGTACCACATGGGGCCTGCCACCCTTTGAAGATGTGGCGAGCCTGCACAACTCGTGGGTCTGGAGGAATTTTACTTCACGGGCCTTCAACATAGCCATCAAATTGCCGCATCGTCCTATGGGAAAAAGCTTGTTCACTGGAGCCGCGGGTGGGATTCGGACTCACGACCTTTGCCTTACCAAGGCAACGCTCTAACCAGCTGAGCTACCGCGGCTCGACCGAGACCAACCAGATGCCGTTTTTAATCGTTGAAAGAATCTCGGAGCCCGTATCTTCAACTCAACGCATGCCGCGAGTCTTTTAATCTCCACCGAAGGGCGTCTGAGTAGATGCCGGGGTAGCACAGCTTGGCCTATTGCGCCGGGCACGCTCGCGTGGGCGTAACTCATAATCCAAGCTCGGATGCGAAATCCGGAGACCGCGGGCTCGAATCGCCTGACGAGAGTCCCGCCCCCGGCACCTAACTCAGTAATGTTGCATCTAACTCAAGACAGCCTATCTCTTCATCACAATTATGCGAATACCGAATGGTCTTGCGGGACGTACTGGTCAGTCTTTCGAACGGACGAGGAATGATCACAATCAACAAGGCGCCCAAGGCTGATCAGAGGAGAGATTGGGTTCCCACGCTGAGTGTAGACATGAACTGCTCATGGGACCTCAGCGACCCGACTTCAGCAGTGCTGGCGTGAGACGGGCGACGCCCCTGGCGTCCCCAGCAACGCTTATTATGAGACGTCGGTGCGCAGTCAGACAGTTGCACATACCGTTCCTGAGCGTTGCCAGCTACTACAACTTCCTGAGCACCACTATGATTGTGCTCTTCATTGTCGCACTTGTGGTAATCTTCGTCTATGAGTACGAGGCTCTGAGGCGCACGAAGACCTAGCCGCGTTCCCGCAACTTTTCGATTACGGTAAGATTCGACATCTGAAGCACCCGTGTTCCGAGCTTGTTGATCTTGGGCGTCGCGCCGACGACTCTTAGTCTCTCACCGGTCTGGATTCCCAAGACCTTCCCGGACAGCTCCCTCCATCCCACGAGTCTCATTTCACCGGTGTCATCACCAACTACGAGCTCTCCCTTCTTCACCATTGTGCCATCCTTCAGATTGATGTCTTCGACGCTTCCATGAGACAACGCGATGACTTCGACCATGACTTGAAATGCCTCATCTTTGGCATCCCGCAGCTTCGTTGCTATGACGTCCAGGCTTGGTAGCGAGCTCAGGCTCACCACACTGACTGAGTCTTTTGTTTTGCAGTACAGTCTGCTGTCACTCTCGGTATCGGGCCTCACCACCACGGCTTCTCCAATCGCGGGCTCTTTTGCTTCTCTCTCCTTCTCCACGGTCCAGACCTTTCCGCTCTTGTCCACCACCAACAGGATCATCCCCGATGAGCTCGCACTCGTTGCGGCGACCCTAAACTCCATCGGCGGAGCTCTCTGTGCCGGAAAGACCACACTTCCAGCGTCCCCGTGAAGTTCGTACTCTCCATTCGGCGAGCGTTTGGTCTTCGTATTTGTAATCAAGACCTTTTGGCCTTTCCTCAGCTCTGGTCTGGCGGAAGGGCTCCAGATGACTACTCTGGTCTCAGTCTTGCCTCCCTCGCCAGTCACACCGAACTGGAAGAGAGAACCCGGTGAACCATCGGACCGGACAAACTCACTGTACCTCGGCTCCGTGTTGACCACGCACTCGACTGCCATGAACTGGCGTTCCTGAGAGACCTTGGCCAGCTTCTCGGTCACAGCAGAAATCGGGACGAGCTTCGCTGCTATCTTCTCGTCAGCTATGACTTCAACCCTGCCCCTCTTCCCGAGATTCAGGTTGGGCTTTCCATCCAGCCCTTGCTTCACATATCCGTTCACTATCCTTACGGGTGCGTCGACCGCAACTCCGGACTTGATTATCTCCTCGGCCATCTCGTCCCACACGGTCAACTTCGCGGAATGATGGTCATCGAAAAGCACCAACCTTCTGTATTTGCCCGTTCCGCCGTCCTTCCTGTTGTAGACCGAGACGGGGTAGACCGCGAGCACCCTCGCTACCACCGTGAGGTCGTTGGCACCTATGTAGAGGTCCTTGATCGTCATGTCAGAAGATGCTTCGGCCTTCCTTAGCGACACGCCAAGCTCCCCGGCAACCAGGAACAGCGCCCCCTGGTCGGTGAGGTATCCTGCCCCTATCGTCTGCTTCTTCTGTTCAATCCGCCGCATCAATTCTTCCCTGTTCAGTTCTGGGCGGCTCTGGATTAGTTCGCCTACTAGGGCTTCGAAGTCATACATGGCCTAACTTCTGGCGGCTGTCGAGTTGACCTCGGCGATCCCTTCTTCGAGTATGTCCAGTCCTTCAGTGAGCTCATCCTCCAAGATGTTCAGTGGAGGTATGACCCTGAGCGTGTTCCGGCCCGCCATTATCACCAAGGCTCCGTGCCTGAAGCAGTAATCCATTATCTTCTTGGCCTCCTCTTCACCCCTGGCCTTGCTCCGCTTGTTCTTGACTATCTCGATCCCGATGAAGAGACCGAGTCCTCTCACATCGCCGACAATCTCGTGCTTCTCCTTCCATTCGAGCAGCCTCTTCACAGCTTTCTCTCCCAGCCTCCTCGCATTCTCCATCAGGCGCTCCGAATTGATGATCTCCAACGTCGCCAGAGCCGCCTCGACTGCGACGGGGTTGGCGCCGAAGGTGGAGGCGTGCTGCCCTGGCTTCCAACTCTTCATCACCTCCGATTTTGCGACCATAGCGCTCAGAGGCAGGCCGGAGGCGATTCCCTTTGCAATCGTCACCACATCTGGAATCACGTTGAAGTTCTCAATACCCAAGAACTTCCCCGTCCTCCCCACACCCGTCTGAATCTCATCCGATACGAACAGTACGCCTTCTTTCCTCAAGAATTCCATTTTGTGGAAGTAATCTGGAGGCGGCACAACGTATCCTCCTTCTCCCTGGATTGATTCGAAGAAGTATGCGGCTACTTCATCAACCGGGACGAACTTCTCTAGATACTGTTCCTTGAAGTAGTCCACACAGTAGTAATCGCACTCCGGGAAGGTCTGCTTCCAAGGGCATCTGTAACAATAGGGGAATGGGAAGTGAACCGTGTCAGGCACAAGAGGGAGCGAACCTTTCCTCTGGATTGGTTTGCTGGCTGTAAGACTCAGTGCGCCCATAGTCCTGCCGTGGAACGAACCGGAATGCGCCAGAAATATCGGCCGTCTTGTGTAGTTGCGCGTCAGTTTCATCGCAGCCTCTACTGCCTCGGCGCCGCTGTTCCCGTAGTAGACCATCTTCGGGAAGTTGCCCGGCACCATCGAGATGAGCTTCTCCGACAGTTCGACTACGTTCTCGTAGTAGAAGTCGGTGTACGAGTAATGAATGAACTTCTCGGACTGCCTCCTGATCGCCTCCACGACCTTGGGGTGGGTCGAGCCCGTGCTGAGGACAGCGATTCCCGACGAGAAATCGATGAACTGGTTCCCGTCGACGTCCCGAACGAGGGATCCGTGAGCGGATTCTATCACTAGTGGGTAGAATCGAGAGATCGAAGGGGATAGGTACTCCGCAGTCTTCCTGACCACCTCTGCGCCCTTCTTGCCGGGTAGTGTCGGACCAACCTTCGCGAATCGCTTGGCTTTCATGAAGAATCCTGTCCCTCGCCCTAATTGTCGTGCTAAAATACTTACTGGGGAATTGAGAGCTCTATCTCAAGGACTGGGAGGTTCAGCTGCCTTCCGTCTCTTGAGGTGACATTCTCACCGTCGATCTTGATATTCGAGATTTCGACGTTGCTCATGAAGCGCTTCTTGAGCACTTGGTAGACCTCGACCGACACATTGATGGCTTCGCCTCTCGCCCTGAGGACGACCTGTCGTGCACCACCGTTGAACATGGTGATGCAGGCAGTGACGTAGTTCAAGAGCGGCTTCGACTGACCGACGATGACTACTTTTCTCTCTTCAGACATCAGATAGGAACGCCCTTGTGCTCGGTTTTAAAGACTCCTCTCATGAATCTGGAACCGAATCGTATTTTTGTTCCTCTACGTGGGGCCCTTTGGCAATGGTCAACAAGCCCAGACGCAGGAAGCAGCCGGGTCACGGCCCGACCTATCTCATCCTGGGCATAATCCTGGTCTTGATAGCAGCCAGCGTAGTATATGCATACGCGGTAGGATTTGGGCCGTTCAACAAACAGCTAACATCTAACACAACGACCAAGACGTCCACCACAGAATCATTACTCTACGCCAGAATCAACACAACCTTGGGCTCGTTTGAAGTGGAGCTTTTCAATTCTTCAGCACCCAAGACCGTCACCAACTTTGTTAATCTGGTGAAGTCGGGTTTCTATACCGACTTGACGTGGCACAGAATTGAAGATGGTTTTGTGATTCAGATAGGCGACCCGACGACGAAGAACGGAGGGGGGAACAGGTCAACTTGGGGGGAGAGTTCCTCAGGCACCCAAATCACCTTCGAGAACACGCCTTACAACAATTACGCCGGCTACTTGGCCATGGCAAGTACTGCCCAGAAAGTCGGTGGTACTTCTCAGTTCTTCATCAACTTGGCCAACAACACTAGCCTTGACGGAGACTACGCCGTCTTCGGCAAGGTCATAGGCAACGGCATGAGTATTGTCGATGCGATCGGTAACGTGCAGACAAAACCATGGGTGGTGGGAGGGATGACAATCGACGAGCCGGTGACACCAGTTCTAATCTACAACATCACCATGATCAACCAGCCGTAAGGCGCGGGACTTGCTTAGGTTCCGGGCTTGTTCATCCACTCGCATTCACGGTAGCATTCAGAAGGACAGCAGCAGCAACGGCGCGACATCGAATCACCTCTGCAGATTTACCACTCCGCTGGGCGGTCATTGACCGACCCCGCCTTCCTGCCGGAGGACCTATGTCAGCCTCAGGACATTCGGTCTACAGCCTGGAGAAGCTGGTCCACATCCGTAGCTTGATTGGGGTGGTCTTCTACTGAATAGAGCTCTAATGCCCACTCTTCAACAAACCTGCGTAATCGAAGACCATCACCCCGTCGCTGTTCTGCAGCGCGTACTGAAACTGAGACTGATAGTCGGCCTGGCTGGATGTGGCGACGACCTCCACGCTGCCGATTATGCCAGGCTTGATGAATGGCTTCGTATCAGGAGCATAGGTTTCTTTCACGAGCAGGTCAGGCTTAAGCGTGGAGTACATGTTATCCGTAGTCACGGCTGTCTCTCCGCCGAAACTAGCTTTCAGCGAGGCCAGCAGAGACTGCTGGGATGGGAGACTTAAGTTCAACATGTCCAGACTAACTCCATCTTC
>Ga0116115_1000054_pt1 | contig 87806 bp, 84 predicted proteins | sample June2015DPH_10_1_2_FD_89789 | JGI IMG/M metagenome (GOLD analysis project Ga0116115, IMG submission 89789) | Peatland microbial communities from SPRUCE experiment site at the Marcell Experimental Forest, Minnesota, USA - June2015DPH_10_100 | ecosystem: Environmental > Terrestrial > Soil >... | reverse complement strand
TCCCCTCCGCAGGGATAGAAGAATGATTGGGGCCATTGAGCCCAACGTGATTTCTCCCCCTTGGGGGAAGGTGAATATCTTCACCATGAAAAGGACGCTAGAAAGAGCCACCATGACAATGGCTTCTGCAAGGACGCGAATGCTTAAGCCGCTTCTCTTCTCGCCCGCGCCGCCCATGTCGGCGCGGACTCTCTAGGCGTTTATAAACGAGTAAATAACCGACTTATGTCATGCAACCTCCCGACGAGGTCATGACGGACTATTTCCTCCCGCCGCTCCGGCAGCTGGTGGCAAGGTCGTTGCACCGTGAAGGATTCTCCCAGACGAAGATCTCATCATTGCTGGGTATCACTCAAGCGTCAGTCAGTCACTATTTGTCTTCAGAAGGGCAGAGACCTTACTCTGTGATGGCATCCATGTCAGTGAACAGGGAAGACGCCGACACATACGCTGCCTTGCTCTCCGAGGAGGTCAAGAGGAACCCTGTCGACGCCGTTGAGACAATTCGCACAGTCTGGTCGGATTTGCTAGGCCGCGGCTCGGTCTGCGACCTCCACAGGAGGATGTACCCGTCGCTCGCCCAGTGTGATGTCTGCATGAAGGCCTACGGCAGGAAAGCCGACAGGAATGCGGCAGTTGTCGATGAGGTGGCTCAGGCAGTGAGGCTGATCGAGTCATCGTCAAGTTTCGCGTCTGCGATGCCGGAGGTCTCGGTCAACATCGCCTGTGTCGCAGGAGAATCTGGAGAGCCAGGTGACGTCGTCGCCGTCCCGGGAAGAATCGTCCGGGTCAGGAACATGGCAAGGTCTCTGCAGGCACCTGAGTGCGGCGCCTCCAGGCACATGGCCAGGGTCTTGCTCCTCGTCAGGAAAAGGCGCCCCGACTTCCGTTCGTGCATCAATTTGAGGTATGATGGCAAGATGAACCGAATCCTGAGGCGGCTCCACCTCAGAACGATCACCGTGGGGGGATATCAGACCACAACCGGGGAAGACCCAACGTTGCGAGCGCTTGCGCGGGCAATGCTTGCGTCGCAAGAGCGATTTGATGCGGTCATAGACTCAGGCGGCGAAGGCGTCGAGCCGAACGTCTACATTTTCGGCGCTGGCGCGAGAGAGGTCGCCCGACAGGCGCTGCATATCGCTGAACTCTACGCGGCTGGCTAGGGTCTAACCTTCAGCGTTTCTTTCGTGCGCTTGATGCCTTCAAGCAAGCTGAAACGAAGGCCACGTAGATTGGCTCCGGATTCTCCGGCCTGCTCACGTACTCGGGGTGGAACTGCGTCCCCATGTAGAAGGGATGCCCATCGAGCTCCATAATCTCTGCCCTACGGCCATTGTCGCTGAAGGCGACGTAGTGCATCCCCGCCTCCTCGAACCTCTTCAGATACTTCTGGTTGAGCTCGAACCTGTGCCTGTGCCGCTCGCGTATCTTCTCCTGCCCGTAGATGTCGAAGGCCCTGCTTGGCTTCTTTAGGAAGATGTCGTGCCCTCCAAGCCTCATCGTGCCCCCCAGGTTGGAGACCTCCCGCTGGTCCGGCAGGAGGTCGACCACCGGGTGAGGTGTCTCCGGGTCCACTTCGGTGGTGTTCGCCTTCTCGAGCCCGAGGACGTGCCTTGCAAACGCGACGCTAGCCAGTTGGAAGCCGAAGCAAAGGCCGAGGAAGGGTATTCCTGAGACACGGGCATGGTTCGCCGCCGCGATCTTGCCCTCGACCCCCCTGCTTCCGAACCCCTGGGGAATGACGACCCCGTCGTAGCCGTCTAAGAGCCCGAGCTTCGCACTATCTTCCTCGATCACCTCGGATTCGATCCAATCTATATTGGACTTCGCTCTATTGACTGCGCAGGCGTGCATCAGCGCCTGATTGACGCTCACGTAGCTGTCAGCCAGGCTTGCGTACTTGCCTACCATCGCGACCCTGACCGTCTTCGACTGGTCGAGGAACCGGGCGGCTACCGCGTTCCATCTGCTGATGCTTAGCCGCCTCTTGATCCCGAACTGCCTAAGGATCGGCCTGAGCACCCCCTGCTCCTCAAGAAGCCTAGGGACCTGGTAGATTGAAGTCACGTCGGGGTTGGATATCACGCTCTCCACGGGCACGCTCGTGAAGAGCGAGATCTTCTCCTTGGTTTCCTTGGGAAGTGCCCTCGAACTCCTGACGACTATGATGTCGGGCTGGAGACCTATCCTGCGCATCTCTTGGACGCTGTGCTGGGTGGGCTTGGTCTTCATCTCGCCTACCACCGACAGTTCGGGAGCGAGGCTCACGTGAACGAAGAGCGTCCTAGACTGTCCCTCCTCCATCCTCATCTGCCTGAACGCTTCGAGAAACGGAAGACTCTCGATGTCTCCAACCGTCCCACCGCACTCGATTAGAAGAACGTCGACCTTCGAGTCGGTGGCCAGCTGCCTGATCCTTCGCTTGATTTCATTCGTGATGTGGGGGATTATCTGGACCGACTTGCCGAGGAACCTCCCCTTCCTCTCGTCGTCGATGACCTTGTTGTAGATCTGGCCGGTCGTTATGTTGTTGGCCTTCGACATGTTCCTGTTGAGGAACCTCTCGTACGTCCCCAGGTCCATGTCAGTCTCGCCGCCGTCATCAGTGACGTAGACTTCCCCGTGGGTGATGGGGTTCATGGTCCCGGCGTCGAAGTTCAGGTACGGGTCGATCTTAAGACAGGTTACTTCGAGACCCGACAACTCCAGAAGCTTAGCTACTGATGATGCCGTGATGCCCTTGCCGAGGCCCGACATCACTCCGCCCGTGACAAAGAGATACTTCGGCATATACCAAGTGAAGGTCGTGCGTAATTAAGGGTTGTGAGCATCGGTTCTGGTAAGTTAGCGGTTGACGCCGAAGATTGTTGTCGGTGTTAAGACGCGAGCAGAAAGTCGTAAGAGGGTCAACCCGCGAGACATTGGTGGCATGACGCCTTGTGGGAGAGGCGTTGCGAAAACCTTCATCGCCTTGTTGGTAGTGGCGGTCGTGATTATTGGCTTCGTGGCGTTGGTAGTGCTGTTCAACATGCCAAACGCAAACCATCTGACTGGGACTTCGACATCGAGTAATCAGACTTGCACACACATGACTGTTTCAAGCTACAGCGACTATTGTTCCGCCCCTTTGAGCTACACTCAGCTGCAAGACTTCGTGAACCGCTCCACGGTGCCCCCTGAATACAGGGAGGGCGCAATAGTCCTCCATGTTGGCTATCACCCTTGCACAATCTGGTTCTACACCCTACCCAACGCGACCGATGTCGTAGTCTATCTTGGGACTGACAAGGCCGCTCAGACCTGCGAGTAGTGCTGCTCATCAACCGCGCTTAACAGGAAGACGAATCAGACCCATCAACCGTCAAGTTACCAGAGCCTGAGCATCGGCGGTCGCAGAGGAGACCTTCTCTCGCCTGTTCGGACTCAGGCAGGATCTTGTCAGGACACGGGCTGAGTGATTACGGCGAGGTCGGAAACATCGACCAACAGTTTGCTAACCCTCTCTAGGGAACCGAGCGTCTCTGCCACAGAGGCGCCCTGGGCGACTGGGAGCTGTGCGATCCTTCCTAGGTCCCGACTCATCTCCTGGGATAGGGCGTTGACAGTCATCTTAACGGAGCGGGGCCTGCCCGGCCTCCTGGAGATGAACGCCTGCGTGGCCAGATCGTTCATCTGCTTCAGCCTCGACACACACGCCGCGAGTTCGCGCGAGAGTTGCCTGGAAGTCCGGGAATAGTGCAGTTTTTTCGAGAGCTCCGCCACCGCGTCTCCGACGCTCTCGAGGAAGCTGGCAAGAACTCGGTAGTCCAGAACATCGACGGGCGAAAGCCCGTAGCTCTCGGCAATCTCCGGCCGCATTATCGCGGCCCTGATTGCCCGCACCAGCAAGAAGTAGAGCCGGTCGACCTCGTCGTCGCGCTCTGCCACGAGCGCCAGGAGCTTGGCGTCTCCCTTGGTCAACCCCTCTGTAATGTCTCTGAGCATGCCGTCGAGGATGCTGGACATCCGCCTGACTATCTTCTCCGGAATGATTGCCGATGACTCGAGCAGGAACTGGACAACAACCCTCTTGGAGTCCTCGTCCATTATCTCCAGCCCTACCAGGTGGGCTATCGTTGCCTTCAGCCTGGCCCTGTCTTCCCTGGAAATTACCTTCTTGCCAACGATTCTGATCACGTCGAATCCGAGTAGATAGGCCCCTGTGATATCGTTCATGACCTCGCTCAGGTCCTCCCCCGGATACTCCACCTCGATCTCCCTCGGCTTGTCGGCGACGTCCTCGATTGGCCTCACAATCAGCTTCCTGGCCGAGAGCTCGTCGACGGCCATCGTCGCCCCCTTCTTCACTCCGTTCCTCTTCGCCCAGTCCTTCGGCAGAGAGATGAGGAGGGTCCCGCCACCCATCTCGAGGACCTTGCGTGCGTCCATGGCTCTATATGACGAACGGGTTCTCTATATCTCTTCGGAGAGACGGATTGGTGATGGCCCTGCCGTGCATCTTCTATGCGGTTGAGATGTCCTTTTGACTTCATTCTTGTTGGCTTCTGAAAAGCGGTGCCCACCTCGCGCAACCCTCGCTTCACTGATCCACTCGGGCCTAGGACATTTCTTCAAGACCTCCGCAGAGTATTTATTGGCTCGGCGCTGCCGAAAGTAAGTCATGTCTCTATCCGCTTCACTGGGGGGTTGTGGTTCCGCGAAGGCCCCCGGCCACAGAGGTGATTGAACCCTGGCCAGAACTGCAGTCATACTGAGAATCACAGGGCTCGTGCATGGGGTCTTCTTCAGGGCCTCGATGGCCGAGCTGGCCGCGAGCCGTGGCGTAACGGGATGGGTCAGAAACATGGCTGACGGTTCGGTCCAGGCCTTCCTCGAGGGCGAAGAAGAGAAAGTGAGGCGAGTCGTAGAATGGGCGAAACATGGCCCCCCGCGGGCCCGGGTCGACTCGGTCAAAGTGGAGAAGGTCAGGCTCAGGAACTCGAAGAGCTTCCGGATCGAAGGCTAGAGCCATACAAGCAGCGGCTGGCGGCAAAGGGCCAGTCTCCCGACAGTTTCAAGCAGCTCCGCCACCAGATCCGCGCCACCGACTAACGTTTTTAGCGACAGCAAACAGACACGTCCCGTTGGACTCCTCTGAGAGGGATGTCAAGAAGGCTGCCGAGCTCAAGCTCTGGCTCGAAGGAAGGATAGCCGAGCTTCAGGACGAAATAGAGAGGCTCAAGGAGTCGCTCGGGTACGTGGATGCGACTCTCAGGGCCTCCACCTTCAGACCCGCGAACGAGATGATGGCAGAGGCAAGGCAGGCGCCCGAAATAAGGGAGCTCAAACGAGACAAGGGCGACCAGGTTATAGCGAGGGCGTCGGTTACTTCAGATAGCGTCTCCGTAGAGCCCAGTGATGGCGTGACCCTGAAATCCGCGACCCCTCCCTTCAAGTCGTTCCTGCTGGGCAAGATCCTGCAGGGTATGAAGACCGCAGACCTGGACCTCATTTCCAAGGGGAAGCTGGGGAAGGGCATGGAGCTACGGTTCGACGTCGAAGAGAGCGACGGCGCGATCACGAAGCTGATAGTCGAGAACTACAGAGAGAAGGCCAGGCTCAACGAGATCCTGAACACGGTCTCATGGACCTTCTCCAGAATGCTCGAGAAGTAGTCAGCGAAGAGCAACGAGGACGTCCTCGACTTTCGGGGGCAAAGGGGTGTCTGCGGTCAGGTAGAGCTCGGCCGCTGCGTTGGCGAATCTCAGTCTCTCGGGATCACTGAGGTTCTTCAACCTGCAATAGATCGAGCCGGCATTCCACACGTCGCCCGCTCCCGTCAGCCTGCGGACCTTCACTCTCTTAGTACGGGCCTGAATGACCAAGCCTCCGTTGCTGGAGAATGACCCTCTCGAAGTGTGGACGTCAAGGCTCACCCGAAGCCTCTCAGCGACAACTGCGCACGTCTCTCCTAGGCCCGCAGCCTTCAAGCCTAGAAGTCGCGCAGCCTCGAGGGTTTCATGTTCATTCAAGCTCATCCAGTCAACTAGCCGCCTCTTCGTGATGACCGCCAGGAGGCTGATGAATTCCTGCAGCCTGTCTCTGAAGTCAGCTGGGTCGAAGAAGATCGTCTTCTCCCTCCCGAGCCTATTGCGCAGGCCGGTGAGGAGCCTGGTCCCGCTCTTGTTCGCAGCCCAGTTCACGGAGCAGATCACTCGAGCTCCTCTCAGTGCCTCCCAGTCATCCGAATCCAAGAGGTCAGGCCCGAAGTCCTTCGCCCCGCCTCCGTGCCCCAGCATGACGTTGACTTCTCCTTCGAGTGCAACGGTGAGGCCGGGAGGCTTCGGCTTGACCCTGACCACCGCGTCTAGGCCTTCGAACGGCCCCCTGAGCATCCGTTCGTGGATCGTATCACTGTGGGTGATCAACAGCGTCCGGAGACCCAGTTGCGCGAGAGCGTACGCCAGATTGACCGCGTTGCCTCCGCGGACATCCTGCTGCGAGACGCCATGGACACCTCCTCCTCCCTGATTCGCCTTCCTGGTGACCGCCTCGGCCAGCCTGGGGATGCTCCTAGTGTGCACCAGCCTATCGACAAAGAAGTCGTGCATGACCGCGACGTCGAAACTCCGGCTCAAGCTACCTCGGACCCCTCGGATTCTCGACTACCATGGGCCCGTTGGATTCCTCAATTGTCTTCTTGGCTGGTTGTATCTCAACGAGCAGCTCCATCTTCGTGTCCCGCATTGCATCTAGGTCGCCCACAGGAGACTACCTGACGAACATTCCATCCCGCGACCGCAGCCATCACGTCCGGGGGCCGCATACTTCCTATTCGTACGCCCTCGTAATCTTGACGCCGTCTATCAGCATCCACGGACAGAGCGTTGGCGTGTCGACCTCCCACCATTCTATCCACTCTCTATCCTTCGAAAGGAGTTGGACCGAGGAGAACATCCTCGAGAGGTCGTCGCCCGCGCGCATCCCCTTGAGAGGCCGCGTCACCTTTCCGTTCTCTACGAGGTACGCTCCGTCCCTTGGCACCGTTGAGAACTCGCCCGTCCTGGTGTTCTTGAACCGAGTGTACCAATTGCTCGTGAGAATGATTCCTCTCCTTATTTCCTTGACCATCTCCTCATACGATGAGTCGCCCGCTCCGACCTCGTGGTTCCAGCCGTGGGGGGTGACCAGACCCGCGCTTCCTGTGCTCTCCGTCTTCCACTTCTTCGCGGTCGTGAGGTTATGGAAGTAGGTCTTCAGTATCCCGTTCTGGATGACTGGGGTCGACCTCGTCCGGGTTCCCTCGTCGTCGAAGACCCGTCCGCCGAGTCCACCCTTCACGGTCCCGTGATCAGTAAGGTTGAACGACTCAGTCGCGACCTTCTTGCCGAGCTTCTCCACTAGATAGGACGTGCCGGCGTCAACCGAGAAAGCCGACGCGGCATATCCGACTGTCTCTACTATGTTCGATGCTACGGTCGGGCTCAGCAGGACTTGATAGGCTCCGGGCTCTGGCTCGGATGCCTCTCTCATCTTCTTCGCGTCCCCTCCGGCCCTTCTCCCGGCATCTTCCGGGTCGAATCCAGCGAGGGTCGAGGAGCAACTCAACCCGTGCCCGCTCGCGTCCTTCTCCGCAAAAGACCTGATGTTGAGCGTTATCGACGTTCTCGCATCGGAGCCCCTCGTCCCCGTAGAGGTCAGGATCTTGTACCAGACCGTACCTGCGTCGATCACACCTGCCGACCTCTTGCCCCCGGCGGCAAGAGACGCAGAGATTGCCCTCTTCGCGAACTCGGGAAGCTCCTCGCCTACCTCGACCAACTTCCTGTCGAACCCGAGGGTGCTCGGGTTGTACTTTGACGCCCTGTCGGGGAGCGGGACATATTCTGATTCAGGCAAACCTCCCAGCGAGTCGAAAAGATCCCGGACGAACCTTTTGACGCTTGCGGATTCGAGATTGGAAGTTGAGGCGATCGCCCGCTTCTTGTTCTTCGTGAGGTAGACCATCAGCTCAGCCTCTTCGACGTGATTGGCGGTCGTTACTGAACTATTGGCGAACCTTATCATCCTGTCCTTGACCCTAGCTGTCAGCGCGATTGCGTCGTCCGCGCCCAACCTTCTGGCCGTCGAGATTGCGTCTTCATTGAGGGCTCCCAGGTCCAAACCTGTCACCTTGCTCCCAGTCTAATTCCCTTCAACAGTGTTTCAGGGCCCCCAGTCCACACTGGCGCCCCCTGCTGTGGGTCCCCCTTGCCGCAGACTGCCGCCTCGAACTCCATATTCTTGCTCCGCGCACTGACACTTCCCCAGAGCCTCGGCGTGGTGATTTCGAGGACTGGCGCTTTCACCATCTCTCTCACTACTCCCTTCTCTATGAGGTATGCCTCGAGTGCAACGTACCTCTGGTTGAACCTCTTGTCATCTATGTTCCACTCCGTGAATGTCTTGAAGAAGACCCCATGCTTCACTTCCTTGATCAGCTCATCCGTTGAGTAGTCGCCCGGTTCCACAAATGTGTTCGACATTCTGATTATCGGTTCCCTGTCGAATGAGACAGACCGCGAAGCACCGTTGCTCTTGAGTCCGAATTCTCCTGCGGTCGCCCTGTTGTGAAGGAATTCGTTGATTACGCCGTTCTTGATCAGCCTGCGCTTCTTGGCGACCACGCCTTCATCGTCGACCGGCGTATAGCCCATCGAATGAGGGATGTTCGGGTCGTCGCTGACGTTCGCTTCGGGGCTTCCTATCTTTCTTCCCAGGCTGTCGGCCTTCAGATACGACTCCCCTGCCTGCGCCCCTTCCCTACCTAGAATCCTGTCAGCCTCCTGTGGGTGTCCCACGGACTCGTGGGCCGCTATGCCCGAGAGCTCGGGGCTCAGTACGACGTCGACGATGTCGTTCGGCGGCTTGCCCGCAGTCCTGAGGACTTTGCCCATCGTCTTGGCCTCCTCTTCCACCTTGTCAATCAGCCTGATCCGCTTCACAACTTCAAGACCTCCTGCCTCTCCCTGCTGGAGGAATCGTTGTGCCGTCGCTCCCCCTTCCACAGCAGTGAGCGACCCAAAGAAGCCGATGCGGGGCAGCCTCGCTTCGATCTTCGCCCCATCGCTGTTGACGTAGTACTTCTCCTCCAGTTCCGCGCCTAGGGCGAGGAATCTCCCCGGGATCTTGACGCCCGCTTTGCCGTCGCCGATTCTTCCTTCGATGTCGAGCAGGACCTTCCTCAGCCAGGTGGCGTCGACATTCTCGACCTTGACCTTCTCTGGCGCGGCCCATCTTTTCTGGACGGCTTTCGACGAATCGAACGTTATCTTCTTCTTGAGGACGGGCACTGAGGCCTGCGCGAGTTTGACCGCTCTCTCGGCCAGTTCCTTCACGAGCTCAGGCTTCATTTCGTTCGTGGCCGCGAAGCCCAAGGCTCCTCGCGAAATCACGCGGATTCCGATCCCGTACCCCTCAGCGAAGAACGAGGGTTGAGATTCACCGTTCTTCATAATGAACTGCCTGACACGCGTGTTCTGTACTCTCGCTTCCGCGTAGGAGGCGCCCGCAGACAAGGCCTTGGACACCGCCGCTTCGGCTAATTGCTTGCTCTCTTCGAGCTTCAACCGTCCCTCCGCCGGCGAGAGCTTATTTCTGCCTTTCAGCTCACAGCTTCTGCAGCTTGTCGACCATCCCGCGGATGACGTCGAAGCCGCTCTGCCAGAAACCCGCGGAGGCGATGTCGATTCCAATTTGGTCCAGTATCTTCCCGGGGCTCTCCGAACCGCCATATGAAAGAACCCTCAGATACTTCGGGACGAAGCTCCTTCCCTCCTCCAGATAGGCGTTGTACAGGGCAAGGCTCAGCAGATTCCCGAAGGCGTAGGCGTAGCAGTAGAATGGGGTGTGATAGATGTGCGGGATGTAGGTCCACTCCCATCTGAACTCCTCAGGGACCTCGACCGCCTCTCGGAACTGCTCCTTCAGGACGGAGGAATAGACCTTGCATAGGTCGGAGACGGTGGACCCCTCGCTGACTGCGGTGTGAGCCTGGTTCTCAAAGACTACGAAGTAGGCCTGTCTGCCTATCGTCGCGTACATCGACGATATCTTTTCCAGAAGGACAGCCCGCTTCAGCTCGGCGTCCTTTTCCTCCCGCATGAACTTGTCGAAGAGAATCATCTCGCCGAAGACCGAGGCCGTCTCCGCCAACACTAGAGGCGGTTGGAACGTGAGGATAGAATGCCCCGCTGCGAGCTGGCTATGGACGGCGTGTCCCGACTCGTGGGCTATCGTGTAGACGTCTCTCGTCGCTCCTGAATAGTTGAGGAAGAGATAGGGAACGACCTCCGGCGTGACGCTCATGCAGTAAGCTCCGTTGTTTTTTCCCCTCCGGGGGCTCGCGTCGACGTGGCCTTGGTCGAAGACCCTCTTTGCCATCAGGGCGAATCCTGCGTCGAACTCTTTGAACGCGTCGAAGACAGTCCTGACCGCGTCTTGGTAGGCGATCCTCTTTTCCTTCTTCGCGAGGGGAGCGTAAATATGGTATCGGCTCATCTTCTTCATTCCCAGCATTTTCCCCTTCAGCCTGAAGAAGTCCTGGAAGACCTGGCTGTTGACCCTGCAAGCCTTCAGGAGCGTCTCTACCGAGGCATCGGGGACGTCGTTCTCAAGATTTCGCGGAGAGATCGCGGTTGAATATCCCCTCATCTTCAAGTTCTCGTTCCGCCAGTCCCTGACTATCGTCCGGTAGACTTCGCCTAGAACGTCCCCGCTCTCGGCGTACCTGCTGAGGAGTGTCCTATACGCTGCCTTTCTGGTCGCTGGGTCGGTTGAGGCGAAGAGTCGCGCCACCTCGTCGACGACCATCTTCTTCGGCTTCCCCGCGGAATCTTTCAGCATTCTCCCCCTGACCTTGACCGTGAAACTGAAGTCTGACACTATCTTGTCGTAGTGGTGAGTCCACCCTGAGAATCCCGTAACGTTCTTCAAGTTGACCGCCTGCTCGACCTTCTCTTCAAGCGTGTATGGTTTCAACTTCCTCCACAGGCCCAGGACATAGCGGTAGTCTGGACTGGCAGGTATCAGGTCCGCCGTCTCTGAATCTTCCAGCCCGGCCCACCAGAGACGGAAGAAGAGAACCTTGTTGTCAACCTCAGCTCTCAGATCCTCGGCAGTGTCAATGGCCGCTTTGGCCTGCTGGTCCGCGGTGTCTGCGGAGTATCTCATGTAGGAGTACGCCGAAGTCCTCGAAAGATCCTCGACGATGCTCTCGTACAGCTTCAAAGCCGAGCCAACATCTACGGCTGTGAACCTGTCCAGGCGCCCGCGGAACTTCTCGAAGCGGACCGCCTTCTCCTTGGCTGCTTCGAGCCTTTCCTGCATCCCCCGACCCGCCCCTCTGGGCAAGGCGTCCTCGAGACTCCAACGGCCAGGTTCGAATTCCTGTCGCTTCAACGCGCGATTCCAACGCCTTTGGCGTAATAAGCTCTCGGGCAGAGCGCACGGGGATGGGCTTCCCCTTCATCGAGGATTCCAGCCTCCGCGGGCTCCTTCTATTGGAGGGCTGGTAAGGGATAAATAAGAACCAGGATAGATTCTTCCCCGGGTTGGATCTCCCGCTCCCAGTTCTTTCGACAAGCGGCGTTTCACTTCAGGCGATTGCTATCCTGATTGTAGCCATCGGCTTGGCAGGGCTCGCCATTCTGATACTGTTCGCCAAGAAGAAGATCTAGCCCGTGGCTTCAGTAGCGGCCGTCTTCGACATAGACGGCACTCTCGTTACCTTCAAGTTCGACGTGCGGGGTACGAGGATTGCGATAATCGAGGAGCTCTCGAAGAGGGGGTTTGACACCGCGGGGCTCAACATGACTACACCCACCCAGGCGATGGTCGACTCGGCCAGGATGCAGGTCGAGTCGGGGAAGGTCAGGGCCGAATTCGACGAAGTGCGAGCCAAGCTCTACTCGATCCTCGACGCCTCGGAGATGGAGAGCAGCCATACGACTAGTGTCTTCCCAGGAACGCGCGAGACGCTCGACTACCTGAGGTCCAAGTCCGTACGGTTGGGGGTCCTAACCAACAGCGGGAGGAGGGCGGCCGCTGCGATTCTCAGGAGCACTGGGCTCCAAGATTGCTTCGAGTTCGTGCTGTGTCGCGAAGACGTCGCGATGATGAAGCCTAGACCGGACGGGCTGGTTAGGGCCATCTCCATGCTGGGGATGCCAAGAGACCAGATCTTCTACGTGGGCGATTCCAGGTACGACATAATCGCCGCGAAACAGGCAGAGCTCAGGGTTGTGGCGGTCTCGACCGGCAACTACGACGCAGCCAAGCTCAGGGAGGAAGGGGCTGACTACGTGATTTCGGCGATTTCAGAGCTGCCTGGACTCCTCGGCGTCTAGAACTCTGCAGAGAGAAGGTCTGTCTGCTCAGGCCAATAGGCTCAGGTTCTCACAAAGTTCGGCATGTCACTGGGAAGCTCAAAGGATAGCTCCACGAGCCCGGCGGCTCGTCTCCCCTTTTTCCAATGACACTGATACACTAGCTTCTTGGCACCTCTCTTCTCGACAGTATACACATTCGGACGGCCCGAGGCCATTACCTTCCTGAGCTTCTCTTGGGCCTGTGGCGGATGGCAGTCCATCAGGCTCTTCCCGACGAGGGCCTTGCCTCCCTCCTTTGAGCTTACTTCTGCGGCCTTGTCATTCATGTACAGGATCGTGTAGTTCCTGTCGCAGACCGTCACCGCACAGGGCAGCTGTTCTAACCACTCTAGACGACCTACGCTAACCATGTGCTGTGCTCAGAGGTGTCCCGCCAGGCGAAACGGCTTAAGGCTTTCTTGATAAGAGGCTATACCATCTAGTATAGGCTCTCTTAGCGATTCGATAGGATTTGCAGGTCCTCGCGTGTCTGATTGATTCTGCGGGATTGGTTCTTCCAGTCTGTGCGAGTCTTGGCCTAGGGTAGGTTTGGTATTCTCGAATTAGCTCCGAGTCGGATAGCACACACCATCTTGTCTTGAGCTTACGACCAGACGCCTGAGAATATCACTGAAGCGCCGTTGCTCATGCTGAACGAGCCCACTACCCTTGAACCGACTGTCTGGGCAGTAAATGGAACACCGGCTCTGCACACCGCATTGAGGCTGCTGCTTGCTCCTACTGTAGTCACGGGGTTGTCATGTCCGAATGTTGTTGAGGCGTCAGCCTTCCCGGAGACCTGAACGCTGCAACCAGTCATTGTTACGCTTGAAGCGCCGGTGTTGATCAAGGTGACGTCACAGATACCTGTCGCCGACATGCAAGTTGCCTCCTGTGCCGTGACTGTTGCTACGCTCGTGAACGACCCGAAGAGGCCGAACACGAATCCAGCAACTATCAAGCCTAGGATGAGCGTGATCGCGACGAGTATTAAGGTCGCTAGGATTGGTGAGACCGCCTTTCTTCTCCTTCCATCCTGTAGGGCCTTCATCATTGGGCCTTCTCTTTCGTCTTTTCTTATTAACGCGCACGGGATTTTGGTTCAGTTTTCGGGTCAAATTGCTAACACAAAGTAACACAAAGTCGCACACGGAGAAAATCCTCAGACGACATTAAGGCAGCATGAGATCCATTCTCTCGGTAACATGGGAGCAAAGAAGGGGAGAGAGCGCCTAGGCTCTCTGTGTTATCAGCTTTGTAAGTCGCAGTAATTGCCCTTTGAGTTTCGCGTTCTCGCGTCCAAGTTCTTCTTGTGTGCTGACTTGTGGTTTGATTGTTTCTCCCGATAGGTCGAGTCTCGGCATTAGGTAGGCCTCGCATTCTTGGATTGGTTCCGGGTCGGATAGTAAGCTGTAGGTGTCCGGCATGTGTCCGAGTGTTGGTCTTGGACCCATGAGGGCTGTCCAATGGTTGGGATTCATCTCGTTGGATGGTATCCGCTCGGCTGTTGTCTCGGATCCCTTACTGAAATAGTGAGAGGCCAGTCTGACTCATATTTGGAGGCGGCTAGTTTAGTTATTCTATTCCAGATTGTGTCGTAGCTGGGTACGAGAGAGTCGTTGACCGCGCGCGCATCATCCCCATGGCCAGATCGGGAAGGGCGACTTTTTGTTCATCGTAGGAGGTAAGTGAGAGTGCTGAGACGATTCAACGACTTGCTCGGGACTTGTCGCTGAAGGTGTAGTTCTTTGCGGCTAGAGAGAGGAGTATGGCCAGCGCCATCAGGGCTATCGCGAGATAGAAGATGGCGTCGAACGCTGTCGAAGAGGGACCGGTCGCCGGGACGGATATTCCTCCGATGGTCTCGTAGACCGTGAGGGTGTAGGTGGTCATGAGGGTCGTCGCAATCACTGGACCCACGGCCCCGCCCATGTTCCTTAGCATGGTGTTCAGCCCGAGGCCGGTGGCGACGGTCTCCCCCGGCAGCGAGACGCTAATCATGTTGACTATCGGGATGATGACGGAGATGGCTCCCATCAGCGAAACTGCCGCCGCCAGCGTGACGTCCATTGGCGTGGCCCTTCTGACGATGAAGAGCGCGAGACCGGCGATGGCGATGCAGGAGCCCATCACCAGCGTCGGCTTCGGACCGTTCCTCGTCACGAGCCTCCCCAGTCCCGGACCTACGACGAGCATAAGGAGCGTGGCGGGGACGAGAGTCAGCCCGGCCGAGATGACATCCAGGCCTAGCCCCCAGGGCTTCGGCGATTCGGTGTAATAGATCACGGCGAAGAACAGTAGGAACATGGAGATGCCGGAGATGATCCCCACCAGGTTGGCGACCAAGACATTCCTGATTCTGAGGAGCTTCAGCTGAATGAGAGGGTTGGCCCTCCTGCTCTCGGCGACGAAGAAGCCCGCCGTGAGGGCTATCCCGGCCGCAAGGGCGGCCAGGTCGTAGGCCGAGTACCAGCCTTCGTACGGGCCCTCAGTCAGGTAGAGGAGGACGAGCGAGACGCCGGCCATCAGCATGACCGTCGTATAGTAGTCCACTTTCAGCCTGGTGCCCGGGACACCCTTCGGGAGGAACTTGGCCACCACGATGAAGAGGACGATACTGAGGATGAAAGCCGAGTGGAAGGCCCACTGCCACCCCAGGTCCTGGACCACGTAGGCCCCGATGACCAGCCCGGCCGCTGCGCCTATGGCGAAGGTCGCACTGACGACCCCCTGTGCCGTGGCTATCCGCTCCTTCGGGAACGTTTCGGCTATTATCGCGAGGGCAAGTGGGACTATGGCGAACCCGACGCCTTGGACGGCCCTCGCGAAGATCAGGAAGTAGATCGAGGTCGAGAATCCACCGATGCCCACGCCCGCTGTGTAGAAGATGAGCGCGAGCAGGAACATCCGCTTCTTGCCGTAGCTGTCCCCGAGCTTCCCGAAGAGGGGAGAGACGGCGCTACCGACGATGAGGAACGCCGATGTGACCCATGCGACCACGCTCGGGGTCGTCCTGAAGTCAATCTGGATCGTGCGGATTCCAGGGATGATCATGGTTTCGACGTAGTTGAGCAGAAGGGCCACGCCGACCATCGAAAGGAGAGCCCGGAGCTGATGGTTCTGGAGTCCGCTTGGACTCCCTGCGACCTTGGCCTTGACCGGGAGGGTTTCCAATCTTCCCGAGGCCCCGTCGGGGCTCGGTTATAATGGTAGGGGAGCGCGTCGGCTGCAGTCCCGCCCTAATCCATATAACCGCACTCGAAACAGCCGCCTAGATTATTCATGACCGCAAGCCCTTCCAAAGACACGCCTTTCTACATCGTCGGCCTTCCCGAGGAACCCATCGAGGCGGCGGAGGCTAAGATGAAGTTCGAGAGACTCTCGTTGGAACTCTGCAAGGTCTTCCCCTTCATTGAGGAGATCAGGGCGGTCGTAAAGTCGAAGAAGACTTCGAAGGATCATGCGCGGTATGAGGTCTCGGTCGAGGTATACGCGCCTAAGGAAAGGCGCGCCTTTACGGAGAACGGTTACAACCTGGCCGAAGTCTTCGATTCTCTGGGACCAAAGATGAAGAGGCTCCTCTCGTCGAGACAATCACGGGTCACCGCGACGCGCGGAAAGACTCCCAGGAAGACGCGCGAGTAGAAGCTCTTTACTGAGCCGACTGGCTGACCTGAGGAATTCTCTTCAGCTGGTCTTTCAGCTGCTCCACCTCGTATCCGAGTTTCGCGATTGTCTTTGAAGCTTCTGAGGCCTCGGACAGGGAATGGAAGACCTCAAGCGCCTTCCGTCTGATTCTCGGGTCACGGTCGGTCCGCGATGCTTCCTTGAGTGCATCCAGGAACCTGGCGTCTCCCAGCGACGGAATCAGCTTGGCGACGATGTACTCGCGAACTCGGAACTCCTTGTCTCTAAGGAGCATCTCCTTGATCGTCGGGAACTCGTCCCCGAGGAGGTACCCTCGGTTCTTGATCGCCTTCAGCGCCCCGATTCTCACGCGGAGTGGCTTCCCATACGCAACGTTCTCGCTGACGACTGCTGCGATGCCGGCGTCCTTCAGCTTGCCCATGGCGTCGAGGCATGCCTCCGCGAGCGTCTCATTGGTGGTGTGGACCTTCATGGCTTCCATGAGGTGCTGGAATGCTCCTTCGGGCCATGCCTTGGCCAGCGACAGAGCGGCCTCACACCTGACGTAGGGACTCTGGTCGTTCTGCAGGAGAGTGATCAGAAGCGACCTAGCACTCTCGTCCTTGAAGTTGCCTAGAGCCTCGGCGAGGGCTCGCCTAGTCCTCCGCTCTGCAGGCATCCCGGCCTCCAACAGCGCAGAAAGGGCCTCCGATGTCCCGATCTCCCCGAGCGCCCTGAGTGCGCTTGCGTTCACATCCCAGAACTGCGCCTTCTTGGCGGCCCGCCCGAGCGCGCCGACCGCGATGTTCGCCTTGGCTTCTCCAAGGTTCCTTGCTGCTTCGGCCCTGCTCGAAGCGTCCGCGCTTCCCTCCAGCTGGCTGACGAGAAGTTCTACGCTCTTCCTGAACCGAATCTTCTTCAGCAGCCAGTGCTCCGGGTCGAATTCGACGATGGCGGGCTTCGATGCTTGGCCGAAAGAAAACGTCTGATCGCCCGAGTCCAGCATGACCCTCTTCTTCATCCGGGTCCCGTCTACGTACATCACGATGTCGCAAGGCAGCTTGAAGATGGGCGTCCGCATCTCCAGCTTCTGGGTCTGTCTGACGCGCAGGGTCGCCGTCTTCGAAGCCTCGTCCCAGGAGTATTCGACCTCGAACTCTGGGAACCCCGTCTTGAGGAACGATTGCTCGAAGAACTCCTCTAGGGAGCGCCCGCTGACTTTCTCCATCGACTTCCGGAAATCGTGGGTGTCGGTGTTCGAGAACGAATGGGCCTTCAGGTAGGAGGAGATGCCTTCGAAGAACGCCCCCTCCCCGAGGATGTATCTCAGCTCGTGGAGCATCCACGCACCTCTCGCATAGATTGCCATACCGAAGAGATCGTCGGGGTAGACGAAGTCCTTCTCTACGGTCGGCCTTCTGAACTCATTCGCGTCCTCTTCGAAGAAACTGTCGGCCTTCGCACCCATGTCCCATCTGAATTGGTCGACCCCTCTAGTCCGTTCGATGTACATCGCCTGCATGTAGTCGGCGAACCCTTCGTTCAGCCAGGCGTGCGACCAGTCGACGCAGGTCACGAGGTCCCCGAACCACTGGTGTGCCAGTTCGTGTGCGACTAGGTTGGTTGGGTTCCTGTTGGGCGTGGAGTAAGACATCTGGAAATCCTCCTGGGAGTCTGCGTCAGGGTAGTACAGCATCGTTAAGGTGGTAGCGTTGAAGTTCTCCATGCCGCCGAAGATGAAGTCTTCGACCGTTGTCTGAGCATACTTGGGGTAGGGGTATCTGACTCCGGTTATTTCATTGAAGACCTTGATCATTCTAGGTGTCTCGCCGAAGTACCGTAGGACGTCCGCCTTCTTTGACTGAGGAAAGTAGTACTGGAGCTGGACCGCTTCGGCCTCTTGCTTCACCTCGCCGAACTTCCCGGCCACGAACGAAGTCAGGTAGCTGGGATGAGGCAGCTCCTCCTTCCAATGAAAGGTCACAGCATCCCCGTTCTCCTGCTCAGAAACCAGCTTTCCGTTTGAGATGACCCTGAACCCTTTTGGTACAGTGAGCAGGACCTCGCTCGTGAATTTGTCGTTCGGGTTGTCGTAGCAGGGGAACCAGTACCTGGCAAACTCCGCCTCAGAGTGGGTCCAGGCCTGAACCTCCTTCTCGGGGTGTTCCTTGTCGGGCTCTATGAAGTAGATGCCCTCGTTGGGAGTGCTAGAGTAAGTTATCTTCAAAGTGTGACTCCCCGATAGGGGCACAGATGGGTTGATCGCCAGTCTCTCCTGATCATACTCGAACTCGCACTTCGACCCGTCTAGGCTGACTTCGTGGATTTCCATGCTGCAGGCGTCGAGGACGACTCTGTTGAGCCCTGGCCTGATCGGGATAATCGTCAGCGTGCATGAACCCGTAATCCTCTTTCTGGGCATGTCGAGCGACAACTCAATCTTCGCATGCTGGGTATGGAAGTCCTTCTTGGGCGTGTAGTGTATCGTAGATTCGGGAAGATGGAAGGACCTGTACGCGTTGACGACCATCGAATAGCGAGGCACCTCGCGACACCTCAAAAGACTTTCGAGCCACACTCTTCGTTAATCAATGGGAAACACTGACTTGGCGAGCCGGACTGCCAGCAAGACTCCGTCAATGATCATGACCTCAGCCGTTCTCGAGATGGCGTAGCTCCTGGAGCGAGTCGCAGGCCTAGATGTATCCCCAGCTGAGCAACATGTCGCTGTCGTGGGTCCAACGATGTCCGATGTCGTTCCTGTAGAACATGTTCGGTATCATCACGTTCCTGACGTTCTGATACGCCTCTTGAATGGCGTCCGCCATCGTGGCCCCTGAACCTGTTACCACGAGAGCGTACCCGGAATTCCCCGCGATATGCCAATCCCCTTCCTCAAGTTTCACCTCACCGATGTGTATTCCATTCAGAGACTGGCGCCTGAAGAGGATGGTCGCTCCTTCGGAATACTTCTTGAATGCCTTGTCATCTTGGAAGGGCCAGGGTGGGATCGTCACCACGACTCCGACCTGGTATCCCTTCTTGGCCTTCAGTTGAGCATCCTTTCCCTGGGTGAGCTCAGAGAGAAAGGTCCCCCATTCGCTGGTGATCCCTTCCATCTGGATGCTGATGGTCGGGTAGCCAAGCCTGGAAGTCCATTCTAGGGGCCAGACGCCCCTGCCATTTGCGATGCAGTTGATGTCGATGTACCCGACGTACTTGCTAGCGGCGAGCTTATCCTTCATCTTGAGAAGTGTCCTGTCGAAGACGGGGTTGGCTTTTGTCCAGTAGATCGAAGTACCCATCTCACCTGTGCTCGGCCCCAGCTCGTTAGGGAAGAGCCTCTTGTGCTCGAAATTGACGCAAAGAGGAAGGACAAAATCCTTGCCGTTGAAGAACGCCCCAACAGCTATCTCAACGCCTTCAGCGTATTTCTGAATCAGGAATTCCTTGATTTTCTTCGACCAGTTGGCCTTGTAGTGTTCGAGGACCTGAACGACATCCTTTCCGTCAGCCTCCTGCCCGATGAACAACAATTCCTTCTCGTTTTGGGCCTTCCCGCTCGGCTTTAGGACGTACCTGTCGGGGTTGTTCTTCACCAGGTCAATCGCGTCGTCAAATGATGTGAAGTTCCAGCTCGGCAGTGTGTCGACCCCGGCCTGATTGAGCTCAGACTGCCCAAACTCCCTGTCCAGTTCAAGCTTATCCGTGTAGGAGGACCCCCCGAAGACGAGCTTTCCCTCGCCGCGAAGCTGCTCTGCCTTCGACCCGAATCCGATGTCATCGAAGACGATAACTTCAGCCCAGTCCTTGAGCGGTTCCCACTCGTCGACCTTCTCGAAGAAGCCGAGGCCGACGTCCTTTTCTCCCTGGCCGTGGCAATACATCTTAACTTCGTGACCTTCCTTCTTGAGCTGCCACGCGAGGTCGGCTGACAGGCTTTCGTCTGTCACGAAGAGAAACTTCATTCGCACTGGTTCGAAATCGCGGCAGTTAATATTCGTAGCGCAGATGACGTATCATATTGGAAGCGCGCGCGCTCTTGGAGGTTCCTTCGTCAGCAGGAGCGCACATTATTCCTCATGTAAACCCCAATCAGGGGGTACACGGAAACCAGGCTCGCTCTTGTAGTAGGCTCTGACTTCAGGAAGCTCCTCGTTGATCGCGAGAGTCATCCGAGCTATCTTGTCATACAGAACTAGAGTCTCTTCATCAGGAAGCGGATCCGACAGTCCCTGATTGAGAAAGCCCCACCCTCCGTCCCAAGGCAGAATCTCGATTTTGTTCAGGGCCAGGAAATCCCGCACAACGTCACCCCAGATGAACCTGACCCCGTGCATGTCGAGGATTCCAAACTTGTCGGGGTCAGCTCTTCCCGAGCGGCACATTTCCCAAGCTCTGCCAGCGGTGATGAACTCCTCTGGAGGAACATCTAGTGGGTCGAACTTGATGTCGAGGGCTCTTCTTTGGAAGGAGTCGAGCTGGGAGTCGACCATCACCCAGCGCCCACTTCCAACGTTCCAGTACTCGCAAACCCAATGATCCTCATAGTGACCAAGCTCGAAATACACGCCGAACCCGCAGCGAGCCCTCGCGGGTATGCTCTTGTAGCGCAGTATCGAACAGAGCAGGACGGAAAAGTCACGGCAATTCCCAACTTGACGCTGATCGAGTGGTCTAGATACACGGAGAGGTTTATCACTCTTCTTGGCTATGAGGGCAAGTTTCTCAGCAACTGGGCGAATCTGTAAACTGCGCTTCTGATCCTCAGTCAGAGTCAACCCCATTCGCTCGGCCCAGAAGACATGAACCATGTTATTCTGAACTGCTTGGCAAATTGAGGCAAGATCATCGGGGAGGTCTGCAAGCAGAGAGGCGTGCTTGCCAGGATCAGTCATCATGCCACGTCGTGAGTAAAACGCCAGAGAATTGTGCATCATCGTTTGTCATGCTCCAGACATGACTCTCAACTATAAACCTCTCCCGCTCCAAACTGATCCAGAGATTGCAGGACAGACATCCAGTGTGCTTCCCATCCCAGGTTCAAGACCTCGTCGTCTCTGTCCTAACGGGCCCGGAAGGGTTAGCGTCTTAGGTTCTTTCCTTCTACGCAGGTTTCGTCCTAGGTAAAGAGCCGCCCTGGCCGGGACTTATCAGTTCAGGCAGGCGCCCCACCAAGCGAAGATCCCGGGTTCAGATTCCGGCGACCGCGCACTTCTCTCTCTCTCTGCAGTAGGCAGAGAGATTAACTGCTGCAAAAATTTCAGAAAAAAATACAGCAGTTAACAGGAGACGGGACAGCCTACTGAGCCTAGGAGGGCTTGCAGCACAAGATCCTGCTGACTTGTACGGACATGCAGATGACCGTCTGAGACCGATCTGAAAAAAGAGGAGGGAGTGCTATTTTACTGTACGAATGCTTGCGACGGGATGGACAGTGTGCTTATGGAACTGCCGTTAGCTGTTGAGATGGTGTAGTGAGCAACGACATCCAGCTTGACGCTACTGTATAGGGTGAGGTAACCCTGACCGCCGGTGGGCGCAAAGACGTTGCAGTTCACAATTTCGATTGAACCCACGTCTGGAGTCAGAGTGAGTGTCCACATGTTGGACAACCCGGGTGTGCTTCCATCTCTGTATTCAAAAGTGACGCTTGCACTTGTCTTCTGGTAGCTAGGGTTGCTGGCGATGACCTCGGTGTTGTAGACCCCCGGGGCCATCCTAAAACCTGTAAGGACTCCGCATATGTAGTTGACCTGATAGACGAACTTGTGTGGAGGCAACGGAAGGGTGGCGTAGACCACCACGATTGATGTCGAAGAGGCTATGATGACAGCCGCAAGGATTGCGTAGAATTTTCGCGTTCGAGGGAGTATCATGCTATTCTTCCTCGCCGTCAGCGCCGGAATGCGCTATTTCACCCCATGGGTCGGGCATGACTGCGCGCGCGCCGTTCTTCATGGCCCTGCTTTTGGCCCAGCAAAGGACCATCGAGCGGCTGAGGGCACAGCTTCGGGACGCTGAGGGGCTCGAAACGATCGATACAGGCTGAGGAGCCTCCCGCTCACCTCTCCACAATCACCCGCCCCGCAACGGCTTTACCATCTGGTTCTCGTCTCGACAAGAGGAAGCCATGTCCCAGAGCGAGCACAGACTCGCTGCGATAGATGTAGAAAAAGGATGGAAAGAGAGCCCGTCTTAGTCGATCTTGTACCGCTTTGCGAGCTTGATGATGAGGAAGATGACGAGGGCTACGATGATGAATGTGATCACGGCGGTGAGGAAGTCGCCTATGCTGAAGGTTTGACCGTAGAAGTATTCCTTTAGGTTGGTGAGGTCCCCCACGCTGCTTAGTGGGATGCCTATGACAGGAAGGATCAGGTCCTTGACCAAGGCCTGGATGAGGAGGCCAAGGTAGAGGGCCAAGATGAAGGCCACCGCCAGACCAAGGACCTTGTAAGTGGAAAGGAACGCCTTGAATTCAGCCGGGATGCCCTTCGGTGCAGGTGGTGGAGGCGGGGGTGGTGCTTGGGTTAGGAGCTCTCTTATTTTTCGAAGCTCAGCGAGCATTTCCTCGTTAGAGGACACGGCGAGGCGGTCGCTGGCACCCGATTTAAGACTTGGCGGGAAAGGAGAGTACGGCCCATCCACTTCAGAAAGCAGATGCCGGCAATTCAGGTTCGCTTTAGCGTTAGTCCCCCACCTGGGGCCACATTCGATTTCAGAAAGAGGTAATCGTTACCAGATTCGTAGGGTGTATCAAGCCGAGGGTCTGCATTTCCTCTTCTTTCCACATGCACACAGGCACGCCCTCTCGCCATCATGTTCCGAAGTAGCACGACCTCCCTGGGTAAGTAACCCAGGGCTGAAGTTAACCCAGCCTGGGAGGTGGTGCTACATCGCAGTTCTTGTGCGCGAACGAGCACGATCCTGCCTACAGGCGCAGCCTGCAGAAGAGAGAGAGAGGGTAGAAGTGTGCGCTCTCTCTCTCTTGGAGCCTGTAGGCAGAGCCTCTCCTGAGAGAATTAACTGCTGCAAAATTTTTCAGAAAAAAAATACAGCAGTTAACATGGAAGACAAGTTGGCCCAGCCTACAAGGGACTGGGTGCATGTGTGTATGGAGAGAACTCTGGCGGTAGCTAGTCCCTTACGTCATTCTGTTTGCGTGAGTGGTGTTCCTGAGGCTGTTTGACTTGGACTAAGACAGTCCGACCTGCTTCATCAGTCCGACTAGGTCGTAGAAGAGCCTCTCCTCGAGTATCTCTCCTTTCTCATTCCAGCGGGCGATTGTACAGAACTCCACATGGAAACTCTTGTTCGTAGGAGGAATTACCTTGCCATCCGCCGCCTTCATCGGGCCTTTCATGGTGCCCGAGAAATCCGCCACCGTGCAAGTGTAGTCGCCTTGGCCAAAGAATATCTTGTACGGGTTGTTGATCAGATGGTTGTCTGGAAAGGTCTTGAAGAATTCCACAGCCTCCAGGTCATGGTTGTGTCGTCCCATTGTAGGCGGAGCCCCGCCAGGCCAGTAGACAGCGACATTTTCATGGTGACGTTTTCTAAATGTCTCCCAAAGGGGACTTCCGGGTCCAGCATTCCACGCGTCGTCCAGGGTCTTCATGAGTTCCAAATTACGTTTGACCATGGCCTCCATTTCCATTACGCAGATTCGATGTCCAACTGTTCCTTAAACATTCTGAGGGAAGGGAGACTCTTGGCTGAACACTTCCCCTCAGGCAACCAAGCGGTAAGTGCTACCGTCTACCTCGTCGAATCCGCCGCGAGGCGACTTCCTATCGGCCACGAACCACTTTCCGCATGACCAACTTACTCGTGCCAAGTTTTACGACTGGATGGAACCCTGCTCGGGCGAACATGGTCGAGGTCCCGCCCCAAAGGAACGAGCTCCCGTACGGCTTCCCGTGGACGTTTATCGGGTACGCATCCACGGTTCCACCTCCCTTCTTGGCTATCATTCGAAGGACGCCCTGCAGCGCCGCTTCCGCGACTCCCTCCCTTCTCCTTTCCTTGTCGACGAAGAAACAGGGTATCCTCCAGTCGGGCTGGGCCAGTTTCAACCTGCCGTAGGCGCTCATCCTTCCCGGTATCTCAGTGGGATGTCCAAAGAGGCACCATCCAACTACTTGATTCCCCTCGTAGACAAGAGCGGAGTGCGACTGGTGTGCCATTACGAGCTTCTTCTTGAGCGTCTTGTTGCCGGCTGCCGTCCCTGTCCCCTTTCCTGCCGAATCATGAAAGGTGACGCACCAGCATCCGCCCCACACGCCGTTGTGCTTCTTGACAATTCTCTCGAAGTCAGGCCATGCCTTTGGCCCGAGCTCCCGCACGGAGAACCGCGTCATGGCTCTTCTTTCCAGTCGTGAAGGTCTAAAAGAGTTCTCCGTAGTCTGGCACATAGCTAGATGACTCCGCCGAGACCTGTCAGTTCAAGTTGGTGCCCCGATTATCAGAGCAGTGACCTGGAATAGACTAGTCTGCAAGCGAGACTGCAACTGATTCTGAGGCTACTCTTCGATTATCGTCTTCTCGCTTGGGAGTGCAGATGGAACTCTGATTGTGAAGCACGTCAGAGGTGGCTCTTGCCTCGTCACCTTGTGTGGCACCTTCTTCGGCACTTTGAGAAGTTGCATTGGGCCTACTCGCACGTCGCTCTTGTCAACCCTTACAACGAGTGCACCCTTGATTACAAGGTAGTACTCCTCCGACTTGCTGTGGCTGTGGAGCCTCTCGTCTTCTTGGACCGAATCCTTGCTGTTCGTGTAGGCCATCTGAACCCATTTGGAGTAGAGGGGGCTGGATTTCCGGATTGCCGGCGGTGTTCCGACAATCCAATGGTTCTGAGGCCCCTTGAGGTCGACCAATGCCGCCTTCCTGCTTGAGTTGTCTTTTCCTACGGGCAAGTGAGTGACCGCGACCTCCAGTCTCCAGGGTTCTAAAGGCCACCGTAGAGCTCACGCTCAGCGTTCTTCATTCTAGGTAGGCGCCCCAACGATAGAAATCGGCCGGACTGCTCCGGGATAGCTATTTCAAGGCGCCCTGAGAGGACTTCAACATGGCGGTAACGAAGGAGATATCGAACTTCGAAGAGCTACGTAAGCTTCGGCTAGCTGACGACGGCTACTTCGTGATTACCGACACCGCCCGCCCTGCGATTGTCCACAGGGTGAACGCGAAGTGCATCAACGTCGACAGTTTCAACGTCAAGGTAGGCCTCAACAAGGGCAAGCAGGGGGGCTACTTCTGGGTCGACAGTCTCGCGACTGCCGCCCACGTGTACGGGGCGAAGCGCTGCAAGGTCTGCAAGCCCGAGCTGTTCCTGGTCCCTCCTTCGACCTTCGACCGTTAGTGCTGTCCGGAAGCGAGAGACCGGGCGCGCACACGCTAAGGTGGTTCTACTGAGGATGTCCGGCAGAGTGTGCAGAGGGCCCGGGGGGTCTAGACCCACAATGGGTTCGAATGCGCACGCGCAGATTGCCGGCAGTAAGCGCTCGCGCTAGCCCTGGCTGAGTCAACCACGTTTTACTTCTACGTCGTTCTGAGTAAAGTGATGTCACGCAGAGTAAAGAAATATATACCCACACGTCCAAGGGGGTAAAGATGTATTTACTTGGATGAAGACATCAACAAAGTCGAAACGGAACTGAAGGACGAAATCAGGTCGCTCAGAGACAATATCAGGCGTGAAGTGCTGAGCGCCATCCGGATGCGCGCGCTTCAATAGAGCCCATGTTCGGCTACAAGCGTGCGCTCGCATGAAAGCAGGCGCTTGGTAACCCGGCTAAGCCACGAAGCCCCTGCTTCGGTTGTCTCACTCAGATCAGAAGATCCCGCCCCGAGACGCACCAAGAACCACCTGCTTGAGGTTTAAAGACGCCTGCCCTCACCTTGGGCTGACAATGGGAAGGAGACCCGTCAGTTTCCCGAATGTAGGGGAAAAACACAGATTCAATCCTGTGATCACCTCGGAACAGGACGTCAGGACTACCTACGGCGGCCGGGTCCCTCGCGCCCCACGAAAGGCTGTGCTCGTGTACGACTCGAACTTAGAGGATGCCCTCCTCGCGAAGGGCGGACTCAGGCTCTCGAAGAGGTTCCATCTCGTTACCTCGAGGGTCTACCTGACGCGGCGCAAGGGCACCGCCCTCGTCAAGCTGGCGATAGGAGCCCCGATAACCGCCTTGGTCGTAGAGAATCTGATTACGATGGGGACTCAGGAGTTCCTCATAGTCGGGACAGCGGGGGGCCTGAAGAGCCCTGGGCTCGGCGATTTATTCCTCTGCACACGGGCCCTCAGGGACGAAGGCACCTCACACCACTACATCCCAGACTCGCCTTTCGTGGAATCTGACCCCGTACTCAACCAAGCACTGTCGAGGGCGATGAAGGAGGGAGGCCTTGCCTTCAAGTCCGCTCCGTCGTGGACCATCGACGCTCCCTTCACAGAGAGCGTGGAAGAGCTGCAGAGGTACTCGAAGGAGGGGATAATGACCGTCGAAATGGAGGCGGCTGCGCTGTTCGCGGTGGCCAGGGCGAGGGGTGTGAAGGCTGGAGCGGTCTTTATGGTGTCGGACGTGCTCACTGAGAAGGGATGGAGCGGATTCATCAGGGGGACGAAACCCAAGCACTTCGGGTCACTCGTGGAGGTGTTCGGAATCTTCGACAGGCTGAAACTTCCAATGGAGTGACGACTCTGAAAGAGCGCGCGCTCTTCAGGGATGCTGGGAAACTCGATGGGCTCGATGGTCCTCTACAGAGTTCTCGTAACGCAGCGGTGCCAAACTGTTTTCCGCCATTGGTGAAATAAGCTCCGCTACCGGGTGTCTGTCCAGTTCGACCACCTCGACTTCGGAACCATCGGGCCGAAGAACCACGATGGTGGTTGGGTCTATGAAGAGGGCGTAGGCAGTATCTGCACTGACGCAATTCTTGAGCTGCTCCTCCCATTGCTCTTTGCGATAGTCGCGAGAACGGAATACTCCCCTTTCTTTTTTGACTTCGCCGACGACCCAGTAGGTATTGCTTCTCGGGCTCACATCGGCCGAGACGAGCGACAAGTCGGGTACCTTGCCCTGGCTTCCCTTCTCGATAAGATGAATGTGATCTTTCGGGTAGCCAAGTATATTCGTGAATAGTTCACGGACATAAGGGTAAAGGTCGATTTCGCTGTTACCACTCCATCCCACCATTTCGTCAAGGGTCTCTTGGGCTTTGGTCAATCGCAAGGGCCGCCAAACACCCAATGATAAGAACTTGAGCCCTCCTCACCTATCTCTGAGCAACTTGAGATCCTTGGTGCTCCCCGTCCAAGCGCGCGCGTGTCGCAATGTTTACAGAACGCGACGCCTGCAGTCAGACATACATGCTCATCAGGGTCCACGTGACTCCAAACGCAAGAGAGGTTAGTGTAACCAAGGTTGACGAATCAGTCTTCGAAGTAAGGGTCGATGAAAGGGCGATACATGGCCGAGCCAACAAGAGGCTTCTGGAGATCATGGCCAAGCATCTTGGGGTTCCGAAATCAAGGGTCTTTATTGTGAGAGGGGTGAAGACGAGGGACAAAATAATCGAGGTGGTCTCTTGAGGCGCGCGTGCCGGAACTTGTCAGTTCAGGTAGGTCGCAGCATCACGTCTCGGGTCCAAATCCGCTTCTTTGATCGCCGTAGCCTTGCAGCACGAAAGTCCGGTCCAGCTTTAATATCGAAGGCTCTGCAGTACGACCCGAACGGGTATGACCTTTGAAGGTCATTGAGAGCCGGGGGCTCGGGAAGGGCTTCTCCAAGGTGGTGGCCCTCGACGGGCTCTCTTTCGTGGTCGAGAGCGGTGCGATTACCGGTCTGATAGGGCCGAACGGGGCGGGGAAGACCACCGCGATCAAGATCATGCTCGGCCTGCTGAGACCAGACGAAGGCTCCGTCCTAGTGTTTGGTGAGCGCCCCTGGGGGAACCCGCGCGTCGCCGAGCGGGTGGGCGTGGTGCTCGAGAAGCCGCACTTTCCCTTCAGTATGAAGGTCGAGGACTACCTCACCAGGATAGCGAGGATGCACGGATACCCTTCTTCGAAGGCCCTTGACGACCTGAGGCGAGTGGGGCTGGACCAGGCCAGGGACAGGCGGATAGGGAAGCTCTCGGCCGGGATGCTCCAGAAGTTCGCCTTAGTCCACGCGCTGATGAACGAGCCCGAGCTCGTGATAGCTGACGAGCCGACCTCCAACTTGGACCCTCAGGTGAGGAACGAAGTCCTCGGGCTGATAGTCTCCCTCAACAAGGAGAGGGGGGCGACGTTCCTGATCTCCTCGCACCTCCTCCCCGAGCTGAGCAGGGTCTGCGACACCGCGGTGATAATATCCAAGGGGAGGATGGTCGGTAGCGGGAATCTCCAGGACCTCTACCGAAGCTTCGGGGCCGAGGTCGCGCGGGTCACCACCGACAGTCCCGGCGTCCTCGCGGAGGCGATCAGGTCCCTGGCCTACGTCGTCTCGGTCGAGGTGTCTGGGGAGAACCTGGTCGTGGAGACGAGCCAGGACGCGGCCGAGGGCCAGCTCTACCTGGACATCCCCAGGCTTGCGGCCCAGGTCCACGCCAGGCTGTACGGCATCGAGTCCAAGAACGCGTCTCTGGAGGAGCTGTTCAGGAAGGCCGTCTCGTCGGACCAGGAGAAGGGGGGGAAGGTAGCGTGAGTCAGCAGAGCGGGCCGAAGAAGCGCAGGGGCTCGGCGTTCACTGAGCTGCTTTCGATCTTCCTCCACCTGGACCACCGGCTCCCCGTGCTCGAGGCGTCGGCGTTCCTGTTCTTCTCCGGCGTGCTCCTGTTCTCGTCGGTGTCCAACGGGGACGCATCCTCCGCTTTCTCCTACATGGCCGGGCCAGGCGGGCTCTCGCTGACCAGCCTGATCCTCGTCGTCCTGATCCTGAAGAACCTGGCCTCGGGCTGGGGCAACGACTTCGAGAAGGGGACGATGCAGACCTTCCTCACCTATCCCCTCAGCCGAGGGAAGGCGTTCCTGGCCCGCCTCGTCTCGTCGTTGCTCGTGCCTCTGGGCCTCCTGACGCTGGCCCAGTTCTCGGCCGTCTTCCTCATCGCCCCCAGCTTCGCCCAGGCCCACTTCGGAAGCCTGCTGCTCGGGTTCCTGGCCTCGCTCACCGCGCCCCTGCTGATCGCTGCGTTGGTCGTCCTGGCTGTCCTGTGGGCCAAGTCGGGGGGCGTCCCGTTCGCCGTTGGCCTGGTGGCGTACTTCATGATACTCATCTTCTCGGCCTTCCTTTTCAGCATGGGCTCCTCTGGAGGCTACTACTACCTGGTCTGGGCGGTCTTCTTCATCAACCCTATCTACGCGTTCTCGAGCTACTTCAATAACCAGGCATGGTTCGGGTACTACCACCTCGTGCCGACCTACGCCCAAGCAGTCGGGCTGCTCGCCGCTAACCTCCTCCTCTCGCTGGTCCTGCTGGCCGTAGGCGCGCTGCTGTTCGTGAAGAGGACCGAGGCGTGATGGACAGAAGCTCCAGGGCGACCGTCGTCTTCAGAGCGGGCACCCTACTGATCGCGATAGCGCTCGCATTCGGGCTCATTTCGTACATGAGCAGCCTGACGGTCTCGGGCTATCATGGCGACCAATGCTTCCACAACTACGGGTACTACTACTGCGACAACGTCGATGTAGCCCCAGTCGGGACCTACACCGTGCTGTCCAGTTGGAATCCCGCGAGCCCGCAGCAAATGTACTTCCTCAACATGAGCTCCACGCCGGTGGGCGCGAAGGTCTACCTCCTCAACACGAACCAAACCGCGTTCAACGTCTGGATAGCGAACAGGAGCGGCCTGCCGCTGGCCAACGTCTCCTTCAACTACGGTCCCCAGAAGCTCGCGTGGTTCTCGGACTACGTGGCGTCGCACAGGCAGGAGGTCGCGGGTCAGTACGACGTCTCGGGGACAAGCGTGGTCGTGAAGTACTTCGTCCCCGACGTCGAACCGCTGATGGCCGTGCTGACCAACGGGAACACACAATCCTCTCTGAACCTCACCTACTTCGCGACAAATATCGCTGTCATGATCAACCCGAGCCTGGGCTTCCGGGCCGCCGGCTATCTGGCGGCTTCGGGGGCGGTCCTCGCCGTACTCGGGGCGGTACTGAAGAGAAGAGGGGCAGGCAGAAGCGGTGGGAGCCCGACCTCCTCGAGCACCTCGCCTTGACCCCTTGACCGCTGACTTCAAGCCTGCAGAAACCAGAGCAAGTGAAAGAACGGGCCCGGAGGGATTCGAACCCTACAGGGTCTGTTTTCCTGGACCCGAAATGATTCTGCGGGTCCTAGCCGATTCGAACCCTTGGTCATAACCTCTTGTATCTGAAAGAGGAATAAAAACACCGACCTCAGCCGTGACCGACTTCAGGAGGGCCAGAATCCAGGCCCAAAGCCTTGGCCCGGCCAAGGGAAAGAATCGGCGTAGATTCGCAGCCGTATCAGGTCCGGGCCCGCCGGGTCGGGTATCAGCGTGGAGTATTCCATCTCTATGCAGGACGTGCTTGTTGTGAAGACCAACTGAAATAACACTGTGACCACAGCATGCCCTGATGAGCACGATTGTCAGGCCAGCGAAGTCGAACGAAATTGATGCGATAGTTTCCCTCTGGAAGGAGTTCGTGGCTGACCCCTCTGCCATCGACGAGCCGATTCCGACACACACAGAGAACACGAAGAAGCAAACGGAGTTCCTCGGCGAGCTGATCGATCACGACCCCAGGCAGGTCCTCGTCGCGGAGGAGGGGGGCCAGCTTGTCGGCTACCTGGCATGCAAAAGAGAGGTCAAGCCACTGCTAGAAACGCAGAGGAAACAGAGTTACATCGCAAACCTCTACGTCAAGACCAGCCACAGGAAGAAGGGGATCGGAAAGGAACTCCTGCAGGTCTGCCTGAAAGACCTCAATGACTTGGGACCGCGGGAGGTCGAGCTGTACGTCTGGGTAAGGAACGAAGACGCGATGAGACTCTACAAGGCGATGGGCTTCAAGGAGCACATGGTCGGCATGAAACTGACCACGGCGGGATGAAGGCGCCGCCTATGGTCTTGATCTCACGCCCTCCGTGGCTAGAGAAGAGCGGACGAAGGAGACTTCGATGCCTTTCCAGTGCCTGAAGAGTGGAAGACTCGTCCTTTTGGGTAAGGGAGGCATAACCCACAATGTCAGTGAACATGATAGCCGCGAGTCTCCGCTCGCTCTGGGACAAGGCTTCTCTCAGTCAAGTGAGAGTCGCATGATAAAGCCGTTGTGGGGTGGCACGAGAAGAAACGACAGAGCAGCACGTCTGGGCCGGGACCTTGCAGGAATGGGTTCTGCAATCAGGCGCTGAAATAGCTAGAATCCAGCTAATCCAGACGAACAGAGGATATTCTGAGCTTATTGAACGCGGGCCCGGAGGGATTCGGACCCTCGGTCTTCAGCTTCGGAGGCTGACGCCCTGATCCGTGCTAGGCTACGGGCCCGAGGAACCCTACAGCTGCCGAGTTAAGAAGAGTTACCACACCGAGAGCTTTTATCGTGTCTGCCCCAGGTCGGGCCACGCTTGAAGTTCCTGGAGTTCGAGGGCGAGGTCGAGCAGATCATCAAGGAAGCCTGCGCGTCACTCGGCTATGGTGAAATCGAAGTCGAGGTCGCCCTGCCGCCAAACCCCTCCTACGGCGACCTGTCGAGCGCTGTCCCGATGCGGGTGGCCAAGGAGCGGTCCGAGAAACCCGCCGACGTGGCTGTAAGGCTGGCCTCGAAGGCAGCCGAGCTCCTGAAGGACTCCAGGTATGTGGGGTCCGTCACGCCTCACCGCGGAGGCTACCTCAACTTCTCCATCAAGTGCCCGAGGTTCTTCCTCGATTCGATAACGGCCGTCGTCTCAGAGAACAACTTCGGCTCGAAGGAGAAGACGGGGAAGACCTTCGCGATCGAACACACCAACGTCAACCCGAACAAGGCCCTTCACGTGGGACATGCGAGGAACCTGATCCTCGGCGACTCGCTCGCCCGAGTGATGAGGTACCTGGGCAACGAAGTCCAGGCGCTGAACTACATCGACGACTCGGGAGCCCAGGTGGCGGACGTGATCGTCGGGTTCAGGTTCTTGGGGATCCCTGACGTGCCGCCGGCTGGGGTCAAGTTCGACGTGTACTGCGGTGACAGTGTCTACACGAAGGTCAACCAGGAGTACGCGAAGAACCCCGGGCTCAAGGAGAAGCAGTCGCTCGTCCTGAAGGAGATCGAGAAGGGCGGAGGAGAGCTCGCCGAGTACACGGGAGGGATCGTCAGGAGGATACTCGCCGACCAGCTTGCGACCTGCTGGAGGCTCGGGGCCAGGTACGACCTCCTCAACTGGGAGTCTCAGCTGGTCCACTCCGGGATGTGGGAGAGGATCTTCGAGACGATGAAGAAGGAAGAGCTAGTGAAGTTCGAGACCCAGGGGGAGAACAAGGGGTGCTGGGTCATCCCGGATCCAGAGACCGGTGAGCAGAAGGTTGTTGTCCGCTCCGACGGAACCGTGGTCTACGTGGCGAAGGACATCCCGTACGCGGCGTGGAAGATCGGCTTGATCGATGACCCCTTCGGCTACGAGGTGTACCTAGATGCGCAGCCTGGAGGTGGGATGCTCTACTCTACCACGCTCGGCGGAAGCAAGCCTGGCGCCAGGTTCGGAGGAGCCGATGTCGCAGTCTCAGTGATTGATACCAGGCAGAGCTATCTGCAGAGGATCGTCGGCAAGGTCCTCGAGAGGCTCGAAAAGGGAGCCTCGTCAAGGTACCTCCACAGAGGATACGAAGTGGTCGCGCTCTCCAAACGGACGGCTTCCGAGCTCGGGTTCGAGATCGGCGCGGAATTTGCGCACATGTCGGGTCGCAGGGGGCTCTACGTCAACGTGGACGCTGTGCTTGCCGCTCTGAAGGAGAAGGCCAAGGCAGAGACCCGGAAGCGGAACCCCGATGACACTCAGGATTGGGTCGACGACGTCGCTGAGGCAGTTTCAGTGGCTGCGCTTAGGTACGAGCTCCTGAAACAGGATCCCGACAAATTGATCGTCTTCGACCTCGAGGATTCACTTCGCTTCCAAGGCGACACGGGGCCCTACCTGCTCTATACCTATGCCAGGGCCAGGAGGATTCTCGAGAAGACGACAGGGCGGCCTGTGATGGACATCGGGAGCGCCGCAAAGCTCACGAGGCCTCAGGAAGCAAGCCTGGTCAAGAAGCTCTCGATGATGGACATTTCGGCTGAGACTGCGGGCGAGTACCTTTCGCCGAAGGAGATGGCTCGGTTTGCACATGAACTCGCAGTGGCGTTCAACGATTTCTACGAGAGCGTTCAGGTCAACAGAGAGGAGGACACGGCGCTCAGAGACGCTAGGCTTGCCCTCGTGGATGCTGCCAGCAGAGTCCTGGCCCAGTCGATGGAGTTGATTGGCATTCCTCGCAGAGAGCGGATTTGAAGGTCGCCGACCCCACACAGTTGCCCAATGACGCATAGGCTGCTGCGACTCCTGAAGCCACCACTTGCAGACGCCGGGGCGGGGCTGTAAGAAAGGGCGTCTCCGACGATAGATTAACCTGGGGTCAATGTTAAATCTCCCTCGCCGATTCGCCAATCATCGATGTCGGGGCCACAGAAGATACTCCTTGCAGCCTTAGATATGGACGGCACGGTGCTCGAACACGAGAGCAGTTGGGTCGCCCTTCATCGTGCCTTTGGCACTACGCAAGAGGGAGAGGCTTCGCTCAAGTTGTACACTGAAGGAAAGATCGACTACAGAGAGTTCATGCGGAGGGACATCTCCTCGTGGCCAAGGGGCTTGACCAAGAGCGAGATTCAAAGAATCTTGTCTGGATACAAAGTACGGGCCGAGGCCCAGCCGACCATAGATGAACTCAAGAGACGGGGGATCAAGACCGCCCTGATCACTTCAGGGATCGACATTCTTGCTGAAAAGGTCGCGAAGGAGCTGAACATCGACTACTGGCTGGCCAACGGGCTTCGGTTCGACAAGAACGGCAGGGTTCTCTCTGAAGGGGTAGGGAGAGTTGACCCGACCAGAAAGGACCTTGCCTACTTGAAATTTCTGGCGAGGATAGGCATCCCAAGCAAGCGGACCATAGCGGTCGGCGACACAGTATACGACCTTCGCTTCCTAAGATCGGCGGCGCTCGGGTTCATGCTTGCCCACACCACAAGGGTGAGCGACCCCAAGATAATACATATTGAGAAGCTCCACGACATCTTCGACCACTTTTAGCGAGGTTTTTTACCCCCCTCCATTCGGGTCATCCTGAGACCAGACATGGAAGAAGACCTGCTTCTGATTCCGGGACCGACGAATCTTTCCAAGCGGGTCAGGAACGTGATGGCCGGGCCCCAGCTTCCTCACGTCGGGTCACAGTTCTACTCCACTTTCAAGGAGATAGTCTCTCTTGCCCGGTACGTTTTCAGGAATGAAAAGGCTCCTCAGTTCGTGTTTACAGGGTCGGGGACAATCGGCATGGAGTCATCCGTCGTCAGCCTCGTCTCCCACGGAGACAGGACACTCACTCTGAGCACCGGGTACTTCGGGCGAAGAATGCTGCTTCTCAACCAGGTCCACGGGGCGAAGGCAGACACAATCGAGTACAAGGACGGAGCTCACGCAGACCCTGACGACCTGAGGAAGAAGCTCAAGAAAAACAGGTACAAGGCTGTCTTCATCACGCACGTCGATACCTCGACCTCGGTATGCAACCCAGCGCGGGAGCTGGTCGAGGAATGCGTCAAGGCGGATGTCTTCTCGATTGTCGACGGCGTCTGCAGCATCGGGGGTGTGCCGCTAGACTTCGACAGGCTCGGGGCAGACATCGTGTTCACAGCTTCGCAGAAAGCACTTGCCGGAGCCCCTGGGGCCGTTCTCCTTGCCGCCTCCGACAGGGTCCTAGACTACATGGCGAAGCGCAAGAAGCCTATCGAGTCGTACTACATGAACCTCCTCAGATGGAAGCCGGTGATGGAAGACCCCAGGATGTATCTCGCGACGCCGGCGACCCAAGTCCTTCTGGCGCTCAAGGAGACGCTGCTCGAAGTGAAGAAGGAGACTCTCGAGAAGCGGTGGGCCCGCCACAGAAGGCTGGGGAAAATGACGCGTAACCAGGTGGGTAAGTGGGGATTCAAGTTCGTCGCTGATGAAGGGTTCAGAGCGGACACTGTGACCTCCTTCTGGGTCAAAGACGGCACAGCCGGAGACATCCAGAAGATGATGGAGAATAGGCACAGGATCATCGTGGCCAGAGGAATCTACGAGGCCAGGGACACCATGATAAGAATCGGGCACTTCGGAATTCTTACGCCGAAGCGCCTCGCATCAGCGCTTCATTCCATGGACGAGGTCCTAGACGATTTGGGCATGGGAAGGACACGGGCAACGACAGCTGCCCGTGAGTGAAGTCTGCAATCTTTTTATCTGCAGAGAAGACGTCGACCAAATGCCGAGCAGCCCGGTCGTCTAGTGGTCAAGGATGGGGGCCTCTGGAGCCTTCGACCTAGGTTCGAATCCTAGCCGGGCTATTTAACCCTCAGAACGATTTAGCGCACTACCTTCGACTTAGGTTCGATTCGTAGCCGGGCTATCTGAAATAAGCTCAGAATGGACTCTGTCGGTGAGAATAAGCCTGATTCGGGCTATTCATGCTACTTCCATTTTGTCAAGATCTCCTCCCTGCGGAAGGTGGCTCTCGAGACAAAGAAGAGGAGCACGTCTACCGCGAGAAGGGCGACTGCGATGATGAGGAGGTTTGACGTTGAGCCGAGGTCAACTATTTTGAGCTCGCCCGCCACATAAAGCCCGGCGAGGGGCAGAATCGTAAGGGCCCCGAGTTGTTGGCTGGTCCTGACGTCGCTCATTCTCGACGAAACGATGACGTTCACCTGAACGCTCAGTAGGGCCGCGAGCGGGGCCAAGAGGAAGAGCTCGATACCAGTGCCCCAGTTGGGAAAGTAGTAGTAACCCAACTCACTCCGGGTCGCAAGGTCCATGAGAATCATGAAGACCACCGACCCTCCCAGGACAGCTCCAATGGATGGGAGGAAGGCCGCGACCCCCTTTCCAAGCAGGATTTCGCTGTCCGTCGTGGGCGTCGCCAGCAGCGGCTCCAGGCTCTTCTCCACCTTCTCGCCCACTATCGTGTAGGAGGCGATGGGAGTCGGGAGATACGCCGCGAGGATGACGTAGAAGAAGGCGAAGGCGGGAAGAAGTATCAGCAGTTCCGCCGCAGGGATGCCAGTCCCACCATTCTTGTGGCCCGCGAATTCTATAACGACCGGGATGAGGACGGCGATGATCAGAGGGACGACCACCAATGAGTAGATTATGGTCCTCTTCTTCCTGAACGTCTTGAAGTCCTTAGACGCGATGATCCACGATTTGGAGAGCCTCATTTGGCTTCCCTCACGAGTTTCAGATAGGCGTCCTCCAGTGTCGAGCCGACAATGGTGACGGATTGAAGGTGGCCGCCCGCTCGGACTACCGCGTCTACTATGGCGGCATTCTCTTTCTCGGGGTCCTTCACGTCGATTGTCAGTTTGCTGCCGTCGACGACCAGATTCCCGATGGGTAGCTTCCTGAGAACAACAAGAACCGCATCGGTCACCTGCTCCAGCTGAATCACGGTCTTTCTGCCGCTCACTGACCGCTCGAGCTCAGCCGGGGTGCCAATCGCCATCAGTTTGGTGTTCAGTATTGCAATCCGGTCGCAAATCCTCTGAGCTTCGTCGAGGTTGTGCGTGTTCAGGAAGATCGTCCTCTTCTCCTTCTTGAGCTCGAGGATGAAATCCCTGACCGTCTTCGACGATTCGGGGTCCAGGTTCACTGTGGGCTCGTCCATGAAGAGTATCTGAGGGTCATGGATGAGGGACCGTGCAATCGCAAGCTTCTGCTTCATCCCTTTTGAGAAAGTCCCTGCTGCTGCATCTTTCTTCTCCCAGAGTCCAAGCATCGTGAGGAAGCGTTGGATGTTCTCCTTCCGCTGCTGCTCTGTGCAGTCGTAGAGCTTCCCGTAGAAGTCCAGGTTGTCGTAGGCGCTGAGGCTATCGTAGAGGCCCACATTGTCAGGAACCAATCCGATGAGCTTCCTTATCTTCAGAGAGTCCTCCTCGTTGCCTACTTCGTGGCCCCTTATCCTTGCCTCGCCGCTTGTCTTCGATATCAGGCAGCATAGCATCCTCACCGTGGTGGTCTTTCCTGCCCCGTTGGGCCCCAGGAATCCGAACACCTCTCCCTCCTCGACTCGGAAGGTCACGCCATCGACCGCGGTGAGGTCACCGAACTTCTTGGTCAGTCCCTCGGCCTCAATAGCCGGTGCAGGATGTGTCATGGGCAGAAGATCTCGCCTTCAGGCCGTATTCTTTCCTATTAATATCATTCAGGGGTACAATCTACACTCGAAGATACTTATGGCCTCTTCTCGTCCTGCGCGGATGCTAACACAATCTAGGCGAATGCGCTGATGGTTTGGGCACTCGGCTCGATGGTCCCACGATGACCCCACGGAAGCGGGTGCTGCGGGCGCGCACAAGTTAGGCTCAGGTTACCACTGACAAGGTTCTGGGTTTTGGTTCCAACCCCATCCTAGGTGCGGACCCTAGCCGGGCTATCTCATTTCAAGCTCCATTTGGTAAAAGGGGCGCTCTTCCGCGCGCGCGATGGTTTGAGTGTGGGTGAGCTTATAATGAAGAGGCCCGGAGCCTGTCAGCTATGTCTTCTGGCGACGACGAAGAAGAGGTTTCTTCTGGCGGCAACGAGGAAGAGGCTCTCAAGAAGCTGGACCTGAAGGTAAAGGAGATAATGAGCCCGAACCCTCTCACGATTCCGGCCGATGCCACGGTCATGCAGGCGGCCAAGGCGATGGAGAAGCACGACTCTTCCTGCGTCTTCGTGAAGTCGAAAGGGAAGATAGTTGGGATAATCACTGAGCGGGATATCACCAGGAGGGTCGTAGGAAAGGGGGCCTCACCCAAGACGACGAAGGTCAAGTCAGTGATGACATCTCGAATCGTAGTCACACCTCCCGACGCCAGCATCGAGGGGGCACTCAAGGTGATGACGACGAACAAGGTGAGGAGGCTGCCGGTCGTAGATGAGAAGGGAGACATGGTGGGTCTCGTGGGTACGGCTGATATAGCGAAGGCACTCGCAGAGAAGGCTGGTTACTCAACCTCACTGATAACGGCGATGACGAAGGAGACCCTGCCTCCGAGCGGAGTGTACGGCTAATCGTCGGACGATGGTCCCTCTTTTGTGAGCGCGCGCGCAGGCTCCTCGTAAGAAAGCGGCGAATTAGAAGAACCTCTTATAGCATAGCCGGGCTATCATGAGAATCCACTTTCCGGACCTATTTGGGGACGAGTCCCACCGGGCCCGAACCTTCTTGCGGGCTGAAATGGATTCGAACCCATGTGGGTTCAGCCCCTAGCTGGGCTATCGCCATTTAGCGCGCGCCTAAGGCCTTGGTCGCTGTCCGTTCGAAAAGGATCTGGGTTCCATGCCGGCTGAACCCTGCCCTTCTGAGAGCCGCGATTATCCTTGAGCCTTGTGGGATCCAGACCATTCGCCTTGTAGTCTCGGGGGCTTCCTTCAATCCTAAGACGTGCCTGACGAGTTTCATAGGTCCGTCTCCCGCGCCAGTAAGAAAGCCGATCTGCCTCCATGTCCTGTCCCTCGTTCCACCCAGGGTGGCGACGCCAACTGATTCGCCTGATGTCCACACCGCCCCCTCGCGGACCAGCTTCTTGATGATAGAAGGGCTGAGAGACGTTGCTTCGTAGGAGTCCCAGTGGACGCCCGAACCGAGCCTGAACTCTCTCGACCCCATTATCAGTCTCGTGACCTGCGAAAGCTCGGTCATTTCCGCGTGTCTCACACCTTCCTGGGGCGCGAATTTGGCTCTCTCCCCGGGCTCATAGACGTTGACTCTTGACAATTCCTTGAAGTTCATCCTGGCAATCTGCCTATGCGCCGTCCTGTTCGTTGACCTGCTGTCTAGACGGAAGACCTTCACTCCCCGGTCCATGGCGAAGCGCATCGCGCTGCTCCCCAGCATCGTAGCGAGCCCGCGGCCTCTGAAACCGGGATGGACCCTGGCGCCTTCGAGCCATGCGGACCCGTCCTCGAGGAACTTGACCCTGCTCATGCCTACTGGGACACGATCCGCCTCTACTACGAACACCCTTCCTTCTTTATCCTCGAGCCATTCATCCCACATCTGGGGGATGTAATCATGCCCTTCCCAGTTATCTTTGATGAAGCTCATCAGCGGGTCCTTGTCGGCAGGCCTCGCTGGCCTCACCATCGCATTCATGTGAGCCGCCTGACTCGCCCTGTCGTAATAACGCTTCGCAGGAGAAGAATCGATACCGCGCGCCCGGCGCCAGCGACCGCGTGGGGGAGCCGGGGTTTTAGATATGCATGAGCTAGGGCGCGCTATTAAGCGACTCCCATTAAGCCCCAGACTTGGACACTAGACTGTGCTGACATCGAGTTAGTCTAGGTGTGCCCACTTACCGGCTGAGTAACGTATGGCTCCTCCAGATACTTCGCCTCTTCCTCCGAGATCTTCACGGCGACCGACCCGACCATCTCTTCAAGGTGTTGCGCATTCGACGTGCCGATAACGGGAGCAGTAACACCCCTGTACAGCAGCCAGGCAAGGGCGACCTGGTTGGGTGTGACCCCCTTCGTCTTCGCCACTTCCACCACTCTGCCCACGATTTGGTCGTTCTGGGGCCTTCCGATGTACCTGACGTGTCCGAACGAACCCGGCGCGACCCTGGCATTGTCCTTCTCAGTGGTGGCAAGCCTCCCGTTCTCGAAGTACTTCCCCGAGAGAAAGCCACCGGCCGTCGGGCTCCAAGGGATGAGCGCGATCCCTTCGGCCCTGCAGAGAGGTATCATCTCCCTCTCCTCTTCCCGGTAAAGCAGGTTGTACAAGTTCTGCATGCTGACGAACCGCGCGTATCCCTTCATGTCGCTCGCGTAGAGTGCCTTCGCGAACTGCCACGCCCACATGCTTGAAGCGCCGATGTAGCGCACCTCGCCGTTCCTGACGATGTCCGTCATGGCAGAGAGCGTCTCTTCTATGGGCGTGTCGTAGTCCCACCTGTGTATCTGGTAGAGGTCTATGTAGTTGGTCCTCAACCTGCGAAGAGACTCCTTCACCTGCCACATTATGTGCCTCCTCGACAAGCCCTTCTGGTTCACCCCTGGGCCCATCTCGCCACGAACTTTCGTCGCCACGACCGCATCCTCGCGGGTGCCACTGAGAAACTCGCCGAGTATCTCCTCGGACCTTCCCTTCGAGTACACGTTTGCCGTGTCGAAGAAGTTGATTCCCAGGTCCCAGGCACGCTTGAGGACTTGCTTTGCCGCTTCCCCGTCGGCCATCCAATCGGCCTCGCCTCCAAATGACATGCACCCGAGACATATTCGCGAGACCTTGAGGCCGGTCGGCCCCAACCTGACGTACTCCATGTACGAACTCCGACGGATTCACCTTATGAGCGTTTACGGTTACTGTCTCTTCGTGCATCACCTGCTGTAACAAGTATGGCTTGAAAACGGACCACCGCCTTGCCAGGAGTAGTGTGTCTGCGTCCAGACTGACTGCTTCGCAATCAAGCGCGCGGCCACCAATTCTGCGACAATCGAACTAGGTGCCTCGCAGCTCTCACTCTGGCCGGAGCGCCCTCCGCGCAGCGAGGGAGCCAAGCACTCCTAGGACTACCGCGAAGACGAGCAGGTAGGCCATGTCCCAGCCGTAGGTCGCCGCCTGACTGGAGGAGAGCGAGCCGTTGATCACGAGGAGCCGGGCGGCCTCGTTCGTCTTCGTGACCGGGTTCACGTTCGCGATTGCCTTGAGCCAGCTTGGGAACGAGGAGGTCGGGAAGAAGGCGTTGCTCATGAACATCACCGGGAGGGTCAGGAAGTTGACTATGGCGACCAGGGAGTCGATGCTCCTCACTGTGAGGGCGAGGGCCGTGAAGACGAAGGACAGGCCTAGGCCAAGGAGTGTGAAGGCCAAGAAGATGCCTACGAAGTTCACCACGCCGAAGGAACCGGGCAGCTGGAGACCGTTCGGGATGAAGAGGGCAACCAAGAATGTGAGCATCCCCAGGATGAGGACCTTCACGAGGTTCTGGGCGACGCCTGAAAGGTAGATGGCGGCCCGCGGGACCGGCGCGGTGAGCAGGGAGCTCAGGTACCCCAGCTGCCTGTCGAGGACCAGGTCGATGCCGCCGAAGGCCATGTTGAAGACTAGTATGATGCAGATGACCGCCGGCGCCAGGTACGTAATGTAGGTCGGGGCGCCTCCGAAGACCGTCTGCAGCACCGACGACCCCTGGCCGGAGCCCGACGGGATCAGGTTGGCGGGGTTGAACGAGCTGCCAAATAGCAGGAGGTAGAACATGGCGGTGAACAGCCCTGGTATGATGGACGCGGGGTTGCGGACCCATTTTCGCAGGGCCCTGAATGTGAGCGCGAGGGTCTCGTCGATCATGCCTATCGCGCCCTCTCCATCTTGATGTTCTCCCAGCCAGAGTCGCTCCCTGAGGTCTCCTCATCCCTCATCGACCTCCCTACCACCTCAAGGAAGACCTGATCCAGGGTGGGCTTGGAGAAGGTGATCTCCTCGATTTCTGCTTCCTTCTGCACGACCCCCGCGACTATCGCCGGGAGGGCCTTCTCCGTCTTCGGAAGCTTGATCCTGTACACCTTCCCCTCTCGCGTGACACCCTTCACCCCTTCGATGGCCGAAAGGAACCCGGTGAGATCCTCCTTGTCGTCTTTGAGCGTCAGGGTGATGATGTCCCCGCCGTGGGCCTCCTTCAGCTCTGCCGGTGTTCCGGAGACCCTGATGGTCCCGTGGTCGATTATCGCGACGCGGTCGCAGAGCGAGTCGGCCTCGTCTAGGTAGTGGGTCGTCATGAAGACCGTAAGCCCTCGTTCCTTGTTCAGCCCCTTGATGTAATGCCACATCTTGCTCCTGGTCTGCACGTCCAGGCCGAGGGTCGGCTCGTCGAGGAACAGCACTTTGGGCTCGTGGAGCAGCCCCATGATCAGCTGAAGCCGCCTCCGCATCCCGCCTGAGTAGGTCTTCACCTTGCGGCCGGCCGCCTCATCCAGGTCGACGAGACGGAGGAGCGTGCTGATCCTGGCCTTCGCTGTCGCCCCCTTGACTTGGTGCAGCCGGGCCATCAGCATCATGTTCTCGGTCCCGCTCAGCTCGTCGTCGGCGGTGAGCTCCTGGGGGACCACGCCTATGCTCTTGCGGACTGCGCCAGGGTCCTTCGCGACGTCATGGCCGGCGACCGTGGCCCGCCCCTCGGTTATCGAGGCGAGCGTGTTGAGCATCTTGATCGTGGTGGTCTTGCCAGCCCCGTTGGGGCCTAGGAAGCCGAAAATCTCACCTTCCGCCACGTGGAAGCAGATGTGGTCCACGGCCTTCACCTTCCCACGGTAGACCTTGGTCAGGCCGTCCGCATATATGATGTCTGCCATTTTCTGGCCCTCCTAGATCGATCGACTGATAAACAGTCCGTGCAGCCTAGATCAATCGACTGACAGATGCGTAGCGCACGCAAGTCGCGTCTCAGGTGCACGTGCCCGAGGAAGTCGGTCCTGCCCTTCGATGACCTCACTTCAGAGCCCTCCTCCTCATGAAAGTGGGACCGTACTTCTCTGCAATCAACCTCAGCAACTCGTCAGGGTGCTCCTGAACGACGTGGACCAATAACTCTAGGGCGATCTCGCCACTCCGGCTCGGCTCCGATTCGATGACCCTATCGGCAAGCTCCGCGCAGGTCTCGCATTCAGGGATCGTCTTGGCCTTGACCAATTCTCTCAGGGCAGTCAGCTGTCTCCCAAAATGCCTACTGACCTTCTCGAGTCTTTCTTCTGCTCCCAAGGTCTTCAGCAGGTCAAGTCTCTCCTCAGAGGAGAAGCCCGGGGAGTTAGCGCACAAGTCAGCTAGCCTGCCGGGTGTCTCAGCGCTTCTCAAGGCTTCGGTTATCTCAGTCGGGATACCGGGAATCAGCTTGGCAAATTCGTCGATTTGATCAAGAACAACTTCCATAGTTCCCGAATTGCCAGTGGAAGCATCGTCAATTTCCTCTGCCTTCGTGAAGCGGACCCTCGCATATGCTGTCTCCTCAAGGACCTTCTCAACTCGCACCCTCCACAACCCTTTCACAGACGCCTTCACGCCTCCTTCGACCAGAGCTGTCTTTCGGACCAGCGCAAGTGTGCCTATTGAACCCGTGGCGTCCTTCGAATTGTAACTAGGCATAACGACGATGAGCTGACGCTCCTTGACTGATTGGAGCAGAGCAGTTGTGTTCCTCCGATCCCGGGCGGTTATCGTGACTTCTGAATGGGGAAAGATGATCACGTCCTCTGCCAGTATGGCAGGAGCTTCGTATTTACCCGATGATGATTCTTCCGATATACGCCCTCACCACTCTTCGTCGGTCAGCCCTAACAAGAGCAAGTCGACATTATTGAGTTTTCTCCTTTACCCCGTCGTAGGGTGTTGCTCATCATTCCTTCCTTCAGCCTCCCGAATCTTCGCCAGTGCTTCGAGCGCTTCGTCGATGTGCTTCTTCGGATTGAGCTGGGAAGAGAAGATGTGCCTGACTATGCCTCTCCTGTCTATGATGCACGTGACTCTGCCCGGAAGGAGCCCGAACGTCGATGAAGCGCCGTAGAGTCTCCTGACCTTCCCATCCGCGTCGCTGAGGAGGATGAACGGCAGGTTATTTCTTGACGCAAAACCCTTGTGCGAATCGATGGAGTCAGAGCTCACCCCAACAACCTCAGCTCCGCGTTCCTTGAACACTTCGTAGCTGTCCCGAAAGGCGCATGCCTCAGCGGTGCATCCCGAACTGTTGTCCTTGGGATAGAAGTACAGGACAATCTCCTTCCTTCCTAGGAGGCCTTCGAGGCTCACGGACTCGCCGGTCTGTGAGGGGAGCGCGAAGTCCGGTGCCGCATCTCCAACTTTGAGTCGACTTGACATTGATGATTCTCGCCTGCTACTCGCGAGCCTCGTTATTATTCCCGGTCGCATCTGGAGCCCTGTAGGTTTCGTTCATGCTTCAGATTATAACATAAGTTATATTAAATGGTATCGCCCGAGTCCGGGAAGGCTTCAGATGACCGCGCGCGCTCTTCGCCTATTCTGAATCACTGAAGCGTTCTGTGCAGGGCCAGTAGATGCCAAAGACCAGAGTGAGCTCTGTAGAACTAAGGGCGCTTGATTCGGGTTGAGTAGGTGGCCAAGTCAGACTATTCTATTGAAGCATTTGGACGCGAGTTATCTTTCCGTCTTCGACTCGATAGACAATTGCCATATGTGCCTCGGAAGGATGCCCCTCTAGATTCATTCCGGTTACTTGTTCTTCGGTGACGACATATTTCCCTACCACCATTCTTGCCTTTATCTCTGCGTGAAGTTTCGGGCTCTGGTCAAATAACCTGCCGTAGACTTTGCGCATGCCTTCGTGCCCTTTGATTGTCTGGTTTCCTAGTCCATCCAGAGTAACGACGTCAGGAGCGAAGCAATCAACGAACCTGTTAAGATCTCGGGCGTTGTAGGTATCCACCATAGCTCGGACTATCCCTTCATCGGGAGACATGTGGATAAATCAAGCTGGGCTGTATTTCAACTACTAGCCTCTGTTGCATCAGCCGTCGCCTGAACTCCATTCTTGAGACCCGTCTGTGGGCGGGTCCCACTGGACCCGAATCTTCTTGCAGACTGAAATGGATTCGAACCCATATGGGTACAGCCCCTGGCCGGGCTAAGCCTTAGTCCACCCTTCTCGGTCTGTCAAGCGCGCCAAGTCTCACTGCCTTCTCTTTCCAAATCGGTGCCAGACAGCCGCGACTACAGCCGCCACACAGACGCCATGTGAGCGGTTAGTGCCTCACAAGCAGTGGCGCTAGATAGTGCCTATTTGCGAGACTCAACTGGGTTGTTGAGGCTCAGGCAACGGGATCAGGTGCTTCAATGGGCGAGCAAAGACGCCTATCAGACCACAGCCCACGACCACGGCGCCAGCAACGAGAATCCCGTGCGTGACGCCGTAGTAGCTCGCCATGAATGCCCCAAAAGCCACGCTGACAGGGGCTGTCAGGAATTCAACGAACTGTTTGAATCCAAATATCCGCCCGAGAACTGGGCCCGGAACAGTCTGCTGGTAGTAGACTGTCTGGATGGTGTCGGAAAACGGTAGAAAGAGGCCGAACACGAAAGTGGCCACGAGTGCCTCCGGCAGGGTTGTCGTAAAGGAGAGCGCCACTACGGCCGCTCCCATTCCAAACAGCGAAGTGAGAATCGCCAGCCTTCTCCTTTGCACCTTTCCTATCCTGGCAAGGTACATAACGCCCGCAAGAATGCCGGCTGCGCTGAACGCCCCGAGCATACCGTAGCCAAAACTACCTGACATCAGGACGTTATCCGAGAAGATTAGCGCATAGACGTACCAGAGCGCCCCAAGGCCAAAGTTTGAGCCCATAACCAAGATCGACATCCAGACGAGATCCATTCTTGTCTTGAAGTACGCAAACCCTTCCTTGAAATCCCTTCTCCACGTACGTCGCGTTTGTCCGAGAGGCATAGGCGGCACTGTGATCATAAAGAGTGCGAAGACCAGCACCACGAAGCTCAGGCTGTCGGCCAGAAGCGCGACAGCGGTCCCAAACAGTGCTATGGTGATCCCCGCAAGCGCTGGTCCGACTATACTGTCCACCTGGAAGACTGCCGTGAAGGTCGAGTTCGCCCTCAGAAGACTGTCCTTCCCTACCAGAAATGGTACTACCGTGTTGCCAACCAGGTCAAAGAGTGCACCAAGCAGACCTACGGAGAAGGCAACTGTAAAGATGAAAGCTAAGGGGGTGTAGCCCACCAAGTTCCCCGCACCGATTGCGCCGAAGAGCACTGCCCTTATGATCTCGGTGGCGAGCATCGTCCTCCTCTTGTTCCACTTGTCGACGTAGACTCCAGCGAGTAGCCGCACCAGCGCCCTCGGTATCATGAAGACGACCCATGTGATTGCCAGGTCCAACGCCGAACTAGTGATTGCGTAGACGAGCCAAGAGAGAGCCAGGTTCCCGAAGTAGTCCCCGAGCGAGGACGCCCCTCTGCCGAACAGAAGAGCCAAGAAGTTCTTGTTTCTAGAAAGAGGTGGGTACTGAGACTGTGCCATGAATGGATGACTCGGTGTGTCCGTACGTCTAACCCTTATTCTATATAACGACCCAATCTTTCAGAGCCTAATCTCCCAGGGCCTAATTCTCAGGGACAAAGCCATCCCGCGAGGCGGGAATTAGAAGAACCTCTTGCAGCACAGCCAGACTATCGAAATTAGCTTGAAACAAGCTCTTACGGGTACTCTGAGCCAGAATCGGGTTCATCAGGGACGTAAAGGTCGAAAATGTTTCTCATGTCTCTCAACAGGATTCTACATTCTAGTCTAATCTCAGCGGGAGCAGCTGATGGACCATCGCATTAGATACTGCTTGAGATATTCCTATATAGTCTATTCATTTCGCGTCTAGTCATGGGAAATGCGGCGCGATTGGGGTTTCATCAGCGGGATCCAGGCTTCTTGGAAGATGGAAGCCCGCATCCTCAAGGTGCCCCAAGAGGTTTGTTGCACTTCTATGCACTTCTGAGTATCGCTCGCAAGCCGATGCGCGGCTATGATCTCATCAAGGAAATCGAGACCAAGACAGAAGGAGCTTGGCGCCCTGGACCTGGCGCTGTGTATCCTGTGCTTCGGAAACTCGTGAATCAGGGTTACATTGCGGCTCAGAAGAAGATGAAGGGCGGGCCTCCACAGGTTCTCTATGAAATAACACCTGCGGGACTCGAGAACATAGCCAACGCCAAGAAGATGATGAAATCATCGACAGAGCGGTGGAACCTCATGGGACAGCTGCTGGTCGATCTGATGGAGCCAGATGACTTGGTAAGATTCGTCCTGAACTCCTTGGAGCTGCAGATTGAACTTGTCCACATGATTGCCGAATCCGATAGAAGCGGCCTAAGCAATCAGGACAGGCTGTTCGTCCTTCGCCAGTACACGCTCAATCTGGAGAGAGAGCTGACTCGGGCGACGGTCTCGATTAGGGAGATAAACAGTCGAACCCCAGCCGAGAGCGCTGCCATGGGGAGAACAGTTTTGAAGGTGAGAAAGGCCTGAGCAAAACCGCACTCGTTTCAGCTGACCGCGTTCCCGAAGGGGGCTCCATGATCAGGGTCGAGAACCTTACGAAGAAATTCGGCGACTTCGTTGCGCTCGACAATGTCTCGTTTGATGTCAAGAAGGGCGAGATATTCGGTCTGCTCGGTCCCAACGGTGCTGGTAAGAGCACAACCTTGCGGATTCTCTCCACTTTGGCGAGACCCACCAAGGGGACCGCTTCGATCGGGGGCTATGACATCGTGAAGGATGACACTGAAGTTCGCAAGCTGATTGGCATCGTTTCCGAGAAGATGATAATGTACGACCGCCTGACAGCAAGAGAGAACCTCTGGTTCTTCGGCAGTCTCTTCGAGATCCCGGGTGATGTTCTGACCCAGAGAATCGACGAACTGCTGGAGCTGGTCCAGCTGACCAAGTGGAAGAACTCCCTGGTAGGAACGTTTTCAACTGGGATGAGGCAGAGGATGAACGTAGTACGGGCTCTGCTGAATATGCCCCGAGTGCTGTTCTTGGACGAACCGACGTTGGGTCTGGACCCCCAATCGTCCGTCGAGATCCGGGAGTTCGTGAAGAAACTCAACAGAGAGAACGGCACCACCATAATCGTGACGACGCACACGATGGTCGATGCCGACATGCTATGCGATCGCATCGCCATCATTGACCATGGGAAGGTGGTCGCTCTGGACACCTCGACCAACCTGAAGAAGCTGATTTCCGGGGGGGACAACACGATTCTGAAACTGGGAATCGCCAATCTGACGGCCGAGCTCCTTGAGACCCTACGAACCCTGGATTGTGTTCAGTCTGTTTCCCAGGAGAATTCCACCCACGTCCGGCTGATTGCGCGCGGCGACGACGCGTTCGATAGCGTGATTGACGCTGTGAGAAGCAAGGGCGGGAAGATAGCGTCCGTAGAGAACCTGCAGCCGACGCTCGAAGACGTCTTCCTGCACCTAACGGGCCACGAAGTCAGAGACAGCGCGGACCAGAAGATTCCGCTAGAGAGGCACAGACGATTTGGGGCCCCGCAACGGAGGGTAAGGTGAGACTGGATGGGGACCAAGACACTTCTTTCGCACAGTTTCAGAATCGCTTGGAAGGACATCCTCGAGCTCTACAGGAACAAGTTCGGTCTGGTCCTGCTCATCGTGATGCCCCTGTTCATGATGGCAATGGTCGGTTTCATCTACCCTACGAGCGGCAGTTCGGCCAGTAACCTGCCTGTCGCGATCGTCAACTCGGACGCAGGGTACAACAGCTCAACAGTCGCAAGCCAGACGTTCATCTCAGTCCTGCAGCAGATTAACAGCAAGACGGGCATGATGAAACTCACGACTGCGTCGAGCGCCGCCGATATCAAGAACCTGATTCAAAGGGGCGACATCGAAGGCGGGATACTCATCCCGAGCAATTTCTCGACGAGCCTCGCCAGCGGAAAACAGGGGACGGTGGTGATCATAACCGACCAGTCCAACCCCCAGGTGTCGGCGACCATCCAGACGCTGCTGTCCAGCGTGTTCAGCAAGATGAGCACCACGATGGCTCAGAATAAGGTTCAAGCATTAGGAATCACGGCGAACGATTCCCTTGCGATAGTGCAGCCGCTCAAGGTCCAGGCGCAGGGCGTCGTTCCCGGTGCCCCCAACTACTTTGACTTCGTTGCTCCCGGCATAATGGCCATGACCGTCATGATGAGCGTAATGACTGGGCTACCAGCGGCGATATCGCAGGAGAAGGAAATCGGCACCATGGACGGAATGATGGTAGCGCCCATCAACAGGCTGTCTATCATCCTCGGCAAGACCCTGGGCCAGACGGCGAGAGGCCTGTTCCAGGGTTTCATAATACTGGCTCTGGCTGTCGGGCTGTTTGGTGTAACGATAGAAGGGAGCATCCCTCTTGTCTTCGGGCTACTTCTGCTCGGCGTCTTCAGCTTCGTCGGTCTGGGCATCGTGATAACCTCGTTTGCGAAGGACCAGCAGACGGCGACGATGCTGATGACCACGCTGATGTTCCCCATGATGTTCTTGAGCGGAGTCTTCTTCCCGATACAGCAGATGCCCTGGTACATGCAGGACATATCGAAAGTGCTCCCGCTCACTTACGCATCGAGCTCCCTGCGGAAGGTCATGGTTCTGGGCGCTGGGATACCGGACATAACCACTGAGCTGACCATCTTGATAGCGTTCGGGGTCGTTATGACCGCGATAGCCGTCCCCGTGTTCAGGCGAATGATGACTAGGTAGTGATGGCTGGGCAGTCATCCGGAAGCGCGCGCGGCCGAACCTTCCTGTAGGATGAAGTGGATTCGAACCCATTAGGGTGCAGTCCCTAGCCGGGCTATCGAAATAGTCTTGAAACAGACCTCGTTAACTCATCTGAGTAATAAACAGGGTTTTTCATGAGGCGTCTTGGCGTTTCGGACCCCATCGGGCCGGTTCTTCCACGTGCTCTGGATTTCACTTACGCGTCCTGCGATTGTTCTAACGCCATTGCCATGGCGAGGGGCACCTAGGGCAGTTAGAACCAGACCTCGGTCTGGTTCTCCGCTTTCCTGGCAGCAGCTTACTCTGTCTCTGCGCTGATAATTGCGGTCGTATACTTTGCCGGCAGATGTGGCCAGGAGAATCACGTGAATCTCATGGGCTCGAGGCCGAAGGCCCTAAGATATGTGCCGAGAATTTAACAGAATCCTCCTAGAGGACTTTTTAAATAGCAGTAGTATCGTGATATATCTTGTTAGACATGTTCCGCCAATCGTGGGGACACGCAAGGGGTTGGATGCACAGGGGCGATGCCAAAGTCCTAGTTCTTGACGAGCTACAGAAGAGGCCCATGCACGGCTACGAAATTGCCAAAGGCATTTCCGAGACGTTCGGGGGCATCTACGAGCCGAGCCCGGGAATGATTTACCCTACGCTGCAGTATCTCGAGGATATCGGATACGTAACGGCATCACAGAAGAACGAAAAGAGGGTGTACTCGATTACGAAGAACGGAAAGGCCTTCCTGAAGGAGAGCGAAGTCACCGTCAAAAGAATTCACAGGCTCTTCGAGCGGGCCGACGGAAAGATGGATGCGGTGCGAAGCGGGATGGAGCTCAGGAGAAGCATGATGTTGCGTCTTCCGGAAATGACGCCGGAGCAGGCGAAGAAGGTCGCGGCCATTCTGAAGGACGCGAAGTCCAAGATAGAGAGAATCGAGCGATGAGGACGGCATGATGACGACCTCAAGTCCAACGGCTCTGGCCGGCAAGTCTTCGGCCAAGGGTATCATCTCCGTGGAGAAGCTCACCAAGACCTTCGGGCAGCAGAGGGCCGTCGATGAAGTGACCTTCGATGTCAAGGAGGGAGAGATCTTCGGATTCCTCGGGCCCAACGGTGCGGGGAAGAGCACGACCATCAACATGCTCACGACTCTGATTCCCATTACGTCTGGAAAGGCGGAGGTGTGCGGCTTCGACGTCGGCAAGCACCCAAACGAAGTGAGAAGGAACGTTGGGGTCGTGCCTCAGGACTACACGGCCGACGAGGACATGACGGGCCTCCGGAATATACTTCTCTGCGCTGACCTCTATGGCATCCCTCGGAGCAACTCGAAGGATCACGCCATCGAACTGCTTTCGCTCGTGGAACTCCAGGATGCCAAGGACAGGAAGGTCAGCACCTACTCCGGAGGGATGCGCAGGAGACTGGAGCTGGCGTGCGGCTTGATCAACTATCCGAAGCTCCTCTTCCTTGACGAGCCGACCCTAGGCTTGGACGTGCAGACGCGCGCCGCCGTATGGAAGTACATCCGTACGCTGAAGGAGCAGTACGGCATGACCCTCTTCGTGACCACTCACTATCTTGAGGAAGCCGATTCTCTCTGCGACCGCATAGCGATCATCGACCACGGGCACATAATCAAGACAGGAACCCCTCAGCAGCTGAAGGACGGCGTCGGGGGCGACGTGATCGTTGTGGGCGTCAGTGAGGGGCAGCCCGACATCTCGGCAGACATCGCCAAGATTGGCCTGGTGAAGGACGTCAAGAAGACTGACAATGACTACAGGATAAAGACGGAGAAGGGGGAGGAGGCCTCGCCTCTGATAATGGGCCTGATTCAGTCGAAGGGGCTCCACGTAACAAGGATATCCCTGACGCGCCCGACCCTTGACGAAGCCTACCTGGAGCTGACCGGGCGCACCCTGAGGGAGGAAGAGACAAACAAGTGGTCGATGAGGAGCCAGCGAAGGACGATGCGGACCGCGCGGTCGTAGAAAGAGCGAGAGAGAGCGAGTGTGAGCTAGAGTTTGACCCAAGAAGGAGAATCGGCGGCCGGGAAGTCCGCGACCACGGCCCAGGTCCTTGAATCGCAGGAAACCGCGACGCCGAAGCAGGTGAGGGCTGCCACAGTAGCCCCGAAGTCGAACAACAGTCCGATCCACGGCCTCTGGGCGCTGACCAACAGGGACCTCAGGAAGTGGTACACCAACCCGTACCAGCTGATAATATCCCTGATACAACCCGTGATATGGATGGGTCTCTTTGGGAAGGCGCTGAACTTCAGCTCGTTCATCACCAGCAGCCTGGGGCCCAATGCGACGCCAGCCGAGGTGAACGCCCTCATGACACAATTCTTCGGGACCGCAAGCTACTTCTCGTACCTGGTGTGTGGCATGCTGATCTTCGTAGTCGTCTTCACTTCAGCCTTCAGCGGCATGTCTGTAGTGTGGGACAGGAGATTCGGTTTCATGAACAAGGTCCTGACCACTCCCGTGAGCAGGGGAACGATAGTGATGAGCAAGATCCTGCAGAGCGTGGCCAGGTCTCTCATCCAGGCCGTCGTCGTCCTTGCCATAGGGATTGCGCTCGGAATGGAGACCGGCAACTTCACTCTGCTTGGAATCGCCGGTACATTCGTCATCATCTTCCTCGTCGCGATGGGCCTCTCCGGGCTCTTCGTGATGCTCTCGCTCAGGTCGAGCGACTGGCAGACGCAGATGGCCATCATCAACCTGCTGAACCTGCCATTGCTCTTCGCCAGCAACGCGCTCTTTCCAACCAGGATAATGCCTGATTGGCTCCAAGACGTGGTGAAAGTCAACCCCGTGAGCTACGCCATCGACGGCATCAGGCAGATGCTGATAGGGGCAGTCGGGTCGTATTCGCTCTGGCTGGACTTCTCCGTGGTCTTCGGATTCGCAGCTTTCTTCTCGATAGTCGGGATAGTCATGTCGTGGAGACTGCTGAAGAAATAAAGCGAGCCCGTCTTCCACCGCGATTGCAAGTCTTAAGGCATGCCCATGACTGCGACGGTCTGGCGGCTAGAACGCCAGCGCTTCTTGGACTGACCGACCCTCGAAAATGACCTTCCTCAGGCTCTTCGCCATCTTGAGGGGCTCTTTGTGCTGCCAGACGTTCCTTCCCACCGCGAGGCCGGTCGCACCTGCGTCCATCGCGCCCCTCACCTGCTGAAGGAATGCCTCGTCCGTCGGGGCCTTCGGCCCACCGGACATGAACACCTTCGTCCCGGCTGCTGACTTGACCGCCCATGAGAACGAGGCGCTATCGCCAGTGTACTTGATCTTCACCGCGTCGGCACCCAGCTCGAGGCCCGTCCTAGCCGCGTAAGCAACGATTTCTTTCGAAATGTCGTTCTGAACTCCTGCCCCTCTCGGATAGATCCATGCGATGGCGGCGACACCCTGCTTGTGCGCCTCCTCCTGTATCCGGCCGAACTCCGACAGCATTTCCGCTTCATAGCTAGATCCCAGGTAGATGGTGTAGCCGACTGCCTTCGCACCCAACGACACCGCGTGCGCCACCGAGCACACTTGCCTCGAAATGGGCTCTCCCTGGGGGAGGCTCGTTTTTCCGTTGACTTTGACGATAAGGGGCACTTTGCCATCATAGAATTTCACGGCCACGCCCTTCTGCAGCACCACTCCGTTGAACCCCCCTCTCACAGCTGTCTCCATTATGAATGCGGGGTCCACATTTCGGTCGTCGAAGTCTCTTGACGGCCCGTGCTCTAGGCCCTGGTCGTACGCTAAGAGCATGCTCTTGCCATTCCTCAGGAACGGGGCCATCCTATCCCGAGCCATTGTCCCGAATCTCTCTCAACCGTATTTAACGGTATTTCGAATCCGTTGCAGAGGACCGTCTCGTAGCTTCGCGAAATACAGAAAATGGAACGAGAGCGCCGCCGGTCTTGGACCGGAGGCGCCCTGAACGCTCGAAGTTTGCCTATGGGAAGATGCCGAGACTCTTGACTGCGTCGGCAACTCTGCCCACAGCGACTATCATGGCACCCGTCCTCATCGAGGTATTGTGCTTCAGGCTCGCCTCGTGGACGTCCTTGAATGCACCCGTGATCTTCTTCTCCAACATCGAGTTGACCTCGTTCTCGGCCCACGCGAGTCTCTCCAAGTTCTGGACCCACTCAAGGTAGCTGACGATGACACCGCCTGCGTTGGCTAAGATGTCCGGGATCAGGAAGACCCCGTTTGCATCGAGGATCTTGTCAGCCGCTGGGGTTGTTGGGCCGTTGGCGCACTCGGCGATGATCTTCGCCTTGATGCCCTTTGCGATGTCTGGTAGGATGGTGTTCTCGAGCGCTGAAGGGCTGAGGATGTCCACGTCCATCTGGAGGAGTTCCTTGCCCGATATCGGCTGGCTTCCGGGGAAGCCGACCACGGAACCGGTCCTCTCCTTGTGGGCGATGAGTTTGTCGGCGTCCATGCCGTTCTTGCTCATGATTGCTCCCTTGGAGTCGCTCGCTGCCATCAGCTTCGGTCCGTAGGTCTGGAGGATCTGCGAGTAGAAGGAGCCGGCGTTACCGTAGCCTTCGACCGCGAAAGTTGCTTTCTTCAGGTCCATCTTCTTCACCTTTGCCGCCTCCACGGTGCAGAACACTGCTCCCCTTCCGGTTGCCTTGTCCCTTCCGAGCGAGCCTCCCAAGGAGATTGGTTTCCCTGTGATGACTCCCGGGGACGCCATACCTACGATGGTGCTGTAGGTGTCCATGATCCATGCCATGGTCTGTCCATTCGTGTACACGTCAGGGGCGGGGATATCCTTGTAGGGGCCGATGATTGAGCTGATAGCTGCCGCGAAGCGGCGTGTCATGCGTTCCAGTTCCCCTTGGGACATGTTCTTCGGGTCGCAGATGATGCCTCCCTTCGCTCCTCCGTAGGGGATGTTGACGACACTGGTCTTCCAGGTCATCCAGGCCGCCAGGGCTCTTACCTCGTCCAGCGTCACGCCCGGGTGGTACCTGATTCCTCCCTTGAAGGGCCCTCTTGCATCGTTGTACTGGACTCTGTATCCCGTGAAGACTTTCGTTTTCCCGTTGTCCATCCTCACCGGGAGCGACACCGTCAGCTCCCGCTTCGGATGAGCTAGGATTTGGTGAATGCCTTCGTCGAGTTTCAAGTACTCTGCAGCAATCCGCAGCTGCTCGAGTGAATTCTCAAATGGGTTTGGCTTAGCCTGACTCATAAGTCGGCCGCCTTTTCGGATTCTATTTAGGCGTTTCGAAGATTCTCATTTCAGAGAACGAGCGAGGATGTGAAACGACGACCAATCCTGAAGGGACCGACGACTTCTGACATGGTAGCGCTTCGACCAACGCTGCCCGAGATGAGCATTTGTTCGGCAGGAAACTGTGGTCCCAGGCCCGATGATTTCTGGCCGCTCCACGGCGAGGAACTCAGGCCGACACTCGAAAGGGTTTCCGCGTCATCACTCGTCTATTGAAGACCAGCATGTCTAAATGAGACGGGATGCACCCGGGATTCGAGAGATGAAACTGGAAGAATTCTTGCGACTCAACGCACCGGAGGACCTTGCCCTGATCGCAACCGCGATAGCAGAGGCCAGCATAAGGGTCTGGGAGAACATACCATTCAGGTCGGGTCTCCTCACCGAAGTCAACCCTTCGGGGGAGCGCCAGAAGGCAATTGACGTTTTCGCGAACGACGTCTTCGTCGAAGCGATGACGGGAACGAACTTGGTCAGGGAGGTGGCATCTGAAGAGATGGCAGAGGCTATCGAGGCGAGGGGGCAGCTCAGCGTCGCCATGGATCCACTCGACGGCAGCTCCAACGTCGAGACGAACAACCCGCTGGGGAGCATCTTCGGATTCTACTCAAAGCGCCTACCCTGCTCGGGAAGAAACATTGTCGGGGCGCTCTATGTCACATATGGTAGCACTGTCACCATCACTCTGTCCTTTGGCAAGGGCGTCCACAGGTTCGTGGGAGTGAGGAAGGGGGCCGAGATATCCTTCGAGCTGCTCGGGATCGACCTCAAGGTGCCGGCAAAGCCGGAGGTCTATGGCATCGGAGGTTTCAGGAAGGACTGGATTCCTGCTGTCCGCGACTTCGTCGATTCCTTCGAGGCCAAGGGCATGAGAATACGCTACTGCGGGACCTTCGTGGGAGACTACAACCAGGTCCTGTCGAGGGGAGGTATCTTCGCGTATCCCGAACAAGTAGGGAAGCCACAAGGGAAGCTGCGGGTCCTCTTCGAGACCGCCCCCATTGCTTACATCAACGAGCAGGCTGGAGGCTACGCGACCGACGGAAGGAGGAACATCTTGGACATCGAGCCGAAGAGCCTCTCCGAGACGTCTCCTGCTTACGTAGGGAGTGCGCCGCTCCTGCACGAGCTGGAGAGGCTCGTCTCTGCGTCAGGCTAGCGAACCAAGGGATGACGCCGAGTCATTGCGATCGCGACCCTTCCAATTAGACCATCGCGGTTCCTGTCTTTGTTGAAGCCCTGTTCTCCGTGGCGGTCCGGCGAGTCTCCCCGAAACCCCCGATGATCTTGGCTCCGAGCTTGGAGTCCCCCTCGTCGAGGCTCACGTTGAGGAGATGCCGGACTCCTTTCTTGCAAGGATTCCTTACGTTGTTGAACTGAACCCTATGGCCTATGGATACGTGGATTCCTCCGTGTTCAGCCGTCGCGAGGTTCCTCGCTCTAGGGAATGAGCAAGCTCCTCGATCTTCAGTGGCCAGTCATTCGCCTTGACGACGCTGCTTGAAACGAGGACTCCGTCCGCTCCCAACTCAACCGCACTCTCTACATCTTCCCCGCTGACGATCCCTGCCCCACACAGTATCTTGCCCCTGTATCCGGTCTCCCTCACCTTCGAAACGGTTCGGCTCACAAGCTCTGGCTTCACCTTCGATACGGCCATGCCTGAGCCTATCAGTCCTGGCGGCTCGACCGCGATATAGTCTGGCTCCAGCCTGCAGAGGGTCATGGCTTGTGCAGGCGAGCCTGCACAGAGACAGACCGCGAGCGAAAGCCCTCTGAGCCGAGGCATCAGCCGCTTCAGCTCGCCGAGAGGGCGGGAGGACTCACTGTGATTGAGAAGAGTACCCTTTGCTCCGGCGGCCTTCACCGCCTCCGGGAGGAAAGCTCCCGTGGTCTTGTCGCCTTTCTCACTTCCGACTGTTTGGCTGAAGACCGGAATCGCCACTCTGGAGGCAACAAGTGCGACCATTGGACCAGGCGGGGCGACGATGATTTCAGCGCCAGTCCTTGATGATGCTCGCTGTGCAGCTTCGGCGATTCGCAGTGAACCCTCCCCTAGCACTTCTGGGTAGTTCTTCAGGTTGAGGATTATCGTCAAGTCGATACCGCGACGCTGGTGGGGGTCAGGTCTTAAAGTATGGTCCGATTTCTCGTTCAAAGCATCGGGTCGGGAGTCCTCTCAGAACCCGTCTTCATCCGAGTCCTCTTCCCACCCGTCTTCATCCGAGTCCTCGTCAAAGTCCTCTTCCAGTTCCTGGTCCTCTTCGGACATTTTGACGGTCAGCGCGATTTCAATTAGTCTATTAAACCTCTCGGTGAATCGGGCACGCGAGAATTGACCGGGGCCATCGTCCGCCTTAACAGAGACTCGATAGATCGCGCCAAGTCCGTAGTCAGTCACGGAGGATTGATAGTCTATCCCACAGACACTGTCTACGGGCTTGGCTGCAATCCCACGGACGAGGATGCTGTCCGGCGGCTTGTCGGGGCCAAGAAGCGCGACCAGAGACCTATCCCTGTCCTCTGCTCCTCGAATGGCGCTGCGATGGAGCTGGTCGAAATGAACCAGAAGGCTCTCGAGCTCACGAGGCGATTCTGGCCCGGCGCCTTGACCATTGTCGCCCCCATGAAGCGGACCCTCCCCTTCTCACTCCACCAGGGGACCGAAACTCTAGGGGTTCGGGTGCCAGCCCTGCCCCTCTGCGTGATTCTGATTGAGGCCTGCGGAGGCTGGCTAACCGGGACGAGCGCAAACCTTTCGGGGTCACCTTCTGCTCGGACGGCTGCGGAGGCAGCGAGCCAACTCGGCGAGCGCGTGGAGCTGATACTTGATGGAGGCAGGCTTGAGGGTCTCGAGTCGACCGTCGTCCGGGTGGTGGGCGACGATATCCAAGTTTTAAGGGCGGGTCCGGTCAGGGTGACGGACGAGACGCGAGAACGATGAATCTGATTGTGACGTCGGCCAAGGGCCTCGAAGCGCGGGCCTCCGCTGAGTTCAAGGAGGTGGCGTTGCTCTCGGGTATCAGGAAAGTGACCATCGAGAGATCAGCATACGATGGGGTCCTCGAGGTCGAGGTTGAGAATCCGAAGGTCCTGCTGTCGTTCATCAGCGAGTTCGTCCGATCGGAGCCGTTCAAGGTGAGGTTCATCATGCGGGTCATACCCGTAGGCAGAGTTGTTGACACCAAGATTGAGGAGATAGTCGGGGCCGTCACCGAGCTAACCTCGAACATAGGTGCCGCGGAAAGCTTCAGGATCACAATCGAGGCGAGGGACTCGCCCTATTCCGACAAGCAACTCATCGACGCGATAGCTGATGCGGTCGACAGGAAGGTGAGTCTAGACTCGCCAGACAAAATCGTCTTGATCCAGATCTTCGGCGAGTACACGGGGGTCTCGGTCTTATCCCCGAACGAGATCCTCAGTATCACGAAGCTGAAACGGGCGACCTAAGTCTTCAGGGCATTCAGGAGCGCTGCTCGCTCTATTCCTTCCAGTTCATCGGGGGACAGTTTCCTCTTCCGAAGCTCCAATCCTCCGAGCTCTTTCGCGCTTAATCCTGCGAGTGTGCTTTCGGGTCCCGCTATGATAAGGAGGAATGGCTTCCCTTTCTTGGCCCCTATCTGTTCGATGGCCCTGGAGATCTGGGTCGTGCCTGCCAGGCGCAGGAGGAGGTCGATTTCCGGTTTCTTAGCCAGCATGTTCTGAGTCCCGTTCGCACTGAGGGTCTGTGCCGCTATCATCTCAACAAAGAATCCGTTTGTGGCTGCGTCTGCCCGGACTGTTTGCACGATTGATCCCCGGATCTTGGCCTGTACGGTCTTCTTGACGGAATCGGGGTCTGCCTCTTCCTCGACGATTACGGAGATTACTTTGGTTTCCACGCTCTCACCCGCCGTGCGAGAATGGTATCAGGATGACTTTCTGGCCGCTCTTCACGATTCTCTTCACCGATGCGGGTACAAACGCCTCGCCGTCCTCCACCATCACCAATGTGTTGTACTTCGTGAATCCTGGCTCCGCTTCGGTCGAGAGTGCCCTTAGCCGCGCCACAATCTCTTCAGCATCGAGCGCTTCATCTGTCAATTGGACTTCCTTCGCCCCGACGCTCGTTCCTATGTAGCCGAGACACTTGACTTTGATCATTCAGGATTGAAGATGAGGAGCTTTTCCTTATACTTTCTTCCTCTGTAATAGGTACCCGGGGGAAACAGTTTCCCCCCCGAGAACTGCAGTTGCTTTCTGAGTTCGGCCCCTGTCATAGACCCGAGCTTCTCGATTGGGACATTGACCGCAACCGGTCTGGGGTCGATAGTATGCATCGATGTCTTGCACGGGAATAGCTTCCCGTTCCTCGCAGCAGCAATCACGTCGTCTTTCCCGAGCCTCTGGACAAGGATTACGATTTTGCTCTCGTCTTGGAGGGCAAAGTCGATTTCGTCTTCCGGAACAAATTCCCTCTTCCAGCCCAACTCAAGCGCGAATGCGTCCAGTCCTCGCACGACCGCGAAGGCGCCTTGCAGGTCGATGGGAGTTGCGGGAAGGAAGACGTTTTGTGAGCTCAATGCAGCAAGCCCACCCTTCCGCGCGTCAAGAGAGGCGAACGCCTCTGACAGAGTGCTCCTCCTCGAGATTCCGGCATCGAGAAGCGCCTGGTTCAAATCTCCGCGTCCGCTTGAGGAGTACGTTCGGGCCCACCTGTGAACGTTCACATTCTTCGAGCTGTAGTCCAGCGGGAAGCAGACCACGCTCTCCAGACCCAGCTTTACGAAGGCTGCAAGTCTATGCATCCCGTCGAGGACTGCGCCACTCTCAGCGTCAATGATGATCGGGTCTCTCTGGATCCCTTCTTGTTTGATCTCTGATGCGATCCTCTCGAGGTGAGAGGGAATGACTTCCTCGTGGGGCATCAGAGAGGAAACCGGCCTCACGTCCACTCTGACCCCCGCTCCTTCTGGGGTCACGGTCTATTCCGCCTTTACTTCAACTGGCGCTTCATCTTCAACATTGTCTTCCTTCAGTGACTTGGCTATGTATCCTGCGATGTGGTTCCTGAGTTGCTTTGAAGGGATCAATGCAAGTTCCTTGAGGGCCGACTTGTTCTTCTCGTAGTCTGCGCTGAAAGCTTCCGGATGCCTCTCCATGATTATCTCTGAAAGCCTTCTGGTCCTGTCCAAACTTGTACCTCCCCAAACTCCTGGGTGATTAAGTCTTCCCGATGGTGTCTAGGTAGCCGAGACCGTTCTGCAGGATGCGTTCTTCCGCTTCTGAGAACGTCTGCTTCCAAAGTCTAGCGAGCGCGAAGACCACAGTTGGAATGAGAGAAGGCCCCCCTGCTCCACCCAAAGGCGCAAACGTAACTGGCCCGTCTGATTCGGCAAGTAAGAGTGCGGGGTCCAAGCTGGAGGCCATCCTCTGGAGCTTCTTAGAAAACAGGAGGGCCGGTCCGAAGGAGACGAAGTACTCTCTGTCGTTGGCTTCGTTCAGCTCGGCTTCGCCTTGGAACCAGTGCAGGAGGACGGGTTTCACGTTATAGCTCGAGAGGACCTCAAGGCACTCTTTCTCTGCCCCTCGCGAGTGAACTTGGACCGGCTTCCGCGCTTTCTCGACAGCTTCAAGCTGCCCTACGAACGTGGCCATCTGCAGGCTCTTCGGGGACACTTCTGAGTAGTTCGGGTCCAGTCCGAGCTCCCCCGCGCCTGTCGCCTCATGAAGTGCTCCTTCGAGCCATTCAATGTCCTCTCCGGCCTCGACCTTTGAAGGGTGGACTCCTAGGAACGCCTTCACCAAACGGGGTTCACTCTTGGCGATTTCGAGCGTCGCCATGGAACTCGCCCGGTCGATGCCAGATGAGAGACACATTATCTCTGAGGAGCGGACTAGATTGAGACTCGGACTCTGCTCCCGATAATCGAACAGGTGGACGTGCGAATCGATAAAACGCACGCCTAACCCTTCCTCTGGTGGTATTTCAGACCACTCCTTCCACTCCTGACGCAAACCTGCACGCAGTGGATGGCAAGTGCCCTTTCCCACCTCAAATCACCAAGAAACGCCGAAAAATCCGTCTAATCGCCCAAAAGGTTCTTAAAGACCCCTTACTTCTAGTCAGATCATGTCCAGTTCTGAGTTCGGCCTTGCTGCTGTCTACAGGGTCATAAAGAAGGCCGGCGCAGATAGGGTGGGAGACGACGCCGCGATAGAACTGAGGTCAGAGCTAGAGACTGTGGGTCTGCAAATCTCCAAGGCAGCAGTGGAACTGGCCGCTCATGCTGGCCGAAAAACAGTAAAGCCATCGGACATCAAGCTGGCCGCGAAGTCGGTTCTCAGACAGAATACCTAGTCCTCAAGCACAGATCTGGTCACACGCAGCACCGGGCCACAGGATCTTCGCAGGCTCAATCCTCCTTTCGCATTGCCAAAGCTTAATTCGGGATTTCAAACGCCGAGTGCCAAGGCCCCGGTGGTGTAGCCCGGTCAAGCATGTTACCCTCTCGAGGTAGCGACGGGGGTTCAAATCCCCCCCGGGGCAGATTCCAGCTTCTTTGGTGAATCGGGGCTTGATTCATGCTCTCCTGGGCAAGCCACTGAATAGAGTCGTGGGTTCGAATCCCACCGGCGCGCGCGCTCGCACTATGGGAGACGCCTATGTTTGAAAGCCCTTAAGGCACATCCTGGGACTTCAGGCTATCCGCCTGCACGGACGCATGATTCGAAATGAGCAAGAAACGGGAATCTGAGATCAAAATCGTCAAGTTTCGAAACGAGAACGCCCAAGAGCTAGCGGAGCTTTTCAACTCCTTTGATCGTGAGGGCCTCTGGCCCTGGGTGTTCACTGGGGGCGTTCCATTCACAGCAGAAAGAGTCCTAAGTTCCTTTCCCGCCGGCGTCAAGAACATATGCGTCCTGATTTCCACTTACGAAGGCAAGTTCACGGGTATCTGCAGTCTACATCCTCATCCTGAAGACGCAGGGGCTGCTTACATAGGATTGTTCGGAGTTCATCCTGACTTTCTCGACAAGAAACATGGGAAGACTCTGATTCTCAGAGCAATTCAGACTGCAGCTGACAACGGCTACAAGCGCGTGGACCTGAACACTTGGGCAGGCAATATGCGGGCCGTGCCCCTGTACAAGAAGTCCGGGATGTTTTGGGTGCCTGAGACTAGTGTCTACATGCAGGACTATGTCCCTGGAATCATGACGTTTCCTCTGGCGCAAGCGTTCTTCAAGAAACATGAATGGTATTCGTCTCAAGTGCGTAAGCTCGAGCTCGTTCCTGACGAGTTCAAACTTGAGAAAATGGAAGTGTATCCCTACGAATTCGCCGAGGGGAAGGATCGCCTCAAGGTCTGGGTGGATAGATACGGCAGGAGCATACTGGGGATTGAAAGAGTCCTCGGCGATGAACTTCTAAGGGTGGTATGTAGGCTCGAGGATCACACCGTTGTCGCGGGGGTAGAACACGAGTTTGCAATGGAGATTGTGAACGACACTAGAAACAGTGTACAAGGCTCGGTCTTTCTGTCCGGGTTTGACGGTCTGGATTTCACCTGTACCCCACGGGAGTCGTTCAAGGCCGAGAAAGGGAAGCCCCTGAGGCTTGAAGCGAAGTTCGTGGTCAGACCAGAGACAGACGTTCCGGATGTCTCTCGTAAGCAGAAGACGATCAAGGCGAGCCTGATACTCAATGGCGAGCTGATTCCGTTCGAAGTCGGAGTGCGAGTGGTACCGCTACTTGAATTCAAGACCTTTCCAGAAACTCTGCTCGGGACTCCTGGAACAGCCGGGACCATACAAGTAAACCTGTTCAACAACTCCAGAGGGCATTTCAAGGGACGAATCTCTGTCATCGACGAGAACAATCGACTCTCGATCGGCGAAAACGCCATACCGGTGAGTATTCCATCGAAAAGTCACTCTGGCTTTGGCATCGACGTAAGGGTACCTAAAGACCAGCCTACATCTTCAATCCCATTGCAGCTCTTTGCGAAGGGAGAGGTCAAAGGGACCAGTGTCGAGACCAGGACCGAGGCTATCTTCTTCAAGTGCCTGAGACCTGGAGGCATAGTCTCTTCGGTCGAGAGAAGAGAACAAGAAAAGGTCGTCGTGGTCGAAACCGAAGATCTAGTTGCGCAAGTGCAGCTAAGAGGGGCCCTGCTGAACATCACTTGCAAGAGTGGCTCGCGCGGGCGACAAGATGTGATGCTTCGTGGAGGATTTGGAGTCGGTCCACCCTTCGGCTTTGCGAGACCCGTTGACTTCGAACACGAGATACTGAGGAGGCCCGAGAGTGTAGAGCTGGTCCTTTCAGGTTTGCATCCCGACAAACCGGGCATCAAGATGATACGAAGTCTGACCTTCTACGCAGGAACCTCTCTCATCAAAGATCAGGTCAAGATAGTCAACATGAATCCAGTCGTATCTTACGACATAAGCGTGCGAATCAGCGGGTGGGACGCAGGGAGGAACATGTTCACGATGGTGGTGCCGCTGGAAGGCATCGTCGAGCAGGAGATGCTCTCGTTTCCGAGCTCGGAGGCGGACCTGCCCACAGATCCGAACGACTACAGAGAGTCATGGGTGTGCTTCCAAAGCAAAGCCCAAGGCTTCTGCTACGGACAGATTTGGTCAAAGGAGAAGCTTGCCAAGATCAGGTTTACAGAGCAATCCCTCTTCGCTCCTGAATATTCACTGGGTCAGGTCAAGCCAGGACAGACCGCTTGCACATCAGAGTTGTATCATGTCGTCGATGCTGGAGACTGGCAGACTATACGCAGGAAATGGCAGTCGCTGGTGGAGAGGAAGACGCACTTTGAAGAAAGACTGGCTGGGCCGAAACCCCTCTTCAACATCCGATTGACGAAAGACGCGTTCTACGGCATTGCCACATTGAAGACGCAACTCGAAGTTGTCAACTCACGAAACAAGGAGGAGACCGGAAGGCTACTCCTGGTCCCGCCGAAGGGTTGGAGAGTTGCTCCCTCACAGCTGAACGTAGCCGGAGTGACGCGGAAGAAACCCTTCTTGGCGGATATGTCGCTCTATCCTCCTGCTGGGGCCGAACTGGGCATCCACAGCGGATCAATCGAGTTCCATACGGACAAACAGTTGAGGCGGTTTCCGCTCGATGTTGCTCTCTTCTCCAGAACCCCGGGTCGCAGCGTGTCGACTCAGCGAAAGAGGGAGCAGGGCAAAGAAGTGGTGAAGGTCTTTAATGGTTTGCTGGAGTTTAAGGCCAGCGCAGAATTCGCCGGATGTCTGTACTTCTTGTCGGGAGAAGACAAGGTGAACCAACTATGCTCGAGCTTCCCTCGCATCGGAACCAAGGTGTTTCTGCAGAACTACTCAGGTGGAATAAGGTCGCTTTACTCGGGAGAAGACCTCAACTTCGAGGAGTCGAAGAGCCACCTTGAATCTCTTCGAACGGAAATCGTCAAGGAAGAACGTTGGAGCGGCGTCAAGTTCAGCTTCAAGTCGGAAAGACAGGAGGAACTGAAGGGCATACTGGGGTCCACGTCCTATCTGACCTTGCCGTCCAGCAACATCGTAAGGATCAAACGCGAGTTCAGCAATCCCACGCAGGCCCGCTTCGAGTTTACCAACTGTCTTTGGATATCGCCTGCGGTTGGAGGAGACTTCCAGAAGAACGAGTTGATATTCCCGAGGGACGGCAGAATCTTCAGGTTCAAGAGGGCTGCTGACCTTTGGGTGTCTGGGGTTGAGCCTGAGAAAGGATGGGCTTTCGTAGCCAATGAAGAGAAGAAGACTGGCCTCGGCGTGATAGCAGGGGACCCTCGCAATTCTCTGATACTTTCAATAGCCATTAGAAAGAGCTTGATGGAACTGTTCATCGAGTCCAGAATTCAACTGCAGCCCACAGAGAAAGTGAAGCTCGAAGACTACGTTGTCCTCTGCGACTGCGATTACGGGTCCATTGAAAGGCTTTCGAATGCACTTCGTAGTGAGACGTTCTGCGAAGGCACAAACAAGCGCGCGGCGCGCGCTGCCCAGAGAAGATGACTTAGTTGCGTCTCTTGCACGGCCTAATTGAGATTCAATCCCCAGTATAGCCCTCAGACTCTACCCTGCGCTCTGTCTGGCGAACCTCTGACCATTCATGCCCACAATGCTTGCATCTGTATCTGTATTGAAATTTCTCAACGTCGACCACGAACGGCTTACCCTCTTCGAGCACTGCCGTCAGCGGTGGAGAGCGTCTAGCCCCGTAGGGAGGAGCGACCTGAAGGTGGTTCTCCTTGTCGGCAAAGCTCTTCGAACCAACGGATTTCTTGCCTACGAGCCTGATTTCGAATCTTCTACTGCACGATGGGCAGTGACGAAAGAAATTCTGGTCTACAGACACATTTCTGGGTATTCGACTGCCTCACTTAAGGGCTATGGCTCAGCGTGAGCCCGCGCCAGTATCTTCATTCAGGACCACTTGAGCGGGCCGTTCAGCCCCTGTGCAACGCGGCGGTCATGCAGTGGGCTCCCCCAAATCCGCCGGTCAAGTTCGTAAGAGCTATCGGGAGCGCATCGATCCCGAACTGGTAGATCTCCTTCTTGTTCGGGAAGAACCTCGCCTCGTCCTTCAGGGTGCCGTAGTCCTTCTTCGCCTGGGCGAAGAGCGGCCCGTATCTCGTAGGGTTTCGCTTCGCCTGGGACTCGAGCCCGTCGAGGACCTTCTTCACTATGCGGTCCACCTCCACGGCGAGAATGGTACCGTCTCTCACGCACAGAAAGTTGGAGGCGTATGAGAGCTGTTCCAGGGTGGTCAAGCCGATTATCCTGAAGCCCTTGGCGGTGATATAGTCATGGAGGGTGGTCGCCGCGCCCTTGTCTTTGGTGTAGCGCCCCCTTCCTTCTCGATGGTACACGTCCACCCTGGCCGCCTTCAGCAAGAGCTCAGAGCCTACAACGACGCCGCTGCTCGCCACGTTGAAGTAGGTGTCAAGGTGCATGTCTACCATCGGGTCCCTTTCGTTTCCTGGGATGAGGGGATGACTCGGTTGATGGACCACCCCGACCTCGTCGAAGCCCAGACCGTGGCCCAAGATCTGCGCTATCCCGTGAGCATTGGTCCTGTCCCCCGTTCCGACCAGAGCGAAGCCCTTCATCGGAATGAAGTCGCCGCCTTCGAACGTGCCAGGTTCCTGAGTTTCATGGACCACGGGCTCCCCGAGGCTATCCCAGAGGAACCTGGTTATCCTCGGTTCTTTCCGCCGCTGCGGCTTTGACATTCTGGAGAGAAATATCCCCTTGTCGGTGACCGCCTGCTGGTCCCGCATGAAGTAGAGATTCGCGAGCGGGGTCCTCTCCGTGACGTTGACGTGGATGGCCCTCGCACCCTTCCCCTCTTCGAGGTCCAGCTTGGGTTGGAGAAGTAGGACGTTGAAATAGTGTCCGGCATCTAGGATGTCGGTATTCTCGACGAGCTCCCTGCGGGCATGACTGACATCCTTCCTGTTCCCGACGAACTCCATGTCGTCGAGTGCGGCCTTTACGAGCTGCGCCCTGACCTCGGGCTTATGGTCGGCCAGCTCGAGTATCTTGTCCTTGAGCCGGATTACCTCTATCTTGAACTCGTGCTTGAGAGTGTACTCAAGTCGTTCGTGCTCGCTCCTCGCTTCGTAGCGGCTGAATGCACGCTCATACAGAGAGGCGTAGGGTGCCAGCAAGCCGAACCACATCTCCATTCCGGGCCTGTGCATGGCCACAAGGTGCAGCCTGTCCCATTCTGCCCTAATCTTGGCAGTCATGATTTCACGACGAACTCAAGGGTCGCCGCCGCTCCATACAGTTTGTTCTCGCCCTGTTGCCACACGACCGACTGCCTTCCCTCAATCACCTCGTCGGTGATTTCTAGGCCACGGTGCGCCGGAAGACAGTGCATTACGACCGCGTCCTTCGCTGCGTGTTTCAGGAGATTCGAGTTGATCTGGAAGCCTTTGAACGCGCGCATCTTGCGGTCTCTCTCTTTCTCCTCCCCCATGCTCACCCAGACGTCGGTGTAGAGTACGTCAGCCCCCGCCCCAGCTCTCTTCGGATCGTGGACTACCGATACCGAGGCGCCTGATTTCGTTGCGTTCGCCTGCGCGAGTCGGAGGATGTCCGGGTTCGGGGCGTATCCAGCTGGGCATGCGACAACCACGTCCATCCCTACCATCGAGGCACCCAGCAGGAGGGAGTTGCATACGTTGTCACCGTCCCCTATGAAAGCGAGTTTGAGGCCCTTGAGCTTTCCCTTTACCTCCTTGATCGTAAGTAGGTCCGAGATAATCTGCGTGGGATGCTCGGTGTCGCTCAGTCCGTTAATGATGGAGATTCCGGAGAACTCGGCAAGCTGCCTCAGAGTGTCTTGTGAGTACACCCTGCCTACGATGATGTCGAGGTATCTTCCGAGTATGCGGGCGGTGTCCTTGACAGGCTCTCCTCGGCTCAGCTGCAACTCGTTCGAAGCAAGATACAGGGAATGACCCCCGAGCCTGAGAGTTGCGACCTCGAAGCTGGTTCTCGTCCTGGTTGACGGCTTCTCGAAGAGAACCCCGACCACCTTTCCCCTCAGAGAATCGAGCACGGCTCCCTGCTTGATTTCTTTCTTCAGACGGGCGGCGCGATTCAGCACTGAGTCGAGCTCGGCGGATGAAAGGTCGCCCAGCGAAAGGACGCTTCTCATGTCTTTGATTCGACTACCTTCCCCAGGTTGGCCCTACAAGCCCACAGGAAGACCAACGCAGAGAACACAACGATGACCACTATGTCGTAAGGCATTGGCACGTATCCGAGCGGGCCCGGGATGGACAGAACGCCGGAGGTGATGAAGCTCGTGTCCCCGACGAGCGATATCACTGTGAGCCCGACCACGTAGACCCAGAACCATGCCTGCCTGCGCCATTCCATCTTCTTGTTCCTGGTGACCATGTATAGGGGGAAGCCGATGAGCGTCAGGATCACTCCTATCAGCGTCAGCGGCCAGGTGGCCCAGTAGATCAGCACGCTCGAGAGGACGAAACCCAGGAACGCGACGACCATCCCCGCCGGGAGCCTGAAGTGGTCGGCGACCCCCAGCCTCGGGGTCTTCCTCAGGATGGCGAGCGAGACCGCAGCCGCTGCGTATGGAATCAGGGTCGTGATGGATGCTAACAGGATCACGCTTGGGAAGTACGGGAAGAGAACCTGGATTATCCCGGTCAGGACCGATGCGAAGATGATCGAAATGACGGGGGTACCGTACTTGCCGTGCACCCTGTCGATGACCTTGTCCACGACCTTGGGGAAAAGCCCGTCGTCGGCCATCGCGAAGGGGATGCGACCCTGAAAGAGGACCCAGTCGCTGCCCGCGCCGGCGGTGCTGACGATCGCGCCGATGGTTATCACGGTCGCAAGCAGTCCGTAGCCCGCGCCTCTCGCAACGTCAGAGAGAGGAGTAGACAGGCTCCCTATGCCCGTGCTGTACGACCAGTCACCTACATGCATGCCAAGGCCCGACCAGTTGATCATGCCGACGAAGGCCACCCCGATGAGGACGTAGACCAGGGCGACTATGGCCATCGTGATTATTATCGCGCGGGGGATCGTCTTCGATGAGTTCTTGACCTCGGCGCTGGGTATCACGATTCCTTCGAAGCCTGTGAACATGAACACGGCGAGCGCCATGGCCACGGCGATCCCGGACCAGCCGAAGGGCATGAATGGCGTGAAGTTGCTGAAGTTCAGGTAGAACAGCCCCACGAGCGCAAAGAGTATCAGCGGAATCAGCTTTGTAATGGTGGTCACTATGCCAAACAACCCGCCCCACTTGACACCGAAGACGTTGATGACGGTGAAGACGGCCAGCGCTACCACGGCAATCGCTATCCCAAGAGGGGTCAGGGTCAGACCGACCGAGAGGCCTGGCACGTAGAACCCGACATAGGCTACGAACACATCGATTATGGCCGCGGTGCCCGTGAATGCGTAGATGAAGTAACCCCAGCCCACGAGGTAGCCCGCAGAATTACCGAGAGCCAGTCTGGGAATCGAGTACGGCCCGCCTGTGAGGGGGAACCTCGAGCCCAGCTCCGCGTAGATTAGCGCAAGCATGGTCATGATGATCCCGACGAAGACGATGGCCAGGGTCAGAGCGGGCCCCGCGTCCGCGCCGTATGCAGCTATCAGTCCGAAGATTCCCGACCCGATGATACCGCCCGCGCCTAGCCCTACAAGGCTCCAGAGACTCAGTTCCTTTTTCAGGGTGGCACTTTTCTTCCTATCTTGATCCTGGCTCGACTGTGTCCCCTGCCAATCAAGACCAACAACGAATTTAAGGATTCAGCCAACAGCAGGAACGGAATCACGTGAGCGGGGGCGGCATAAGCGTCAGGGTCGCGACGGCTGTCGGGCTGGGCGCGATAATCGGCGCCGGCATCTTCACTCTCAGCGGGACGGCGATTGCGCTGGCTGGCGACTGGGCTCTCTTCTCGTTCATCCTCGTCGGCCTCGTGGCGATCGTGGTCGCGTTGGAGATCGGGGAGCTATGCACGCTCTTTCCAAAAGCTAGCGGAGCCAGCTATTCCTACGCGTACGAAGCCTTCGGGAGCGAGCTTGGGTTCATCACCGGAATATTGCTCTACTTCAGCATGGCGGGTTCGATTTCTGTGATTGCGCTAGGCTTTGGGTCATATTTCGTAAGCCTCTTCGGCGCTCCCGCCCCGGGCGACGGAAGCTTGGTTGCCATCGGCCTGATTGTTGTGCTCGCCGTCGTCAACCTTGGCGGGATAAGAAAGGCAGCGAGAGCGGACCTTGGTCTGGTCGCGGTCAAACTCGCGATTCTTCTTGCAGTCGTTGGGTTCGCCATCTTCTTCACGGTGAGGAATGGTAGCGCAACGAACTTCACGGCCTTGACCACCCCCGCTTCCGGTGTCGGTGGCATCTTCGGGGCGAGCGTCGCGGTCTTCTTCGCCTACTCGGGATTCCAGTCCATCAGCTCTTTCACGTCCAGTGTGAAGGGAGGCGCGCGAGCGGCCGCAAGGGCCATTCTGCTGTCCGTATCGATAAGCATGGTACTGTACGTCCTCATCGCCTTCTCACTACTGGCACTTCTGCCGGCAAGCAAGTTCGTCATCAATGCAGACCCTCTCTCATTCGCACTCTCCGCGTCTCACGCGCCGGGATACCTAGTAGATGTGGTCGACATTGGAGCGCTCGTCGCAACGGCCTCCGCGTCTCTTGCCGTTCTGCTAGGCGCATCGCGAATACTCTATCAGATTGGAGCGGATGGGCTGCTGCCAAGAATAGTGAGAACCTACGACGCGAAGAGGGACGTGGCGCGAAACGGAGTCCTCATCTCGGCAGTCATAGGAATAGTGATGCTTTACGCAGGCAATGTTTTTGTCATAGCCGCGATAAGTAATTTTGGCCTGCTGTTCTCATACCTCATCGCAACGTTGGCATTGGTGCACTTCAGGCGCCTTGGAAGGAGGGGCACGTTCTCCGTTCCAGGATATCCGTATCTTCCACTAATCGCTTTCGTCGCAATTCTGTCGTTCATGATAGGAATGCCGAGGGAAGCACTTGTAGTAGGAACCATACTGGTCCTCTCTCTAATCATAGCCTACTATTCGCTAAGGGAGTATAAGGATAAGGAACCTGTGAAGATCAGGTTCTTCGATTGAAGACATGATTTGCGGCAAACCGTCGTTGGCGCGTGTGTGTGAACTACAACTCTAATCCGACCCTCGGCACACGACGGCTACTCCTCGTCCGAGACCAAGCTAGAGGTCTCAATTCAGGCAGTTCTGAACTCGTCACGGACTTGCACCCGAAAGGCTAAATTCCCACTTCCCGCACATGAGCGCGTCAGTAGCGCGGTCTTGCGCTCAAGGTTTGTACCTATTTTCGGTCTAGATCCCCCCCGGGGCAGACTTTTCACATGAGACGGGCCAAAAACCGAAAAACCCGCAGGGCATTGAACCGAAAAGTTGGGGATTTAGACCCAAGGCATGACGTTGCGACCTGCCCGGACTAACAAGGCCTAGCTAGGTCGTACGACATCGCCTTCATACTCGTTCCACCCCATAACGGCTTTATCGTGCGACTCCATGCTTGACCGAAAAGAACCCTTGTCCCAGAGCGAGCGGAGACTCGCGGCAATAATGTTCACGGACATGGTCGGCTATACCGCTCTTGGCCAGAAGGATGAATCCCTGTCGTTGGCAGTCGTCGAAGCACAGCAGAGGCTCCTGAGGCCGGTGCTGGCGAGGCACAGGGGCCGAGAGGTCAAGACGATGGGCGACGCGTTTCTGGTAGAGTTCGCGAGTGCCATCGAGGCGGTGAGGTGCGCCTACGACATCCAGAGGTCTGTGAGAGAGTTCAACCTGGCCCTGTCAACCGAGAAGAGGATGCACATCAGAGTCGGGATCCACCTTGGAGAAGTGGTCGAGAAAGAGGGGGATATCTACGGCGACGCCGTCAACGTCGCGTCCAGGATACAGCCCCTGGCAGAGGACGGCGGTGTCTGTCTCACCCAGCAGGTGTACGACCAGGTGCACAACAAGCTCGAGTTTCCTCTCACGAGCATCGGCAGCAAGACGTTGAAGAACGTCAGCGCGCCGATAGAGGTCTACAAGATGGTGATGCCCTGGGATGAAGAGAAGGTCATTCCGGCGACGCGGCTCGACAGAAGAAGAATCGCAATCCTGCCTTTCACGAACATAAGCTCAGACCCCGCAGACGAGTACTTCGCTGACGGGATGACTGAGGAACTGATCTCGACGATGTCGAGAATCCGCGGTCTGAAAGTCATCGCAAGAACGTCGGTCATGGGTTACAAAGAAGGACACAAGAAAGTCAATGAGGTGGCAAAGGAGCTGAACGTCGGCACGGTGCTCGAGGGCAGCGTCAGGAAGGCAGGAAACAGGATACGCATTACTGTGCAACTGATAGATTCTGAAACGAGCGAGCACACGTGGGCAGAAAGCTACGACAGGGAATTGATTGATGTATTCGCCGTCCAGACCGACATCTCGACAACCGTGGCTGAAGCGTTAAAGGTTCAGCTCTTGTCCGAGGAGAGAGCTGTGATGGAGAAGAGGCCAACGACGGACCCGGAAGCGTACACTCTCTATCTCAAGGGCCGGTATTCCTGGAACGAGAGAACCCAACAAGGAATCAACAAAGCGGTGGAGTACTTCGAGCAAGCAGCGAGAGTCGACCCCACATTCGCACTTGCGTATTCTGGGTTGGCGGACTGCTACAACGCACTCGCGGGCTTCGATTGGATGGCGCCTGACCTTGCTTATCCCCTCGCCAAACGCTTTTCGATGAAGGCGCTAGAAATCGACGAAAGCTTGGCCGAAGCGCACGCATCTCTTGCCGTGACGCTGAAGAACCAACTCTGGGACTTCGGTTCCGCGGAGAGGGAACTCAGGCGTGCCATCGAATTGAGACCCAGCTACGCCCTGGCCTACCACTGGCTTGCCGGGCTGCTGGGCATGTTCGGAAAGGTCGGAGAAGCGCTCTCGTGGGAAAGGAGAGGCATTGAAATCGACCCCTATTCCCCAACCATCAGCACGGGATTGGCCAACTGGTTGGCTGTTTCTGGTAAGACCGACGAAGCAATGAAGCAATACGGACGAATAGCCAAGCTTGACCCGGGCTACATCCCTGCTCGCATCTGGAAGTCCGAAGTTCATGCGGTCCTGTCTGAGTATGACGCAGCCGTCGAGGAGGCAACGAAGGCGGTCGAAATCGAGAAGACTCCACCCACTGAGCTGAACCTCGCATGGGCGTATGCCACTGCTGGAAGGAAGGACGAGGCCCAAGGTGTTCTCGACCGCGTGATGGGCAGGGCAACGAAGGAGCAGGTCTGCCCAGTCGCTATCGGGACGGTCGAGTTTGCAATGGGCAGAACGGAAGAGGGATTCAAGTGGCTAGAGAAGGCCTTGAAGGAAGGAGACGATTGCCTCCAGGACCTCGTGAGTGACCCTTGGTTCAAGCAATTTCGCTCAGATCAGAGGTGGAAGGAAATCTACGCAAGAATGGGCCTGCCCCAAAGCTCATAGTTGCTCTTGCTCAAGCAGAATGGAGGGACTTGTCAGTTCAGGTAGGCGTCCCAACAGGTGGGGCATTGGACCATCTAGTCGAAATCCCCCCCGGGGCAGATTCCAGCTTCTTTGGTGAATCGGGGCAAGATTCGAGCTTTTCTGGCAGTAGTCATCCCTAGGATAGAACTTGGATAGCAATTCCCGCGACCGCGCAGTTAACTAGGTCTAGCGGCGTGCGAAGAAGTGGAGAAGAATGCGGGTTCTGGTGTTCGGCGCGTCGGGTAAGACCGGCAGGCTGGTGGTCAAAGAATCCCTTGATGGAGGTCATCAACTCCTTGCCTTCGTTCGAAACCCATCCAAACTCGATTTTTCCCATCCTCAACTCACAGTAGTGCAGGGTGACGTCAGGTCAGCGGCGGACGTGGATCTCGCCGTTCAACGTGCGGATGTCGTCGTCTCCGTACTAGGTCCAACTCCTGATTCTTCGCGGAACATATGTTCGGTCGGCGTTGCGAACATTGTTGATTCCATGTCGAAGCACGGTGTCAAGAGGTTGATTTGCCTCTCAGACTACGGGAACGGAGAGACAAGGACCAGAGGCCTGTACGCCAGAGTTCTTTGGTTCATCATCCGGGCCCATCTTGAGGACAAGGAGAAGATGGAAGAAACAGTGAAGTCGAGCAACCTTGCCTGGACGATTGTGCGGGCAACGATTCTGACAGACGGCGTAAAGACCGGTTCCTACAAAGTTGGCCCGGAGATCAAGATAGGTCTGGTTCCCAAGATTTCACGCCATGACGTCGCCGACTTCATTGCTAGACAGGTCACTGACGATTCCTTCATCCGCTCGTCGCCGTCGATAAGCTACTGAGTGAACCGTCCGAACCCATTCTCTCTCGGCAGGGCGCCAAATTCGGACTCTTTTGGGCAAGCCACTGGACTCGTTTGGGGGTCGAGGTGCACACGCTTCTGCACGTCTAGGCATCAAATCGATGATCTTCATCATGGGTGCAACGCGTATAAGACAGGAGACACCTTCATTACTACGGTCCTAAAGACATGGACAGCAAGTGCGCCGTGCTTGCATTGGCGTTCCTTCTGACGTTCTCAGCTACCCCTGCAGCGTATGCATCACCCCCGAAGGGGACTGTGCTCAGCCCGAGTCAGGTGGACACGCACGGACCTCGCATCAGCACGGTCGTGTTTTCTGTCATCACGTCTGACGCCGCACTCGAAATTGCCCTCGTCGATGGAACGATTCAGGCTCCGGAGTGGACCTTCTCGGTCGGCTCATTCAACTCGATGGCCAGCAACCCCAGCGTGCACGAGAACACCACCGCGGGCTACTTGTCTGAAGGCATCGCCTTCAACGCCCTGCAGCCCTTCATGAACGACACCTACTTCAGGCGAGCCATCGCGTATCTCACCGACTACAGCTACATCCAGACGACCGTGCTCTCAGTAGCGGGCACGGCGACTCCGTACGTCATGCCCTGCACAGAGTACGGGTTCATGTGCGGCAACGAGCCTGCGGCCTACGGCTACAGCACTACACAAGCCGCGATCGAGCTGGCGGCTGCTGGTCTGCACCCCAGCGATGGCGGCGCGGCGATAGCGCCTGGTTCTGCGAACTCCAGCACCACGTGGTGCACGTCTGTCACGCTGCCCTGCCCTTCTGGAGACACCTTCGCGCCCGTTCTCACCTACAGGTCAAACGACCCGTTCAGGACCGGGCTCGCCCAAGGGCTGGCCGCATCTGCTGCGGAAATAGGGCTCTCGATCACTTTGAAAATCTACAAACAGACTTTGATATACGGACCTTCCTACAGTGGGTGCTACCCCGGAACCTACGTTCCATCGACCGGGTACAACACCGCCCCAGTATTCAACGGCTCCTATCTGGCCTACTATGGCAACTCGACATATACATGGAGCATGTACACCTACGGTTGGATCACCAGCGACAACTACGAGTTCCAGGGGCAGATTTGGAACTCCGCTTTCGCGTGTACGTCTATCAACTTCGGCAACTTCTACAACAGCACGATGGACTACGACTCGAACCAGGTCCTCTACGCGACCACTGTGAGCGGCGCTGAGACAGGGGCCGTCAACGTCGCGAAGGTGGAGATGCAGCAGCTGCCCTACGTGAACGGATACTTCGAGAACACGCTGTATGCTGACTACATCGCAGGCTGGACAGGGTACGCGAACGAACCCACAACCGGCCCGAACACAGGGAGCGCGTCCTTTTACCCGACCACCGGAAGCGGGCTCTACTACACCCTGCTCAACGTCCATCCGACTGATGCGCTGACTGGAGGAACGCTGAACTTCGCTATACACCAGAAGGCCGACCAGGGAGGGATGAACCCCCTGTACAACACGAACTGGATCTGGCAGGAGGACGTGTGGAGCGAGATCTACGACAGCCCATTGGCCACCGCACCCACGGCATTCACCACTGTGAACTCCTTCCTGAACTACATGACGACCAGTTACTCCATCGCAAACTTCACCGGAAAGACGCCTGGTGGGGCGCTGATCTTCCAACAGGTGAAACAGGCGTCGCAGAAGATAACCAACGGTCAGGTGATCACGCTGAACTTCGCGAAGAACATCACCTGGTCTGACGGCGTATCGTTCACGGCCAAAGACTACCTGGAATCCCTCTACGCCTGGGACGTAGCCTTGAACTACAAGACGCCTGACCTAATCACGCCGGACACAGGCCTCCTGTACGGTCCATCCGGTCTAATCGCTGCGAAGGCGACTTCTGCCTACCAGATCAAGATCTACCTCGGCAGCCAATCGGTCTGGAACCTCGGAAGTGTCATCGTCCCGGTGATGCCTCAGCACATCCTGCAGTACTTCAACCCTGACCACATCTCTACGGCGTTGACTGACCTTGACACGACCTTGCCATACGTAAGTGATGTCGGCTATCTGACGCAATCGGGCAATGGCACCAAGGTGCCAACTGCTCCGAAGTGGATGAAGTACGAGCCGAACATGGAAATCGGTTCAGGTCCGTTCACGCTGGCCTCGTACTCCGAATCGACCGGAGGGGGCGAGCTCACCGCGAACGTGAACTACTTCAGAACCGCGTGGTACGCAGACATAAACGCAACGACCAACAACCTCCGGGCTGGCAACACCTACACTCATAACTTCACCATCTCCGAGTACATCTACGACCCGACGACCAACTACTACTGCGGTGTCGCACCTGGTACAAACGGCTACTGTCCAATCACCGGTAAAGTGTCCGGCGAGTCGTCTGTGAAGGTGAAGAACGTGGCCGAACTGGAGTACTGCACAGGAGTGTCCATTCCCACAGGAGGCACTCTCTGCTCAATGGTGGTCAACCCATTGACAGGGAAGCCTGTGACATACAACCTAGTTCAGCATATACTCTACTCCTGCAAAAACGGCGGCACCGTAACAACAACGACGACGGGCACCAAGACTTCATACTCGTGCCCGACGGGCGACAAGCTCGTCAAGACCTACACCAATGGCTACGCGTTAACCGTCGACACCATGGGATTTGCTCCTGGCTACTATGAAGTCATCCTCCGCACGTCCTTCTCGTTCCAGGGCCTCAGCAGGACCTGGTACCAGGCAACGGGATTCGAAGTCTCGTAGGCAAGGCTAGGGGCCAGCCAAGGATTTCCCTTGGTCAATCGGGACGAAAATCATCTTCTGTGCCCCAATCCCCCCGAACAGTTGTCGTTGAGCTAACTGGAGTGGCTAAGGTGTGTAGACCACTTTGGGAGGGCAACCGGCGTAATACGACCAATCTCCGAGTCCTGCTGTCACATTGTCATGGCCGACACCAATTCCAAGAACCGCGCAACTGGGTGACTCGTAGGTCGCGAAAAAGTGCGCGCGGCAACCCTCATTCCCCGGTGGAAGGCAGTGACCGACTCTGAGCGGAGAATAGACTACAGGAGCGCACGCAAACACCGCTATCGCTATGCCCAGTAGAACTATCAGGGCTGCGACGGTTCTACGCTTCATTTGACGAGCTGGACATCACAGGTTGGCGGTATAATCGTTGTTACCACGACTTCCACGCTAGATTTCACTGGGTGATTTTACTCACCACCAGATCGACTGCGCCCGGCCGCGCTGGCAGACCGAGGGCATCTCGCCGGACTCCCCAGAACTTGCTCGGGCTGGATTTGAACATCGTTTGTGGTGCCCCAGTCCTCCTGCTGGGGAAGTTCCTTCAAAAGAGAGCGACACTCGACAGTAGAGTGTACGGGGCTCGTAGACGTCCTAGGACCGTCACCAAACCGATGAACGGGGCGATAGTCAACATCGATATTAGAAAGACCGACATGTAGACAAACGCTTGCACCCCGGTGTTCTACCCCTGTTGCAGTCGAATCGAACTTCTGAACTGCAGCACGAAAGCAACTAGCGCTCCGGCGCATACGACGCTGCACAGGGCGAATAACGAAGCAAATCCAAACTGCATAGAGATGAATCCACCGAGGAAGCCACCTCCTGCTGCACCCAATCCGATGAGCGCCCCGTAGAACCCTGCCTGACCATCTGGTGCGGTCTCCAGAAAGGCAAACATGCTCGATATGTCAAAGAGTGTCCAGAATGCTTCCAATACAGCGAGTATCGCAGCGCCCACGGCCAGTCCGGGGGTTGCGCCAAAGGCTACTAAGAGTAAGAGCGGAATCACGACCATCCTCACCCCTGAAGACATCACTAGGCTCTTCCTTGTGCTCAGAGTCAGATGACCCACAAGTGGATAGCAGAGGGTTCCCGCCAGTGAGCCTCCGAAGAAGAGGAGGAACACCGTTGACGAAGAGTAAAGTTGGAGGAAGTATGCCGGAAGGGGAGAGAAAAGCGTGGCCCCTCCGAGGGAAAAGGCGAAGATTCCAACCATGAGGAACTTCGTCGAGCGGTTCAGCTGGCTCAGGATTCTCATAGAGGTGTGGTCTCGAGGTAGTCTCCCTGAATACCCAACGAGATTCGAGACGGTGATTAGAGCAGACGTCGAGCGCTCCAGCCTCACAAGTTTCCTTTGAATCATGAAGCCTGGCTCTCTAGTTAGCACTCCCGACGCTGTCGCCGAGAGCATGCAGAGCAATCCGCACATGAGGAATAATTGTGCGAAACCTACGCTAGCCACCATCACTGCGCCAAGTCCCATTCCCACGGTTTCGCCCAGCCCGCTCAGGAACTGCATGTTCGCCAATCCCCTCTGCCACCCATCTCGCTGCTCGGATTCGACCGTGAGCAGCTGGCGAGCAGGAAGGGTCGCCGAGTACAGAATAGACTTCAGAGAAACCAGAGCGATGAGCTGAGACACGCTTCCCACGTACGGGATTGATATGAGGGAGACACCCATCCCCATGAAGCCGAAAACAAGGAATGGTTTGCACCTCCCGGCGCCGTCTATCAGCCGTCCCCACAGCATTTGCGAGGGTATCAGGGCCAGGGCTGAGACCCCGGCGACGAGGCCAATGTCCAGAAGGCCTCCATGCAGGCTTGAGAGAAGAAAGAACAGCACGAGGATGCTTGACATCCCGTTCGCGATTGCCTGAGGAATCAGTCCGTATTTCCAGAAATTACCAGATGGAGGGAACACTGGCTTCTGAGAAGGAGGCGCGCAAAATAGAGACCGAATCTAAAACAATTGTCTTGGACGTGAAGACAGCGACACTGGGCCAGTCACTGACCGCCCTTCTTCGGGCGATGTGGTGTCTTCGCGCGAAGAATTCACAATAGCCCTTCACGCGCTGCCGTGTTCAGACTTACATCGTCGTCTCTTTGAGGCTTGGACAGGAGTGGGTCAGATGGCAACGGAGGTCAAGGGCGTCTTCAGGTTCTACGTGAACCGACTCTCAATCCTGTATGCAGGGACCGGGGCTGTGAATGCGTTGATAATCGCTGGGTTGCTCTATCTCCTCAAGAACAACCTGCTTCTTCCCCTCCCAGTTTCGACCCTCGTTGCTGTCGTGACTTCCATATTCACAGACTTCGCCTGGAAGTCCGAGGTCGTATTCCATTCCCCGCTCCTGTCGCGCGAGCGGCTTTACAAGTACTTCCTCAACGGCTCGGCGGCGACAATTATCCAGTATGTCCTCACACTACTACTCTCGACTGTGATGTTCTATTTGATAGCCTACGTGTTCGCCGTGGCAATCGGTTTCCTCTTTGCCTACACAATTTCAAGGCTGAAGATCTGGAAGCAATATGCTCCTCGATCATTTCAACCTGCTGGATGAAACGTTCATTCGCTCGCGCGTGCCTTGGTCCGGCAAGGGTATAATGACTCGACAAGGGCATTGCGAATTCGATCCTTCGAGGTCGGTCCAGTAGTCGTGTTGGCAAAGGTTTCAAGAATTCGTTCCTGCCGATGACTACGAACAACCTAGGATACCGCCTCTGGCACCGTTTCCTAAGCTCCAATAACCTTCCCGGGGCAGATTTCTCGCATAAGAGAGGCCAAGAACTGGAATGTTAAGCGGCATTGGACCGAGGATTTGGGGATTTGGGCATGGGGTGATTTGTGACCGTAGAGTTTTTATGGAGGTGGGTGGAGAGACTCACTACCCAAGTGTGGTCTCAACCAGAACAGAGACGCCCGAAAGGGAGACCTTCCGTAAACTCGGAAGCACTGGGTAACTCACTCTAAATACAGTCGATATGCAGTGCGCGTGCTCTCCAAAGTGACTCGTTAGCCTTCTTATTTAGAGACAAAGGTCTGGCTACTGACGAAAGAGGAGCATGAACAAGAGGCTTGTTTTTGTGGCCTTTGGGGACAGCCTTACAGTAGGCTATCAGTCCTCCTCACTTGGGGACGAGTTGCCCCTGATCACTCCGTACACAGAGTTCCTGAAGAAGAGAATCGAGACGATGCCCGACCTTGACACGGCTGGAGCTCCCAGGGTCGAGGTTTTCAACCGGGGGGTCGTAGGCGAGCTCACCGAGGACATGCTCGATCGTTTCGACCAGGACGTCGTGAAAGTTGAACCAGATTTCGTAATAGTCCTAGGGGGCTCCAACGACTTGGGCTGGGGGGTCGAGCCTCAACCAGTAGCCGGGAACCTTGCAGAAATGTATCGCGAAGCAGTCAGACATGAAATACGACCCATTGCTTGCACTGTTCCTTCGATACTCGGTTTCGACGAAGGCATTCCTCCGAGGCGCGTGTTGAATCGGCTCATCAAGGAGTACAGTGCGCAGCACTGTCAAGTCTGCGTGGACCTCTTTACAGCCACATGCGACTCTACGACGGGGAGGCTGAGGGAGGAATACTCGAACGACGGGCTGCACTTGAATACGAGGGGCTACGAGGCAATGGCTGAAGCCATCTTCTCCGAAGCTGTGCGCGACATCATTTCGGGGCATCGGATGCGTGAGGCGTCAGTGAATGGCTCTCATCAAGGAGGGTAGGCACCGGCGCTACTGGGTCCGCCTCATTCAGCAGCGCCCCTTGTGAAAACATAACCGCCCATTCTCCATCTTTGATTCTGCAGGAAGGAGTCTCTCCAGATTTCCTTGTGAACGACCTGCCAGCCGAGCCCGGCCATCAGGCTTTCGATGAACGATGGGCTCATCCCCCAGAGCCAGTGATTCCTCTCGACATTCGAGGAATCCGCGAAATTGCGCCAATAGTCCATCTGCTTCGTCCATTGTTCGTGAAAGGGAATCAGCTTTGGCGAGAGACTGCCAGAAAGCAAAATCAAGCTGTTGCGATAAGGCATGATTGCGTCAGGAATCACGGGGTTCGAGATTAGGAAGAAGCGTTTGGTCTTCGAAAGCATTAACGACAGTGTGTGTCTTAGGTCTATTTGGTGCAAAAGAACATCGTAAGCCGTCGCGAGGTCATAAGAGGGCGCGATGGATTCCATGAACCTCTCGTCCGAGAAGTCGCCCTTCCTGAAATCCAGACCTTCTCGCAATGCGGGATCGGCCCTCCAGTTCTCAGACTCCTCTGCGTCGACCATCGTCACTTTTCTTATTCCAAACCTCGTCAGAAACTGTTTGGAGTAATACCCGTCGACTTCCCACATCCCTCCGAAGTCAATGACGCTTCTTACTGGCAGACAACGCTCTACTAGACCTAGTTTCCTCCTTACGGTCGCGTCGACTTTGAATCTGTAGGGCATCCCGTCGCCTCTGGCTGCCCAAGGAAGATCCCAAGTTGATAGGCCTTGCTTGAGGATACAATGGACCTGGCGGGAACCCACTCTCCGAACCAGGGGGATGGTGAGGAATGCATTGCACCATCCGCTCGGAATTCCTGGAAATGGGCCTTACCATCGTCCGACTCAATTCCTTTCCGGGAACATCCATAATATAGAAGCTGATCATGAGGCGGGGCATTGAAGCCCAACAGGAGTGGATCTGGGCCTAAGGCTTGACGTGGTGATTCTGTATTCTCGCAGTCAAATCGAGAATCTCTTTGCACCAATTCGTCGCTTCCCTGTACTTCCTCTCTAGATCCTTAGGGTCTCGGACATAGGACAATCTCCGGAGCCGCTTTACGACGTTCGGTGGCAGCTCCCCGTCAATGTTGTGCATCCGAAAGTCGAAGTGTAGTGGGGAGTGCTCGATGCGCAGCGCCTCAATGAGGGTCGCCAGCGTGACGGCCCGGTAGTCTTCTAAGGCCTCCAACGAGTGTCCCCGTCTCAACTCCTTGATGACATAGTTGTTGAAAATCGCGAATCTAAGGCTGAGCCCACTCAGTCTCTTCCTTCTCCTTCTTGCGAGTGAGGCCTTGTCGAGTGGCCGGGCTTTGGCCGCGCCGCCCTTGTTGAAGTAGAAGACATTGGTTCCGTGTATTTCTGGGGCGAGGAACATCTCGGGGCTCTCAGGCGTCAGGACTGCTAGGTCGATGACGGTGTATTCGTTTGCGTCCCTCAGCTTGTAGAACTTCTGGAACACGCCTTCGAACCCCAACTCGACCACATACGTGTGGGAGATTGGGGAGAGGTCCCTAAGGGTGCGCTCGACCACTCGAAAAGTGTCAGCGACCTTTGCTTCGTCTACCAGGACATAAAGGTCAAGGTCAGACCAGCGGTCGACCCTACCGAAGGCTGCCGAGCCTCCCTCCCACAATGCGCGCACGTGGCTCAGGGGACGCAGCGACGAGACAAGTGCCTTCACTATCGCACCTCTCGTGACAGGGGTTCGTTCTGGCATGACCGTCACTGTTGCCTTAGTGGCAGATTCAAAAGTGTTGAGTATGTCGGCCGGAGCTCACAGGGGACGTTGCGTCATCTCTTCGAAACTCACCCGTTGCCTTCTTGGAGGCGTAGAACATTCTCGATTCTTGGCTCCGCATGTCGCGCCAGCAAACGCCCTTAAAAGAAGGCAACGAACTGACCTTCATGTGCGCCTTGTGATAGGAATTTCCGGTGCGAGTGGTAGTGTATATGGGATACGGGCGCTTGAAACTCTCAAGAAACTGGGCGTGGAAGCCCATCTGATCCTGACTGAAGCTGCGCAGGAGACCATTCGTCTAGAGACGAACTACACGAAAGCCGAGGTCGAGGGGCTCGCGACGGAGGTGCACAGAATTGGCGATGTGACGTCGAAGCTCGCCAGCGGTTCTTTCCGAACAGACGGGATGGCGATAATCCCATGCAGCATGAAGTCTTTGAGCGGCGTCGCGAGCGGTTACGCAGACAATCTTCTGCTCAGGGCGGCCGAGGTCACATTGAAAGAGAAGCGACCTCTTGTACTGGTGGTGAGGGAGAGTCCGTTGACGTTAATCGACCTAGAGAACATGGTCACGGCTGCACGTGCAGGCGCCGTTGTTCTTCCCGCAATGCCTGCCTTTTACCACAGGCCAAAGACTGTCAACGACCTAGTCGATCAGATAGCGGGCAAGACCCTCGAGTTACTGGGTGTCGAACACGGACTTACCAAGCGCTGGGAGGGTCCGGCCTCTTCGAAGCGGCGGGCAATGCCCTGAGTGCGCTCGCCTAGCCGGAAGACAAGGTTGCCTTGTGAGGGATGTGCCCCGGAATGGAAGCATTCTCAGAAACTCACAGTCGCGCCGTCCACCCTGAGTCGGACGTCTGGCCTTATTTTGCTCAGGTCGATCCTGTCCACGCAGGGGATTTCAGAGATTATCGCGCCCACGGCGACTATGGTCTCGCATTCCTCATTGACTATCGCTGAAGGAGCCATTCCGTTCTTGCGAAGTCTGTAGAGGGTGTAGGACCCTACCGTAGAGCCTTTTCCATAGGGGAATACCAGGACCCTTCCCTTTACTGATTCACCTAGTAGCTCGTGATCTCTTTCGATAATCTTCCCTGTGGTCGGGTCAATGCCGCCGAGAAAGGATATCGGCTGGGTGGTGACCAAGGCGTTCCCCTCGGTTCTCCCACGATAGATGATCCTTCCAGTGAGTTTCAGTTTGCCTTCGTCGCCTCCAGGACGCACCTGCTCAGAGGCCAGAAGCGGACCTTCAGTCCGTTGTTCCTCAAGTAGTGACATGCTTTGGCAGAGTTCGTGGCGACCACTTTGTACCCCATTGATTCGATGGGTGCGACCACCATGCACGTGTCGAGGGCGAACTTGGCTCCACTGGCCTCGATTTGTCTTGAGTACCCTCTCCTATCACTCTGACGTTTCACCGCGCGGCTGCAGCAGATCCAGAACTCGCGTGCGACTTTGCGCCCCCTGAGCAGCCCGGCGATTATCGCCAGCTCTTTAAGCGAACAGTGGGGGCAGCCCACAGAGATGAAGTCGGGGTCTCCTGAGTCGTTCAGTCTGGCCCTCGTCTCCCTGAGGTCGTGCGCCGTGAATGGCATGGTCTCTATTCTACTGACTCCGCCTTTTGCCTCCGGCGTCACGTCCTCGATGTGAAACATAGCCACCCCACCCGAGCTGGCTAGGGCCGCAGAGAGTGCCTTCAACTCTTCAAGACCAGCGTGCTCGACTCCCTTGAAGTAAGGTATGCCGTTGTTGACGACCCTCCCCACGAAGTAACCCATAGCAGAGAAGTCTTCTGCAGACTCTAGCTGGGCACTCACGTCCACAACCAGAGTCGGTGACCTGTTCTCGTCCAAGTGATAGCCGTACAGAGGGGTCCTGCCGGTGAGGCTTGCAGCAAGGGCGCTTGGTCCTCCCTCACGATTCGTCCTTGCCCCGAGGACGGAGTTGGCGTAGACAACGGCGGAGCTCTCGCTCCAGGCGATGTGTTCCGCAAAACGTGGCTCGTTGCCTGCCAGATACGGCGTGCAGGTACAAGTGGTCTCCAAGCCGAGTTTCGCATATGCGTCTATGACCTCCAACTGCTTGCGCGCAAAATCCTCTCCAATCCCCTGAGCCCTCCAGTTGACTAAGTCCATACCCGCCGGATTGAGAGTGGACTTCACTCTGGCCTTTCCATCTTCGGCCAGCTCCCTCAGGAATTCGATTCCAGCGTCTCCGAGGTTCTTGTAGGAGACGCCCGACACTTGGACGCTAGAGACCCTGACCAGCTTCTCGGCACCATAGATCTCTCCCAGGGCGACCAAGATCTCCATACCCTTCTTGGTGGCGTGACCCTCCTTTCCCGAGAGCATGCTCTCCTCGGTCTTTGTGAGCTTCATCCTCTGGTCAGCTCAGGTAGTCTTCCAGCTTGATCTCATCTTCGTGGGGAATCCTGGCCTTGTCGAAGGCGTCTCTAGGAACCCCTAGCGGCACAGTCGCATCCACGCCTGCCTTGCAGGTCTTCCTCGTGACCTGGTCTGCCGAGGGGTCGAGGGAGGAGCCGAATTCGTTCGGCTTCAACATCAAGTCCTGATCCAGCTGTGCTCTTGTGGCAAGCGCCCACTCGACCGCGTTCGGGTCGCCCATGTCAATGTCCTCGTCCACAACAATGACGTGTTTCAAGCTCGGATGGCCCTTGAATGCTGCTTCCAGGGCGTTTCTCGCGTCATCCCTGCTTTCCTTCTTTATCTTGATGGCTGCATGCAGCCAGGAGGAACCGCCTGGTGTCAAGCGCACGTCGATGCACTTGCACACCTTGTTGACTTCGCGGAATATGGTGGCTTCCCGTGGCATGCCCATCAGTATTCTGTGCTCTGCCCCACCGGGCAGAATGGCCTGGTAGATCGGTTCCGTCCTGTGTGCCACGCGGTTGATCTTGATGACCCTCTGTTTTCTGACTATGTCGTAGGATCCAGTGATGTCAGGGAAGGGCCCTTCGTCAACGAGTTCGTCGGTTACGGTTCCCTCGAGCACAAGCTCACAGTCTGCGGGCACTAGGCTACCATTCGTTGCGCACTTGACATATCTCGTTTCCTTCAGTTTGTTCGCTATCGCCAACTCGCTCTTCCCTATCTCGCATGAAACGGCAGCGGCAAACAGAAAGGCGGGATGATTACCGATAGATATACCGACCTCGCGGCTGCCTCTCCTAATGAATTCGTCCAGGTGCCGCGGCAGAATCCTCGCGACCACGCTGTCCTTCCCTACCAGCATCAACCTGTGGTAGCTGGCGTTGTAACCGAATTCCTCGTCCTTCGCGACGATTATTCCAGCCGTGACGTAGGGTCCTCCATCGCGCTCGCAATGAGTCAATATGGGAATCTTGCGCAAGTCGACTGCATTCTCTACGATTTCTTGACACGGTGCCTTCGCCGTGGTCTGGAAGGGAGTTGGATTCTCCACAGCGTCGAGAACTCTCTCGAGCAACTGATTCGTGCTGATGCCTAGAGCCCTGGCCAGGTTGCTTCTGGTGCCACAAACGCCTAACGCAACCCTGTACCTCTCAGACTCCTTGATCTTGTCAAAGACGATGGGCTTTCCGTCCAGCTTCTGCGCGACGGCCGCGATTTCGTGTTTGGCGGAGACCTCGCGTTTTATGTGTAGCAGGTCGCCTGTCCTGTCCAGCTCGTCGAGGAAGCTTCTCATTCTTGGTCAGGCTCAACCATGCTCCAACCTGCTGAAGCCGTGCAAATCAATCCTTCCCCTAAGGGTGCCGAATGAGGAATGATTTCAATCCGGGCCATCATCCACCGTGAGGCTTCCGTTCCGGTCTGGTGACCAGTTCTTTTGGCAGGTGTCTTTATTCCACCAACATTTCTCAGAGAATGGCGCCCCTGTCGACCTTCATTGACGTGCACCTTTCGAAGAAGCCAATCAATGTCTTCCCCAATATACATCCGCACTGGCACCGTGCTCCACCAACGGTCGCGGGGGATGCTTGTGGGTCGTCCCGCACCGCTTCAGGTGTCTAGCGTATTTCTTATCACTGATCAGTTTACCGCATTTCGGACATATGGGCACGAAATAGAATGGTAGTCCGGGCGTAATAAGCGCTTTCCACAAACAAGGAGGACCCGTCGCATATTGACAGCGGGCCTGGTGGGACATGCTTGTTCCTTCGAGCGACTCCATCCAGTACATGAGTCACAGCTGTCGCTATCCATTCACATCTGTGGTCTCAGCATCCCGCAGCCCGATTGCGCCGCCGAGCTCTTGGTTTGATCGCCTCAGCCTATTGTCGGAGAGGTGGCGAGACGCTAGAGCCTCGATTTGCGATCTGGTGTACTACCAGGACAAAGGCCACAAAGAGAGGAATCAACACGAGATCACTTAACACTAGAACCGCCTCTCCAAACCAGAACACTGCGAAGGACAGTAGCAGGGCGGATACTACAACTTTCATGTTAGCTTGCTTGATCTTCCTCACGTGGTTACGAAGTGTGTAAGTGGAGACAACCACGATTACTACCCCTCCAGCTAAGCCCAGGGTGGTTGACGCAAAGTTGTTGGGTAGCAAACCAACGAGGACAATCGCAGCCTCAAAAGCCTCCACTGCTCCCACCGAGAAGCCCGTGTACAATATGCCTCTCACGAACTCTTCTTGCTTGAAGCCTGTGGTTCGACCCATCAACACAGATCTTCGCGCGCTTTTCACCAGCCTCATTCCAAAATAGAGCAACAGCACGCCGCCAACCAGTCTGATGTACACTTCTGGCAGAAGCGCAATTGCGCTTCCAATGAGAAAAGTAGGTACCAGGACAGCGATTGTGCCCAACGAGACGTACAGAAATGCGGAGTACTTGCCTGAATCTGCAAACAAGGCCAGACCAACTGCCGCGGCCTCCGCAAGTTCGAGAGTTGTTATTCCTATGGCGGTGAGGAATATCGCAAGATCGAAGATCAAAATGAGCAGACCGGCCTTTCGATTCCGATTATCGTCATCCGTGCGTTTTCGACATCGATGGGCTTTAAGTAATTCGGAGAGGACTCACGAATGATGCACCTAATTGTGCATACGCTCGCGAAGATCCAGATGAAGGAGGTTTTCACCTTCAAGCGGGGCCCTTTCAACACCACCCCAGACGCCCTGATCACCCGATGACGAAGCGGAGCTCATCATAGTCAGCGCGGAGAAGCTTTTTGTGGGAGTTCCAATTAACCCCCAGTAGACATGGGGATCCAATTCGGAGACCCTTCAGTCCCCCGATACGTTACGAGCGCGACGTTTCACTTCGGACTGTTGCTAGGAATGCTGGTGGCCATAGGTACAGCTTTTGCTCTCGACAAACTCGGGAATTTCATGTTCAAGAGAGGATATGCTAAGCCTTTCTTCGTGCTCGGGAGGAGGGTACACCATGTCTGGGTCTACGCCCTGGTGCCCTTTTGCTACTTAGTTGTCAGCTATTTCATGATCACGGGCAACATCCAACTGATTTGGAACCAGATCTGGTACAGGCTAGCGCTCATTCTGCCCGTGGTCGTTCTCTGCGTGGCAGTGGATTTCATCGGCGACAGCTGGAAGGCGAGCTCTACCGGTTTTCTCCGTCACGAGTGGGTCTACGCCCTCATCCCAGCCTACATATTCACATTTGTCGTCAATGTGTTTGTCTAGGGCTGCCCCCGTCCCAACTTCACCGCGTCGTGTGATCACGTTGCGCCATTCAATGATGTGAAACTCACCCCTACACATAGCTCATCTCCAGAAGGAGACGCAGATGCCTTG